>Ga0315312_1001503_pt1 | contig 17980 bp, 20 predicted proteins | sample TDP7_MG_FD_203629 | JGI IMG/M metagenome (GOLD analysis project Ga0315312, IMG submission 203629) | Freshwater sediment microbial communities from Lake Towuti, South Sulawesi, Indonesia - TDP7 | ecosystem: Environmental > Aquatic > Freshwater > Lake > Sediment | place: Indonesia: South Sulawesi... | reverse complement strand
TGCCCGAAGATTGCTGTAAGCCATATCTTTTCCAATCTACGCTTGTGACAGCTTCTGTGATAGCGCAGCCTCCTTGGTTATACAACAGTGGAACCTTATTTGCAAATCTTAACAATTGAGAAGTTTGGTCTTGTTGCAGATTTCCACCATAGGCCAATCCAACTTCAACTTGGAAAGGATAACCACGATAAACAGTCGGCGGCCTTGTTATGGCAACGTAATATTCTGCTTCAATTTCTTTTTTCAATCCCTCGAGTATGAGTTTTTCGTTTAGAGGCGACAAGCAAGCGGTAGACGGCGCAATTAACTTTACCATTTGCATCGCCTTATGCAGCCTCTCAGATTCTTCTGTCGTTAATTTTTGTGGGTCTTTGCTTGGCTCAATTTTTGCCAACCTGCAAATTTGCTCAGCCGAACGTTTTCCTATCCTTGAGAAGTCGTTTGTCAAAAAGCCAATTATATTTCTTGCTCTTGTTATTGTAAGCATTCTTCTCAAAATACCAAGTTCTACTCCATAAGGATGTGGTTTAATTTCCTTAGGCTGGGTTGGCAACTCTTTTACTGCTCTGGAAAATTCTATTTTACCATTTGGTCCATCATAAACGATGTGCGCATACGGATTTGCTATGGCAGTCTGCTTTAGGTATTCGGGAATTGATTGGTATCTTTCTATATACTTTCCTTCGACTTCCATTTCTATTTCAACACCATGCCATTTTTCTGGATTTTTCAAAACTTGATGAGAAATTATTTTCGGCTCGTTCTTTACAACATCTATCATTAGTTCAAAAACATGACTGTCCTTACCAGTACTAGAAGTTACTTTTACAGGTTTTCCTGTTGTTAGTTGAGAATATAAGACTGCGCCGTGTATGCCCAAGCCTTGCACTCCTCTGCTTTGTCTGAGCCTATGGAACTTAGAACCAAACAAAAATTTAGCAAAAGCAAGCGGAACTTTTGGTTCGACCACACCGGGACCGTTATCTTTGACCATTAAGTTAAATCTATCTATGCCCATTTGTTTAACTGAAACATGAATCTCTGGCAAAATTCCTGCCTCAGTCGTTGCGTCCAAGCTATTATCTACCGCCTCTTTCACGACAGTAAGTAAACTTTTGGTGATATTTTCATATCCAAGCAGATGCCTATTCTTTTCGAAAAATTCAGCTACAGAAACCTCCTTCATATCTTTTGCCATTTTCTCTGCAATAGTTTCTTCCACCATTTACATCCCTTCTAAAAACTTATAAACTGTAGTATGTTTGCTGCCAGATAAAATCATTTCTATGGCCTCTTTAGCGCGCATAACTTCATCCCATTTTCCTAATATAGATATGGTTTTACCATAAATTGCAATTTTCGCATTTGTATATTTTTCTATTAAATTCTTCGTTTTCCCGCCTCTGCCTATAACTCTTCCTTTTAAAACAATTAACCTGTCTCTCGATTTTCCAGAAAAATTTTTTATTTCTATAATTTCCAGTCGATAGCTTTCATCAAGCAAATTCAAAGCAACATCAAATTCGAAACCTCTTCCAAAAGCTTTAATTACTTCTTTTACTCTCATCAGTTTTAATGAATCTTCTGCATCTATCGATATTTCTTCATTTAATTTTATTTTTACTTCTGCAAATTTTTCAAGTTGTTCTATAAACTTTTTGTTTTCTTTCAAAAATTTTGATTTTCTTTCAGGTATTCTAACAAAATCTATCATTTCATCATTCAATAGAAATTTTTTTAACGTAACCTTTTCTTTCCAACCAATTGGCCTGCGTAGAAGTGTATCTAAAAACGATATCGCCACGTCCTTCAGTTTGAACTTTCCATGGCTGAATCAATATCAAATCGCCTGTCCTTATCCATATCCTTTTTCTCAACTTCCCTGGAATTCTGCATATGCGGGTAAAACCATCGTCGCACTTTGCTCTTACTTTGTCTCCGCCCAGCATCATTTCAACCGAACCCAAAACCTCTTCTTTTTTCGGCAACCTAATTCTTGATATTTCCACTTCTTCTGGTGTCGGTTGAAGTTTTTTCTTCGACATATTAATCAATTATTTTTTAGATAATAAAACTACCCTGCTTGCTTCGTCTTCGTCTTTTATTTTATATCCTACATATTCGGACAATTTCTGTGCAAAACTTCTGACATCACCCATAAGCGGCATAGCTTCTTTTGGTAGCCTTTTTTGCGATTCACCTACCCACATATAGCTCTTAGGTTCGATAAAATCTGGCTCTGCTTTCAAAATTAATTTTGCATATTTTTGTGGTTCTTTCAAATTTAGCTCTTTAACCAAGGTAAGTCTTATAACTTTTCTACAATTGAAACTTTTCATCAATTCCAAACTTTCGTTTAGTTTTTTCCAACCGTCTTTTATTAGCGGTTGATGAACTTTTAAGTAAGTCTTTTTATCTGGAGAACATAAACTGATATAAAGACTAGTTGGTTCTGCGTGTAAACTTTCCAATCTATCTGGCCTTGTTCCATTTGTCACTAAGAATGTTGTCATCTTTCTTTTGTGGAATTCTTCTATCAATTCGGAAATTCTTGGGTAGAGAGTCGGCTCACCCGCCAAGCTAATTGCAGCGTTAGTTGGTTTAACTGCCTCTTTCCATTTTTTTTCATCAACATAACTTTTAAAACCTGTGAGTAATAATCTTCTCTGTCCTATACATCCGTCAACTATTTCTTTTGGGTCGTCTGGTTTAGGTTCGCCACAAATTGTGAACTCTAAAGGTCGCCAACAGAATTGACATTTGTGTGTGCACCATATTAAAGCGGGGGTCATTTCCAAGCAACGGTGCGATTCAATTCCATAAAATTTTTGTTTGAAGCAAACTCTGTTTTTTCGCAAGCTTTCTTTTGTCCAATGACAAATTTCTACAGCCGAGTGATTGCCGATTATTCTGTAGCCCGCATTAACAAACCTTTTCCTCGCTTCTTGTGGAATCGACATATTTTTAAGTATATCGATAAAAAGATATTTATTACGCCTCGATAGCTCAAACAGAACAAATCTGGAGTAAAGGAAGAGCAACTGCCTTGTAATAACTCAAGTAAGCAGTAGGTTGTGGGTTCAATTCCCACTCGAGGCTTTGAGTGATTGAATGGAATTGATCGCCTTAAAACTTGGGGGTTCGTTAATAACTAAGAAAAGAAGACCATTTACTGCAAATAACCAAGTCATCAAAAGAGTTGTTAAGGAAATACACGAAGCTAGAAAGAAGAAGAAATTCAAATTGTTGATAGGTCATGGAGGGGGCTCCTTTCCTCATGTGTCCGCATTAAAATACAAAACTCATAAAGGCATCATAAACAAGAAAAGTTACAGAGGTATATGCGAAGTTCAGGATGCTGCTGCTAGACTAAATAAGATAATAGTAAAAAGTTTGTTGGATGTCGGAGAAAATGCTGTATCAGTCCAACCTTCCTGTGCATCTTTGTCATCTAGAGGCAGGATAAAAGAGTTTTATACCGGCCCTATAGAATTTTTACTTTACTGTGATATATTGCCTGTTGTTTATGGAGATGTTGGACTTGATATGAAACAGGGATGTTGTATACTTTCCACAGAAGAAATTTTTAGCTTTCTAAACAAAAAACTTAAATTCGACAAGATAATAAGTGCTGGTATAGTTGACGGTGTTTTCACAGAAGACCCGCTTAAAAATAAAAATGCAAAGTTAATTTTCCAAATAACTCCAGACAATTTTCATCTAATTAGGAAGATGTTGGGAGGAAGTAGTGGTATAGACGTTACCGGCGGTATGCTACATAAAATTGAAAGATTTGTTGAACTGGCAGAGAAGGGTATTAGATCCCAAGTAATCAGCGGTTTAGTTAAAAATAACGTAAAGAAAGCTTTGCTTGGTGATGAAAGTATTGGAACATTAGTCGTTCCCTAAAAGATCCATATCCATTTCTTCCATAATTGGCTTTGCTATTTCGCCGAATCTAATTGAAAAATCAAACAATTTGTCTGAATAGTGAACTAATTTGTTTAGGAGTAGCCCGTTTTTTATTGGCTTGGTAAGTTTCTCTTTCCATTTTTCATCGTAATTTTCTTTCAAGAAGTTATAGCTGTAATTCTTTTGATTCAAAGATTTTATGCAAGCCAAAGAAGCAAATCCTGCGCCAATTAATCCGTAAATTATGCCACCACCACTAAATGGTTTGACTTGGGATGCGGCATCGCCAACTAGTAAAATTCTATCCGCAATTGTTTCTTCCATTAAACCGTAAATAATTCTTCCGACAACATCGGGCTTTTTAATTTTCCCGATCCTTTTTTTCAAAAATTTATCAAAATAAATTTTACATTTTGTTGAAGTCGCTAATCCTACCCTTGCAACATTTTCATTTTCTGGTATGACCCAAGCAAAAAAAATTGGGCAAATGTCTTTTCCGAACCATAACTCTACCAAATTCGGGTCAAATTCTCCTTCTATTGTTGTTTGTACGCCTGTTAAAATATTTTCCGGTTGTTTTAGGTTGGCCTGTTTAGCAACCATAGAGTTAACGCCATCCGACCCCACCAATAATTTTGTTTCAAATTCTCCTTTGTTTGTTTTCACTCCTATACCATTTTCCAAATATCTGAACTTTTTGAATTTTGTAGAAAGCATTATTTCTGCTCTAGCTTTTTTGGCTCTTTCGGCAAGATATTTGTCAAACTTTTCCCTATCTATAACATAAACTGGCCTTTTGGATTTTAGCTCTAAGCAACTTCCAGAGGAAGAAAAAATTTTTGCATTTTCTACTTTGTTAACAATAACGTTTTCGGGTAAATCTGGAAACAACTGCCTCAATCGCCAACTGACTAAACCCGAACATTTGACCGGCTTTCCAATTTGTTCGTGCTCATCGAGAACCAAAACTTTATATCCTCTTTTGGCAATCAATTCAGTAGCCCTACAACCAGCGGGGCCAGCACCGACTATTATTACATCGTAGCTTTTCATAATCAGAACTTAATTTAAAAAGTTAAAAAAGTTAATTTTATCTTCCAAATTTCCTTTGAACAGAATTAAACCATTTTATCGCTTTTATCAATTCTTCTTTAGAGAAATCTGGCCAGAGTGTGTTTGTGGTATATATCTCCGCATAAGCTGCCTGCCACAACATAAAATTAGATAGCCTGTTAAAGCCACCTGTTCTAATAACAAGGTCTATTGGCACTGGCACTAATAGATTTGTTTCGATATCTTTTTGCGTTATCTCTACTCTCCCTGCCTTTATCGCCTTCTTAGCTATTTTTTTGATAGTTTCAGTCAATTCGAAGTGACTGCCATAAGCTACCATTATATTTAAAACCCTTTTCTGATATTTGGCGGTTTTTTGCATGATTTTTCCCATAAGTCTTACTAATTTCGGCGGCAATTTACTTAAGTCTCCAACAAACCTTATATTTACTTCGTATTTATCAAAAACTGATTGCTTTTTTTCCCATCGATTAAAGGCATCAAAAGCTGCTTTGAATATTTCATCCAGTTCCTTCTTAGACCTATTCAAATTCTCGGTTGAAAGAACATAAGCAGAAACTTGGGGTATGCCGAGCTCTAGACACCACCCTAAAAATTTATCAAGAGTTTTAGAACCTTCCCAGTGCCCCATCCAAGGTTGCAATCCTCTTGCTTCAGCCCACCGACGATTTCCGTCCAATATAACTCCTAAATGATTCGGTACTTGCATATAGTCCACTCTATTAGTTTAAAGATAGTAAAGAATTAAAGTTTAAATATTTATAAATGATGTGAACGAATGATACAAAAGAAGTTTAACGAAATCTTAAAATTTGTTTTAATATTTGTTCCTTCTGCGGTTTTGCTTTGGTTTATTTTACCTTCCCTTCCTCCAATTTATTTCTGGTATATACTGCTCATCCCAGCAATTGTCTGGTTTGCGGCAGAATTAAAACTTAATTGGAAGGATAAACGTAGAATCGTAAAAGCCATAACGATTGGAATTTTATTGGTTATATTCAACCTGATAATTAATTACAGAGGCCTTGAGAGAGGCATCTATACTATCTCTAGCGAATACAGTTCATTTTTCATTTCTGGTAACCCCATAGAATTGTTGCTTCTTTCCTTGTTTGGTGGAGCGGCTTGGTTTTTGCATTTACCAAAGAAATTCGATTTGATGTATAGCGTTGCTGATGTAATAGTGCTCTCTTCATTTGGTAGTGTAGCAGAATTATTTTTATTGACGCAATACAACTTGATGACGTATATAAGTGTAGCTTTTCCTGATCCATTTTTCACATACGCATTAGTTTGGTCAATACTTCATTTTGTTTATTACAAGATGTTGTGAATTGCATAAGTTTTTAAAAGGTAGGAGCAACAAATTTTAGTTAAGTTGGGGTTGTAAGATAGTCTGGTCTAGTCTGCGAGGCTCCAGATTTTCATGGAGCATTGATTCCGGGATGATAGGAAGAAACCTCGACACCTGGGTTCAAATCCCAGCAACCCCACTTTATTCTTTAAGTCCGTATTCTTCTAAGATATCATCTAATATCTTTCTTGCAGCACTAACTTCTCCTCTTTCAAAAGGTGCAAGAGGACGTATTTTATCTTTTGCACGATTAAGATAACCTTTGATTTTATTAACTTCTTTGGAATCAATATAACCATCTAATTCTATTGAATCTGCTAAATGTTCCAATCTATTATATGCCGATGCCACATCCTGAACAGCATTATGCATGTTTTTTAGATATAAACTATCAGATGTGCCACGTAAAAGATTTGCAATATTCCTTAGTCCTTCTGCTACTTCTTTCCTTTTGGATTTATATTTGTCACTACTTGCCCCAGGAGTTCCAAAAAATCTTAATAACAAAACAGTAAAAATTGCACCTAAAGCAAATGACCCGCTAGTAATCAAAATAAAATTTCCAGTTGGCATTTCCATAATTTAACTATATCTTTCAAAATTTAATAATTAAATTTTATATCCATATTTTCCAGTCAACAATTTATGACTTTTTTTCAACTATAGAAAATCTATTTTTGTTCTTTATAATAAAATCTAACTTATTTTCCCTTATTTTTTAATTTCATCGGAAGTGAGGTTCCGAAAGTGGTTTAATAAGATAAATAAAAATAAGATGATAGAAATGAAAGAATTTGAAACTAAAATCAAAGGAAGACCACATAGGGGCTACTATTTTATTGTAGTACCACTTGTTTATGTAAGACCAATTAAAATTAATCATAAGGAAGCTGTAAAAGTTACTATTATTAAAGATAAAAACACGATAAGTTTTATTACTACAATTAATTTTTGTACAAGGAATGGGAAGGTAAAAAGAGCAATAGTGCACATCAACAAATATGTAAGAAAAATTCTTGATCTTAAGTTTAAGGATAAAGTAATTGTAAAAGTAGAAAAACCAAAGTTTATAGAAGAAAGATCTAAAGAGATTTTTAAAGACAATAAAATAGACTTCTTAGCGCTAGTTCCAAAAGACATATTTGTTGTAGAAAATAATGGAAATCTTGTATTGTGGAGACCACCCAGAACTCGATCTATCGAAATCAAAAGATTTATTGATACAGAAAAATCAGCTAAATTTTTTGGTTTGTTGTTTTCTGAAGGACAGAAATGTGAAAACACTACAGGCGCTTATATAAGTATTACAAATAAAGAAATAGAACCTCATATTACAGTTGTAAGCTTCTTAAAAGAACTTTTTGGACACAGTAAAATAATCCGAGCATATTGTTATTATGATCCAAATTCGAATAATTTAATTTTAGAAGATGTCGTAAAGGATTATGAAAAAAGAATTGGTATATTACCTAAACCTGTAAAAGCAGAACGTCAAGGAAATTATACTTTTACTACAAATGTCAATTCTACACTTATTGGAGAAACTGCTCTTAATGGTTTAAATATTTTATGTAATATTTTGGTTAATCAAGAGTTTGATGAAAAATTAAAACAATTTGCAAAAAAATTTATTGCTGAAGAGATTGCTGGTGACGGTTATTTAAATGTATCAAGTAGTGGTGTAAGCGTACGAATAGGCGATGAAAATGAAAAAAGAAGAAAAGTGATAGAAATAGTTTTAAATAAACTGGGTTTAGAAACTCATGAAGATAGTAAACTATTAGTTCATTGTGATATAACTAGTGCTACTAAGAGATTTAAGCTTCTAAATTTAGGAATATTAAAAGAAAAAAATAAAATCAAATTAATTAAATCCTTTACTAATCTTAAGTTTTTAAATTTACAAATGCAAAGACTAAAAAAACTTCTGAATGTCAATAAATTTGATAACAAAAGGATTAGAGAAATTTTTGGATGGTCCTCTAATAAAACAACAAAATGGTTATCATCAATGCTTAAAAGAGAGTTTACAACCAGAATTAAAAGAGATGGGCATTCTGTATTTTATACGATAAATAAAACAAATAGTACCATTCAACAATATTTGAAATGGGAAAAAGAATACAAAACTTTTTTTAAAAATTAAATCTTGTAGCCAAATCGACCGCGGAGAAGAACGAAAATCACAGCCCCCAAATTCTTCTTGATTATCTTCCCTTCTTTTGTCTTTTCTACATAAATCAAATCTTGCCCAACACTTATACCGCCGACGGGAGTAACAAGTATTCCACCAGGTTTTAGTTGGTCAACCCATGGTTTTGGTACTTCTGGAGCCGAGGCGCCCGAGACTATCTTATCGAAAGGTGCTTCTTCTGGTAAACCTTTTGAACCATCTCCAAGAACAAGTTTAACTTTTTTATCATACCCCGTTTTTTTCAAGTTTTGTTTTGCAAATTCATAAGCTTCTTTAACAATTTCTATTCCTATCACTTTTCCTTTTTTGCCAACAACTTCTTTCATATAAGCTAACAAAATTCCTGAACCAGCGCCAATTTCTAATACTTTATCTCCCTCTTTAAGTTTTAAAGCAGACATGAAGATACTGTGCATATGAGGAGCTGAAATGGTTTGCCCTCCTGGTATAGGTAAAGGCGTGTCCACATAAGCATCTTGCTTATATTCGGGTAAAACGAACTCTTCTCTCTTAACTTTTAGCATGGCTTTTTTTATTCTTTCATCTTTTATGTATCCCATGGCTTCCAAATGCTTTACTACGTCTTCTCTCTGTTTTTTGAAACTTGCCACATTCTCACTAGATAAAAATTATTTTTTGTAATTTTAAAACACGATATAGTGAATAAATTATATTCTCAGAAGACAAAATTGAATCTATGGGAAGTTTGGAAAAAACTATAAACGATATAAAGGTTTTGAAGATACAGGGCGCTAGGTCTATAGCGATAGCTGGATTAAAGGCGATAAAGGAAGTTGTTGAAAAGGATGGCTTTGGAAGAGAATTTGACAGAGCTTGTAAACTGCTTGAAAGTTCAAGACCGACTGCCGTTGCACTGCACAATGCTTTAGAAAGTATAAAGAAGAAAAAAACTTTGGAAGAAGTCGATAGGTTGATTTACTATTTTGAGAACGTTGCTTCATTAATCGCTTTTCAAAATTATAAGTTGATTAAAAACAATTCAACCATTTTGACGCATTGCCATAGTTCCGTGGTGATCGAACTTTTGAAGAAAGCTTGGGAGAATAAAATAAAATTTAGGGTTATTACAACTGAGACAAGGCCTTTGTTGCAGGGAAAAATAACAGCCGAAGAACTTTCTGAGAGAGGTATCCCCGTTGTCTATACCGATGATGTTGCGTTCGGACATTTTTGGCAAATGCACAAAAGAAAGATAAACGTCGTGTTGTTCGGAATAGATTCCATAAGGAAAGAAGGGATTGTAAATAAGATTGGTAGTTACATGCTTGCTGTGTTTGCAAAAGAAAATAAAATTCCTGTATATTTTGTCGGGGAACTTTTGAAAATCGATAGAAGGAAGGAAATTGAAATAGAAGAAAGGAACCCAGAAGAAATAATTAAACAGAAAGAGTTGCCAAAAGTAAAAATCGAGAATGCTGCCTTTGATATCACACCTTGGAAATACGTAACTGGCGTTGTAACTGAAAGGGGAATTTTGAAACCTGAAAAAATTAAGAGGTTTTTGAAATGATTAAAGCTGTTTTGCTTGACTACAACAATACATTGACACAAGTTGATGAAAAGAGAAAAGAAAAGGTTATTGAAAGTTTTGGTTTATCACAAGATGATTACAAAAAAAGACATGGAATGTCTTTAATATATTCATTAGGTAGGATAAAGTCGGATAACGAATATCTAAAATTATGTTCTAACCTTGTAGGAAAACAATTTACTAAAGAATTTTTAGATGTAATTCAAAAAACAGAAATAATCGATGACAAAACTATTGAGTTGGTTAAAAAATTAAAAAGAAAATACAAACTGGCAATAGTTGCAAATAATGTTAAAAATTGGGTTATGAAAAAATTGGAAAAATATAAGATAAAAAATTTCTTTGACATAATTGTTGTTTCTTCAGAAGTTGGAGTAAGAAAACCAGACCCAAGAATTTTTAGCTTTACCATTAAAAAATTAAATGTCAAGCCTGAGGAATGTATTTTTATTAGTGATGAATTGAATGACGATTTGAGTGGTGCTAAAGTTTTAGGAATAAAAACAATTTGGTTAAAGAAAGAGAAAGAAGAAATAACTTTTCAACCAGATTTTATAATAAATTCACTAAACGAAGTTGAGGAGATTTTAAAATGAAATACACGGATTATATTGATTTAGGTTATAAACCAAAAAAAGACGATTTGATTTGCGATTTTTTTGTCGAACCTTTAGGAACGAGCATCAAGGAAGCAGCGGGTGCTATTGCATCAGAAAGTTCTACAGGAACATGGACCGAGACTTCTACCATAAAATCTTATGTTAAAAAGCTTGCAGCAAAGGTTTTTGAAATCAAAGGAAACAATGTAAAAATTGCTTATCCTCTTGGTTTGTTTGAATTGGGAAACATGCCAAACATATTGAGCAGTGTCGCTGGAAATGTTTTTGGACTGGAAGATTTGAAAAATCTGAGGTTGAATGATATGATCTTTCCGAAAAAAATTCTGAAAAGTTTCAATGGACCGAAATACGGAATTGAAGGAATAAGAAAAATCCTGAAAGTTAAAAAAAGAGTTTTGCTTGGAACGATCATCAAGCCTAAAATTGGGTTGAGAACGGAAGACCACGTTAAAGTAGCTTATGACGCTTGGATGGGTGGTTGTGACATTGTAAAGGATGACGAGAACCTTAGCTCGCAAACTTTCAACAAGTTTGAGGGAAGAACCAAAAAAACTCTAGAGGCGAGGGATGTAGCAGAAAAAATAACTGGTGAGAAGAAGGTTTACATGGCAAATATAACTGCGGAGACGAATGAGATGATAAAAAGGGCAAAGCTCGTAGAAAAATGCGGTGGGGAATATGTTATGGTTGACATAATAAGTGTTGGTTGGTCGGCATTGCAAACATTGAGAAATCAAAATTTTGATTTAGTAATTCATGGTCACAGGGCTGGTCATGCTGCCTTAACAAAAAATCCAAGACATGGGATTTCCATGAAAGCTATCGCTAAAGTTGCAAGAATTATTGGTGTAGATCAATTGCATGTTGGAACTGCAGTCGGAAAAATGTTTGAAACCAGGAAGGAAGTTTTGGAAAATTTAAAGACAATAAAAAGTAAGCTTGATGGGATAAAACCGTTAATGCCAGTCGCATCTGGTGGTCTTCATCCTAGACTGGTTCCAGAAGTTATAAAAATTTTCGGAAATGATGTAGTCGTCCAAGCTGGTGGAGGAATTCATGGCCATCCTCTAGGAACAAAAGCCGGAGCTATGGCAATGAGACAAGCTGTAGATGCGGCTATGAAAAAAATTAATTTAAGGGAATACGCTAAAAAGCACGAAGAGCTAAAAATAGCTTTAGGAAGATGGAAAAAATGAAAGAAAATTTAATTTTTATTTCAATCGTTTTAATCTGCATAGCTTCGGGGTTTTATCTTGGCACATATTTACAAAAAATTCTTCCGACTATAAATTTGCCTTCATTTGTTACAAAATGTTATTTTGACTTCGATTGCGACTGGAAGATAACCAATTGTTGCCCAGAGAATTCCGGAGCTCGTTGGGAATGCGTCAACCTCAAAAATTTTAAAGAGCCTGCGTGCCCAAGCATGGTAATTTGTCCGCAAGTTATCTCACCTAAACCCACTTCAAATTGTGTTTGTGAAAGAGGAAGTTGTGTCGTCAAATGAAATTGAGAGCGAAAATTTTAGGTTTGGAAGCTGGTGGAAAGCCGATAGTCGTTTTAAACAAAGAGGATGCAGAAGACTTAGGCATACAGAGTTTGGCGAGGGTGCGCTTGCAATTTGGCAAAAAAGAATTGACCGCAATAGTCAACACAACAATTAAGGCCGTCCCTAAAGGAAGTATAGGAGTATACGAAGAGGTTAGGAATTCGTTGGATCTAAAAGAAAGTTCTGATGTGGAAGTGGACGTTGCTAAATTTCCTTCTTCCCTTCAGTTCATAAGAAACAAGCTAAAGGGGAGAAAATTAACATACGAAGAAATGTTTGAAATCGTTAAAGACGTCGTAGAAGGCAATCTGAGCGAAATAGAAATTGCATCGTTTGTCACCGCTCTGCATAATTTGGGACTGGACTTGGACGAAGCCGCAAGCTTGACTATGGCGATGGTCGAAACTGGGAAAAGGTTAAATTTGAACAAGGGGCTTATAGTAGACAAACATTCAATTGGCGGAGTGCCTGGGGATAAGACCACTTTATTGATTGTGCCTATAATTGCCGCTTGTGGTTTGACTGTACCAAAAACTTCTTCCCGTGCCATCACTTCCGCGTGCGGGACAGCTGATAGGGCTGAGGTGCTGATGCCTGTGGATTTGGGTATAGACGAGATGAAAACAGTTGTCAACAAAACGAATGGATGCATAGTATGGGGCGGCAGTTTACACTTGGCGCCTGCGGATGACGTATTCGTGCAAGCGGAGTATCCTTTATCAATCGATCCGTTGCTGCTGCCGTCTATAATGAGCAAGAAGAAGGCTGTTGGCGCAAATTATGTTGTCATCGATATACCGTGCGGCAGAGGGACAAAGGTAAAGACAATCGGCGATGCTAATTTGTTAGCTAGGGATTTCATCGAGCTAGGAAGGAAACTTGACATGAAAGTTCAATGCGCGATTACCTATGGCGAACAGCCTCTGGGCTATGCCATCGGACCAGCGTTGGAAGCTAAAGAAGCTTTAGAAATTTTGATGCGAAAGAAAGTTGTACCAGACTTGATCGACAAAACCACGCATATTGCCAACATGCTGCTAGAAATGACAGGCAAGGATGGACAGAAAATTGCTTTAGAGGTAATAAAATCTGGCAAAGCTGAGGAAAAGTTTAGGGAAATCATTTTTGAGCAGGGTGGCGACAACGAAGTTAAGCCCGAAGATATTTTGATAGGCGAGTACGGCGTGGATTTTACAGCTGAAGAATCTGGTTATGTTCTTTGGATAAATAATGCTGGATTGACGGAAGTTGCTAGGGCTGCTGGCTCGCCCAAAGATAAGGGTGCCGGTGTGCTGCTTCATAAAAAAGTTGGAGAAAAAGTGAAGAAAGGTGGAAAGCTGTTTACGATCTATGCGGAAAAGATGAGAAAACTAGAAAGGGTTAGGAGGGTGCTCGAGGAAGAAAAAATAATCGGCGTTGGCGAAAGGATGGAAATGCTGATAGAAGAAGTAAAAGAACTACCAGTACACAAAAAGACTTTTATATTGGAAAGATAAAAAGAAAAATTACTTTCCAAGCGTTATGCTAATTGTCGAAACGTTTAGTTTTGTCTTATCTTCCAACTCTCTTTCTTCAGTGCCGATTTCTATGCTTTTGATCTGCGCGTCGTTGACGAACCTTCTTCTGACGATTTCTGCCACATCAACTGCTCTGCTTATAGCCCTTCCACGAGCTTTTATGTGGACTTCTGGTTTGCCGTCGCTAAACTGCGTGACGACTCCTAGAACATAGGCCATAGAGGGTTTCCTTCCGACGAATATAACATTGTCCTCGGCTCTCTGCTTTATTTCCTCTGGCATTTATTGCACCTCCTGAATTTTTAACTGTAATACTTGAAACCGATGATTTAACTATAGTTTTATATAAACTGTTGCATTTAAAAGCTTTTTGCTAATATTTTAGTTTTTTGAAGACAATTTAATAAATAGATGGTTTGATGGTCTGGCCTTTTGGAAAAAAATGTCCGTATTGCGGTTCAAAAAATGTTACAATGGATAAAGAAAATAATGCTCTTCTTTGTAACGATTGCGATAAAGTGTCAAAATTAAAAGAAGAGTTAAAAGAAGAGAAAATTAAGAAAGAGAAAATAACGTATGGCGGAATAGTAGCCTTTTCGCTAAATATATGGAAAATTATTTTTCGCATTCCTCATATACTTTTTGTTTGGTGGCTTTTGTTTTTATATGAAATACCATATTGGATACCAGAAGTAGGCAGGAACACGGCCATCGGCTATTTATCTGGGATAAATATCGGTGGCATTTACATCAACGGCTTTGCGAACATAATTGGGTTGGGATTGATGGCTATGGTTATTTTAATGCTTTACACTTCTATATACAAAGAGCCGTTTTCGGCCAAGAAATGGCTTGTAGATTTAATTGTTCACGGTATTTACATAGGAATTGGCTTTGCCTTTTTTGTATTATTGCTGCCTAATGTACCGGTCTATTACGATTACCTTGTAGAAAAAGGCGGCTATTTTGGCTGTCTCATCGGTAGCGGTTTTAATGAAAAAGCGTGCACATCTGCCGAAAAGTTAGTTGAAAAAATAAACAAGATTGGTGGAACCGCTGGATATGGCTCAGTCGATGTGAAATTGGGGATAAAAGATTTAGGTTATACCATTAGCAATCCTGAGGCTGGAAAGCGGTATAAGTTGTATTTCACGGTTTTCAACAGGATGAACAAAAAACTAGAAGACGTGTCAATTTTGGTAAAATCTGGTGAGACAGAAGCTACAGTTAATAAATGCGATTATAAAAGCGAACCTTGCGACTTAGAAGAAGGCGAAAATGGGTTTTATGCTGACTTCGAGAAGATACCAGAAACTATGGTAAACTTTAGGCCTATAATTTATGTTAGATATACACAAAGTGTAGAGGGGACAAACAAATTTAAGATAATTTGGTCTGAAAGTGCATACGATAAAAATTACAAGCCCGTATGTGCCGAAGAAGGAGGCAAAATATATTATTGCCCATCAACGACGCAAGGCCCTGTAGATATAATTCCATCGTTTATTGAAAAGCAAGTTGTTTCAGAAGAAGAAAATAAAGTTGCAGACCTCACTGTTTGCGTGGCAAATATGGGAACTGGTTATGCTCGCCTTTATAATGCAAAAATAAATCAGGTTGTGGATGCGAAATATAAAGTAACGATTAATTGCCCAACTGATATGTTCGATGAGTTTACCATAACACCAAAAGGTAGCGCAATTACGGGCGGTGCATATAAAGAGCGTAAGGATTTCTATTGTGACGTTACTATTCCTTATAAGCTAAGCGAGTCCGAAATTAGCAAAGAAGTTACCATTAAAGCATCGTTCAATTATGAGTACGTATACGAATTTAAACAGAACCCGATGAGCGTAATTCATTGACATTCATATTGACAGGTTGTATCCGACTTGACGCACGTTAAAACTCCCTTAGAACCATCTTGTTTAGTGCACGAATCGGTCGTTTTGCTCGGTACACATGGAATTTTGCATTCGCCCCACTTATAGTCATTTCCACATGTTTGCGTACCAGAACAACCATGCGTCGAATCTATGCAGCTTTTGGTATCTCCCGGACAACATTCAACAGAAGTAGTTTCCGTATTGTTTATATAGTATTGCAAAGAAAACTTACCCCATTTGTTTATGTCATTATCAAGAATGAAGGCATTTGACTTTTTATCTTCAACCACAGCTAAACTGTAAACTTTTAACTTCAATGTCCTAGCGTCTTCCGTCGATTCTTTGGTGATTCCAATTTTGTTTTTGTCGCATGCAAAATTCCATTTTATTAAATTAGTTTCACCAATTTTTTGTTCCACGGTTTGGCAAATCTTGTTCTTTATTTCATCGTCGGACATGCAATAGTCTGTTTTTTTCATTGCATTAGCTATATCGTTTCCGTGAGCCAGAAGTTCTTTTCCCTCGTCAAAAATGTCCTCGATCAAAAAATTGAACTCTTGAATTACAGTTGAGTTGACTAACAAGTATTGCGTATCAGAAGTTCCTATTTTAATCGGCCTAACAAATGCTGTTAGGTTGACTGTTGGTTTTAAAGGCGGATATGCACCATCGTTTGAACTCAGATTTAATTTTATGGCAACTATAGATGGTTTGTTCATCATCAGGGACTGTTTGTCTTTTAGTTGATTTAAGTATTGCAAAAGAATTTCTTCGTACCTAGCAGAAATGTTTTCCTCTAAATCCTCCTTTGTTGGGGACTTGTCTGCCTGATTTTCTAGCCAGATTGCGACGTTGTCGACGGCATCCGAATTTTCTGATAAAACGCCGCTTTTCAAAACATCGTATGTGCCTTGTTCAAAGGAGTATTGCGAAGAAAATTTTAAGAAATTTTTAATATTTCCGGAAATTATGGACAGGGAATACATCCTTGAGCTGTCAACAAAAACTTGTATCCTTTCCCCAAGCAACGAATAATCTATGACATAAAATATTATCATCGTTAAAATTCCTATGACAGCTACAAAAACCACTGCATCGGCTGTGGTTATCCCCTTAGATTTTTTGTTTATTATTTTCATTTCCATTCAGCCCATTTTATTTCAGCAATTAGCGATTGTTTGTTATACGGCAACGGTATGTAATCGGTTGACACAAATTCAGCACTTTTGACGTTGCCCGATAAAATTTCAAAATACTTCTTGCCAGCATAGTTCACGTAGAACAGGTAATTAAGGTTGGCCTCTTTTTCAATTGCGCTTAACCTTGAAGCCAAAGTTTGACGAAGATTGGCAGAGGTAGGCGAATCGAGCACTTCTTGGTTTAAAATTGCACCATAACCTAATAAATTGAATATGGGATATTTGTTAACGGTTGAGCTAAGCAATGAAAAACTCTTTGTGTCCAAATATTCCCTTAAAACTATCCTTATTATCCTCTCTCTGAAACTGAAAATGTTAAAATAGCTACTTACTAAAAAAAGCGTTCCAATTATAACTACAAGAACTATAGCGGCCAGCGTACCTAGTATTCCTTTTGATTTTGTTCTTAATCTAATATGCGGACAGGACGATCTGCACATTTAAAACACCATTTGATATGTCATCACCATATTTAATTGGCAAGAAGAGCCTGTAACTGCTTGGCTGGTAGCTAACTGGAGGCGAGACTTCGGAAGAAGCATACGAATAACTCCATCTTTTGCCGGTATCCAAATTCTTAATCTCGAACGTCATTATCATTTTCTCGCCTTTAAAACAATCTGCCATTATGGTTGCTGCCTGATTAAATTTATCTGAATCTATTAACCCAAAACGATCTGCGGAAAAACAAGACACAAATTTGTATGTTATTTCTTTAACGGAGCTCACCATAGAATATTCTGCAAGAGCGGCGCTTGTATTCACCCTTTGATTCAAAATTACTATAATAATTAGTATTGTAAGAACCATGCCAAACATTACTAATATAAATGCTGAAAAGTGTTCTTCCTGTCCTTTACTTTTTTTACTAAATAAATCTTTCAACTTGGACTGCATAGGATATCATCTGAGGCATCAAAAAAATAAATTTTACCGGTGTTCAATTTTTTAACTATACATATCCTGCTCGATTCCAATTCTCCGGATTCCAGTTCTCCCAACACAGTTATAGTTTTGTTGACAGAACCTTTAGAAATTGTTATATGATTTGGTCCCGTTTTTATGTTTACCTTTTCGGGCATGGAATAATATTTAACTCCACCATCTGCATTAGATAAAGCGT
>Ga0315312_1001502_pt1 | contig 17986 bp, 13 predicted proteins | sample TDP7_MG_FD_203629 | JGI IMG/M metagenome (GOLD analysis project Ga0315312, IMG submission 203629) | Freshwater sediment microbial communities from Lake Towuti, South Sulawesi, Indonesia - TDP7 | ecosystem: Environmental > Aquatic > Freshwater > Lake > Sediment | place: Indonesia: South Sulawesi... | reverse complement strand
TTCCGACCGAAGGCACAGGGAAGCAGGAAAAGACTGCATCCGATAAGGATGAAGAGGTTATTATAAAAACATATAAACGCGGTGGGTTAACTGCTTTATTCTTACCCGATATATTTAATGACGCCCGCAGACCCCTAAATGAATTGGTCTTAACTGAAAAGGCACGGGTTGGTGGTGTATCAACCTCGGAAATACTGGGCATTCAAATAAAGTGGATTACACCTTTTTTATTCAGAGCAAAGATAATATCCAAGAAAATACCGAATACAATAACTTTAGAAGATTTTATCCTGTATCTATTAGAGAACTACAAGAATAACCGTAGCGACCTCTATCAAAAGAAGAGAAATCTTATTGAATCTATAAGTCAGACGATTGGACAACTTCATCAGGTTGGAATATACCATAACGACCTGAATATCCGTAATATTTTAGTTCAGTCCGCAGAAGTGGAACGAACGCCGAACTCTCAACTCCGAACTTATATAATAGATTTGGACAAAGCCACTTACGAACAACCGCTTTCCTTTAATAAACGGGTTGATAATCTAATAAGATTGAATCGTTCCTTGGAAAAAATGATTATTAAGTTTAAGTCGCTTAATATAAATAATATCATTACTCATACTGACCGTCTCTTGCTTTTTGAGACATATTTTAATGAACCCACCCCTTGCTTACCTCCTGCATCCCATTCCTGTCAGCAAGGGCTGGGTGAATTATCGTTAAGTGGAAAAGACCAAAAACGCTTGATTATAAGGAGATGCTTAAGACACTCGCGCTTGCATAAATGGTGGTGGTCCCTGACGGGACTGCTTCATTAATTTATCGTATGGAATTTCAAAGATAAGAGTAAGCGGATTAAGCTGATTTTACCGATTTAGCAGAACAACCCCCTTTTATTCCCCCTTTGTTAAGGGGGATTAAGGGGGTTGTCAATCTGCTTTATCCGCTCAATCCGTTTACTATAATAATTTATCCGATTTATGAAAATATCACGAATAGATTCGCTTTGCTCACTACAAGTTGTAATCTTCACTATAATAACATTAAGTTTAAGCGGCTGTGCCGGTGTCAATCAGGACAAGCAGAATGATAACCGGAATTGGCTTGTAAAAGAGACAGACCACTTGATTATTTATTACAAGCCGAATTCATTTGCCGCTCGGGAGATAGATGCCGCAGCCAGGATTTATGAAGAAGCCAGTAACCGGGCTGTGCAGATGTTAAAATTAACCGAGACATTTAACAGGAAGATAAATTGTTACCTGCTTGAATCAATGCCTCCGCGGCTCGGAAGAATCTGGGGATATGCGGTTGCAGCCGAGCGGAGTGTTTATTGTTATTATACCGAGAGAAAGAAGTTTGTCTCAGCCCACGAAATGATGCATATATTACTCAATGATATTAATCCCAATGCCCCCAGTTGCCTGGAGGAAGGGATATGCCGATTTTACGAAAAGAGAACTATAATAATGGCAAATCCTCAAGAACCCGATGGGACAAAGGAATATTCCTGTGAACTTTATAGATTAGCCAAATTTGAACCACCAAAGGTATGGAATGTAAAAAGGGTGTTTGCCTCTCCGGATTTAGTAAACGAGGCAGAAGGTAATGTTGCGGCCGCTTTTGTTTCTTTCCTCGTAAATTATATGGGCGGCGAGGAATTATTTTATTACTTCTATCGTAAAATTGATAGCACCTCCTGGGAAAATATTTTAACTGCAACGTTGTCCCTTTCTGTTAACGAAATCAATCAGGCATTCCAGAAATATGGCAAATCTCTGGCAAATCCGCCTGCGGCTATTTGCGAATATTACGACAGGGAAATCCCCTTTGAATGGGGAGCCATAGATAAACGCTGATATAAATCTGTGTTTATCCCTGCCCAGCACATAAGTTATGTGCTGGGTGAATGGTTGCAATTTTCCTTGTAGTATAGGAAAGTATAAACAGTCCCACGCTAAAGCGTGGCATCCAGTAATCTGGATATTAGGCTTCAGCCTAAGAAGTTACGAGGTTTTCTTGAGGTATAGGAAAGTATAAAACACACCCCTAAATCCCCTCTTGTTAGAGGGGACTTCTGGACAAATCCCCTCTTGAGAGGGGTAGGGGTGTGTCATCCCGACTTTAGTCGGGATTTTCTTGCTCAATACCATTTTTTGTCTATAATATTCGTATGGGATGGAATTCCAAAAGAGTAAACGGATTAATCTGATTTTACTGATTTAGCAGAACAACCCCCTTTTATTCCCCCTTTGTTAAGGGGGATTAAGGGGGTTGTCAATCTGCTTTATCCGCTCAATCCGCTTACTAATAATTTATGTACAAACGAATCTTAATTAAGGTGCCTAATTGGCTGGGTGATGCGGTGATGAGTCTGCCGACTATTAAGGGCGTGAGAACCCTTTTCCCTGATAGTTATCTGGCGGTACTGGTAAAATCCGAATTAGAGGATTTATTCCGGCACGAGCCGGATATTAATGAGGTTATCAGTTACGAATCCAGACGCGGTATCAAAAGACTCAGCAGTGAATACAAACTCATCAAACAGATACGGGGCAAAGGATTTGATATGGCATTGATTCTGCCGCGCTCATTCCATTCTGCCCTGATAGGCTTTTTGAGTAAGATTCCGAACCGGATTGGATACGCCAGTGATTCCAGAAGTAAATTATTGACCCAGACGCTACCGCGCACCGGAGAAAGTCTTACCCAGCATCGCGTCTACTATTTCTTGAACCTTCTGAATATCTGGGGAAGACCCGTGCCATTCTCAGCACCGAGGATTACCATACCTAAAACAACAAGGGATTGGGTTGCTGACAGAACCCGTAATATCAAAGAACATCCGATTGTGGGCTTTAACACGGGCGCTACTTACGGCTCGGCTAAATGCTGGCTTCCGGAACGATATGCCCGCTTAGCCAGAGATTTAATCAACAGGAAAAAAGTATGGCTCATATTATTCGGCTCTCCTGCCGAGGAGAAATTAAACTTTGAGATTGCCTCTGAAGTCAATCATCCTAACCTGCTGAATTATACAGGCAAGACTTCAATTACCCAGATGGCAGGTTTATTATCAGCCTGCAGGTTACTGGTTACCAATGATACCGGCACAATGCATGTTGCTGCGGCAGTAAAGACGCCGGTCGTGGCTATTTTCGGACCGACCGACCAGATTACCACGCCTCCTTTCGGCAATAACCATACGATTATCCGCAAGGAAATCTCCTGTAGTCCCTGTCTCAAACGAACCTGTCCAACCGACCACCGCTGTATGAAATCTATCTCGGTTGACGAAGTGTATAAAGAGTGCGAGAAATATTTATGATGGTATAAGATTAGCCACCAAGACACCCCGATGTAACATCGGGGTGGCAGGAGTTACTATGAGTGACCAATTATCAGAACCAATCTCTGTCTGCATCGTCTGTTTCAATGAGGAAAACAATATCAGAAGATGTCTGGAGAGTGTCAGGTGGGTCAAGGACTATGGCGGCGAGATAGTTATTGTGGATTCCTTCAGCACGGATAAGACCGTAGAAATATGCCGCGAATATACGGATAAGGTCTTCCAGAACCAATGGCCCGGATTTGTCAACCAGAAAAATCACGCACTTTCCTTAGCCCGAAATGACTGGGTTTTATCAGTGGATGCTGATGAAGTCATTTCAGACGCATTGCGTGATGCCATTATCTCCGAATGGCGCTCAGAGGGTTATAAGACATCAGACGGTTATCTGATGAAACGTCATACTTTCTATTTAGGCAGATGGATAAATCACGGCGGCTGGTATCCTGATTACAAGATACGTCTTTTCAGGAAGAGCAAAGCCCGATGGGGCGGCCGCGACCCGCACGACCGCATCATTATGGATAAATCAACCGCCACTAAAAAACTGAATTATGATATCGTCCACTATACCTACAGGAATATTTCCGCTCAGATTAAGACCGTAGACCGTTTTTCCGATGCCGCATCCGGCGCGCTCCTTGATGAAGGCAAGACATTCTGCCTTTGCAATCTGCTCTTCAGGCCGCCTGTAAAATTTATAGAGACATACATATTGAAAATGGGATTCTTAGACGGCTTAGCCGGCCTGATTATCGCCGTCTCATCGGCTTATTATGTCTTTATCAAATATGCTAAAATGTGGGAAAAAGAAACCACAGATAAACACTGATAAACACCGATTTGACAATTAAATTAGTAAGCGGATTTAGCGGATTTAACAGATTGAGCAGATTATTATATTTGTTTTATCCGCTTAATCCGATTTATCTGCTTAATCCGTTTACTCTTTTGAAATCCCATACGAAAATATAAAACTATCCGTGTAAATCTGTGTCTATCTGTCCCTCCGGGAGGCCGTTAGGCTCTGGTTACTCTTGTTTCGTTATGAAAATTGCTTTTGTCATTTACAACTATTCTGAATCAAAGGGCGGGGTGGAAAGATACGCCTACGATTTAGCCCGATATCTGATTAGAGACGGTAACGAGATTCATATCTTCTGCCATAACGCAGAACAAACAGGAAACGACTTAACCTTCCATATCGTCCCGGCACCGGGATTCTTTTCGTCCCTTAAATATCTATCCTTTGCCAGTAATGTTGCAGGGATGCTCAAGACCAATAAATTTGATATTATCCACGGCTTTGGCAGGACTTACTCTCAGGACATCTATCGGGTCGGAAGCGGATGCCACTGGGAATATCTCAAGCACCAGCACCCCTCAATGAGCAATATCTTCGGCAGAGCACTCCAGTATCTCAATCCCCGTAACCAGATTATTATGAGACTGGAAAAGAGGAGTTTTGGTCCGGGCGGATGGAAGAAAATCATCTGTATCTCCAATAAGGTCAAAGAGGAAATCCAGAGATATTACCGGATTCCTGACAGGGACATCAGGGTCATTTATAACGGCATTGACCTTGAACGTTTTAATACCGGTAACAGGGAAAAATATCGCTCGGAAATAAGAAGCAAATTGGGATTGACCGAGAATGAGATTGTCCTTCTTTTTGTTGGAAGCGGATTTGAGCGAAAAGGGTTACGATATGCGATAGAAGGTCTTGCCGCAGTAGCAAGCCGTAAGGGCGGGGTTACCCCGCCCCTACGATTACTCGTGATTGGCAAAGGGAATATAAATAAATATCAGGCATTATCTCAAAAATACGGGATGAAAAAACAGGTTCTATTTATCGGCACCCAATCCCGGATTGAACAATATTATGCCGCAAGTGATATATTCCTGTTCCCGACCTTATATGAGCCGTTTGGCACGGTCTGTTTAGAGGCGATGGCAAGCGGGTTGCCAGTAATAACCACGCGTATCGCGGGCGCATCCGAGATTATGGCTAACTCAATAGACTCTTTCATAATAGACCAGCCATCTGACACCGGAGCGATAGCGGAAAAGGTAGTCTTCTTACTTGACAGAGTCTGGCGTGAGAATATGGGCAGGGCGGCCTCGGTCTCCGCCTCTAAATACTCCTTTGAGAATAATTTCAGACAGGTAAAAGAGGTTTATTTAGAAACTGTTAACCCGAATAATTCATAAGTTTTTATGAATTATGTCCGTTATGCTCGCAACCCCTTATGAAATAAGGGGTGAGAGCATTACGGCGGGTTATCCCGATTACCTTAAACTTAACGCTTTGCCCATCGGGCAAAGCATTTACCCCTACGGGGCGAGACCCAAGAAAGCAGTCCCGTTAGGGATGAATAATCGGGGTTAAGACGAAGGCTGTTACAGTTTCTTAATCCCGTCCCTGACGGGACTACCTCGGGACAGCAGTCCCGTAGGGGCGTAACGAAGTGGAGGGATAAAGAGATAATCAAGAAAACTTCGTCCCTAACGGGACTGCTTCATTGATGCTCGCCCCGTAAGGGGTAACCACAGGACGAAACCACAGATTACACCGATTATATTTTATGGGTCTTAAATTAGACCATCTGTGGCATCTGTGAAATCTGTGGTTTATACTTTTAATTCCGAATTTGACCCTACCTGACCAAGCATAGTAGATAGAGTTTAGTAAACGGGTATATGTCATGTAGTAGAAAAGTATCAGCCATATAGTAGTAAAGTATTAGCCGTGTAGTAGTAAAGTATCAGCCGTATAGTAGCAAAGTATTAGCCGTATAGTAGCAAAGTATTAGCCGTATAGTAGTAAAGTATTAGCCTGATAGTAGCAAAGTATTAGCTGGATAGTAGCAAAGTATCAGCCATATAGTAGCAAAGTATTAGCCGGGTAGAAACAGGCAGATAGGGGGTAGGGTAGGGTAGGGGTAAAAGCAGTTTTTGTGAGGGATTTTGATAAGCAAGGTGCTAATTTCGGGCGTTTTTAGGGGTGTGTAAAACGGTCAAAAAATCCCCATTTTTAGCACCTTGGCGGTTTTGGACCCGGACGATTTACCCACGAAATAAGACCCTCTAAACCATCTTTTCGGTAATGATAGACCCAGTTCCGAAGTGTTGAATAATCCACCCCTAAATACTCGGCAATATTCCTGAATGTCTTTTTCTGGTCTGAGAGCCATAGTGCCTGAAGAGGTTTGCGTCTCTTCCACTTCCGTAATTGCACCAACCGTTTTAATTCTTCCTCTATCCGCTCTCGTTCCTCTGACGTGAGTGTGATGTATTGATGTGGATAAGGCATAGTTGAATTCGGTGTAGGGCATTGCCTCCCGTTAGGGATGGCTTACCCGCTATAGGAGGGCGTGCCCCGAATTACCCCATCATTTATTCGTCGCATATTTCAGGTCGCCATTGGTGGCATCATAATAACTGATATGCACCTTATTATTGGAGTCAATAGCAATGGAGGTGTAATTACCAACATTACCGACAGAATCAAGGGTAGAATAAACCCAGGAGCCAGAGACATTGGTCGCATATTTCAGGTCGCCATTAGTGTAATCATAATAACTGATATGCACCTTGTTATTGGAGTCAATGGCAATGGAGGTGGTGGGATACCCAACATTACCGGTAGAATCAATGGTGGCATAGACCCAGGAGCCAGTGGCATTGGTCGCATATTTCAGGTCAGAATTGGTGGCATCATGATAACTGATATGCACCTTATTATTGGAGTCAAGGGCAATGGAGGTGTACCACCCAACATTACCGGCAGAATCAAGGGTAGAATAGACCCAGTCGCCTGAGGCATTGGTCGCATATTTCAGGCCGATAGTATCGCCGCCATAATAACTGATATGCACCTTGTTATTGAAGTCAATGGCAATGGCTGTGCTGGACCCAACCGCACTCGTAGAATCAAGGGTGGAACAGACCCAGTCGCCTGAGGCATTGGTCGCATATTTCAGGTCGGCGTTGGTATCGTCATAATAACTGATATGCGCCTTGTTATTGGAGTCAACGACAATGGAGGTGTAATCACCAACATAACCGACAGAATCAATGGTGGAACAGACCCAGGAGCCAGAGGCATTGGTCGCATATTTCAGGTCGTAGTTGTTGCTATCCCGATAACCGATATGCACCTTGTTATTGGAGTCAATGGCAATGGAGGTATAGTATCCAACCTCACCGAAAGAATCAAGGATAGAATAAACCCAGGAACCAGAGACATTTGTTGCATACTTCAGGTTATAATTGGTCCAATCGTAATAACTGATATGCACCTTATTACCGGAGTCAATGGCAATGGAGGTGTAATTACCAACATTACCGGTAGAATCAAGGGTGGAACAGACCCAGGGACCAGTAGTAAAACTCCAGATATCACCTGTGGTTGTTCCGGTAGAGTTTTTGGAATCAACCTGCCAGTAGTATGTAGTGTTAGTCAAAAGCATTTCGGGGTTATAAGTTGTAGCGGTGGTGTTAGTTACCGGCGACCAGCCCGTGGTAGTAATGCCGAAATAGACATCATAAGAAGTTGCACCACTCGCAGGAGCCCAACTCAACGTTGAAATTGATACACTGGTAGCACCATTAGAAGGATTGGGTGTAGTAACCTGTGGCGGTGGAGCAACGACAGTGGTAAAACTCCAAACCACGCCTGTAGTCGTGACGGTGGTATTCTTTGAGTCAATACGCCAGTAATAGGTGGTAGAGATAGCAAGTGTACTCGGGTTATAAGTTGTGCCTGATTGATTGCCTGCAAACAGTCCGGGCGAGGTCGTGCCGAAATAGACATCATAGGATGTTGCACCACTTGCAGAAGCCCAACTCAATGTTGAATTAATTGATACACTGGTAGCACCATTAGAAGGATTGGGTGTAGTAACCTGTGGCGGTGGAGCAACGACAGTGGTAAAACTCCAAACCACGCCTGTAGTCGTGCCAGCAGAGTTTTTGGAATTAACCCGCCAGTAGTATATAGTGTTATAATTCAGTGTACCCGGATTAAAACTTGTCTCGGATTGGGCGGTGTTAACTAAAGGCGGCGGAGCAAATGTGGCGAAAAAGACATCATAAGAAGTTGCACCGCTTGCCAAAGCCCAGGATAGTTGGGTTGTGGTTATAACACCTGTTGCGCCATTAGCCGGATTAGGTGAAGTGACCTGTGCCGGTGGCGAAACTGGTTGCGCCTCGGTAGTAAAATTCCAGACCTGTCCTGTGGTTGTGCCGGCAGAATTCTTTGAGTCAATACGCCAGTAGTAGGTTGTGCTATAGTTTAATGTGCCGGGGTTATAACTCGTGCCTGATTGATTGCCTACAAATGCGCCGGGCGAGGTTGTGCCGAAATAGACATCATAGGAAGTGGCACCAGCCGCAGATGCCCAACTTAATTGCGTTGTAGTAATGACATTGGTTGCACCATTAGCCGGGTTTGGGGAGGTTACCTGGGCAGGTGGTGCTATTTGAGTAGTAAAACTCCAGACCACACCTGTAGTTGTGACGGCAGAATTCTTTGAGTCAATACGCCAGTAATAGGTAGTGTTAATTAAAAGTGTTCCGGGGTTATAAGTTGTAGCGGTGGTGTTAGTTACCGGCGACCAGCCCGTAGTAGTAATGCCAAAATATACATCGTAAGAAGTAGCACCACTGGCAGAAGCCCAACTTAACGTTGGATTAATTGATACACCGGTAGCACCATTAGAAGGATTGGGTGTGGTAACCTGTGGTGGTGGAGCAACGACGGTGGTAAAACTCCAGACCTGCCCTGTGGTTGTGCCGGCAGAGTTCTTAGAATCAATCCGCCAGTAATAGGTCGTATTATAAGAAAGCATACCCGGATTATAACTTGTGTTTGTAGTATTGGTGACCGGAAGAAAGCCATTAATAAAATATACATCATAAGATGTTGCGCCGGTGACCAAAGCCCAGGTTAATATGATATTAATAGAAACATCAGTTGCTCCATCAGGTGGATTAGGTGAGGTTACCTGTGCAGGTGGTGTTGGTTTCGCACTACTGCCAGAACTGACAGAGCCCTCATTGGTAGGAAGCAGGAAGCATCCTTTTGAGGCAGAGATATAGAACAACACCGTGACCAATAAAATTATAATTAACCAATATTTCTTATTCATCTTATTCCTCCTGATTATCTATTATGCAAATTCCATGCCAGAAAATGGGAATAACCGAGAAATTCATCCCGGTTGCCCTAACCCTTGCTACTAAATGGGTTATAAAACTAATATTTTTATGGCTTGTGTGATTTATTGCTCTATTAGACCCAATACATCTATCATTTTGATAGAGGGCTGTCATTTTGATAGAGTGAGAATTCCACCTTCTTCCCTTATTAAATCTTTCTTTCTGTTAGTCATTAGAAAGTTTTGTGATTGAGATTGATGCAGCAACGAATTTTGTCGCATCAGGCATAGTTGCAGTATCCAAATACGCTATATCAAGTCCTGCAACGTGTGTGCCTACCTGAAGCTCTAAAATTGAGCCTGCTGCTATTTTTGCGATAATTGATTTTGATATTGAGGCTTGATAATAAGCCCTTTGGAAGCCCCACGACCCGGGGATTTCTACTCCATCATCAAGTAACCTGAAATTCCAAATCGTCTCTGCTGCACCCTGAGGGGAACTCAGATAAATATCTATCAAATAAGTTCCAGAGTTAGAAACCGTTATCTGTTCAGGATTTGCTCCTGCATGGTCGTGAGTAAAGCCTTGTTTAACTGTTGCAGCTACATTCCAAGGATAATCATACCAAGTGTTAGTATTAGTAATATCAAAGGCAGTGGTTCTATAAGCAAAGAATTGCGCCCTTGTTCCTTCTATAACATTTGATGTAGTTGTTAGATTTGTGAATGTTGGACTACCAACCCCTGGTGGCAGTTGGTCAAGTGGCAAGGCATTGCTCTCGCCGTAATAGGTACAAAAATATAAATCATAATTAGTATAACCTGACCACCCACCACCAGTAGTGCCAACCCATTTTTTGCCTCCAGAATAGGGGTTGGTATCGGCTTCTCGAACAGCGATATAGTTACTACTATTAATAGAGTAATCTGCATTAAGAACTATCGCATAAACAGTATCTTTATTTAACTTGATACCTTTTGGCAGAATGAAATCATAAGTTGTACCGCCATCAGCATTAGAAATCTGGCTGACGTCAATCTTTCCGGAAATTGCCTGTTTGCTATCAGCACCGAATGTTTTTGGAGCATCACTTGGATACTCATAGCCGGTGGCAATATCCCGAATTTCCACCCAGATAAAACCTGATGGCGAACCGACTCGTTTTAATTTTAGTTTTACCTGTGTTATTTCTTTAGAATAAGCAGGAGTAAAGGATTGGGCAACATAAGCATTGCTTGTGGTCTCCCTCAATTTCTGCTCGGTGCTTGTGGATGTCTGTGATTGGTCTACAGTCAGGATGTCGTGAATAGTTCCATCGTGTGTTAGTAATTGCTCATTTCCCCAGTTGCCCCAGGTAGGCTCATTTGTTGTATACTTTCTTATTAAAACCCAATCAAAATCTAATATCTTATCAGAAAAATATGCTTGCATTCCAAATTTTTGGGTATCTGTAGATGGATAAGAGGCATAAGGACTATAGGTTAGTTGTTGTCCATCCTCAAAAGCACTCATATTAACGCCGCTTCTTCTTATCAAATCCCAAGTTTTATCAGCATCCGCAGTCCAATTGGTTTCGGACGACCATCCAGTAGTCGTTCCATCCTTGCTTGATAATACCTTACAAACGGGAGTACTTCCTATTCCATAACCCATTCTTGTTTCTCCTCCTGAGGTCCCGTATCCGCCAAATCCTTGCGAACCAGAGGCAGGCATTTTGCCTTTGCATCTAAGAGCGAAAGTGGAAGATGCTGATAAAACCGTCCCCAAAATAGATTTCCAATTTGCCCCCGGCCCCTTAAATTGTCCTCTGCTTCCTGATATTGTTAAATAATCAGTATCGCCTGTCCACTTGCTTTTATCGCCATCAAAATGGTCTGCAAAAGGAAAGGTATTAGCCATATTGCTATAAGCACTTGCCAACGAATTGCCGTAATATAAGTAAAAATCAACGGTATCCGGAGATGCCGGAATAGAATCAAACTCAATCCAAATATAGGCATTAGAGCCATCAGTTTTAGATTCTATCCAATAATCAAGCAGAGTTTCGCCGTCGGATTTTGTAATTCTTATATCGCTGAAATCCGCTTTACAATGGGAATTGCAATATACCTTGCCTATGGTAAAAGCACCGTATGCCTCGGTGCCGTCCGTTCCTGAACCATAATACAAATGTAAAAGCATCTGATAATTAGTCTGTGCGCCATCGGACGAGCCGTTAATGGTAAATTTCTTACGATAACTCCGATCGTATGAGATTGCCATATTTCACTCCTTTCATAAATAGGTTAATAAGTTTATAGGTAAATAGGTTATTTTCATTATATCATATTATAATATTAATCACTAATTTGTCAAGCCCCTATTTTTATATTTAGGTATAAGAAAGTATAAAAATAAGTAAACGGATTAAACAGATAAAACAGATTAAGCAGATAATTTTATCTGCTAAATCAGTAAAATCCGCTTAATCTGCTTACTCTTTTTCTTGATATAACAATTTTCATCCGATCATAATTGTATTCGTGTTTCGGGCAGGCGCGAGATATAGGCGGTCTTGGTGTCCCTGGATACAATAATCTTGTCGGTAACACCCAGCCAGCCAATCGCCTGCTGGACAGTATATTCCCTTCGTTTGGTCTCTTCAATTATCTCGGGTATAGACATCACACGGTTTTGCCCCAAGAGGTCAAAGACCTCTCGGGCGGTCTGCTTGACTTCCTGCTTGAGATTTACCGGCACACCCGGCATTGTTATCGGCAGTCTGGCGGACTCTTGATGTAGGCGTTCTATCAGTTTATTTATCTTTTGCTGGTGTTCCGGTTTTTCCATAGCGCTCCTGGTCTTCATTACCGCAATGACCTCCTTCCAGTTCCAGAGTTGGTCACGGCACTTGGCGCACTGGCGCAGGTGCTCAAATAGTTTCTCCTGCTTCTCCGTGGTCAGGAATGTCGTCTCGCCCATTACATAATCGGTCAGGTCTAACTCAAATTCCTTGCATTGTTTCTTCATCTGCTTCTTTTTCTTTTCCATTTTGCCACCTCCTCATATAAGAATTTTCTGATGTCGCAGACTTTTCGCCTGAGATTTGGTAATGTATATTTGGTGAAAGGCTCGGTTGCCTGTATCTCCTTATAGGATTTAGGATGCTCCTCGTCGCCGACCATCCTCAAGAGAAGTCGTTCCTCCTCGCTCAAGGTAGAGAGGATTCGTTCCGCCTCTGCAGATATGTCCTCTACACTTTCCTCTATCTCTTCCACCGGTCTGGTGGATGCAATGTCAGAGGGTATTATCTCCAGTAGTTGCTTGCCTAATGTCTTTGGTTGCCTGGCATATTCGCGCTCTTGTTCGTGGCAGATATTCAGTGCTGTTTCATATAACCAACTCCTGAAGGTTCTTGGACCGGTCGGGATAAACTTACCGGCCCTGAGCAACTCAGTAACCTTAAGGAATATTATCTGGCGGATATCCTCACGGTCCTCGGGGTCTTCATACCGGCAGGTTTTCTCCACGAAATACCCAATCTGGTCATAGTAGCGATTTATCAATATGTCCAGAGCGGTATTATCACCAGAGCGACGATATGACTCGCTCAGAACTTCATCCGGGACCTGCTCATCTAACATAGGTAAAAGCATAACAAATACAACCGGTTCTGTCAAGGATTTTATTTGATTCCACTCCTATCTGCGTAATCTGTGTCCATCTGTGGTTACAATCCCTTCGTTTCACTACGGGATAAGGCGTTCTAAGTCGCTTTGCTCCAAGAACGCCTAAAATATTTTCATAAAAATCTCGGATTTGCCACTCACATTTCTCGTTTTTCGTCATTAGATTATGGAGGGGGAGAGGGGGTTAGGTGATTGGGGGATTAGGGAATTGGGGGATTAGGAGCCCTCTAAAGGAGGTTAGTAATATGAGGAACAATGGTTGTCAGGTGTGCGGGAAACGGCTCCCGGCACGGAATAATCAGGTCAATTTTGACTGCCAGAGAGAGGGTCTCTGCCTTGAATGTTACGAACAGAGTTATCTGGTCTGTAAGGAGTGCGGGGCTGACCTGCCTAAAGGCAGAAGTCTGAAATGCCGTGCGGCAAGGGTGATGGGCTATTGCCTGTATTGCTACGAGACATACTGGCATATGAGACCGACCCATCTGAGGCATGAAAGAGTGCCTGATAGCGAGGTAATAGAAATGCCTGAACCGGAGGGCGGCGCAGGGGTCTTTGACCCTGAACAGCCCTGGGATTGGTATGAATACTATTTCCCTGAGGAGGATAGATAGAGTTATGAGAAGGATAATGATATTGGTTCTGGCAATACTAATTGCGAATTTCGGATTTGGAATTGCGAATTTCCAAATTCCCAATTCGCATTTCGCAATTCGCCATCCCTATCAGACCGAGTATGAGCAGATGCTGTATCCTACCGTCAGAATAACCGCAGGGATGGCGACTGGCTCGGGCGTTATCATTGATGTTACAAAGGTTACAACGGTTACAAAGGTTACAGGATGTTACATACTGACTGCGGCACATGTGGTAGATAACCAGAGCGTAGTTAATGTAGAATTATATAACTCAACAGTCATCACAGGCACAGTGGTAATAACAGACACGGTAAAAGACCTTGCCCTTATTAAACCACAGATTAACACAGATTACGTAGATGGGATATACACAGCAAAATTAGCACCTAAAGATTATACTTATTATTTATTCACTCCGGTCTATGCAGTCGGATGTTCGTTAGGACTTCCAGCCCGTCCATCATCTGGTATTCTCAGCGCTCTCGGCGTCTCTGCGGTGGAAATCTCTGCCCCGATTCTGCCCGGTAATTCAGGCGGGGGAGTTTTTACCACGAATACACACGAATTAATAGGTATCGCAGTTTGGGTAAGAGTTTATCAGGGTCAATTAGTTACCACAATGGCGGGAGTAGTGCCTATTAACCAAATATACAACTTCATAGAAGAAGTAGACAGTAAACAGAAGACAGTAGACAGTAAAAACCACTGACTACTGCTTACTGCCTACTGACTACTCCGACTGAAAGGAGGCAAATATGTCAGGTTTCTGGAGAAAGATTGTTCAGAGGGTTGTTCAGGTGATTGTGGAAATCGTTTTAGGGGAGATAGAGAAGAAGAACGAAGAGAAGAAAAGCAAAGATAAGCCCAAGAAATAATCTGTGTTTATCTGTGTAATCTGTGGTTTCGTATTAAGTCAGATCGGTAATTCCGCCAAGCGCGCAGTGGAATAGCCGTTGAACATAAATCTTGCTGAACCATAAGGGTTATAGTTGATTACCCCGACATTCGTCGGGGTCTAACTCGCTGTAACTCCCTACGGTCTAACAGCGAGTAAGAGGGGGTGAGAACAATGGCAAAAGTGCTTAAGATGAAGTATTCGCTTTTGGTCCCGGACTATCAGGAAGTGGCGGCTGACCAGGAGGCTAAGTATGCGGACGGCTTAATCATTAACGCTACACGCATTAATGAACGCCGGAAGTATAAGATACCAGATGATGGTACTTATATCGCTAAAGTAGCCGGTCCATCAAACCGCGGCTTCTCACCGATGGTAAAGGATGACTTCGTATCAAGGAAAGGCAGAAATGCCACCGAGATAAAGACCATCCAGGGTAAGAACGCTGAAGACTCATTCAACAAGTGGAATAACAACATTGATTTGGCATTCGCTGAGGTTGATGGGGTCAAAGCCAAGCGGTTCGCTGAGAATGTCGTGAACAAAAAGGGCAATTGGTCAGAGGAAGTGGGTAAAAAGACCCTGCGTCTGACAGGCGACAAAATCCGCGGTCGCGGAGTCGCCGCCATCAATGCCCATTTGTTAGTCGGCTATGCAGTGGCTATGGATTGGCTTCGGCAGGGCGACCTCTGGTTGGGTGGCGCACCGTATGACATCGCCAAAGACGGACTGGAAGGTTCGTTAAAGGCGGCTGTTATGCAGATGGTTACCCGCGCCGGATTGACTATCCTTGCCTCAGGTTTTGATGCGGACACTATCACGCGTCAGAATACCAACATACTGAACCTGCTGAATAGTCTCAGGGATGCGGCGAAGTGCGATGAGTTCAAACTTACCACCGGTGCTGATGACACCTATTGTCTGTTTAAGTTGACCGGTGCGTTATTTGAATTGCATACGCAAATCGTGTTGACCGCGTAATCCCGATATTACATCGGGACAGGCAGGTCAGGCGTGAGTGGGGATGTCTCGAGCGTCCCCCGACCACGCTCTTTAAGTACAGAGTTCGGAGTTCAGAGTTCGGAGACTCCGAACTAAATTACTCCGAACTAATCACGGAGGTGATTTATGGCATACGAACCGAGAATAACAAAGCCAAAGGAAATCGTAACCGTGGTGCCGGGGGTGGTGCCCGGAGTAATCAGCGAGGCAAATCTCGCCGACGATGCGGTTACTTCACCGAAGATAAAGGATGAGACTATCAGAAGCGAAGACATCGGAGCAGGGCAAGTAACCGAATCAGACCTTGCACCAAACTCTGTAACCACACCAAAGATAGCCGCTGGTGCGGTCACCGGAGTAAAAGTAGCAGACGGCACGATAACACCGGGGAAATTATCCGTTGCTCTGGCAACCAGACCGTTAGTGCCACCAATTACAACAGAAGAAATATCAGCCGGTGCGGTAACGGAATCTAAACTCGCAACCAGTGCGGTGACCAAGATAAAACTTGCTTCTAATTCGGTCGGCTATCTGGAAATAATAAACGGCTCGGTTACTACACCAAAGATTGTCAACGGTGCGGTAACGAAACCTAAATTAGGTTATAAGGTTGTTAGTGTTACAGTTCCTGCAGGGACACTTACCGGTAGTTCCCCGGCAGACCCTGAATTAGTCGGCGGGGATATAATGGGTTATTATCCGGTGCAAACTCCTGCTCAAATTGTGATTGGAACAGTATCCAGAGTAGACCTTAATGTGGATGGTTCGGTTACCGTTCTTGTTATAGCGGCAGTGGCTGATAGTTCTTCGTTCAAGGTAGTTGTGATGAAGCCTTAAGATAAAGTTCAGCAACGTTACTGCCTGAACACATACGTCGCACCGCTATTCCCGGCAGAGTTACTCGTTTGACTGCCGTTGATACCGGTGGCACTGCTGTCTTCATTCCGTGCACCGACTACAAGGGTTGTGCCTGAAAGTCCAATGCTATAACCAAAGTTGTCACCTGCTCCGGTATTGGATGCCTTGAGATATGTCTGCTGGCTCCAGGTGTTACCTGAGCGCAGGAAGATATATACCGCACCGCTATTCTCGGCAGAGTTGTTGGTCTGGTCGCCATTTATACCGGTGGTATTGCTGTCTTCAAGGTATGCAGAGACCGATAGGATATCGCCTGAGACAGAGACACTGAAGCCGAACCAGTCAGATATACCGGTGTTGGATGCCTTGATATATGCCTGCTGAGTCCAGTAGGTGCCGGAGCGTGTAAAGACATACGCCGCGCCGCTATCCTGGGCATTATTATCAGATTGATTATTGTTAACGCCGACCGTATTGCTGTCTTCGCAGACTGCCCCGACTGCAAGGGTGTCACCAGAAAGAGAGACGCTCCAGCCAAACCAGTCTCCTGCTGATAGATTAGATGCCTTGATATATGCCTCAGAAGACCAGGTGGTGCCTGAGAGTCTGAAGACATAGACTGCACCGCTATCCAGAGCAGAGTTGTTATCCGGCTGATAGGTATAAAGGCCTGAGGCAGAACTGTCTTCATTCGGTGCCCCGACCGCTAATGTATCACCTGAGAGGGTAACACTCCAGCCAAAGTTGTCAGATACTCCGGTATTAAACGGTTTGATATATGCCTGTTGTGACCAGGTCGTGCCAGAGCGGGCAAAGACATAGACCGCACCGCTATCCGGCACAGAGTTATCGTAGATATTCGGAGCGCCGGGGGTGATGCCTGTAAGGTTGCTATCTTCGCCGATTGCACCGACCACAAGAGTATCACCTGAAAGGGCAAGGCTATAGCCGAAGTAGTCAGAGGTTCCGGTATTGGAGGGCTTGAGATATGCCTGCTGTGTCCAAGTCGTGCCTGAACGTGTGAAGACATAGACCGCACCGCTATTGAGTGAAGAGTTATCAGCGATATACTGGCTACCGAAGACGCCGGTAAAATTGCTATCTTCGCCGATGGCGCCGACGATGAGGGTGTTACCCGATAGCGCCACACTATAGCCGAAGTAGTCGTATGCCTGGGTATTAGACGCCTTGATATACGCCTGCTGTGTCCAGGTCGTGCCTGAGCGGACAAAGACATATACCGCACCGCTGTCCGTGGCATTATTATTCGGGGTGCTGTTAATGCCGATGGTGCTTGAGTCTTCAAGGTATGCCCCGACGACCGCGGTGTCACCGTCAATAGCGACGCTGTAGCCGAAGTTATCGCCCTCGTCTGTATTGGATGCCTTGATATATGCCTGCAGAGGAGCCA
>Ga0315312_1001501_pt1 | contig 17989 bp, 17 predicted proteins | sample TDP7_MG_FD_203629 | JGI IMG/M metagenome (GOLD analysis project Ga0315312, IMG submission 203629) | Freshwater sediment microbial communities from Lake Towuti, South Sulawesi, Indonesia - TDP7 | ecosystem: Environmental > Aquatic > Freshwater > Lake > Sediment | place: Indonesia: South Sulawesi... | reverse complement strand
GCAGGATTTGCGGAATTTGTTGTCGTTGAAGAGGCGTTTGAAGAGGATGGAGCAGGGTCATCGGGTGCGGATTCGGAATCATCTGGTGGCCAAGTATTTTCCGGAGTTAGATCGGTACTATGAGCAATCGGAGTCGACGGTTTTGGGGATTGTCCGTTGGGGTTTGGACCCCTCGGAGATCGCGGGTATGGAGTATGAGAAATTTGTCCAGAGGGTAAGTTCGCTCCGGGGGCGATCCTCCCAGGAGAGGCGGTTGCAGACCATTTGGAAGATGGCCGTGGACTCGGTAGGGTGCGAGGCGGGGGCGACCGTTGAGTTTGAGGCGCGCGTGATGGTGGAGGGGTTGAGGCAGATCCGGGAAAGCATTCGGGAGGTCGACGAGAGGATCCAGCAGGTCTGTTCCCAGTTCCCCGAGTATGAATATCTGCGGAGCATTCCGGGTTTTGGTCCGGATGTATCTGCGAAGGTGTTGGGGGCGATTGGGGATCCCTTTCGTTTTCAGAATGGGAGGCAGGTTTTGAAGCTGGCGGGTCTGGACCTCAGTGCGGAACGGAGTGGGAAGAGTTCGGAGAGTGCGATTCCAGTGATTTCTAAGAGAGGGAAAGCGGATCTTCGCTATGCCTTGTACCAGGCGGCTTTGATTGCTTCGATCCGGGATCGCCACTTTATCGTCTATTTCACCCATCAGCTTCGCGGTCGAGAAAGAGAGCCTGGGATCAAGACCAAGATGCGGGTGAAGCTGGCGGCCAAGCTGTTGATCATCGCCTGGACTTTGATGAAGAAGAAGGAGCCTTTTCATCCGAGTTACCTGCGAATTGAATTCCAGTCTTTTTTTGCTGAAGCCGGGAGGGAGCGATGAAATCATCCTCAACGGAATTTGAACCCCGGTTGGCATGGGCTCTTTGGCAAGGGCTGGAGAAATTAAGCGCTCTCCTCTGGGACCGTTATGAGGAGGATTTCTTGGAGTTGGCGAAAGAGGAAGGGATAGACCGAGCTACGGACCCTGGGGAAGAAATAGAGATCCCCTTTTAATCCCAGTTTTGAAGATTCATTCGACGAGAGAGCCCGGGCCACTACGTTGAGGCAGGCGACCTCGGGGGGGACAATCCTGGCCTCTCACTTGAACTCTGGAATCTGGATTAGGGATGATGGATGACCCCTCCCAGTGGGGCGTATCGGATAAACGTAACGATTAGATACAGAGTTCGTCGGAAGTGAGAGATTCGTCGAAAAGAAAAGTTCATCAAAGGACTGAAGGGATAGGTTTGCTCAAAATATTCTCAGCTTACAACCAATCGTTTTCTATAAACTATTTTTTTCTCTTGACAGGGGGTTATAGGATGTCCCCCCTTTTCCTCTTAATCGCCTTTCTCTTGGGGGGCTGTGCCAGGAAGCAGTATATTTCCAAAGGGCAGAAGGCAGGAGAAAGCCTTCTTTGGGAGAAGAAGTTTGATGAGGCCATTGAAGCATTTAAAAAGGCGATTCACGAGGCGGAAAAGGAAGGCGATAAAAGGGAAGTGGCCCATCTGAAGAGCCTCCTTGGCTGTACCTATGCCAAGGCCTGCGGATCCGAGCCGGCCCTTTTCTATGCCAGACTGGCAGTGGTAAGTTCGAAATCGATCAATTACCGAGAGAATTTCTGCTTTTATCTTTTTACTTTAAAACCGAAAGGCCGCGGTTACAAAGACAATATTCGCCTCGTAGGATAGATCTCTATAAGCCCCGGTCAGATAAGTTGCATAGGCTGCCGGAGAGTAATAGAGGTAGCCATTATACTGCGCATCATCAGCAATGAACTTCTCATAGACATACCCCACGGAGAAAGACAAGAATTTTGTCGCATTATAGATTAACTTGGCTGAAAAATGCCTTGTCTCGTACTTGCCCCAGTTGGGGATATCGATATTATCCTGGGTCCGGCCTCCCGGAAGTGGGATAGAGTTCAAAAGGTAGGTATAATCCGCATACCCATCGGATTTATAATTATTGTGCTGCAGCTTCAAAGTCAATTTTTCCAGGAGGATGTAAATGTCCGTCCCCAACCCATAGGCATAGTTATTTTCTGTCTGAGTTACCGTCCAGTTGTAAGCTGTCGAAGTGGGTAGGTTTGCTGGATTAAACAGCGTGGTACCATAAGGTATCTGTCTTTGAAACTGGTCCAGTTTCACATACTCATAGTCGAAGAAACCAAAAAGTCTTACCCTTTTCCCGATGAGGTAGTCCGCATCCACATTGAATTCATTCCTTTTCGCACTTCTGAACCCAAGAATGGTTTCTTTGTAATTTGTCTCCTTATATTTATACCCCAAGTTGACGCTAAGGCGTTCGATGGGGAAAAGGTCAACGGAGGCCTTGTATGTGTCCTGGTCTTTCGGCGCTACATCATAGCGTCTTTGATATTGTTCGATGTTGGCACTGTCCGTGGGTCCGGTTATATCGGGTCCGTGGAAATCTCCTCTCCTTTGTAATCTCTCATATCCCACTTTCGCCACCATAAATTCCAACCCACTCCACTTTAAATCAATCCCATAAATATCATCATCATTTTGGGGGATATCTTCTCTGGCCGCCCTTTTGATCTGGACATGGGTATAGGCGGGGGTCAGATAGAAACCGGCCGGGAGTTTAAAACCAAGTTCTGCTCCATATTTAACCTTTCGGTAATCAAATAAATGGTTAGTAAATGTGGCCGTACCATCAGTAGTGGTAATATGGTCTGATTTGTTATTCGTATTGTAATACTTATAGAATGCTTTGCCATTCAGGAGATAGACCGGGCTAGAAGTCAACAGAAAGTCGTAACTTTGGGTATCTATTTTTCCGTCAAAGGCAGAATCGCTCAGAGTAACCACCCTAAGGGCTGTCGGAGTCACGTAAGAGTTTAAAAGGTTGACCGACGATTGAGTACTCCCTGTGGAAAGATTCACGTTGAACTTGCTATTCAGCGGAAGTTTTACCGCCCCTTTGAATTCCAGTTTGTAATCAGTGTTATTCGGGGGCAATGTAAAGATATCCGGGGTTGTGGCTGAAATAGTCGGAGATGACGGATTGCGGAAGTTTAAATAGATGTTCTCATTTCGAAATGTACTGTAAAAATAACCTACTGATAGAGAAAGGGGATTCTTGACATAGCCCGCCTCGATTTTGAGATTATCGGTCGTAAAATCGATCGGCGCCGGGAGCTCGATGGCACCCTGTCCAGGGCTCGTTCCGCCGGCGGCGGCAAAAGGATAGACCCCTTTCCTTTTTTCTTCGGAAAAGGCCACATCAAAATAGAAAGGCTTGAGCATTTCCAGCTTGAAGCCGCCGCCATAAGTTGTTCTTTGGATGGAGTAATCAAAAGTGGTCCAGGTAGAGATGTTTGTGCTGGGCGGAGAGGTCGGATAGGTCAGGTTTGCCCCGCCGACTCCCGAATAGATGCTCTTGGCATCATAAGTGTAATTATGGGGAATCTCATCGTAGTCGAAATTATACTTAAAACTTCCCCATTTCCCTCCGGAAAGCCCGTATTTCTGGGTCTTATATCCTATATCTTCGGCCTTGAAATCCAGATAGTATCTTTCGGTTTCATAGCGGGTGTCCACGCCGACATAGACTCCATCCCGAATATCCCGGTATTCGTTAAATTTTGCCTTCTCACCTTCTATTTTCGGGGCAACCCCAGTAGCGGAAATTTCTCCCTTCAAAATTCTCTCCTGGGCAAAGGCAGAGCAGAAGATGGCCAGGCTGAAGATCATTACAAAAATGAGAATCTTAGACCTCATCGCCTTTCCTCCCTATCGTACATGGTATTTTCCGCGCGTGGATGGAGCATTGGTTCCATGGATGGTGTAATGACAATTCAAGCAAGCATGCGCAAACATTCGGTTTGAGGGAGATGCCCCCCGGAAGGTCTCAAACCTGGTAACAATAGTGCCGGGATGCCTCGTCCAATCGTGACAGGCCTGACAAAGTTGTGGTACTCTACTCACCAGAAGCTTTAAAATATTGCTGCCGTGGGCGGTGTGGCAGCTCAAGCAATTCTCCTGCACGGGTGGATGCGGCCACATGAAGGGGCCTCTTTTATCCGCATGGCATTTGTAGCACAATTCGTTCACCGAATCCGCTTTGATCATGTGTTGGCCGAATCCACCGTGATGATCGTGGCAGTCGGTGCATTTCAGTTTTCCTTCCCGGATCGGATGATGAGACTGCTTATTTTGCTGAGCCCTAATGGAACGATGGCAGTTATTGCAGAGGTCCGGCTGGGTGGCTTTTAAATTTTTCCGGGAACCCGAATGAACGGTATGGCAGTTATCACACGAAACACCCACGGCCTTATGCTTAGCGAGATCCCAGAAGGACAGGTCTCTCGTCTCTCCATGGCAGGCGAGGCATTTTGCTGACTTCGACTTGGCGTCGTCTCTCTTGCGGAAGATAAATATGTCGACGCCCTTTCCTCCGCCCTTTTCCACATGGGCTGCCCCCGGCCCATGGCAAGATTCGCATGCGTCCTTATTGGCCGGGCTGTTGGGGATTCCCTTTTTGGCATGGATTGATTTCATATAGCTATTGTAGTGATCCTCATGGCAGCCCTTGCAAATCTCCACGCCGACGATCCCATCACTTCCCTTCAGCTCTGGTGGGGGTAGAGCTATCCACAAAAAGAGTAGAATGGGAAAAAAAACAAGAAAGGTTAGAGATTTTCTCATCACGACCTCCACTTTTGAATTCCTCAACTGCCCTCAAAGGGGGAAATAGATTACACCTCCAGCTTATCCTTTAATATTTTCCTCACAGCATTTCGGATTTCCGTGATTTCAAAGGGCTTATCAAAAAAAAGATCAATGCCTTCCATCAAGGCTTCCTCTTTAACTTCCGGGGATCCAAAGGCAGAAATTACAATAATCTTTGCCGGCGGAGACCGATGGTGGATTTCACGGAGTAAGTTTAACCCGTGCATCCCATCTTCGAGGTATAGATCCACAATCGCCAGGTCACAATATTCATTCTTTAAATTTTGCAGGGCCTCGGTATAGTCTCTGGCTTCCAGAACAACATAACCATCTTTTCTGAGAGCCCGGGCCAGGGATGATCGTATAAGAATTTCATCTTCTATCAGGAGTATTTTCTTCACCCTCCTCTGGCTACAGGCAAGAAAAATGCCACCTTCTTTTTTAGCGGACCAAATGAAATGAATCAGGAAAACAAGAGGTTATAGTTCATAGCGATCTGCTCGCGCGCAAGTGGCTATTACTTACTCGGTAAAATTACCAGGTGGGTAGGTGTTTTTCCCAAATGGCGGGGTTATCGTTCCAGGCCGAATTTCTTTATCTGGTACCTTAACGAATCGTAGCTTATGTTTAAGCGCTTGGCAGCTAAAGACTTATTATTTTTTGTCTTTTCCAGGGCCTGGCGAATAAGGTCCTTTTCCAGGTCTTCCAGGGACAAACCATTGTCGGGAAGGATGAATTTATATGCGGGTGTGCTTTGGGGATTCATATTTGGGTGGGTAATCTCTTTGGGCAAATGCCAGGGCATGATGGTTTCGCTGTTTTCCAGCACTACAATCCTTTCTATGACATTCCTTAACTCCCTCACATTACCCGGCCAGTCATAGGAATAGAGGGCTTGGAGCGCCTCAGGAGAGATGTCCTTGATCTTTCTATTTTTGTACTTGGCCGCAAAATGGGCAAGGAAGAATCTTGCCAAGGCCGGAATATCCTCTCTTCTATCCCGGAGGGCAGGGACAAATAAGGAAAAGGTATTCAATCTGTGCAGCAAGTCTACCCGTAATTCACCCTTCTCTACAACATCCCTAAGCTCTTTGTTCGTCGTCGCGATGACGGTTATATCGATCAGGATTTCTTTTTGCCCCCCAATGCGCCTGATGGCCCTTCCCTCCAACACTCTGAGGAGCTTGGCTTGGAGATTGGGTTTCATATCTCCGATCTCATCCAGGAGGATCGTCCCCCCATTGGCCAGCTCAAAGACCCCTTTTTTTCCGTCTTTGGCGTCTGTAAATGCCCCCTTTTCGTAACCAAAGAGTTCGCTCTCCAGAAGGGGTTCAGGCAGCGCCGTACAATTCACAGCAATGAAGGGCATACATCCGGAATTTTCTTCATTCATGATCCGATGGATGCGCCGGGCAATAAGTTCTTTGCCTGTTCCGCTCTCGCCGGTAATGAGAATACTGGGGACGCGAGCCCGGGCGATTTTCTCGATCTTTGATTTCAGATCTTCGATCAGGCTTGATTCTCCAATTATATCTTTCTCGAAGAGTTCGGAATAAACCCTCCGGAGGTACTTCACCTCGTGCGTGAGTTTTTCCTTTTCAATGGTGTTACGGATGATAATCTTTACCTCATCGAGGTTGAAGGGCTTCGTCAGATAGTCCACCGCGCCCAGTTTCATGCATTTGACGGCGCTTTCTGCACTATCATCGGAGGTCAGCATGATCACCTGAGTCTGGATATTTTGCCTGTTTAACTCCCCAAGAATTTCGATCCCATTTCGCCCCGGGAGAAATATGTCGAGTAAAACGACGTCCGGAGACCACGATTCGATTATAAGGGGAATCTGATCAAATGCCTCGGTCTCCACCCGCACCTCATAGCCTTGCTTCTCCAAGAATTTCGAAAGCATCGAGGTGATCAGCTCATCATCATCTACAATAAAAATCCTTTTCTTATCCCTCATATTTCCCGCCTTTCTCTCTGAGCGACAGGGATTCTAATCCGAAATGTAGCCCCGCCTCGTTGGCCATTTTCCACGCTAATCGTGCCGTTATGTTGTTCGATGAGTTGTTTGCTGATGGCCAAGCCCAGCCCCGTTCCCTTAGGCTTGGTGGTGAAAAAAGGCTGGAAGACCTTGTCCAGGATGTCTGGCGGTATCCCATTTCCCGTATCGGATATATCGATCTCAATCGAGTGGGAACGATCGTGTGAAGTCCTTACCCTAACGGTTCCCCCGCTGGGCATTGCTTCCTTGGCATTCAGCAGGAGGTTGATAAATACCTGGCGCAATTGCTGCGGATCCGCAGTGATTTCCGGAAGATCTTTATCAAAGTCCCTTATAATTTCAGCTAACTTCGTTTTGTTCTGAAAAAAGGATGACTGTTTGATCAGAAAACCTATGGTGTCTTCAAGAGTGCTATTGATGTCTACTCTCATGAACTGTGGCTTTGGGGGACGGGCGAAATCGAGAAGGCTTTTCATTAACGATTCGATTCTTCTAATCTCGCCAAGGACTTTTAATAAAGTATCGTGGTTTTCTTTTGCGAGGGTTGATTCAGCGGAAAGAACTTCTATGGCGGCTTTGATACCGGCAAGGGGGTTCTTTATTTCATGAGCTAATCCGGCGGCGAGTTGCCCGCATACGGCCATCTGATCCGTCCTCTGCATCTGGCGCATCTGTTCCTTTAACGTATGGGCCATCTCATTGAAAGCAGAAGCCACTTCGGCAAATTCGTCTTTTAAAGGAGTTTTTATGCGAAAGTTCAAGTCTCCACTTTTTAACATCCGGATGGCGTCCAGGATCACGTTCAGCGGTTTGGTAATACTGCGAATCATCAGAAATAAAAAAAAAGCCAATAAGAAGGGGCCGGTTACCAAAAGAATAAAGAGTACAGTTTTGGTCTTTTCTATATTTCTCAAGGAGCGCTGGGTTTTTTCCGCCAGTCCGGAACTGGCCTGATTGATGATCTGGTGCACGCTGGCAATCAGTTGCTGGCCCTGCAGGTAAGCTCTTCTCTCTTCCTCCCGGACTCGACTGAGGTTGGCTCTCATCGTCAGAACCCGGCTCAAGAGGCTTTTGTAGGCCTCGATATTCCTCCTTATGGTATTAAGCGTTTCCCGAATATGGGTAGGATGATGGCATTTGAGACATTGGTCAGCAAACCTCTGCATCTCCTGTACATCCAAAACGATCGTGTCAATCCCCCGGAAATAGCGAGTTCCGATCAGGAAAAAATCAAACTGGACCTGACTGATCCTTTCTTCCAGATTCCGCCGAATGATCTCAACCTGATGGCTGGTCAAGAGGTCCTGCAGTTGGGCTGAGGTCTTTTCGATATGGAACATGATATATAAGCCGCTGGCGAGAGTAATCAAAGAGATGATGGCGAATCCTATAGTAACTTTCTTCCTCATTTTTACTCATTCATGTAATCGTAGGTGGCCAGGTTCAGATTAATTTTCCGGGCATAGCGATAAACTGGAAGGTAATCTTGATCGCTCGTTTCTATAAATTTTTGCGCCCCGAATTTTTTTAATACCCCCTGGCCTTCCGGGTCTGTGTGCATGGCTAATAACACTTCTTTGAGTTTTTCCTTAAGCGCATCGTCCAGGTCTTTCCGAACGGCGAGACCATTCTCTGGCACATCCGGAGAGCGGTCCAAGATGACCAGTTCCTGCGTGATCCGGCTGTCAATATCTGCCAGTCTTTTAAATACGGTGTTTTTGGCTGCACCTATATCAGCTTTCCGATCCAAGACATCATAAATTACATCCTCATGAGTACCAGCAAAATAAGTCTCCTGGAAATATTGCTTATAATTTTCAATTCCATGCTTTTTAAAGTATACGAGGGGGAGGAGATACCCCGCGGTTGTGGCTTTATCCACAAAGGCGAAGATCTTCTTCTTCATTTCCTCGGCAGTTTTAACCCTGCTGTCTTTTCTCACAAAAATTAATCCATGATAGGTGGATGTACCGTTAAGCAGTTGTGGCCTGGCCAGCACATCGACCCCCAGCTTGGCCTGCGCCAGGGCATAAGTAAAGCTCCCGAAGAAAGCACCATCCATTCCTTCCGAGACAAAATTATTGATAATATTTCCGTATCTGGAGAGTACCATTAGTTTTATCTTCCTGCCGGTTTTCTGCGACAAATAATGAGCGACAGGATCATATCTCTCTACTTGTCGGAATAGATTATGCTCGGGGATAAGCCCGATCAGAAGGAATTTCTCCGGCTGTGGTTCTTGGGCCAGTATTGGGGGGGATGGGCTTTCAGCTTTACTGCAGCCGGCAAGAGCAACGATGCCCAGGCAAATGGATATAAGGATCTTGGTCATAAGTCTTTTCCGCCGGACCAAGAATAAGCCGCATAAATTTTGATTCCGCTTGCTCAAAAATTCCTTTACCCTTCTCTTAGGGGTTTTCTGTATAATCTTTTGGAGAAGTTGTATGGGGAAGGAGTACGACCGCATAGCCCAAAAGATCTTTCTCTATGTATCACATTGTGGCATATGTTGTCGAGAAAAATTTTTAGGCTTTTTGCCAGGAGGAATCCATGGATAGTAAAGAGTTTCATTCTTATCGCCAAAGGCTCAATAAGACCCAGAAGCAGATGTCCCAACTTTTAGGGACGTCTCTCAAAGCCATTCAGAGCTTTGAGCAAGGATGGCGGAAGGTTCCGGTGCATGTGGAGCGGCAGATTCTTTTTTTATGGGCTCTGAAGAGAGGGAATGGAAAAAATGTTCGTTCCTGCTGGGATATTCGAGGGTGCTCCCTTCAGCTCCGGCAAGCCTGCCCAGCATGGGAATTCCATGCGGGGCATTTCTGCTGGTTCATCAACGGGACTATTTGCCAGGGAAAACCTCAAGAGAGCTGGAGCAAAAAAATGAAGGTCTGCCGGAAGTGTGAGGTTTTTACCTCGACCATGAGACATTCGTGATCTTGGGTAGAATCTTCATTCTTTGAAAGCGGTCAGGGGTTCTTGGATGAGTTGACCTTTCCGGAAGCGCTCGACCGATAGGCAGGAGATGTCGATGGATGGTTTTTCTCCGAGGATTAGGTCAGCCATGACCTGACCAACGGCCGGGCTGTGCTGAAAACCGTGGCCGCTGAATCCATTGGCCAGGAAAAGTCCCTTTACCCCGAGAGCCTCTCCCAAAATGGCATGGTTGTCGGGGGAGATTTCATAAGAGCCAGCCCAGCCGCGGTTGATCTCAGCCTTCTCCAAGATGGGAACGCGATAGATAGAATTTTCGGCAACCTCTGCCATGGCATCGTAATCCACGTTGATGTTGAAGCTCGGGAAATCATCCTTGGGGCCAGAGAGGAGTAGACCCTGCCCCTCCCGGCGGAAATACCAACCGCGATGAAAATCAATCATCAAAGGGAAGGGGTCGGGGATCCAGGGAAAGGGAGCGGTGAAAAAGATCTGACGGCGATAGGGTTTGACCGGTACCTCCACCCCCGCCATCATTCCTATTCTTTCAGCGTAGGGGCCGGCAGCATTGATGACAATGGGGGCGGCGATTTTGCCCCGGGAAGTGCTCACCCCAGCAATCTTTGCACCTTCTTGTAAGATCTGCTGCACTTCTGTCCCTTCATAAATTTTAACACCTCCTTGTCTTGCGCCCTTGATGAACCCGCTCAGGGCTTCATAAGGTCCGGCATAACCATCCCAGGGGCAGAAAGTTCCTCCTTGCAGGTCATCCACCCTGAGGTAGGGCCAGCGGTATTTTATTTCTTGGGGGAGAAGGAGTTCAACGGGGATGCCAAAGGTTCGTTGCAACTGGGCATTGGTCTTGAATATCTTCCATTCATTCTCTGTCGTTGCCAAGAATAAGTACCCCACCCTTTTAAACCCCAGATCAACGCCAGTGAGCTCTTCAAATTGGTCCCATGTCTTGAAGCTCTCCAGGGAAAAACGGATGTTAATCTCTGTAGAAAACTGGGCCCGGATTCCACCCACGCACTTGGAGGTAGAGCCTTCCCCGAGCATCCCCTTTTCCAAAAGAACCATCCCTTTAGCCCCTTTGCGGGCAAGATGAAAAGCAATGGATGCCCCGATGATTCCCCCACCGACAATGACAATGTCCGCTGTTTTTTCCATGACCACCATTCTAACCGCGTTTCCGAGGCGACTCAAGAGATCCCCTGAATCCGGCCACCCCCAGTTTTTCCATGGCAAGGGAAATCATTTCTTGATAGACCTGAGGCAGACTCCGGCGCAGGGCCGCTGTTCTCGCCCGCATAAGGCACTTATTGCTCCTTAGCACGGGCCGGGGCTCCCGATGGCGGAAGGAAAGGAAAGGGAGTCAAACATGAGCTAAGCATTGATGAAAAACTGGGAGGTGGCAACATCCCCTGAATATCTCGAAAGTATAAAAGAAGCCAGAGCAAATTATAAAGCCAAGTAGGCGAACATGACTAAAGATAAGGATATTGGTGTCTTGAGGGTTGGACAAGGAAGGGAGATTTACAAAAGAAGTTAAGAGCCTACGAAACAGAGCGGAGGCAGCAGTTCGCACACTTGGTGCAATCAATCTACCACGACACTTCCTCGTTTAGCGTATGGACGCGGAATCAATCTCCTTGGCCGACAGGTCCCAGCTCTTCAGAAAGCACCGAAACGCCCAGTTGCGCTCCTCCTGTTGCTCGGCTCTTTGCTGAGTTTGCTGGATGTCGGTTTCGATTCTCATATGTCTTCAAGCCGAACGCCAAAATCAGCGGTGGCTATCACTCATCCACTTTAATGATTTGTTAGGCTGCTAAAATGATTACTACCCCTATTTTTCAGAATTCAGTGAATTCACGGCGTCGTAAACCTTCGAGGTCAAGCTCCTGATTCTTTGGATCAATCTTTATCTCCCACTTCTCCATAGTCAATGCCCCGATAATGGCATCCAGTTCATAACCATCTGCCCTGCCAATCTCGTCAATGGGAACTGCCTCTGCATCAAATTCTAAACCTTCAATCTTGCCAAGTACTACACAAAGTTCCTTCACCTGGATCTCTCTCCCACCTAAGGCAACCCTGTATGGTTTCATAATAGTCCTTTTAGGGACCTCCAACAGAAATTGAGTCCGAATATAAGTATGGATTGAACCAGTATCAAATAAGGCAATTCCAGGTTTTCCCTCAATCTCAATCTCCTTTATAATCCTGCCCATCATCGCCTCCTAAAATGAAAAGAATGTAGCTTTGACCCTTCTTATATTTTCATAAGCCTAATGCTGCGGCTCACCGGGAGCCGGATTTATGGGCGATCCAGTAAGGCGCCTTGTTCGGCGGATTCTGTCATCATGACGCTCCACTCTTGCTATCGCTAATTTTTCTGAAAATCTCAAGTAGATTTTTCGACTTAATGTCCGAAACATCAATATTATACATTTCTTGGATCTTTTTATGAATATCAGGAAGTTCCATCTCCTCAAGGCCGGTGAAGTCATAGAGACTGGACTCGTCACTAATCAAATATTCCCCCGGCTCAAGACCAAAGATCCTATTCATGAAATCCTGGGAAATCGCCCGAAACTTGTTAATACCAGTTGTGGGAGCAAATTCGACCCTCTTGCCCTTAAACGGTCCCCTGGAAATGATTCGCGAATCTTTTTTCATTTTTCTCACCGAACGGGGCTCGCGGCCGAGCTGCGGGCCGGAGGCCCATCTGCTCCAGTCCCGCCGCGGCGTGATTCGCCCCCGCAGCCGTAGGACACGCTGCCCTCAGACGCGAGGTGCGAGCGGTCTGGTGCACTGCGAGGTTGAGTTACTTATTTGCTTATGATAAATGAATCTTTTCAGTAGGATATCTTCAACATTCTGCCTTGCATCCAAAACAGATAAAACATAAACTTTCATTTCTGATATCCTGTATATAATTCTCCATGGCGGGACGATCAATTCACGATATAACAGGATGCCTTGATCTTGAAGTTCAGGGACTATGCGGCCTTTTTCAGGAATGGTATAAAGACTGGGAGCTTTTTGTTTTATCTTTTTTAAAGTGTTTAATGCATTAGCGGAACTGTTTATTGCAATATATTCAATAATTTCTCTTAAATCATTTTCCGCAACACCAGCCCAAATAATGTCATACTTTGGGCTCATTTAGGCTTCTCTTTCAGCGAGATTTCAATATTTTTGAAAACGTCCTCCTGAGATTTTACCCTCCCGTTCCTTATATCCCCTTCACCCTGCGAGATAAGCTTTAGTATGCCAATGGCATTACGCATGTTTTCATAGCTTTTAGGATCTTGAAGCACCGCTCTCGGTTCCCCATTCTGTGTTATGATGACAGGGCGGTGGGTTTCGTTGATTTGTTTAAGCAAATCGGCTGCTTTTGCCTTAAGGTAAGTTACTGACTTTATATCCGTTGAAATATTCATTTCATATCACCCCCGATCCTTTTATAGTACTAAATTAAGACCGAATGTCAAGGTTTATTTTATGTCCTGCTAAAGAGGGCGCGGCGGCTTTTTGCCGGGTCCCCTTGAGCGTTTTGTTAGGTCGCCACTGTACGAACCTGGGCCGGTAGCCTGCTAAGAATCAACTCTTTGAGATGGACCTTCTTACTGGCGTTATCGATGTCAATGCCCACCAAATTGCCTTCGGCATCATAATCAAGCACAACACCTTCGGATATTTCCTTGCTTTCGGCACTGGTTTTCTCAGAGAGATCGATATACAGAGAATCAGTCTCCGGATAATAATTAAGCTTCATGGCTTGTACCCCCTATCAGGAAAAGCATTATGAATTGTTTTCTTGTCTTCCAAAGTCACCACCCGCAACACTCGATCCTCGAGTTCATCGATTTGACCCCAAAAACGGAAACGGTTTTGTTCCTGCCGTTCAACTTTGAGAGGGTTTTCGATCACTCGAATGCACCATTCCTTCTTGAGATATGGCCGTTTTCTCAAAACTTCTTTCTCGAAATATTCTGTGAACCTATAGTCACTCACTCGTGTATTCTTTTATTTTAAGCTATTTCATGTGATTTCGGCCATTTATTTTTAATTTTATTCTGCTAATGGCCTAATCATATGAAAGAAAAGGCGGTTCGTCAAGGCTTCGAGGAATGGGCCTTTTCCCCATGGCATATATGTGATACATTGGGTTTCTTATTGAAAAAATAAGGAGAGGAAAAAGAGATGCGCAGAGAAGTTCTCAAGGCAGTGATCGTCGTCTTTATCGCCAGCTTTTGCACCATGGTCATCGAGCTGGTGGCCGGTAGAATCATGGCCCCCTACGTGGGGGTCTCGCTTTACACATGGACGAGCATTATCGGGGTGGTACTGGCTGGAATCAGCATCGGGGCCTATGTGGGAGGAATTCTGGCCGATCGCTTCCCTACGCCGCGGACCCTGGGCTGGTTGCTTTTTATTTCTGGACTTGCCGCCCTCTCCATCTCGCCATTGACCGGGGTCGTGGCTCGCTGGCCCGTGCAGACCAGCCTCATGCTGCGCATCCTGATTGTCACGACGGTTATCTTCTTCCTCCCCTCTTGCCTCTTAGGAATGATCTCCCCAGTGGTGGTAAGGTTATCTTTAGATCGTTTGGAGCGCTCGGGGAACGTGGTGGGAAAGATCTATGCCTTTTCCACGCTCGGGTCCATCCTGGGCACGTTTCTCACGGGATTCTTCCTCATCTCCTGGATGGGAACGCGAAATATCCTCCTGCTCATGGCCGTAATCCTCATTATCTCATCCCCTTTTTTTGGTGGGGCATTTCTGCGACGGCGAGTATTTTTCGTTTTTTTCCCCGCTCTCTTCGTTCTCCTCTGGGCCATCCATGGGCAGGCCTTCAAGAAGCAGCAGGATGAAAATTCTTATTTTCATGAAGAAACCGATTATTTCACCATTGAGTTGAAGAAGGTAGAGAAAAACGGAAGAACCTTGGAGGCGGTCGTTCTGGATAATCTCATCCATTCCTATGTTGATCTGGAAGACCCTCTCTACCTGGAGTATGGTTACGAGAGGGTTTATGCTGAGCTGGTCGCCTGGAAAGCCGCAGCCAACCCGAAATTCCGCGCCCTGATCATCGGTGGTGGCGGATATACTTTTCCCAGGTATCTGGAAGCCAAATATCCGGGGGCGCGCATCGACGTCATCGAGATTGACCCCCGCCTCACTGAAGTAGCTTATGAATACTTGGCTCTTTCCCCAGATACCCGTATCCGTTCCTTTAACCAGGACGCCCGCTGGTTCCTGATGAACTTCCCCGAGCGGAATGTGTATGACTTTATCTTCGGCGATGCCTTCAACGACCTGACCATTCCTTACCATTTGACCACCAAAGAGTTCTCCCAGTTGATCCGTTCCCTCCTCAAGCCGGATGGCCTGCTGATTGCCAACACCATCGACCACTTCGAGAAAGGGCTTTTTCTGCCCTCCTACGTGCGCACGCTGCAGGAGGTCTTCGGGCGGGAGAAAATCTGCCTGGTTGCGGACAGCCAGTTTTCCCAGATGGGTATTAATACCATCATCGTTGCCGGAAGTCCTGCCTTTCACCCCTGGCAGAATATAGAAGAGGTTTCCGAGGGACGATGCTTCGTCCTCGCACCGAAAGAATTGAACCTGAAATTCAGGTCCCGGCCGGCAGTGGTTCTAACGGATGATCATGCGCCTGTGGATAACCTGGTGGCCCCGATATTCGAAGAAAGGTTCGGAAGGAAAAGAGAATCAGAGTGAGGCTGAAAAGAAAGGCTGCTGGAGGCTGAGCTCTTCCCCCACTCAACGTTCGCTGCGTCGATGAAAAGGAGAAGATTCAGTATAATAAGCATGGGATAGAGATATTCATCGGAGGGAAGGTATGGCAGAAGTGAAGAAGACAATCATCAGCATGATGGAGGAAACCAGAAAGTTTCCGCCCCCGAAAGAATTCAGCGAAAAGGCCTGTATTAAGAGCCTGGAAGAGTACAAGAGAATTTACAAGAGGTCTATGGAAGACCCCGATGGATTCTGGGGGGAGCAGGCGAAAGAGCTGGAGTGGTTCAAGAAGTGGGACAAAGTCTTGGATTACAGCTTTGGAGATAACCTGCACATCGAGTGGTTTGCAGGGGGGAAGATTAACGTCACGGTCAATTGTCTGGACCGGCATTTAAGAAGTTGGAGGAGAAATAAGGCTGCCCTCATCTGGGAGGGTGAGCCAGGGGATAGCCGTACCTTTACCTATCAGCAGCTCCACGCCGAGGTATGCAAGTTTGCTAACGTTCTGAAGAAGAAAGGTGTGAAAAAAGGCGATCGTGTGACCATTTACATGCCGATGATTCCGGAGTTGCCCGTGGCCATGCTGGCCTGCGCTCGTATAGGTGCCATCCATAGCATCGTCTTTGGCGGGTTCAGCGCAGATTCCCTCAGGGACCGAATCCTGGATGCCGGGGCCTCCGCGTTGATCACCACGGATGCCAGCTACCGCAGCGGTAGAATCATTGGCCTCAAGAATAACGCTGATGCCGCCCTGGCGGGCTGCCCCGGCATCAAAACCGTCATTGTCTACAACCGGACCAACACCAAAGTGGACATGAAAGCTGGAAGGGATTTCTGGTGGCATGAGGAGATGGCCGCGGCGGACGTTAAGCCAGTTTGCCCGCCAGAAGTGCTGGATGCTGAGGATCCCCTGTTCATTCTCTACACGAGTGGCTCTACGGGAAAACCTAAGGGGGTTTTGCACACGACGGCAGGATATCTGCTCTATGTTATGACGACTTTCAAGTGGGTCTTCGATTACAAAGACGAAGATGTTTTCTGGTGTACGGCGGACATCGGATGGGTTACTGGACACAGCTACATTGTCTATGGCCCTCTGGCTGCGGGCGCCACCAGCCTGATGTTCGAAGGCGTTCCCAATTATCCTCAACCAGATCGCTTTTGGGCGATTGTGCAGAAGTATGGAGTGAACATCTTTTACACCGCGCCCACAGCGCTCCGGGCCATGATGCGCGACGGCGACCAATGGCCTCTGGGACGGGATCTGTCGAGCCTGCGCTTACTGGGAACGGTTGGTGAGCCCATTAACCCCGAGGCCTGGATCTGGTACTACAGAGTCGTGGGCAAAGAAAAATGCCCCATCGTCGATACCTGGTGGCAGACGGAGACCGGCGGCATTCTAATCACTCCCCTTCCAGGAGCCATCGCCATCAAGCCGGGTTCGGCTACCAAACCCTTCCCCGGAGTGGAAGCGGCGGTTCTCCGAGAAGATGGTTCGCCGGCCGATGTTAATGAGGGTGGATATTTGGTGATCAAGAAACCCTGGCCGGGAATGATGCGTACGGTCTATGGCCAGCACGAACGTTTTAGAGAGACTTACTTCGTGCGCTTTCCCGGCATGTACAATACTGGAGATGGCGCCCGGCTGGACGAAGACGGGGATTTCTGGCTTATGGGTCGGGTGGATGACGTCATCAACGTCTCCGGACACCGCATCGGCACTGCCGAAGTAGAGAGTGCTTTGGTTAGCCATGCCTCTGTGGCCGAAGCAGCTGTAGTGGGCATGCCCCATGAGATCAAAGGCCAGGGAATATATGCTTTTGTTACCCTGAAAGCGGGCTTTACCAAGACGGAAGAATTGAAGAAGACTCTGGTTGCCCATGTGCGCAAGGAGATTGGCCCGATTGCTACCCCAGATAAAATTCAATTCGCTGACACTCTTCCCAAGACCCGCAGCGGAAAAATCATGCGCCGCATCTTGAAGAAGATTGCTGCGGGTGACATTCGCGACCTGGGTGACACCACAACTTTAGCCGATCCCTCCGTCGTCCAAACATTAGTAGCTGAAAGGCAGTGATTTTCAAAAAGAGGGAGGGCGAGCCCCTAAAAGCGCTCTCCATGAGGGAACCCTCAGGGGCCAAATCTTCTACGCTTCCAATTATCAGATTTTCCAAGGAAATTTTATCCCAGGGCAACCATTTTTCCTGGTATTGCTTACTTAACCTAAATTGAGCAATTTTTTTAAACCACAGAGAACACAGAAAATAATTCCATAGTTAGAAAACAAAATAAGCTCAAGCTTTTCTCTGTGTTCTCATGTAATAAATTCATAAGCTAAAATATTCTTTTGTTTCCACTTAACGAGTGCACGGACTTCGGCGAGCTCCCCTCGACAAGCTAGGGGCCTGAGCCTGTCGAAGGCAGTCGAGCCGAGTAAAGCAGAGAAAAGGAGTTTATGGCCTTGATTTATTTTAACTTTCCTCTGTGCCCTCTGTTCGCAGCCCATAACGCTGCGTAACTAGCCGGTGCAAGTCCGGCTCCGGCAATTGACTGTTTGGCCGGATAGTTATAC
>Ga0315312_1001500_pt1 | contig 17989 bp, 21 predicted proteins | sample TDP7_MG_FD_203629 | JGI IMG/M metagenome (GOLD analysis project Ga0315312, IMG submission 203629) | Freshwater sediment microbial communities from Lake Towuti, South Sulawesi, Indonesia - TDP7 | ecosystem: Environmental > Aquatic > Freshwater > Lake > Sediment | place: Indonesia: South Sulawesi... | reverse complement strand
GAAGGATTCAGAATACTCTAGTCTATACGCAGCTGATCAGTTTCGAGAAAGATGAGTACATCCCTAAGGTTGCTCAATGCGCAGAAGAAGCGGTCAAACTAGTAGAGGCGGGCTTCGAGTACGTCTGTACGACGCCTGAAAACCTGATGGTGTTTCGCAAACGGAAGTAGCTGCAGTGGGTCAGGAGAAGTGAAAAGTGGGCCGGGAGGGATTCGAACCCTCGACCTTTCGGTTATCAGCCGAACGCTCTAGCCAAGCTGAGCTACTGGCCCGCGAGACAATTCCACAGTACCTCATTCATTTAAGAGTGTCGCGCCTACCCATACCCAGAGAGTGAGCCACCCATGAAGATTGTGGGAATCGTCGCCAGCCCGAGAAGGGGAGGAAACACCGAGACCCTAACCCAAATCGCCCTCGAAGAGATAAGAAAAGAAGGACTGGAGACGGAGCTCGTCTCCCTAGTGGGGAAGGATGTCAAGCCCTGCGACGCCTGCGGCTCCTGCCGCAAGACAGGGAAGTGCCACATCCAAGACGACTTCGGACCCATCTACGCCAAGATGACAGAGGCGGAAGGCTTCATCCTCGCGACCCCCGTCTACTTCGGCGCGGCCACACCCCAGATGACCAGCCTCATCAGCAGATGCTACGTCCGCGGCTCCAAGAGGCCCTTCGAGAACAAGGTAGGAGGCCCCATAGTAGTAGCTAGACGCGCCGGCCAGAACTTCACCTACGCCCAACTAATGTTCTTCTACATGATCAGCGGAATGATCGTCCCCGGCAGCACCTACTGGAACATCGCCTTCGGAAGGGAGAAAGGAGAGGTGGCCAAGGACGAAGAGGGCGTGAGGACCATCCGCAACTTCGGCAGGAAGCTGGCGTGGCTCGCAAAGAAGGTCAACGCATGAGCGCCGGCAAACTCACGGAGTACGGTGGGTAGAGGATACCCTTCTCCGTGATTATCCCGTCCACGAGGTCTGGAGGAGTCACATCAAAGGTAGGGTTGAAGACCTCGACTCCCTCAGCCACCATCCTCCTTCCCCCGACCTCCGCCACCTCCCGAGGAGCCCGCTCCTCAACCACCACCTCATCGACCCTATGCTCGAAATCAAAGGTCGAGAAGGGCGCCGCCACGTAGAACGGAACGTCATGGCGCCTCGCCGCCAAGGCGGCAGTATACGTCCCGATCTTATTAAAGACGTAACAGCCATCCCTAGCCACGACGCGGTCCGCTCCAACTATGAACTTATCCACCATGCCTCTGGAGATACAGTAGCCCACCGCCCCATCCACGATCACCCGCACAGGAATGCCGTCCTGTTTGAGTTCCCAAGCCGTAAGCCTCGCCCCCTGTAGGAAAGGTCGAGTCTCCAGAGCCAGCACAAGGACCCGTTTACCCTGCTCCCAAGCCACCTTAACAGCACCCAGCGCCGTCCCATACTCCCCGGATGTTGCCAGCCAACCAGCATTACATATCGTGGCCACAACATCGCCATCTTGGATGAGGGAGGCTCCGTACGTTCCCATGGCCTTGTTCGCCGCTATGTCCTCCTCTGCGAGAGACAAGGCCCTCTTCACAATCGCCTCCCTCAAGCCTTCAGCGTCGCCCTCGAAACCATTCGCAAGACCCAAGATTCTTTCAGCAGCCCAGAAGAGGTTCCACGCGGTAGGCCTAGTCGCCCGAAGCGCACGAGCACTAGCTTCAAGCTCTTGGACCAACTCGGCCACGGACCTAGCCCGGCTGTTGTAGGCCGTCAAAGCCAACCCCATCGCCGCCGCTACGCCGATCGCCGGCGCTCCACGAATCTCCAGACCCTTGATTGCTTGAGCCACCCGCCAGACGTCACTACACTGTATGTATTCAAGGCTGGCTGGGAGTTTGGTCTGGTCGATGAGGATGACCTTGCCGTCATCCCACCAGATGGTCCTCAGGGCACCATCCCTCTAGCCCTAATGGCTATCTGGGGGCTTGACGGTCAAAACGACTTCCATAGGGCAATCGCCCAAGCAGCTCAGAGTCTTCCTCCACTTGTCACCCACGGCGATGAGAGCATATATTCCCGTCAACTCGGCCCTACACTTGCTGACGAGGTTGGCTAGGGCCAGATGGGTCTCCCCTGTCTTGATGACATCATCAACGATAAGAACACTGTCCCCCCGATGAATGATGCTACGCGGAATGTATAGGGTCAACACGATGGCCGAGTCGCCCGGAATATAGCTTTCCTCCACGAATCCGCGGATGCCAACATCCTTCGTCTTCTTGGCAATCACCATCTCTGTGCCCAGAGCTTCACTGACAAGAGTCGCGAGGGGGATGCCATCAACAGCCGCTGTGAGAACCTTCGTGATCCGTCGACCTGAGAAACGGGAGAATACGTACTGGGCACCTTGTTGGAGGAGAAGGGGATCAGAGATTATAGTACTGTTATCGAAGTAGCCGAACTCATCGAACTTTATCCTGCGCTTCAGCTCCTCTTCCAAGCCAACGAGTTTCTCGAGCGTCTTCCAGATATGCCTAGCCCGGGTGGAGCTTGGAAGGACGTGACCCTTGACGTACCTACTCAGGACCGTGACTGGTAGTCCCATTCGAGAGGAGAGTTCGCGATAGGTGAAGTTCCTCTTGGCGGTTATCAGGAGGTCTATGGTCATGAGCCTGAACTTGAGGTCGCTGACATGAGTCTCACTCATCCGTCTCCCTCCACGTAGGCTTAGTCTAGTCTCTAAGTTTTTAAGCCTTCTACTGGCGTGAAAATAAACTCCACCTGTTCCTTTCGTCAAGGCGTTCACACTTAAATTCGAGGGGAAACTTACGATTAGGGCCGGGCCCGTTGCCTAGCCAGGATAGGGCGCAGAAGACTCTGCGTAAGCCTTCGAAGCCTGATGTCGTGGGTTCAAATCCTGCCGGGCCCGCTACCCTTTGGGTTCAAAAGCCCCCTGCGTAGGGATCCTCTAACAATCCACACCTACGGCTGGGGGTCATCAACTTGGGCGAGGCCAATACGATGTTTCTCCATCTGAGTTGAAGATGAGGTGGCAAGGCCTCCGCCCTTATGACCAACATTCGATCTGAGGCGCCTTGAGGCTTTCCGTCGGTGAAGGGGTCTAGGTAGCCGTGGACGTCCGTGTTGGAATCCCATTCCTATAAGGAGGCAAGAAGTCGTTGCAGAATGTATGCTTTCATCAGGAGGAGCCCCATCGCGAAGTGAACAAGTATGGTGAGCGAGTTGGCAGGTCTCAGCTCACTCGAGTTGTAGTACTGGCCTGCCACTCTCATGGCCTTGAATGCCGGGGGGAGGGTCAAGAGAGCTATGAGTGAGATTACTGGAAGTATTCGCACTGCGACTCCTATGACTATTACAACGTACGCGGCGCCGACGATATAGGCGTAGGCTTCGGCCGCTCTCTTCCGTCCGAGTCTAACGACTGCAGTATTCTTGCCTGCGAGACGGTCGGCATTGTAGTCCGGTATCTCATTGACCCAAAGGATGGCTGCCACTAACAAGCCTAGGGGTAGGGCTGCTATGAAGGGTTCGGCGGTCAAGGCTTGGGTCTGGACATAGTAGGTTCCCAACGCAAGGAGGGGCCCGAAGTTGAGACCTACGAAGAACTCCCCTATACCTTTTGTCGCAAGATGGGTCGTGTAGAAGTACCCTGAGAGGATACCGAAGACGGCGAGGAGGAGAACGAACCATCCTCTCACTATGGCAAGGTAGACTCCGATGCTCCCTGCGATGGCAAAGAGGCCCATAGCGTAGGCGAGAACCCCCCTTGGACTAACGGCACCTTGGACCAAGAGACGGCTTCCACCAGTGAACGGGAATATGGCCTCGGTGTTCGCTTGGTCGCAGCCGCTCCGATAATCAAAGTAATCATTTATGACATTGGTCCCTCCATGGAGGCAAAGAGTTCCAGCCAGAGTCAGCAGGAAGTAATTCATGTCGAAGCGGTTAGCGAGGCTCCAGGCCATAACCGTCCCTAGGAACACGGAGGCGAGGGTTGCGGTGAAGAAGGGGGCCCTCAGCTCGACCAACCATAGGGTTCCCTTCACCTTAAGAGCCTTGAGCCACATAAGCGTGTCCGAGATATAATCACCCCCTTGGTATGTTTCCTGAGGGAATGATCACCCGAAATATGTCCAACAAGAGGTCCTTGGCCTGAGATGGCTTGAGGACCGAAATAGCGCTACATGCGGCTTCAACGTTCTCCAAGATGCGCTGCTCACAGTAGAGTACCGACCCATGCTCCTCGAGCTCAGTTATTATCTGGCGATAATCATCTGAGGAGACATTTCCACCAAAGCTTCTCTCCAGGAGACTTCTAGTCTTAGAACATCCATTCAGGTAGAGATGGATTATTGGCAGCGTTGGAATTCCGTTCCGAAGATCCGAGGGGATCGTAGGAATGCCTTTTGGTAGAAATGCCTCTTCATCCCTCTTCAAATCCTCAATATCATCCCTGATCTGGTAAACTAGACCAAATCGTTCTCCGAACTCGGCCAAGGCTTCCACTTCTTCAGGACTGCCACCGCCAGCGAGAGCACCGCACTGGGTTGCAGTTTTGAAGAGGGCTGCCGATTTGCCTCGAATCTCCGCAAAGTATTGGGCCTCCGTTATGGTCGTCAACGGTGCTGATATCTCTAGGAACTCCCCTTCTGAGAGGGCTAGACCTGTCTCAGCTATGATTCTAACAATCTTTGAGCCATAATCCGCGGCTAGCTTTACGGAGAGAGAGATTAGGGCGTCACCGACAAGGATAGCGTTGCTTATGCTCCACTTCCTATGAACCGTGGGAACTCCCCTTCGGTATTGGTCTTGGTCTATAACGTCATCGTGGACGAGGGTTGCGGCATGTAGAGTTTCGATGGATAGGGCCAGGGGAATGGCCTTCTCCGTTTCTCCTCCGATGGCCTTGGTTGAGAGGAGAAGCATTATGGGCCTAAGTCTTTTGCCTGGAGAGAGAAGAGCGTATTCGAGATGAGGCCGAAGTCTTAGGTCGGTTAGATTGGCAACAAGGTCACGTAGGGATTGGTCGACAAGGGCTTTCAAGGCGAGAAGGTTGAGCCTTAAGTCTTCCGACGCTGCCTTCTCCAGCATCGCATCCCTCGAGTTACTCAGCTAGTGGGCGTTTTACACTAATAAAGGTGCTGTTTCCAATTGGTTTACAATCTGAAGGCCAATGGAGACGCCCTGCCGTACATAAGCAAACTTATATATGAGGGATATGTATCAAAATGCCAACAACAAATACTCGGGGTCGGTGAATTGGTACTATCGTACGATTTCCTAGACAGCATGATGTGGGCCATTGTTGGGAGCGCTGTATCCTTGGGCGTCATGGCGTTAAGGCTTCCCTATAAGGCGTCCTCAGACTCTTTTGAGGAAGAAGGGAGAAATCTAAGGAGAGGATTGGCAACCACAATAGGGATAAGTGGACTTTATCTCTTCATCACAGGCATCGCCCATTATTTTCTATGGCCCTATGCAGCAATTTCAGGTGGCGTTTACAACTTGCTCTTTGGAGGCGCCGCTACAATTGGCGGTCTTGTGCTCGTAGGAGTCTCCGCAGCGTTGTTCCTTAATGGAGGTTTGAGGGCAGTTTCCTACTTCGCTGTTGTGATGGGTCTGTATCTAGCCGTTGACGCTGCTGCAATAGTGAATTATAAACTCACGAGTAATCCAATATTGAGCGCTTTGCTCTATCTTGCACCAGCCGCAGCAGCATTTCTGTCGGTCCCGTACACTCATATCGATAACAAAACGATGAGATGGCTGTTTGCAATCTTCGCCTTCCTGTACGGAGTCGCTTGGCTCTACTTTGCGGCAAACGTCACGATAGGGCACCTCAAACCACCTTAAAAAACCATGGTAGAACAGAGCAGGAATTGTGAGGAGGATTCGCAGGCGGTTCTTCGATGACCATTTTCCTTCTTTCTTGTGGCACAGATGGAGCGCATCGTCGCTTTACAGAATGTTAATATAATGATGCCACAAGAGTATTTTAGTGTAAAGGACTTGGGCTAATATGACTCAGGAAGACCAGTCAAAGAACATTAAGTGCCTGGCATCTATACTCCACAGCGTCTACTTTGGGACTCTCCAAGCCCTCAAGAGCGAGAAAGAGTTCTTCGATGTCTATGGAGTCACCATCGAAAGCGTCAACGACACTGTTGGAAATTACTTCAAGCAGCTCCAACAGAAAGATCTGAAAGAAATCATCTCTGACTTGGAGAAGACAGGGCTCTATCAGGGATTGGAACTCAGGCAGAAGGGTGACAACTATATCTTCACCATCAAGAAGTGTTTGTTTGCTGTAGGGGAAGGAGGAGTGCACTCTTCCATAAAAGGCATTGACCTCCCCTGTCCGATGGCTCTGGCCGTCGCCGCCACCCTTTCGCGACAGAACCCCGGCAAAAAGATATTCGTCTATCCCTCAGTCTATGAACCTGAGGGGACGGTTACTCAGATAGACTTGACTACGCCTGAAGACTACAAGAAGAGGTTCAGTGCCATCAAGAAAATCTCGAGGAGCAAGAAATGAGATCTGCACTAGCTGGTGGTAAGACCTTCAACGCCCTCTTCTTGGAGGCTCTAAGAGAGGGCCTAAGTGTCATGCTCGATGAGACCGCGGCTAGGAATTTTCTGGCTCATCTCGAAGAAAGCGTTTCCATCCGACCCGATGAGGTTGTGGAGAAGTCCGAAGTCATAAGTAGAGAACTTGAGAAGGTCTTTGGTGTAGGTGCTGCCAGGATCGAGAACGTCGTCGCGGCCCTCCTCTTCTCCAAAGTAGGGCTCGAGTTCGAGAGCAAGGGCGCTAACCTTGGCGACTATATCCAGTATGCCCGAATACACGGCTCGATTCCTACCAAGGCGGAGGGGCCAGCAACTAGACTAGACGCCATTGACATGCAGATAATCGACTCGCTCAGGAGAGATGCCCGAAAACCTGTACTCCAAATCTCGAAGGAGACTGGAGTTTCTCGGCCAACAGTGACTAATAGACTCAACCGCCTCATCGATAGCAACATCCTCTCCGTTAACGCGTGCCTTAACCTCGGCGAACTAAACTTCAAGACATCCCTCATCGCCCTTGAGGCTAAGGGGTCTGAGGCTCGCCAGGAACTAGAGAAGACACTGTCCATTTGTCCAAGGGTGCTGATGCTTCTGCGACCCCCAGATAAGGCAAACATGGTGATCATGCTCTGCGGTGAGGACCAAAATACTTTGAGCTCCACCATCGAGACTTTTAGAAGTATCAGAAATACAGATCTTGTTTACATTCATAGCTCCGACCCGCCCCTCTTCGCCGAATCTTTTTGCTTGAAAGTCTTCCCCATTAAGGGGGATGTAGCTCCATGCGGAAAGAGGTGTGCGGACTGCTTGCACTTCCTTGAAGGTCAGTGTGTCGGTTGTCCGGCAGTGGCCGTGTACAAAGGGCCGCTCTAGTCTCGCATACAAAGAGATTAGAGTTTTGGTTCTATCCTAGAAACGGTCAACGCACGAATTCAAGGGGGAAAATTGTTTGTTTGCCACTACCTTTGCTTTCAAACAAGGAAATCATCTTAGCTGTTAGCTTTAGGTCGCACTCCATGACCTCCTGTTCACTATGGCCGTCATATTCAATGCGAAGTAGTCCGACCCTGTGCTGTGGATAGAGTAGAACCCTGCAGCGGAACGGGGTGGATTCCACGATTTCCCTGATCTGAGGCATCCACTCGAAGACATTAGCCATATCGCGATATGCAAATACCTCCATGTCTGGCCTCACCTACGTCCCCTTCCCCATCATAAGGAGCGATACGACAATTATTTAAATCAAGCGCCTCAGTGGTTATCATGTTGTAATACAATGGGTACCTAGAGGATACAAACTGTTAAGTTTATAAGAGGGCTCGGCGCCATTTGAACTCGGGCTTGCCAATGGCAGATACGGCTCAGATCGGGGTCTTCATCTGTCACTGCGGCGGAAACATCAGCAACACCGTAGATGTCACTGAGGTCAGGGATGAGGTAGCCAAGATCGACGGCGTAAGAGTCGCCACGACCTATGAGTATGTCTGTAGCAGCCCCGGGCAAGATCTCATAAAAGAAGCCATCAAGAATGAGGGAGTAAACCGCGTTGTTGTGGCCTCCTGCTCACCTAGGATGCACCTTGAAACCTTCCGAAGGGCCGTTGAAGAGGCCGGATTGAACCCGTATCAGCTTGAGATGGCGAACATCCGGGAACAATGCAGTTGGATTCACAATGATAGGCTTCAGGCTACTGAGAAGGCTGCCGACCTGGTTCGAGGCGCTGTGGAGAGGGCAAGGCACCTCGAACCTTTGGAACCTGAAAAGATGAGGGTAAATCCCGGTGTTCTTGTTGTGGGTGCAGGGATTGCTGGCATCACCGCGGCTCTTGAAATCGCGGACAAGGGTTATCGGGTCCACCTTGTGGACCGAAGCCCAAGCGTTGGAGGCCACATGGCCCAGCTGAGCAAGACCTTCCCGACTATGGACTGTTCCTCCTGCATCCTCGCTCCCAAGATGGTTCAAGTGGCACATCATCCGAACATCAAGATAATCACCTTAGCTGAACCCATCTCTATGAGTGGGTCACCGGGAAACTACACGGTCACCTTTCGAAAACTACCTCGATACGTGGATGAGGCGAAATGTACTGCTTGTGGTGAGTGCGTCAAGTATTGCCCCTCTAGGGTCGATAGCGAGTTTGAGGCAGGACTAAGCCAGAGGAAAGCCATCTACATCCCCTTTGCACAAGCGGTCCCCAATAAATATGCTATCGACGGCGAGCACTGCCTCTACTTAAACAAGGGAGTATGTCGAGTCTGTGAACGCTTCTGCAGGGGCAAGGCGATAAACTTCGACCAAAAGGAAGAGACCCTTGAACTAAACGTCGGTTCTATCATCCTCAGCACTGGCTACGAACAAATCGACCCTAAGATCTATGGGAACTACAGCTACGGACTCCACCCGGACATCGTGACAAACTTGCAGTATGAACGCCTCATGATTCAGGGGATTCATCGGCCTTCAGATGGGAAACCGCCCAAGAAGGTAGCGTTCATCACCTGTGTGGGGAGCCGTTGCTCTGGTGACGTCGGTCAAGAGTACTGCTGCAAGATCGGATGCATGAACGCCATCAAGGAGGCTGTCCTCCTCGACAAATCAATCCCAGGCGCAAACCCATGGATATTCTACACGGACGTACGCGCCCATGGAAAAGGCTACGAGGAGTTCTACGCCGACGCCCGCAACGTTCACAATGTGAGGTTCATCAGGGGAAGGGTGGCAGAGGTCATGCCAAATGGAGAGAAGATCACCGTCAGGGCAGAGGACACCTTGCTTGGAATGCATGTTGAGGAAGAGTTCGACCTAGTTGTACTTCAGGCAGCTCTCGTCTCACCTAGGGGTCTGAAAGACATAGCCCAGATATTCAATGTGCCCATTGGTCACGACGGCTTCCTCCTCGAGCGCCACCACAAACTTCGACCGGTCGACACATCCAGGGATGGCATCTACGCGTGCGGTTGCGTCCTAGGACCGAAGGACGTTAGGGAAACGACCCTGGAGGCCATGGCGACTGCATCGAAGGTCGCGACCTTCGTCGGGAAGGGAGAGATCCTCTCTTCGCCTGAGGTGGCGAGGGTGGATTCGACTAAGTGTGATGGTTGCGGCGTATGCATTGCGATATGTCCGACCAAGGCCATAGAGAAGACCGACAGGGGCGTCCGCGTAAACCCTATCTCGTGCATCGGATGCGGCCTCTGCGTACCTCAATGCCCAACTGGAGCCCTTGACCTGAACCACTGCACCGAAGCTCAGCTCCTCGCCCAGATTCGAGGCGTAAGCTCTGGCGGGACTGCGCCGAAGATCATTGCCTTCCTAGAACGGGAGACACCCTACGCCTCTGTGGACCTAGCTGGGCAGACAAGGCTGAGCTACGCGCCGAACATAGAGATAATTCCTGTACCCAGCGTAGGTCGAATCGGGGTAAAGCACCTGCTCCAGGCCTTCGCCTCTGGGGCTGACGGCGTCGCCCTCGTGGAGGGTGATGATGGATGCTTGCAAGGGAACGCGTTAAGGGAGTACGTGGCTAAGCTCAAGAAGGCCGTCGCACCCTATGGGATTGGGCCTTCTAGGATTATGTCGACGAGTACAACGATCCCTCAGTACGAGAAGTTGCTGAACTTCTTCGAGATGTTCAACAAGAACGTGACAAAAGCGGGCAAGATCCCCGATGAGATGCGTCAAAAACTCGGCAAGACGATAGAGGAGGTTTCAACGTGAAAGAGCTCAAAGTCATTGAGAACAGTGTTCCAGACCCCTCCTTCCTTGAGACAGTCCAAAAGTTCCCAGGTGGAGAGAAGATAACCGACTGCATTCAGTGTGGTGTATGTGGCGGATCGTGCCCAGCTAGGGCATGGATGGACTACTCACCGATGCAAGTCATCCACATGATCCGCCACGGCCTCAAGGATAAGGTTCTTTCGACATCCACGATATGGATCTGTGCCTCATGCTATGCTTGTACGACACGGTGCCCACGAGGGATCGACATCCCAATTCTCATGTCGAACTTGAAGAGGTTAGCGATGGAGGAGAAGGTCCCGGCAAAGATTAGGACTAAACCCGTCTTCCACAGGGCCTTCATGGAGGTCATTCAGAAGTACGGACGAATGTATGAGCCAGAGCTTTTCCTTAAGGTTGCGGATAAGAGGGATCTGCTTGGGCTGTTTCATAACGCCTCGTTGGGCTTCAGGCTGATGCGTAAAGGGAAGGTGGGCTTCAAACCTCCTAGGGTCTCCGAGTCCTCTGAGTTTTTGGCAGTTCTGAGAAGTAGAAACAACAACAGGAGGGATAATGAATGAAGTATGCATACTTCCCGGGTTGCTCCGTTCATCACTCGACCGCGAAGGAATATGAGACATCATGTCTCGCCGTCAGTAAGATCCTCGGCATCGAGCTGGAAGAGATTCCCGGTTGGAACTGTTGCGGCTCCATCGACGCCGTCTACGCCTACGATCCAACGGCGTCCTTGGCCCTAGCTGGAAGGAACCTCTTACTAGCTGAGAAGATAAGCTCTAACATTGTTACTCTATGTAGTGCCTGTTTCTTCACCCTCTCAAGGGCACGTAGGATGCTTCAGAATGACGTCAGTCTTAGGGAGCAGGTTCAAAAGATGTACAACGTGCCAGTCAGCGGTGAGGGTGTGAAGGTTCGACATTTTCTCGATATCCTTGTCAACGATGTCGGCTATAGTGAGATCGCCAAACACGTGAAGGTACCCTTGAGGGACTTGAAGGTCGCATCATACTACGGTTGCCTCATCGTCAGGCCTCCTGGTTTAGGAAGCTTCGACGATCCTGAACACCCGAAGTCCTTAGAACAGATGGTTGTAAACCTCGGCGCCCAGAGCATCGACCTCCCCGATAAGACACGTTGCTGTGGTGCATCCCTGTTCATAACCCATGAGGAGGCCATGGTTGAGATGACAAGGCGGATTCTTGGCAACGCCAAGGCTGCGGGCGCCAACTGCATAGTCACTGTCTGTCCTCTCTGCCAGTTCAATTTGGATGCGAAACAAACGGACGTAGAAGCCCATGTTGGCTCGAAGTTCGGCATCCCTGTCCTCTTCTCGACACAGCTGATGGGCCTTGCTTTCGGGTTATCACCGAGAGAGCTAGGATTAAACAAGAACTTCGTGCCCCTGCACAGTATGCTGTTGAATGCTGGGGAGCAGGTTGTTGAGGTGGTCGTGGCGCATAAATAGCTTAGGCAAATAGTAGATGTGTGTGACACGTCATGGTTGTGGCCTATTCTCTCATTAAAGCTGAGTCGGGGAAGGACTACCGCATATTCGCTGAAGTGAAACGTAAGAAAGAGGTCAAGGAGGTCGCTCTCACCTACGGTGCCTTCGACCTCATCGCAAAGATAGAGGTCGAGTCTCCCGAAGAGCTGGATACCTTCATCTTCAATGTACTCCGCAAGATTCCTGAAGTCAAGGAGACAATGACCCTCATAACCTCTAGAATCGAGGCCGGCGCGGGCACATAGTAGGATCACGGCCCATAGTCCTACTAGAGCCTAGACCATATGCCGCTCTATCAATATTACCCAGATAATAGATGGTATGAGATGAGCGATAAGACCATTCTAGTTCTGGGCGGAGGAGTTGGAGGCCTTGTTGCATCCAATGTCCTGAAAGATAAGTTAAGGGACCAAATCACGGTTAGGCTTGTTGAGCGGAAGAGGCAGCTCCAGTTCCCGCCCAGCCCGCCTCATAGCTACCTGACCTCAGGGAAGGGAGGGTGCGACTACCAACTCACGTGTATTCGTTGATGTCCAGACTCACCTTCTTGCCCGTCTGCACCAACTCGTCCCATGTCCTCTGGGGGACATCGATGCCTTCAACAAGTCTTTGCTGCTTGGTCCTCCGCTCCGGCTCGCCTGGGAGAAGAATCTCCTTGAAACCTGGTGCGACCTTCGAGTTCTTGACAGCTCGGAGTAGGTCGTCCATCTCCTTCTTAAACTCGCTTATGGGTCGGAAGGCGCCGATGTTGATGGCCATCTGGAAGACGCCCTGCCCCCGTTCGCCGCCGAGGTATGCGGCGCCTCTGCCCGAGAGTATGCCAGCTGTGATGTCCACGACCATGGCCAGGCCGAAGCCCTTGTACCCTACTGGGCCGCCCATTGGTAGGCCTGCCCCACCCCGATAGTAGTCTTCAGGATCTGTGGACGGGTTGCCGTCCTTGTCGATGATGTAGCCAGGCGGGAGTTTCTCGCCCTTGGCTCTGGCCACGGCTATCTTTCCTCCTGCGCTGACGGATGCGGATATGTCCAAGACGAAGGGTGGTTCCTCCCCAGCCGGGATAGCCCATCCGAGAGGGCTTTGGTTGAACATTCTCTGCATCCCGCCGAAGGGTACGACTTGGGGCGTAGCATTCACGCAGCAGTAGCCTATCATATCTTGCTCCACAGCCATTAGGGCGTAGTCGGCCATGCGGCCAATGTGGTTGCAGTTGAAGGTCGAGACGATGCCCACATCGTTCTCACGAGCCTTCTCTATGGCGAGGTTCATGGTCTGCCTAGCCACGATCTGGCCGAGGCCCCAGTTGCCGTTGACAAGAGCCGTCGTAGGTGATTCCCTCACAACCTCGATCTTCGCTCCCAGCTTCGTCTTTCCCTTCAGGACTAGGTCGATGTAAGTGGGGATTCGGATCACTCCATGGGAATCGTGGCCGACGAGGTTCGCTTCAATAAGCAGCTCCATAACTTGCTTGGCTTCACTCTCAGATGCTCCAGCACCTTGGAAGATCGCCATACCCACTCGATGCAGTTTCTCAGCCTTGAAGACAGGCATTATCAAGCACCCTCTATGGACTCGTATCAGGTAGATGATCCTTTATGACTTGCGGGCCAGCCGATTCCCGATGTCTTATTAGTTTGGAGGCCATGGTTCTCATAGTGGCTACGTCCCGATAGCCGGGATAGAGCACGAGTACACGCGATGGGACTTCAAACATCGTCTAGCCTGAACCCAATCCGCTATGAGGGTTCCAGCATCAATCAGCGGCATAGTCACTATTGCTCATATACTCTGCTGTGGAGAAAGAGTTTTATGCTGAGCTTAGGAGACTATTAAGACAGTTAAATGTTGCTACCAACATATTACAGTATCTGGTTACCATTGAGAGGACTTGAAGGCCGAAGATGTCGAACTGAGCAAAAAGTAGAATGGTGTGAGTTCGAACTTGGAGAAAACTTGAGATCCAGGTTCTCAAGTGCACGCTTTGATCAGGGTGAAGCTCTCGTTTCATCTTCTCATACCAACATATACGATGAAAATATAGAGAAATTTAGGACTTCAGAGTAATCGGTATGTCAGGCTCTCACAGACAAGGTACGACACGTGAAATAGAAGGCATAAGTCAGTTGGACATAGTCAATATGCCTTCTCGGGATTCATGGAATCTAGTATTGGATAATTTTGCTTGCGGTAATTTAGAACAAACCTATGAGTATGGTGAAGCAAAGAAAAGGGCGTATGTCGGAAGTGAGGTTGTTCGGCTACTGGCCTTTGATAACGATAGACCAGCTGGATTGATTCAAGGTCTCTACCAAAGACGGTTCGGCTATGGTAGGTTCCTTGAAGTTGGGGGTCCTTATGGTTGTTCTCCAGCTGTTCTTCTCGATGACGGTAAAGAACGAGTGATCAGGTTCCTACTTGAAAGCCTAGAGAATACTGCGCGATGAAGACGCATCGTAGAAGCTCATATATATTGGCCTAGACAATGGAGTTGCGATGTATTCGAGAGCTTGAATTACAAGATCATCGAAACCATCAACGTATACGCCCTAAATCTCAAAGAATCCCCAATCGACATTTGGAACAGGATAAGTTCCAACAAACGAAAAAACGTGAAGAAGGCCGAACGCGAAGGAGTCATAGTGGAGAATAGTCGTAGTGAAGAAGATTTCCAATCCTTTTTGAGCCTTTGGAAAGCTACTGCGACGAGAGCTAACTTTGACCCAAAGTTAAAGGAAGTTGAAGAGGTGGGAAGAGCATTCAGGCAAAAGGGCTCGGGGAGGGTGTTCTTAGCCAAGTGGAAGCATAGAGACATCGCAGGCACCTTTATCATAAATCATGCTGACACGGCTTATTGTCGATACGCGGGCTCGATTGAGGGCTCCTGGAGCGCTAGACCTAACGATATCGTTCATTGGAAAGCCATGGAGTGGGCTTGCGAACAAGGATACTCTTGGTACCACATGGGTCCAGTGCCAGAGCCTGAACCCTCCGAAGGTTCTCCTCTATGGGGCTTGTGGAGATGGAAGAGAGGCTGGGGAGGCATTCTCGATAAGGTATCAATCTATGCTAAGGTCTACTTTCCCAAGCTCAAGGGGCTCATGGACTTCTCTCGGCGAATGGTCAATACCAGTAGCAGACTCACGCTTAGCCTGCTGAGCTGAAGCAGGCTTAGTGTGAGAGGCTTGTCGAAGAAATGTTCAGTGAACGTGATGAAGAATAAGACAAGGACTATGCTGAATGACAAAGAGAGCGAGGAAACTCTGCAGAGGGAGAGTATGCTTAACCATGAAAGCATCGTGCTAGGGGACAAGTATTCTAACAGACTCCATGTCGTCAAGCGCGATATCCTTAGGTGAGGACCTGAATTCGCCATGTCTCATGGATGTCGGAACCCTCGGCAATTCCGGCCGCCTCCCTGGTAGTGCTGACAGAATGAGGCTCACGTGGATCAACTTCTTGCGGAGCCGATGCCAAGAGAAAACGTCAAGTTAATAAGAGGCACTCATGACCATCCGAGTACACCTCTTGGAAATGAGAGAAGACGAGTCGATTGAAGTCGTGGAATACTTCAGATCCAGAAATCACATGCCAATTAGAAAATATTGAGTCATCATCATCACCAATAGGACCGTTAGAGTTAAGATTAATAGAAACAAAATGGTCTGTAATAAGATATATACATACTGGTGGGATAAACAAGCTTATGAAAGCAATATTATCTGACATAAGGCAAAGGATTTACCGACGACTTTTCAAAAAGAAGCGCGGACATAATCCAAATAATACATCAATACCTCATACTTCATCACAAAATGTTGTTCTTAATCTTAAACCGGGAGAAGTTGTCCAAGTACTATCTAAAGAGGAAATTCTAGCTACTTTGGATAGTGAAGGAAAATATCAGCGCCTAGCATTTATGAAGGAAATGTTCAAATTCTGTGGAAAGAAGTTCAGAGTTCTAAAGAGAATAGATACAATGATGGTGGAAGGTGTAGGGCTCAGACATATACCGAATAGCGTTATTCTTGAGGGAGTTTTCTGTGATGGGGAATATCATGGAGGTTGCCAAAGAACATGTTATTGCATATGGAGGGAAGGTTGGCTCAGAAAAGTAAGGTAGACTAGCTTTAATTTGACAGCAGATAGCACACTTAATGAAGTATGAGTACGCATATGGTTTCCCATGTCATTCAAGCATCCCGTGCATGGAGCATCGGAGGAAATTTCGAGTCTCTTCAAGGAGGGAACGTACTTGGTGAACCTACCCTTTGCCCACCCTTTCGAGAAGGTAACTTCGGAACTTGATTTGTCCCAAGTTTCTGGCAGCGATAAAATTACACTTTTTCAAAAACCTTAAGCTGAGCAGAGCCTTCCAAAGTTGAGTGCTCTCATGCCGTGATTTGAAGCCTCGGGCGGGATTTGAACCCGCGACCAACAGCTTACGAGGCTGCCGCTCCGGCCGGTCTGAGCTACCGAGGCAAAAAGCGAGTCATGGTGATGTACCCCCCTTTTTAAGAAGTTCGGAGGCCATTTCTATCTAATATCCCTCGGGTAGTGACCCGGCGTGACCACTGTAAAGGATCTGGGTGAACGTAGAATCATTGAACTCATCCTTTCCAATATCGACGAGTACCCCGATATGCCCGTACCCTACGGGGATGATGTCGCTGCTGTACCTCTTGACGGTGACCGTCTGGCTGTACTGAAGACAGACATGCTGGTGGGAGGTCTCGACGTTCCTCCCGGAATGTCCCTCTTTCAGGTTGCCAGAAAGGCGGCGGTGATGAACATAAGCGACTTTGCCTCGAAAGGGGTCCAACCCACGGCCCTCCTAGTAGCTCTGGGCCTGCCACGGAACTACTCGCAGGAAAATGTGAAGGATCTGGCCAAGGGGCTGAACGCTGGTTGCCGTGAATATGGAGCGCACCTCATAGGGGGGGACACCAGCGAGGCCCCGGACCTCATCATCGCCTGCCTTGTCTACGGCACTACCCAAGCCAGAACCCTCATCACCCGTAGCGGCGCTAGACCCGGCGACATCCTCGCCGTTACCGGTCCTTTTGGGAACACTGCGGCAGGGCTCAAGATGCTCCTCGAAGGCCTGGAGGCACCTCCATCACTGAGGGACAGGCTCCTAGAATCCGTGTACATGCCCAAGGCCCGTCTCAAGGAAGGCCTAGCCTTGGCTGAGAGCGGATCGGCCACCGCCTCCATCGATTCTAGCGATGGCCTAGCTGTTAGCCTCCACGAGATGAGGAAGATGTCTGGGAGAGGATTCGAGGTCTCGACTTTGCCGACAGCAGTGGAAGCTCGGGCCTTCGCTGAGCTCCACGGCCTCGATGCGCGGGATCTGGTTCTCTATGGGGGCGAGGAGTATGAGCTTGTCGTTACCATTAGGGAAGAGGAATGGATGAGGGCGGTGGAGGCGGTCGAGGGTGCTGGGGGCACATTGATGCGGATCGGGGTCGTGACCTCTGACCCTCATATAGTCTTGAAGGAGGGTGATAGGGTGAGTGAGATTCCTTACCGTGGTTGGGAACACTTCAAGAGCCGCCCCTAGATGGCTTGAAGGTGGATCTAGCCTCGTTGGCTCTGTCTTCTGCGGGCCTCGATCACCTGGTTCCGGATCTCTTCAAGGTTCTCCGGTAACCTCAGCAGGGTCAGCACATCGGGAGTGAGGAGCTCGCCCCTAACAGCTCTTTCCGATAGTAGGTCTAAGGCATGTCGGGCCTTCTCAGCGAGACCGGGATCCATGGCGCCTGCCCTGATTGCTTCTTGGAACTCTTCCTCATCGAGGCACGCGACCGTCTTGTCCGGGAGGACGCAGAGGTCGAGGATCAGGTCCGTGGTCCTGTACCCTGCAGGGGTCCTCTCGGCTGGGGTCGTTATGTCGCAGTAGTATCCTCTTAGCCTATGTTCATGGTCGTAGATTGCGGCGAGGTCGTACCACTCGCCCATCGGGACGAGCCAGACGGCCGTACAACCTCGGTCGATGAGGCAGTACCCATTAACCACGAGGGGGGTGGAGCGATTGAGGACGTTCAGAACGACCATCTTCTCCTCGTCCTCGTGGAGGAGCATAGAGGGAAGAAGGCCGACTCGGTCTGGGATGTGGTGGTACTCGATGGTGATGAGCCTCAAGGTATCGATAGAGGGTTATGGTGCGGGTAAATCTGGCTTT
>Ga0315312_1001499_pt1 | contig 17991 bp, 29 predicted proteins | sample TDP7_MG_FD_203629 | JGI IMG/M metagenome (GOLD analysis project Ga0315312, IMG submission 203629) | Freshwater sediment microbial communities from Lake Towuti, South Sulawesi, Indonesia - TDP7 | ecosystem: Environmental > Aquatic > Freshwater > Lake > Sediment | place: Indonesia: South Sulawesi... | reverse complement strand
ACCGGAACCTTCTCCTCTTCTCTGTGTAGCAGGTAGTACGGCGCAACGCTCGCCGGAACCTCGGTTATTTCATTTCCAACCTTAACCTTGACCTTAGGCTCCTCAGCCGCACCACTACCTCTTGAACGGCTTTCAGCAATAGTCTTAATCTCCTGCTCTAACTTCTTCATCCTAAGCTCGTGTTCTCTGGCTTCGCGGTCATCCTGCCTTCTGAGGTGTGCTACACGTTCAGTTGAATAATCAAAAGTTTGCTGAGGGGGATATCCGCCGTAGCCTCCGTACCCCCCATAGGGCTGTCCATAGCCATAACCGTGAAATGCAGACGTTGGCATGGTGAACCCGGCCTGCTGCATGAAGACTGGATACGGTGGAACCACACCACCTGTCCAGCCTTGAGCCTTAATCTTCTCGAAAGTTTGGCTAATGACTACCCAAAGGTGGTAGTCGTTAGCTCTGCCCTCAAGCTGCTTAATGTGGACGAACAGGTTCATGGGGTTTAAGGCTATGTTCGGATTATCCCTTATCGTATCAACTATGGAGGGTACCTTTCCCCTTGGAATTCCGAAAACTTGGTCAAGCCTCCCCTCAAGCTCCTCACAAACGGTTTCGGTTAACTCAGCCTCCAAAGGCTTGAGGGGGACCCTCCTCTCTTCCGGCTTAGTTGGAGTGGTGAGTTTTCCACATTTGGAGCACTTGTATCTGAGTCCTCTGTCGGTTTCATAGGATGTTAGTGGAGCCCCACAACACTGGCTTACCATCTCTTCAATCTTAATTTCCTCTGAAGTTTCCTCTCTTGCTTCTTGTTCCAAACCTATCACCTAACCATAACGCTCTCTCTCAATTTCCTTTAGCACATCGTGGAAGAGGTAATAAAGACCCATTCTGAAGGCGCCTGAAACTGTCGGCTGGTCGATCTTTCCAGCGGCATGAAGGTAGCTAGCCAGTTTTTCAGCCATAAGCTTCTCTTTGTTCGAACACCTTATCTCGACACGCTCAACCTTCCCAGCATCACTCAAGCACATCACCGTACAAATTCTTATGAGATACGGACAACCATATTAAAATTGCTATGATAAAGATAGCTGTTGCCTCGGGAAAAGGTGGTGTGGGGAAAAGCACCATCGCAATCAGCCTAGCCCACGCCCTAGCCAAGAGGGGTTTTAAGACTGGTGTCCTAGATGCTGATGTCACAGGCTCCAACGTTCCCGACATTTTAGGCTACTCTGAAATCATGGTTGAGAATGACATGCTGGTTCCATCCGAGTCCATGGGGATAAAGTACGTCTCCATAGGACAGATTGCCTCGAAAGACTTGCCTATCCTCTGGAGTGGCAGAGACATTGGAAGCGCCGCTAGACAACTTCTTGAAAGAACAGAGTGGGGCGAACCTGACTACTTAATAATCGACCTTCCACCAGGAAGCGAGGAAGAAAATCAGAAGCTCATTCCGTTATGCGACTTCATTGTCTTTGTGACCATTCCGTCTGTTCTGAGCGAAAGCAAAGTGAGACGCATGATTGAGCATGCAAGGGAAGCCGAAACACCAATACTCGGTCTTGTCAAAAACTTCTCTCGTTTTATCTGTCCAAAATGTGGAGAATCGTACCGTATTTTCCCTGAGGAGCACTCCTTCGAGGAGTATGGCTTGCCAGTTTTAGCTCAAATACCAATCAGTCCAGAGATAGCCGAGAAGAAAATAATCAACGAGTTTAACGTTGAGCCTTTCCTTGAGGCTATGAAGCATCCAATCGTGCTTCCTAGGAGGAAATTGGGCTTGAAGGCTAGGCTCATCAGAGCTTTGTTAAGGGTTGGTGGTTAAATGGGAAGGTATAAGCGAATAATTGAGAAGCTTATAGCCTTACAGAATAAGTTCTTTCTAGACGCAAAGCCATACTACGAGCAGGGAAAGGACAAGGTTGCACTTCTGAGGGTTGTAGGTTTAGAAGGGGAAACCCTTTTGCTAAAATGCGATGGAGACAGGATCCTTTACGCCGACGGGGATCAAAGCCCAACAGAGGTTTTCGAGTGTTCGGAAGATACGTTTATTGATTTAGTTGCGGAGCCGACGGCTGAGAACTTCACGGACAAAGTAACTCTTGGACACTTCTGCATCAGAAACGGGAAGACCGGCGAAATTAGCATTGTTGAAATAGAGAAATGGAAACGTGGCTTCGAGAGGCTTGGAAGGGTAGCCAAACACCTCGTAGGAGTTAAATGATGAGTGAGCTTGATGCTTTTGAAAGATTTTTGGTTAATCGGACGGAGAAGGCTGTAGAGTACGGCTTCTTATGGATTAAGGTTTTGAAGCTTCTTAAGCGCAGGTCCCACAAGTACATTGAAGTTCAAAGAAGTCTTAATCCGAGACCTCACCTAGCAACTCTACACGCAACGCTTTTGATGATGCAGAAAATGGGACTCGTGAAAAGGCTGAAGGAGGGACACAATTCAGTGTATAGCATTACCGAGAAAGGCGAGAAAGTTCTTGGAAGAGCGGTTAACCACCTAAGAACTCAGATAAGGATGATTCTCGACGTTTCATAGCCCTATTACTCCCGCGATGGAAAGCATGCTCCAGACAATGAAGAATATTATTGTGAACCCTAAGGCTACTATGGTCTTTCTGCCTTCTCTGTCAACTCCTCTGAGGGCAACGTGGTTCAGAGCTATAAGACATAGGGTTATGATGACACCCAACTGTATGGGCGGAGGAGCCTGCGTTAAAAGTATAATGAATCCGGCGTAGATTGGAGCGAAACTTATATCCCTTATTCTTGTAAGGGAGAGAGCTTTTCTGTAGAGGAAAACCGTCAGCGTTATCTTCCCGATTTTGTCGTCTACTATTGTGTCTGGAAGCGAGTCCTGAGCCTTAACCGTAACCAGAGCCAGAAATAGCGGGACTGACATCAAAACTATGAACATGTCAAACACGAGCTTCTGAGAGTAGTAGCCACACCACAGGGCTAGGATAACGCCTATCTCCCACATAGTATCACCCAAAGCTGGAACCTTATCCAACCCAGCCGAATAAGTCAAAGCCAAAACGAGGCCTCCAATTGCCAAGGCAGAGTACATCCAGCCAACCAAAGACGAAACGTAAACCATTATAATTAGCCCCAGAAGGGCACAAACGACAATGCTTGCCAGATAATAGCTTTCCAGAAGTAAGGGAGCATTTGGGATCTCTCGTCCGAAGCCCCACCTTGCGAGGTAGGACGTGCTGTTCAGCCTAACCGCATGGAGAGTTCTCCCCTCCTCATACTCACCTTTTCTCAGGTCGAAGTACGTGTCGTTGCAGTGAGCCGTGTAGAGGAACAGGAAGGCGTTCAACACAACCAAGCCCATCATAGACCAGTTTACGTTTGGACCGACTGCGAAGAACCCCCCTAAAAGAGTCGTTAACAGGCAGAGCGTCATTGGTATGAAGCGGATTTCAGCCAAAAACCCTCTAAGCGTGCTCAAACGGACACCGAAGGGCATCTTGAAGGCTTCTTTAAAAAAGTTTTTAATCCAACGGAAAGAGAGTAGCATAGGGAGTCAGATGAGCGACATAGTTAAGGCTATTGTAGATTTGAGGCAGGATGTCAAAACCTTGATACATGAGCTTAAAGAGGTGAACAACCACCTTGGAACTTTGGAGAAGACGAACACCCTGATTGAAAAGTTGACTTCAACACTTGAGAGGAACGAACCGAACCTTGAGAAACTTCTAACAGAGCTGGGAAAACTCAATAAGACTACTGAAGCGTTATCAAACATAGCAAAGGAGCTGGGCTGATTTGGAGAAGCTCAAGCCTGAAGCAACGAACCCATGGCTTCTCAGAAAGCTGAAGGACAAAGGCTTTATAGACTCAGGCGGTAAGCCCCAAAGCCCAAGGCAACTTCTCGAGCTGATTGTGGAAACGGATGTTGACTTCACAGCTGAGGTTGCCGAGAAAATCAGGACTATGGGTATAGAGGTTCACACTGAAAGGGTTAGCTGGGGCAGATATGTTCCGATTGTTGCCCCTGTTGAAGCGATGCCGATGATGCAGGCGGTTCCTCATGTCCGCAAGATCCATTACAGCATGCCTCGATACCCTTACTTTCCGCCTTTCAGCCTTGAAAAAGAAGACCCGCTTATAGGCACCATAAAGATAAGTAAGGTTGAGGTTCCATTCGACCCTATTGAAATAGCCGTTTCAGCATTAACTTCTCTGCCCTTCTGGGGTCCAATGGGCATCCTAGCCGGTTTATCGAGAACAGACGTAGAGATGTGGCCAACGAGCAAGACACGTAAAATCATGGAAGCCCCGGAGGACAACACAATAATAACAAAAGTTGCGGTTTTAGACACAGGTTCTCTGCTACTGTTCCACCCGATGAGGAGGGGCAGATACGTAGAGGAGTACTCGACAATCCCTGGCGAACCGCCACAAGACGGCTTAGGTCACGGGGTTCACGTTTTAACCACAGCGTTCATGGGAAGGTTTCCAACAAGGTTCGGAGATCTCACAAGCGTTGCAGACGCTATGAACGTGTTAGCCGTCAAGGTTCTGAGCAACTTCGGATGGGGAAGCACCGAGTCCGTGCTCAAGGGAATGGAGATGGCGTACAAGTGGGGGGCTAAAGTTGTGAACATGAGCTTAGGTGGTCCAATGCAAGGCGGAGTGGGCGAGGATCCTGAGTGCAGAATCATCAACGAAACCGGAGACGATGTTATCTGGGTTGTGGCTGCTGGTAACGAGGGACCAGAAGAATACACGATAGGCTCGCCTGCTGGGGCTCCGAAAGCTCTGACAGTCGGCGCCTACTCGCCCAAATATGAAGGTGCTGCGGTGTTCTCGTCTAGGGGACCGAACTCAAGCTATTACAGGGAGAACCCGGAAGCGTGGAGCAGAGACCACTCCAAGTATGGAGAAAATTTGGTCAAGCCAGACATATTGGCTCCAGGTGGCGGACCTGTTGAAGAGGAACAGACACCCGTCGACCTCATATACAGCGGTGTGCAGGGATGGACTGATGGCATGTATGACCTATCGCCTGGAGACGCCTTCGAAGGTATGCGGGGGACAAGTATGGCCGCGCCCCACACTGCCGGCCTCGTTGCCCTTCTCTACGAGCGGAAAGTTGTCAGGACGGCGACTGATGTTAAACGTAGGATGCGTGATGTTTCAGGCGGGGCAAAATCCACTTCAAGAGGCTACGGCTTGCTGAGATACACTTATTGGTGATAGTTTGGCTGAAAAGGAGATAATTCCAAGGTTTCAGTTGCTGCCCAGAGTCAATGTTCCGTTAGTGGATGTCTCCCTGCCCAGCGTAGAGCTTCCAAGTTTTCCACCCAAGGTTCCAAAACTCGATGACAGGCAGATGGATGTCGTGAGATACGCTGTTATGGAGGACCTGGCGGATTTAGTTCCCGTGGTTGGGGACGTCGCCGAGGACCTAGCGTATGCAGAGCTTAAGAGGAGGCTGACCCCTGAGGAGCTTGAAGCTTTCACAGAGACAAACAAAAACTTGCCAAGCACACTTGCCGCTTTGAAGGTATTCGCTGAAAAGACCAGATGATGGAAGGTATTTATAGAAGTATCTTCTATATCCTTTTCTGGTGAAAATCGAATGCCTGAACTTCCCGACATTGGTAAAGAACCCCCACACAGGGTTGCGGACAACGTTTTAGACAGCCTTTTGGATGTGCCTAAAAGCCTGAGCGAGTCCATTAGCTCTGCGTTGGATAAGGGTCCACTGAGGGAAACTGGTCCACACCGCATGGTTGACAGCGTGGTCAAGTCCATACCTGGAGCCGTCCAAACCGTCGGTGAGGGCGTGGCAAACGCCCTAGATGTCCCGACAAAAGTCGTTAAGAGGTAGGTGACAAATGCCACAAGAACTACCCAAACTCTCGACACTCACACAGGTTTTAATGACCCCTGAAGCTCAGTTTGAGAAGATGGTTAGAGGAGCGGCGAAGATAGAGCTTCCGCCAGGACCACAGTCAGCTCTCTTCGATTTACAAACAAAGTTTGAGGTTGGGAAGCCCCCGATGCCGGAAGAGGCAGCTAAAACTGTCTTAGCCAGACTTCCCAAGCTTGAGGGTCTCCCAGCGGTTTTCGGCGGCGGTGGGTCTGAAGAGAAGAGAAGCACGCTGCTAGAAGAAAGAGAGGTCAAGGCACCCGAAGCAAGAGTCCTGCTCTAAGTTAACACTCGACCCCCAGAAGCCTCGCGGAATTTCACGTAGTCTTCGACGATGGACCTAGGGTTTCTTAGGTAATATTCTATTATAGCGCTTCTGTTAGCTAGCCGGTCGTACTTTTTTTCGAGCAAGTAGTCGACCATTTTCAGCAATTCTTTGTCTAAGCTGACCGATATCCTTTCCTTCATAGTATTAACATTAATACAGTTCTCAACAAGATTTTTTAAACGTTCTTCTTTTCGGGTTTCATAGGGTTGTCACATAAAAATGCCTCTTCAAGATTTTGACAGAAAAGCAATAACTCTGCTGAAAGCCAAGGCTGGGGAAGAAGCCTTCTCAATTAAGCCTTTGCCTTCAGTTGCAGAAGTGCCTGCAACCTTTGGCTTAGGCATTGGGTTTGCGTTAACTTCGCCTAGAAACTTAGCGGTGGTAAGAAAAATAGCGGGCGCAATGTTTGACGGTTCGCCTATGACAAGATATATGCGGGAATCGACTAAGCCCACGGTAACATCTCTGTGTGCAACGTTAACTGCGTTTGGCAGAGGAATCCCTGAAATCGACATTGAATTTTACGACAAGGCAAGAGGTAAAACCTTAGCCATAAAGGCAACGGACTCCTCTGGGAGGGCACTCTGCGATTTCAACTACGGCAGCCCTGGCATCCAAACAACCATTGAAAGTTTCATTTACCCCAGACCGTTAATCTGCATGTCAGGTTTAAACTATTCAAGTAAGTTGCTCTCAGTGTGGACCATACTTTTAAAATCACAAAACGTTACAGATGTTTGGGAGAGATTGTGCGCTAGAGCTTTAGGAGAAGCATTGCCGAGGCTCTTTTGGAAGGAAAAACCCCACACCATTATTGGCTTAGCAGGGAAACTCGAGTTCTTAGAGCTCGTTCCAGTATTCGAGGGTCAAACAGTGCGCTACGAAGTAGGCGTATCTGCATGGTGCAACACACCTGAACCTTATCCATCAGAGGCAAAATGCGATGAGTATAGAAAAAACACATGGTGGCAGTTTGACCTTTACGCCTCTAACACTGCGGAAGCGCCAAAACACGTAGGCGGTGGAAGAATAAACGTGGACTACCACCTAGTCTATAACCTTACAGCCACATCAGTCACGCTTGAAGAACGCAGATACGTGGGGAAATAAGCACGTCCTTTCCTTCATGGTATTAACATTAATACAGTTCTCAACAAGATTTTTTAAACGTTCTCCCTTTTGGATACAGTGGTGACAAAATTATGGTTGAAGCAACTACAGGGATGCAGGACGAGGCTTCAGAGTATTTAAAGACGCTTGGAATTGAACATGAGAAGTTAGGAAATACAGAGCTGGAGCTTTTCAACGTGAGCTTCAACAGACAATTCATACAGGCGTTCCCGCAGCGTGAGGTCATAGACATATACGCCAGACACATCCGCGAAGTCCTAATGGGTGCCATGATAGCCAAGAAGCAGATGACTACTGCCTTCGGAGGCATGTTTCCAGGGTCAAACCAGATAGGCATGGGCGAGGTCAGAGCCTGCTACCTTGGAGTCGGAGATGACTGGGAGGACATCTACAGAATACAGGGAGCCCAGCGAACCTATTGGCCTACTGGCAGCGTACAGCACTGGATTCACGCTGGAACAGCGTATCTTAACACATACCCAACTGGATGGGGCAACCCCATAAGGATAGAGGAGAACCAAGTCGCCGTCATCATAGCTATCAGCTCCAAGCATCCAAGCCCAAAGCTCGAGAGCGTTTACATCACCATCGACGGTAAACCAAAACCGTTAATTGTAACCCACTTTGGAACTAGGATGGCCGCATTCGGAGCCCTCCCCATAAAGGAGCTTGACGACGCCATCATACTCTACGAGGGCAAAGAGTTCTACGCAAGCGTCTTCTTCTCAGACCACTTCGGGGAGGCAGTAAGCCAAGTCATAGACTACCCGTTCCCTCTCGGCGCTTCTTTCATAAAAGAGCCAGAACTCAGAGTTCAAGACCCCGCCAGCCTGATAGGCACCGAAGCGGCAAGAGACGCACACAAACTAATAGTGCCAACATAAAGGAGTGAATCCAAATGACGGTCTTAGCCACCCTTAAGGATGGGAGAATCATAGCGAAGGCAAGTATCACACGCACAGCTATGGCAGCGAACACTCCCACGGCTTTATCGGCGACGATAACCGACCTGAGAAAAGTCGAAGATATCCTTACAGTTAACCTACTCTCTGATGCGAACGCAGCTCTGCATGTTTCAGGAACCTCGGTATCGGGTAACGTAGTTGGCGTAACAGTCAATGCAGCCGCAGGTACAACAGTAGGCGGAGAAATTATTGCACTCGGTTTCTAAATAAGACAAAATTCCCCTTTTCTTTTCATCTCTTCAGCAAACTCACTAACCACGCCTCTATTAATTCTGCCTCTTTATCGAAATTCACATCTCTCTTGAATTTTTCAGCCGTATTCTTACACATTTCCCTATGTCGGTCAGGGTCTGAAAAATACCTTATTTTCTCAATATTTTCCTTTATTGTGCCGAGGTCTAAGTCTATACAGTTAACGGAGTCCTCAAATAAATCTTTGATTAAACTTTGATGTTCATAGCTGTAATGGCTCCTTATGATACATGGCCGCCCACACGCAAGGGCTGGACGGTCAATGAAACCGCCACAACCGGTATGTTTAACATGCCACACAAACGTGGAATCCTTAATGGCTTGTGGCATTAGGTACCCTGGCACAACGCCATCTGCACAGTTTATTCCGTGACTTTTAAAGGTGAAATCCGACAGCGCCTTTTTAAATATAGTCCATAACTGATAGTCAGGTGTTAAATATAGGTTGGTGAGGAAACTTTTTATTACGTTATGGGTGGTTGGTGGAGTGTAAAAGTAGTCTTTATGATGTTCCGGATGGTATTTTATGTAGTTTACCCCCTTAGGCATTGGAGTGTTTACTGCTGACAAAACATTTCGGCAGATTCTAGGGTACACATGAGGGTTTCCTATCTGCATTATAAGGGTGGCGTTTGGTTTGTATTTCCGAACTAATTCGGCGTATGCTATTTCATGTCCAGGATATGTTGCTATTATAAAATCGAAATCCATCTTCAAGAACATGTCGAATGTTATGGCTTTCTGAGCGTAATGTTCACTGGCAATCTTCATTGGAATATAATAAATACCGCCTACTAACTGCACTTCACCATATTTCTGAACTGGCTCTTTGTCTATGTTCCAAGTTACATCAGGTATTCCAAGAAATTGGTCAATGGTGTCAGGCGCATTTCCATAAGGCTCAGCGACCTTCCAGAAACCTTTCGTAAACCATTCTAACCCTATGGGTCTAAAGAGACTCATTTTCAATCTTTCTTCAAAAAGTAAATGCAAAGAATAATATAAGTCACCGTGATGAAAGTCAGTAAACACTAAAGGATGCTGCACTTCCAAACTTCACCTTAACTCGTTGTGGTATCTCTTAAACCAGAAGCAACCCAGTTCAGTATCAGTCTTGTATTTGTGAGGCATATCCTCAAATAATCCTCTGGTACATGACAAGAGTTCTTTTCTGGTGATGTCGTGATGCTGACCTACAATATAATCTATTCTTTTAAGAACATCGTATGGGCAGTTTTTAAGAATGTTTGCTTCGTTGCCCTCTATATTCATTTTTATCAACTTACATCTTTCGATATTGTGTTCTGAAAAGATTTCCTCAAGAGTTGTCGTGGTGACCTCAACGTATCTCTGGCTGGAGTCGGTCGGTCCACCTACGAAATAATGCATTCTACCAATTTCCGTACCTATGTCTCCATAATAGATTTTCATCTTTCCCTTCTTATGGCTGACAGCGAGCTGGTATGCAAATATGTTTGTAAATCCATTCAATCTGCTGTTTCTACTCAAAAGTTCAAAATTTTCCGGCAATGGTTCATACGCGTAAATCGTTAAATTCTTGCTGATAGATGCAAGTAGCATGCTTACTGTTCCGATATATGCGCCTAAATCCAGAACTACGTCTCCGCCTTTAAATGGCACATCTTTAAGACCGTAATTATCATCAATCATAGTTGCTTGAATTACATTAGTGTCTATTGTTCCTCTGCGAAATAAGCATGTAATCTTTGTGCCAAAGAAAGTTTCAAAACTCTGCATACAAATAAGATAAGAAATCTTTCCATTTCTGCTTTATTCTGTCCTTTCCAAAAAGGTCAATCGCTTTCATTCGTCCCTTGGCAGAGATTTTCTTTGCGAGGTCGTGGTCTTCTAATACCCGCTTCACGTAGTTCCTTAATTCAATGAGGTTATCTGAAACAAAGCCATCCACGCCGTTTTCTATTAGACCAGAAGTTTCTAGCCATGTATAATCGGCAAGCAATCTACCGATTGCAACGATTGGACAGCCTGTCATCCAAGCCTCAACGAAACTGAGAACGTAACTAGCAGGGTCAGTGCAAGTATAGAAATAACATCTACTTTCTCTCAATGTCCTCTTCAAGTCCTCATAACTCAAGTGTCCTCCCCACAGCTTCCCAGCGTCAGCGTTTTCTGGACCATAAAGTTTCCTAGATAGTCCGCGTGTGACCTTCTCGAATATGTTGAACTTCATGTGAGAGTCACGTCGGAGCATCGCTTGCCCAACGGTTATAACTTGCTGTCGGTTTCCAACCCATCCTCCCCATTCTTCAGGGTCCTTATACGCCCTTATCACGGCGTCTTCACCTGCATAGTTGGGGATTAGTCTCTCAGCAGGGGACCAGCGGACAATCTTCAACCCCCCCGCTTTATATTTAGAGACCATCGCTTCGTCTTTGGCAACCGTCTGCCCTATCGTTCTGTAAACGACAGGTTTATGCTTCATCTTATCCCAGTTGTTGAAAATCCAGACATGCTGAGTAGCTATTATGACATCCGCCCAATCTATTAGCCTATCATTTATTTCTCCCCAGAGAGTCTTCGGAGGCGGTAGAGCTGCCAATTCCTCATTATAGTATCCGTTTGGGATTAGGGGTCTCATATCTGTTTCCGGACGCGCCGGGTTTGTGTAGGCTCCTACTGAGAAGACTTCGTGACCGAGCTCATTGAAAAGCTTTACCTCGTCATACTCCAATATTGAGTGGCAACTAAGGTAGAGAATTTTCATTTTATCGCCCTAATAACCCATACAATATCACCTGCATTAGTTATGTCTTTGATTATAACTTCGAAGATGGCTCTAGTATTCGGTATTCTAGATCCTGAAAAGCCCTGCTTGGTGAAAAACTCGATTGTATCCAAGTCGAAGTGCCATTTATGGGTGGGGTCTGTCCACGACTGTCTACTTGTCCAGCGAGGGGTCACTATCGTAATTTTTGCGTCAGATTTGGCCACCCTCCACAACTCATTGAAGGCCCTAACTGGGTCTTCAACGTGCTCAATCACGTGTTTGACCATAATCTCCTCAAACGAATCATCAGAGAAGGGCAGACACATTAAATCAGCCTTTATCACCTTGGGGTCAATAGGATATTTGTCGGCGTTTACCCAACCATTTAAAACCTCTTTTCCGCAGCCTATATTCAACTTTGCGGAACACAAGGGCTTATTCTCCAGTACTCTATCGTCGTCCTTAAACCATTTTCAAGAGACCATTTCGGTTCCCAGCCAAGCTCCTCTCTTAGCCTCTTGGCGGATGCGTGGAGCACTGGTATGTCTAAGGGCCTATTCGGCAATTCGTAAACCTCGATTTTCGGCTCCCCTCCATTAACAAGCTCCCAGACTTTTCTTGCAACCTCGCTTATTCTGTAGCAGTGTTCAGAGGAGATATTATAGACTTGATGCTTCAGGTTTTCCGCTCTGAGAATCTCAAGAAATGCGTTAACGGTATCCTCAACGTAGGTAAAATCCCTTTGCGTGTCTCCGCGTATGATTATCTTCTTTTCTTGAAGGGCTTGACGAATCATTGAGGGGACCACATAGTGACGAGAGTGCCGTGGACCAAAATTGTTAAAGGGTCTGAGGATGACATAATCCTTTCCTCCCGACTCTCCAAATATTCTGACAAGCTTCTCAGCGGCGACTTTCGAGGCGGAATAGGGGTCCACGGGCATCTGAGGGGTTTCCTCCGTTATCTCATCAATTTTCAAGGCACTCATCACATTTCCATACGTGTGGCTAGTTGAAACGTAAATAAATCTCCTGAACATGTCCCAGTTCTTAAGGAAGTTTAGTGTCCCAAAGGTATTGGTTTCAAAATATGCCTCGGGAGAATGGAATGAGGGCGGAACATAGGTAAGCGCAGCCAAGTGGAAAACCGTATCTATATCTCTTAGATTCCTTATTACATCCCGCTCGTTTCGGATGTCGCCGACGAAGAGCTTAAACGGGATACCTTCCCTAGTTAATGTCTCACATAAGTGAGACCCAATGAAGCCTGTACCTCCTGTAACTAGGATCAAAGTTTTCTGGTCTCCTTTAACTCTTTCAATAGTTCTTCCCACTTCGGCATAATCATGTTCCAATCGTAGGTTTCCACGACGAAATCTCTTGCTTTTCTACCGTATTCCTTTCTTAAATCCGGGTTCTCGTAAGCTTCCCCCAAGCACCTTAATAGTGAACGGAGGTTAGGTGGGCTGAACTGCTGGAGCGTGGGTACCCAGCAGGGAATATCAACCCAAGTTTCTTCGGGAACGGTGTCAACTAGCCAACCATGCCCTCCTTGGACAAGTTCTGACATCGAGGAGTTGTTGGTGGCTATGACTGGAATCCCACACGACATACTCTCAAGGATACTCATTCCAAAACCTTCCCCAAGTGACGCATTAACTGTAATGTCTGTACATGCGTAAAGATCCGCAAGCTCCTCGTCCTCAACGCTATCGAGGATAGTGTTGAATCTCGGCATCGTCACCTTATGCTGGATTCCAAGTTCCTCGGCAAAACCCATGATATCGGAGCCGCTGGGCCACTGTGCCAAGTTTGTGAAGAGGTAGAGGGTTGAGTCTGTGTATTTTTCAATGAATCGTTTGAAGGTGAGCATTAGATGTGGGATACATTTCCTTTCCCCCATGTTGGCTCCAACAAAGAGGACCATGAAATTATCTTTAGGAATATTCCATTTGGTCCGTAGTTGAGTTTTCTCCTCTTCGGTTCTCGGCTTAAAAACCTCTGTATTAATGGCATGGGGAATATACTTTACCATGAAATCTGGAAAGTGTTTTAGAAGTTCATTGTAGCCGAACTTAGAGTAAGGAACGATTAGGTCGGCATTCACAAGATAGTTAGCCCATTTTCTGGTTAATGGCGCGTCTATAGGAATGTGTGCAGCCCAGGGGATTGATGGTCTTCCAATAGCGTGGAGCACGAAGCTATCCCATAAACTTACCAGTACCTCAAGCCCATATCGCTGAATGTAGTATTCGATGGTTCCTCTGTCTCCAACTTGACCCCAGCAGGGAAGAACCAGAAACCTGTTGCCCTTTTCCGTGTTGACCCAAAGCTTCTCTCCCCATGTAATAACAGTTCCGCGACCGCCAACGTTGACGACTTCATGTCCCATGTCAGTGAGTCTCGAGCAGACTTCGAGGGTGATTTTGCCGTATCCAGTGACGGCAGATGCAGGAGCCGAAAGCCAACCAACTTTTACCATGTTACATACCACATCCTTTAGAAGTTTTGTATTTATAGAAGTATCTTCTATATTTTACCTTAAGCGAACACCTAGAAGACTTGGGCTCTCCTCAAAATTCTTAACAATATTATTAACGTTAGCACTCTTCCCAATCAAGTTTAAATGTTTTTCACTTGCTAGTTCGTCTCAATAAGAAGAGGCGATTCGTTTGGGTGTTAAACCTATTAGGGAGAAGATTTTAGAGAAGAACTATCTTTTCGCATTAGACTTCCGTGAGGGCTTTGTTTTCGGCAGGACCGTTAGAAGGCGCATATGCCAGTATAAGCCCTACAGACTGATCAACAGCGCAGGCAACGATGTTGACATATCCGCGACTTCCCATCAGGCTGAGTTAAGGTTCAACGACCCCAGAAATCCCAAGAATGACATACTGTACCTTGACCCTTCAACAAACAGCGGCTATCCTTGGTTCTTCCACGGAGCCATAGGGATAAAGCCCCAGTTCGTCAATATGTACCTGAGATTTCCAGAGGGCAAAGACATTCCTGGAAAGTTTCCTAAAGTAGACCCAATTAAGCCGGGCAGCGGAGATGATTTAGGCTACGTAAACAGCCTCAACAGCCCATATGAGGAGCCAACTGACTGGGTTGAAATAGTCATTCCGCCTGGGCAGCACTTAGGAGCCGAATACTACGACAAAGACAACAGAAACCACCAGCCAGTTATGAACCTTCTCTTCGCCCTGTACTGGGTTCAAATTTACACGAAGGAGAAGAATCCAGCCCAGATAAGAAGAATTGCTAATCGTGAAGTTCCGGCAGCCTTCTTAACTGTAGGGTTTGGAGACGTGCCCCTTGAATTGGGTGACACCTTAAAGAAGGATTGGAGGGTTGAGCCCATGAGCTTGGAGGAGGCTGGTGCGTTATGAACGAAGAAATAGAAATTATAAGACAGAAATTAAGGGTTAAAAGCGTCGACATAGGAACCACCAGGACTAGAGCCTTTTCTGCAGCCGAGTATCATATGCACGAAACCAATCACGTCTTATCTGAACGATACATGCGAAACATCGTCGCAATAATCCTCATAGGAGACGGGACAGCCTCAAGAACGGTTGACATAGAGAAGCTGGAAGAAGACGGAACTACTTATACAATGAGTTTCAACGACGTTCCAATCGCCCCGGCGGATGTAAGACCAATCCCAAAGAACTACAACATTGAACATCCAATACTAGTTCTCGAAGGAGGAACCAATCTTTACTTGACTGCGAACGCTGGTTCGCCGAAAGCTTCGATAATTTACTGGGATAACGAGATATAGTCAAAAGGGGGAGAAATAGACGCCTGCGGAGCAGATTAACGTAAGGTATAATGTCCCTGCCTCTACAGGCGTTAGGTTATCCTACAGTCTTAAAAAGCCGGGTTGGCTAACGGAGGGGCTTATGCACTTCCCCGCAGGGTGTAACGCGCTCGTACAAGTCAGGATGCTGCTGGGGATTGGAGGAACGCAGGTTCAAGTGACGCCGATAGATGACGAGTTCATAGCTTTGGACGATGCGAACTATCCTTTCATGATAGACCGGGAGGTTAGCAAGGATGACATAATCTACGTGGAGATAAACAACTATGATTCGGTCAACGCCCACCAGATTAGCGTGATAGTGACTTTTTCGACTGTGAGGGCGATTGCAGGCGTCATAAGGAGTGAGGAGGAGTAAATTGGCGGAAGTTGAGAGGACCGTTTCCTTAACACCTGTCGGCGTCGGGAGAAAGGATTACAGTGCTAATGTTGAATACGCCGTAGAACCCGTTATAAGAAGCTATGAGAACATGTATAAACACTACCAAGCTTACCCTGTTCCAGCTGGAGAGTCATTCACTGCAGAGATTGAGATACCAGGCAAAACTGTTGCTCTTCTCTACGATTTTGTGCTTACCTGTCCGCGTAATGTTCTCATTTCCCTAGATGTTGACGCTGTCGACCCGGAAGGAGCTATAGGCCCCATATTTCGTAAGTCCTCGTATCAAACTGTCATACACCACATAGCCAAGGGCTTTCCTGTCTTTCGTGCCATAAGGGCAACCATGACCAACCACAGCTCCTTCGATTTAAACCTGGCTCTCAGCATAGCAGGAATTTACACTTCAGAGGAGACTTATCATTTGGCAATAGTATAGTTGATAGACATGGCTAAAATTGAGAGTCAAGTCCCGTTAGTCCCAGTTGGTGTTGGAAGAAGGGACTACAGCATAAACGCCGAGTTATTCACAGTGCCAATAACAAGAAGTTATCAGGACCAAGTGGCTTGGTATGCGCATTTTCCTTCACTTCCATGCCCCATTCCTGATTGGTACTTAGTCAGCTTAGATTTCTTGGACGAAGAAGGAAATCTTGTGCCATACGCGCCAACTTCTGATTATTATATTTACAGCGCTGAAACAACAAGCGATAGAAACTCTTTAGTTGTTATAGGTCTTGCCGTGGGGACGGCCCTTGTTGTTGAAGAACTATTCGGAATAGTTTTCGGTTATAATTCTGCAAAAATCGAAATAACCAAGGGTATAAGAACGGTTAAAGGTAAGTACTACTACGTCTACTTTGCTGATTATTCAGGCTTGCCAACAGATGTTAGGTTATCGCTTACCGGAATCAACGCTACAACCATTTGGTGATAAAAAGTGGGGATGAAGATAGATAGAAAAAAAGCAGTAATCGTTAAAGTTGACGGAAGGCTAACCGTAGGCAAAACCGTCGTGGAGAAAACAGAACAAGAGTTGTTACTAAGTGAATTTCCTCCATATACAACTGAAGAGAAGAAAGTAAAAAGGAGAAGTAAGGTATGAGCGAAGAAAGACCATATGTAGCCATCGTGCCTCCTACTCAAGTGTTAAATGGACAAGTTACGATTGCTTCTCCACGAGTGGCTTTGGCTACTGAGAGCACGCCCATTAAGAGTGTGACGATTGAGAATCCAAGCACTAATGCTGTTGTTTATGTTGGAAATGAGGATGTTACTGCTGAGAATGGTTATCGTCTTCATCCTGGCGCTACCCCGGTGAAGGTGGATATCGACGACTTGAACAAAGTTTACGTAACTGGAACCGATGGCAATGTGGTTAGCTACATAGCGGTGAAATAAATTTTAGTCACAGCGTTCGGCTCTTCCGGGAAAGCTTAATTTAGCTTGAAACTTTTTTAATAGTGTATGTCGGTTCAGGAGATTAGGCTGGCTAGGAAGAAGCTTCAGGGACAGTTCCCAGAGCTGAGCGGCGAATATCTAGAGGAGCTTCCCCGGGAATTACCTGACTTTGCAACGTTCGTCGTATTCGCGCCGTTCTACATCCTCCTTTTTCCGTTCATTTTCCTGGAGCGGATAAGCAAGCTTGCTGTTCCTCCAACACCTCCCAAGCCAACAATGAAGATCCTCAGCGTGGTGAGGGATGAAAGGGGTCGAATAGTTGAAGTTGAAAGTGTTTACAGCTACGACTAATGCTCTTTGAGGGTATGACGAATGTCAACTAGGCGTGAAGATGTCCAAAAGGTGTTAAGGGGCTTTCCTCCGGAGTTTTTAGAGCCTGATGAGGCTTTGGTTATCGCTGAGGAGTTAGCCCGGATGCTTGGGGAAACGATCGCGGAGGAGGTCGCCGAGAAGCTTCCTAAACCCAAGGAAATAGTGACAAGGACTCTCGACCGGAAAGATGAGGTTGTAAACCGCACGTACGATGTGATAAAGGCTGAAGTTCCAGGAAAGCTTACAGAAATTGTAATCAGGTCTCCGACGAAGGATTTCAGCGTCCTCATCGTGGCTGATGGGGTTGCAAAGCTAAGCAGAACCTATGATGAACTGGCAGCCCTTTCACCTCACTCGGAATTCTTAGACGCCTATGAAGAAGCGGAGAACGGGGTTTACCTCGTTCACATAAAAGAAATGCATTGGGTCAGCAACTTCTTAGCAACCGTATACGTGGACGGCTCGGTTACCTTCCACAACATATTTGCCGTGTGGGAAGAGCACCTCGCTTAACTTTTATAGAAGTATCTTCTATATTTTTTCGAGTTGAGATGAGATGAGTGGAGAAGATTTTAGAAAAGTAGATGATGGGCTTAAACTTTTAATGTTGAATCTTCGAAGAATCGCGGATAAGTATCAGCATTTGGCTCAGAGCATACAGTATCTAGGCGACGACATAGCTGTTTTCCAGAATAACTTG
>Ga0315312_1001497_pt1 | contig 17997 bp, 21 predicted proteins | sample TDP7_MG_FD_203629 | JGI IMG/M metagenome (GOLD analysis project Ga0315312, IMG submission 203629) | Freshwater sediment microbial communities from Lake Towuti, South Sulawesi, Indonesia - TDP7 | ecosystem: Environmental > Aquatic > Freshwater > Lake > Sediment | place: Indonesia: South Sulawesi... | reverse complement strand
TTGAGACCAAGAGACAGCTTGAAGTTATGGATGAATACCCAGACGCGATTTTCGGATGCATAGGCGGAGGCAGCAGCTTCTCCGGGCTGTTCTACCCATTCTACGGCGACAAGGTTTCAGGGAAAGCACCTAAGGAAACCAGGTTCCTAGCTGTTGAACCCACGGCTTGTCCCTCCATCACCAAGGGCGAATACACATACGACCATGGTGACACAGCAAGACTAATTCCTCTAATCAAAATGCATACCCTGGGCCATGAGTTCATACCGGCGCCGATCCATGCCGGCGGCTTACGCTACCACGGTAAGGCGCCTACCCTATGCATCTTGGCATTAGAGAAGAAAGTTGAAACAGTGGCCTACGATCAACTTGAGGTCTTCGAGGCCGCGAAGCTCTTCGCGAGAACTGAAGGAATAATTCCGGCCCCTGAACCATCACATGCCATCAAAGCCGTCGTCGATGAAGCTCTAAGGTGCAGGAAGACAGGGCGCGAGGAGACGATCCTTTTCCTGCTTTGCGGTCACGGTCACTTCGATATGCAGGCGTTCGACGACTACAACCACGGGAAGCTGAAACCATACGCGTATCCAGAAGAACAAGTCCAAGAAGCGATGAAGAAGCTGAGGGAGCTCTACCCATGGCTGGCAAGTCTGCCATACTGATGTCTTCGATATCAGGAGCGACACCATAGCCTTCAACCGCTACGAGCACGGGCTTCTAGAGCTGTCTGGATAGGAGATGTTCCTAGCCGAAAAGCTCACGGAGTTCGGGCCTCTGAAGATCGACGTTCCCAAGTACGTAACTTGAACGACCAATCTCCCCCTCAACACTTACGTCCACCTATTCTTTGCCTCTTTTCCGCTCTGTTCTAGCAGTCTGAATGACCTGTCAACTGGAATCCGATGGTGTCGGGAGCCGACAAAGGGTTGGCTTAGCCGTTTTAATAACACCTGAAAGAGAAGGCTACTGAGCGCCCGATCTTCCGTGCCACGAATAATACTCCATCTTGACATGGACGCCTTCTACGCCTCAGTGGAGAGAGGCCAGAATCCAGCGTTGGCTGGTCAGCCGATCATTGTTGGCGCTGATCCCAAAGGCGGGAAAGGGCGCGGCGTCGTCGCCGGCTGTTCGTATGAGGCGCGCAAATTCGGCGTTCATTCAGCTCAGCCGATCTCAAGAGCATACCGACTCTGCCCGCATGGAGTCTATCTTAGGCCCAACTTTGCGCTCTACGAGGAAGTCTCTGCGCGCATAATGGATATTCTCCGCAGCTTCTGTGAGAAGCTCGAACCCATGAGCCTCGACGAAGCATTCTTGGACTTGTCAGACAAGGCAGCTTCGTTTGAAGAGGCGGCCGAGATCGCCAAGAGGATCAAAGAGGAGATCAAGGCTCGCGAGGGACTCGCATGCTCAGTCGGGGTCGCCCCAAACAAAGCAATCGCCAAGATAGCCTCTGACTACAGGAAACCTGACGGGCTTACTCTGGTAACTCCGGGTCAAGCGGCCTCGTTCTTGCGCCCTCTGCCTGTCTCACGGATCAGCGGCGTTGGCAAGAAGAGCACCGAGATCCTTGGAAGAGTAGGTGTCAAGACGATCGGTGATCTGGCTAGCCTCCCAGCCGGACGGATCGTGGAGCTATTCGGAAAATGGGGAATGAGAGTATGGGAGATAGCGAACGGGATCGATGAGACGCCCGTCGTAACTTCATACGACGTCAAGTCCGTCAGCACAGAGACCACCTTCGAGCAAGATGTTGAGGATAGAAGGATCGTTATCGAGACTATAGACAAGCTTGCAAAGGATGTTCATGCGCGCGCAATTCAGGATGGCTTCCTTTGGCGCACGGTAGGCCTCAAGCTAAGGTTCGAAGACTTCTCAACCTTCACGCGAGCTAAGAGCAGGAGCGAATACGCAAACCGTCTCGATGTCGTACAGAGTTCGGTCCGGTCTCTCTTCAGCGAGTTCGAGAACGATCCAAGGAAGATCCGTCTCGTAGGCGTTCGGCTCTCGAACCTCAGACGAACCGATCTGTCCCAAGAAACGCTGCTGGCCTGGTCAGGCAAGCGCTGACTTGATGCGGTCCTAGGAGCGTGAGGCGTAGTAGATCAGAGGCGTAGATGTTTCGCCTAGTAGCCTTGAGTCGTTGAACAGTTCCATGAGGCGTTGGACTGGTACGCTCTCCCTATTCAGGCTGTAGAGAAAGATCGGTCCGTACGCTCTTGCCTGAATCAGTTCGGCCTCGACGAGTTTTCGGAGATGCGACCGAATCACTTTCCTTTCTAAGCCGCTGAATTTCGCGATCTTGTAGACAGTGAGGGATTCGCTGACATGCTTCGCTAGGGCCAGAAGGATCCTGAGCCTGGATTCGTTGCCTATGATTGTGAGAAGCGGAGGCCTCGGCGGCATCGGCCCTCGACATGATATGAATCAGCGGGGAGGAGATAAGCGGGAGAGCAAAGTGAAAGTACACAAACCCGTCGCGACCTCTAGGAAAGGATATCTCGAAGAGACTGCCGGATAACCGCATCTCCATAGAAGATTGACAGACTTGTCGTGCGTATTCTGTGACATCATAGCCAGAAAGGCGCCAGCCCACATCATATATGAGGACGACGACATCATCGCCTTCTTGGACAAGTACCCGATCACTGAGGGGCACACATTACTCCTGACAAAACGCCACTACGAGCGTATACGAGAGATCCCGCGGGCCGAATTCATGAAACTGTTCGGCAAGGTCCAAGGACTCAGCGAGATGATCATGAACAAGATGTCGGCGCAGGGGGCACATATCTCGATCAACGACGGAAGGGCCGCTCACCAGCTCGTCCCGCACATTCATGTTCACATAATCCCGAGAAGGGCCGACGATGAAGTTGCATTCACTACGCGGAAGAGAGTTCCACCAGAACAGATGGAACGAATCAAAACGTTGCTCGGAACCTGACTCTACGCCGTTCAGAAACCTTTTGGTTTCGATCCGCTCGCAACAAAGATACCTATCTCTGCCTTCCTGCCGTGAATAGAAACACGGCAACACTTCGTCCTGGCCAACTCCACCTTCACGCCTTCCAGGCCGGCATTTTCAAGCCACTCTTTGACTCTCGTCAGGTCAAATCCGAGCCAGCGGTCGGCCATCTCATCACGCAGCCACTTCTCGTTGTGCTTCTCCAAGTCTGCAACCGCAAGCCTGCCGCCGGGTTTGAGGACCCGCGTCATCTCCGAAATTGCCCGTCTCGGCCTCGGACAATGATGAAGAACCATGTTTCCGATGACCGCGTCCGCAAAACCATCCTCGGCCGGGAGCCCCTCCGCATCTCCCACCCTCAACTCCACGGATCCGAGTAATCCAAGTCTGCCTAGATTGCCCTTGGCCTTCTGCAGCATCGAGGGGGATAGATCCACGCCAACAATCTTTCCTCTGCCTTGTGTCTGCATTGCAACTTCTTGGGTCAGGAACCCTGTTCCGCAGCCGACATCGACTATAGTGCTTTCGGGCCTGATAGCCGCTAGTTTGACTATCAACTCGGCAACGGCGTGATCGAAGAAATCCTCGCGCATTTGGTCCCAGCGATTCGCCACGGTCGCAAAGTACCTTCTAGCTCTCCTCTTCACCTTCTTGGGCTCCGTTCGTCTCCGTGATGACTGATGTCTACCCTTGCGCAAAGGAAAACCGCCCCGGCGAGCGTATGCAGCAATGGATGATCTATCTAAAGAGTGATTAGAAGGAGAACCTACTTGACCAAGAGAGGGACTACGCGTGAGTTCTGCTAGAAGCTCGTATGAGAAGGTCTTCGAGCTGCTCGAGCAGCATCACAGCTGGTTCTCGGAGAGCATCCCGCTAATCGCGTCCGAGAACGTTCCCAGCCCCGCGGTCCGTGAAGCAGTCATGTCCGACTTCGGTAACCGCTACGCTGAGGGGTGGGTTGGCGAGAGAGTCTACGCTGGATGCGTCTATATTGATCAGGTCGAGCAGATCTGCATCAACCTAGCGAGGGAGCTCTTCCGGGCGGAGTTCGTCGATGTCCGCCCGGTATCCGGTGTCTGCGCCAACCTCGTCGCTTATACGGCCTTCACGATTCCTGGGGACATCATGATGGCGTTGGCGATTCCGAGCGGCGGCCATATCTCAATGGGAAAGAAAGACTTCAACGGGACCGCTGGCAGCGTCCACGGCCTCGATGTGGAATACTTCGTCTTCGATCGGAACGAGATGAACATTGACCCGGACAAGACGAAGGAGAGGGTTGAGAAGATGATCAAGGATGGAAAACGTCCGAAGCTCGCCATATTTGGCGGAAGTCTGTTCCTGTTCCCGCACCCGGTGAAAGAGCTAGCAGAGTACTTCCACCAGATTGGAGCAACCGTCGCTTACGATGCGGCTCACGTCTCTGGGCTCATCGCGTGCGGACAGTTCCAAGACCCGCTCCGTGAGGGCGCGGACGTGATGACGATGAGCACGCACAAGACCCTGTTCGGTCCTCAAGGCGGGGCCGTAGTCTCGTTTGAGAAGTACTCTGAGCAGATCAAGAAGGCCACGTTCCCTTCAAACACGAGCAACCATCACCTCCACACCGTCGCCGGCAAGGCTGTTGCGTTCGCCGAGATGCTCGAGTTCGGTCGAGAGTACGCGTCTGAAGTCGTTGCAAACGCTCAGGCGCTCGGGCAAGCTTTGCATGAACGTGGGCTGAACACGCTTGCTGAGAGCAATGGATTTACGAGGTCACATCAGCTCGCCGTTGACACGACCAAGTATGGCCTCGGGGGAGACATCGAGAAGATACTTGAGAAAGCGAATATAATTGTGAACCGGCAACTGCTTCCCGGCGATATTCAAGCCGGACGGCATTACCAGAACCCAGGCGGGATACGGATTGGCGTTTCAGAGATCACGCGCCTCGGCATGAAGAAATCACACATGGTCGAAGTTGGCGAGTTCATCAAACGCGTAGTCGTCGACAAGGAGCTTCCTGAACAGGTCAAGGCCGATGTGGCCGCGTTCCGCAAAGAGTTCCAGAAGGTACACTACGCGTTCGAGAGCGCGCGGTCAGCCTACGAATACATCAAGATTCGACAGTGACCCGCGGAACAGCGTTCCTGAGCCGCAGAGGGTGTAGCACACCGAAGGATTCGCCTGCAGCAAACTATGCGTACTCTAACCTGCCAGCATATTGGGACTCTCATCGTGGCTGATGATGCTGTCGCTCAAGGCGGTTCTATGTCTTTGAATTTGACAGCGCCCTGAGAGTTGAGCCTGATCATGAAACGGCGGGGAGCGTCGTTCCCCTCTGAACGGTAGGAGCCCTCCGCTTCCCACAGGTCGCCAACTTGGCGTATCTTTCTGAACTCCACCCCGTATCCGTGTGGAGAAACCCGCCTGATCATCTTGAGAACCCTCTCCTTGACTTCGTCTTCGCCGATGCCCGGTCGCTTGAAACGCGGTATCGATCTTCTCTCCTATCTGAAAGGAACAGGAAGCTCGCACAGCTATATTGAGACTTCCGTTAGCCTGTGCCTAGGCCGACCACAGCCGCATTGGTGGGCTTGGAACAGAAAACTACGCGAGCCGTAGGGGCCATAACGCCACGGCTGGGGATAAGAAAACAAGGAGAAGAGGCGAACTTCGATTCTAGGCTATTTGCCTAGTACCTTCGGTGCTTCTGATAACAATCTCTACAGTAGACTGGTCTGCCCGGCGTCGGCACGAACGGTACTTCCGTATCCGCGCCGCAGTCGGAGCATTTGACTTTCGTCATTTGCCTCGGGGCACCGTAACGTCGATTCTCGTAACCCATTTCGCTTTCCACCGTCCCTATTCGATAGTTATACGAAAGATGATACTCGCAGCGATAATCGGCATGGGCCGGACGGCCCTTCCGTCATCCACGCAGGTAAGATCTTCAGTATACTGTCCACGCAGAGAGCCGGACTAGTATAAAAGGTGAGAGTAACTGACCCTGTAAGCCATGTCGCCAGAGGCTTGCTGAGTCTCTTGTCATGCCCTGGGGGGCGCAAAACACGTATCTGCTTTTGAGGACTAGCTTGTGTTGACAGGCAAATGGTCTGGACCGGGCTTCACGGCCTAGTCGGAATTGGCATCGCGCTTGTGGTGCGCGGGCGCACGTTCTTTGGAGAAGACGGAACCCGAGCGATGCGTTTCGGAAGCGTCTGGGGTACCATACTGCCTGATGTGGACCTGCTCATCTCAATTGCCATCATCGCCGCAGGAGGAAACATGCAGCAGGCTGTGGCGCCTCACCGTACGCTGACTCACAGCATCTTCACTATACTGGCGCTTGCCCTCATCGGACTCGCGGCCTGGAGAATGGGCTGGAGCGCGAGCATTGGCGGCGGTCTATTTGGAATCGCCGTGGGAATGATCATTCACGTGCTGTTGGATCTCCCTTACGAAGTCGGTATCTCGTTGCTCTGGCCTTTGACGAGCGAGAGATTCGGGTTACTCTGGTCTCTTCCAGGCGTTTGGGCGTACATAGATCAGACCTTGGACTTCCTGTTCGCGGCGATATTCTTCTATGCCCTCTACAGGCTCGCGAGGAAGTATCAGACGCGCGAGAGGCTGCTGATTCCGGCAGCTCTCGCGTCGGTCATCGCATTCTTGGGAATGATCGCGTACGATCTCACGGGACCTCCAGCGGATGGGTGGCTACTCGTCTACGCGGGGGTTGGCCTTCCGTTTCTGATACTGATTCTCGTGTTGCCTTGGGTTAACAGGAGGATCATCTACTCAATTCCGACAGTGAAGCGGTAGCCGCGTGGAATCCAATCCTCAGCGAACCTTCAGCCCCGCTGTACAGCCTCTCCTACGCGTGAAGGTTTAAGAGGCTGCCGCGCTCGGTCAGTCCGCTGGGAAGCCTATCCTTGAGCAGACGAGAGAAACGCCGGAAGAGCGAGGCCCCGATGCCAGCGGCAAGCGCTGGACTGTTAAGGTTCTTTGAGGAAGAGACTCCTGGAATCAAGGTGCGACCAGAGGTCGTCCTTGTGTTGGCGGTTGCGCTGATCGCGATCAGCCTCTTCGCCTACATGACGTTCGGGTAGGCATTTCGGTCGTTCTAGAAATCGAGAATGCTTCTCTGCGACAGCAGAGGCAGAGGATCCGCGTCAACCTTCAAGGTTTGTTTCAGGTATCTTGAAATCAGTTCGGTGTAACCCGTAAACGCGTAAACCCGCTTTGCTCCCGTCCTCTCCACGTACTTCATGAGTTGATCGAAGCCAGCGTGGCTGCTCAAGGGGAATGATGCGTAGCTTCCTGAACCGAAACGGACGGCCCAGCCCGTCGCCATGGCCTCGGACGCATGGCTTGGAACGAGCGAGTTGCTTCCGGTTGTGGTGACGTATATGCAGTTGCCTTTGCGGAGCAGCCGCCTTCCCTCCGCTGTTTCAGCCCCGACGAAGTGAAGATCGACACCTGATTCGCCGTATGCCTCGTTCGCTCTACAGACAACAGAAGCGCAGACGACGGGAAGCTTCGTGTAGACATTGAATAGTCTCACGATCTCCTGCGACTTCCCCGATGAGTAGACGTGAAAAGTTGGCGTTCGTCCGCTCTTGACTTCGCGAAGAGCCCAGTTCACGATCCTGGCGTACGTTCTTTCGCGTCGCGGAAACACAAAGCTCGGATCACCGTACGTTGCTTCAATGATGAGGGTATCACATTCAGGTACTTCGGCACCTTCGGTCGTCAGCGTGTTAACGCAGTTCAGGTCGCCGCTGTAGACATAGGTGTGATCTGTCGTCATGATCTTGAACTGTGCGGAGCCCAGCATGTGCCCGGCGTTCAACGGAAGTACCTCAGTGTCGCCAATACGGATCTTGCGTCCGTACTCAACCGGGCGCCAGTTTCGTACCGTTTTCTCCCTAAGCTTCTCGTAGATTCGACGCGTTTCCTTCGTTGAGTATTTCATGACGCTTGAGTGGAAGCCAAGTGTGTGATCCGAGTGGGCGTGTGAGATGAAGACGTGAGCGTCACGCTCCATACTTCGGAATGCGACTGGATCGAAGACGAATCTTCCGTCGTCGGTGTTGATGACAACACCGCCGAGCCAGCCTACCCTATTTTCTTTCACTAGCCGTTCCACTTTCAGCCGCTGTTTCGATCCTGAGCACCGAGTTCAGATGAAGGAAGAGCTCGTGCTTCCTCTCTCTGCTGATAACCTGAGGAATCGGATTCACCACTGTTGATCGGAGAACAATCGCCTCGGCATCGGACAGCCATACTCCCGGAGGGTGATGAGAGACCACGGTCAGTTCGCCTTCGTATCCGAAGTCGCGTTCCACTATGACTAGCACGCGTTTGCCGAGTAGTCTCTCGAGCATGTGAAAGAGCGTCGGCCTAGACGAAGACAAACCCCGGTCACTTCCTTGCCGCGAGCGCATGGGCTCCAAACTTCAAGTTGCTCAGTTCCCTGCCGCTGATCTTCCGTCTCTTCGTCTTGTGGGAGACGATCGTGCTGTTCCCGAACGGATCTTTCAGCACGAGCGTGAATCGTAACTTGCCTCCTCTTGCTCTTTCAATCTTCGTCAACACCGACCTCGCTCTACCATGCCTGTGTCCCTTCAGCGAATCCGCCAAGAATCGTGTGACATCTTCGATTCTTGTCAGCACACCCTCAACATTGGAGATGAATCCCTCATTGTTCAAGCCGGGCTGTATCGATACGCCAAGCTCGGGCACTAGGATAGTTGCTGTGCCGCCCCGAATGACACGGACCTTCAGATCCTCGGTTGAAAGTACCTTCATTGCCGTGGCCGTTGGCTCATGTGCCGTCAGTGAAACCACGTCAGTGTGCCTGTAGGCGCAAGACATGCAGCTAGTCACCGACATGAGAACCGGCCCGAAGTTCTCCACTTGATACTCCACTTCGGAGACGCTCAAACCTATGGCATTACACAAGGGGCAACTGGTCTGAGGGACGTGATACTCGCGAGTTGATGAAGTCGCTAGCCGGGGCTCTTGCTCGTTAGACGTGGCTCAGACCAGCCGAAGTTTCCTGAGACCATATATCGGGGCTTCTAAAAGCGCTTGCAGGCGGCGGACTTGAATAGTTTCGGCTATGTCTCTTGGCTAAATCCAAGCGGTTCCGTTACTTGCTTGGATAGTGATGGAGAAGAGCTCAGGGAAGCGTTGCCCGAGATGCCTTAGAGACTCCCTTAACGTGTATTATGAGGAAGACTCTGGGTTTCGACTTGGTGCCGTCTGCCAGTTGTGTGGTCTCAAGGGATACTTCTCAGAGGGCAGGCTCATCTTGATGCCTGCCCCATAGCGGATGACAGTCCCGTTAAGGCACATGATTACTATAGCACTGTCGGACCGGAACCGCGATTACTGTAATATCCTATGCCCCTAGCATAGCATCCCGGAGCCTACTATGCCCTCACTGGATGGCGTACGCGTTCTGGATCTTAGCAGGCTGATGCCAGGTCCGCTGTGCACAATGATCCTAGGCGACCTCGGAGCCGATGTGATAAAGGTCGAGCAACCCGGAATCGGCGATTATGCACGCTCGGCCCCACCACTCATCGGAGATACCGGCGCAGCCTTCCTCATGCTTAACCGGAACAAGCGAAGCATCACGCTGAACCTCAAGAAGCGCGAGGCCCAGAAAGTAGTCCACGAACTCGCCGAGAGATCAGAGGTCTTTGTTGAAAGCTACCAGCCGGGAGTTGCAGATAGGCTGGGCGTAGGGTACTCAGCCATCAGCCGAATCAATGAACGCGTAATCTATTGTTCGATCTCAGGCTACGGACAGACCGGGCCCTACCGTGACCTCGTGGGTCATGACCTCACTTATACATCATACAGCGGAGCGATCGGATCAACGGGGCTCAAAGGAGGCCCGCCTGTCATCCCAGTCCTGCAGATCTCCGACCTTCAAGCCGCGATCCACGCAGCCGTAGCCATCTTGGCCGCACTCTACCGCAGAGAGAAGACCGGCAAGGGTGAGTTCATCGACATCTCACTCATGGACGCGGCGGTCGCCTCGATGATCATGCCCCTCAGCTTCTACTTTGCCGGAATGCCGACGGAACGAGGAAGACTGCCACTGTCTGGCGCCGTGCCGTTCTACAACGTCTACGAGACCGCTGATCGAAAGTTCGTTTCCATCGCCCCTCTTGAGGCGAAGTTCTGGGTCGAACTATGCAAAGCCTTGGGATTGGAAAGATACCAAGATCGGCAATTCGCCTCGGAAGAAACCTATGAGAAGATACGCGGCGACCTAGCCCGGGTGTTCCGACAGAAGAATCGAGACGCGTGGGTGAGGATCTTGAACGACAGAGGCGTTCCTTGCGCTCCGGTCTATGACATCCACGAGATCCCAGCAGATCCTCATGTAAGATCGAGAGAAATGATTGCGGAAATGGAAACGCAAGCGTTCGGCAGACTGCGCCAACTTGCCACACCGATTCGAATGTCGGGGAATCCGTTGTCGATCAGATTGCCCCCACCGAGGCTTGGCGAACACACGCTCCAGGTCTTGCAAGACGCTGGATACTCAGCCGAAGACGTGGAACGCCTGGCATCGATCGGAGCTACCCAGTAGGGCCGCCAGCATCGGTTCGATTGGATTAGTTCTAGATCATGTATGATTCAACGAGAACATTCGCTCTAGCGTGCGGCATTCTCAGTAGTTTCTACAGCGGCTTTGTTAGAATACGCAATTTCCAAATAGGTGCCCTGATGAAGCCTGTACTGGAGCTAGGTTGGAAAGTTCTGAGATTGTCAGAACATTGCAAGGCCTAGCTCCCCACGATCATGCCGTTCTATTCTACTCCGACATCCATGCGAAACGTCAGCTGATCTTTCCGTTCCTCCACGGAGCACTCCAGAACCAAGGGGTGACGGCCTACGTGACAGCTCACGAGCCACTTGACGAGGTGAGAGACGCCATGAAACGCTGGGAAATCGACGTGGACAGGCACGAATCAGATGGCAATCTGCTAATAGCTGACTATCAAGCGGTCACAACGAGGGAGGGCCGACTGGATGACTTCAAGATCAGCGAATGGCTAGGGATTCTGGCGAAGCACGGGGGTCCTGTGAGAATAGCAGCAGACCCGACTCTTCTAGTCAAGCGTGGGATGGTTGACGAGATCCTGAGAAGAGAGCGGATTCTTCAGAGACGATTGGAACTGCCAATAACCATGGTTTGTCAGTACGAGGATACAGTAGCGGGCATAAGGGAAGGCGAGTTTCTGGTCGAGATGCTGCATACGCACAGCCACGCAATATTCCCAGGAATTGCATTGATCTTGACCTAGAGCGCGGCACACCGGCTCAAAGCTCAGACGAGCCTTCAGCATGACAGGCTATACGCATCGTCCATAACGCACAATAGCATCGTGCGGCGCTTGACACGGAACGGCGTGGAGAATCTTGCCTGGCCCTCTCTGGTTCGTAGGCTTCGACAGCCTCATGGAGTTCGTGGCCTTCATCATCGCTCTCACCATAGCCTACTATGCCTCGAAGGGATACGGACTGACAAAACAGAGGACGCTCCTGTACGTTCAGTTTAGCTTTTCACTGTTCTCGGCAGGTCTTCTGATCGACTCTCTAGCGGGCTTCCTTGGGATCTTGGCACGTGCTCTCAGGGGCACCCTCGTTCTCACAACGGTCGGATACACAATCTACTTCGTTGCCCAAGTGCTTGCGTACGGTATACTGATATTCGCATACATTTCTCAAACAAGAACCCTAAGCACAACATCGATCTCACTTGCCCTTTTTCCGTTGTATGCGCTCACAACTCTGCAAGCTGCGCCGGAAGCTACTATCAAGCTACTCAGTCCTTTGGTGGAATATCATCCGATTTCCGAGATAGTGCTCCTATTCCTCGTCTCTTACATTACCGTTCAAACCGGCCTCAATTACTCAGCGACCAACGATAGAAACGCGTTCCTCGTGTTTCAGGGCTTTCTGCTTCTCACGCTCAGCCACCTGATGTTCATCCTGATGCCGTTGGGCGCATTGTTGTTCGTGATCGGGCATGTGCTTCAGCTCTTCGGCTTCGTCTCACTGCTCGCGATGCTTCTGCGGGTGGCCGCCGCCAGATGACCCAGAAACTGCCGAAGTACCGCTCACAGATGAGAATCTACGTGGACATCATGCGTGTTATCCAACGTGAGGATAACCGCGCGAGGCCGACTCGGATTTTGTACGGCGCAAACCTTTCGCACAACCGGCTGCTCAAGTACTTGGACGAGCTGAAAGCCCTCGGTGTGATTGAAGCGATCGTCGAAGAGGACGACCGACTCTATAGGCTGACGCAGAAGGGTGTTGAGTTCCTGAATCAGTTCAGAGGCGTCGAGAGGTTTGCCGCAGCTTTCGGCTTTGCCATCTAGCCGGCAATGTTTATAGTGACGCGAACGGTGTGATGGCCTGCGTTTCGTGATGAGCTCCTCGTCGAAGCCGGACTGGGTAAGGGCTAGAGCTCCCTACGGTCCGACCTATGAACGCCTCAAGCAACTCCTGAAGCAGTACTCACTCCACACTGTATGTCAGGAGGCTCACTGTCCCAATGTTGGAGACTGCTGGGGCAGCGGCACCGCCACGTTCATGATAATGGGCGAAATCTGCACGCGGGCCTGCAGTTTCTGCAATGTCAGGAACGGCAGACCCAACGGTGTATTGGATCCGGACGAGCCTACACATGTGGCAAGGGCCGTCAAGGAGCTCGGACTGAAATATGTTGTGTTAACTTCAGTTGACCGCGATGACTTGCCGGACGGCGGCGCCTCGCACTTCGCGCAAACAGTCACCGCCATAAGGGCTCTCGCTCCCCATGCACTGGTCGAGGCTTTGATTCCCGATTTCGGAGGTCTCCTCACAGACATCAGAAAGGTCGTTAGGGCAGGCCCTGACGTGATCGGTCACAACCTAGAAACCACGGCGCGACTGACCCCAAAGGTTAGGGACCCAAGAGCAAGCTATCAGAAATCACTGAAAGTCCTAGGACATGTGAAGAAGCTGAACCCTCGCATCTTGACGAAGTCGTCACTGATGCTCGGACTGGGCGAGGAGCGCGAAGAGGTACTGCAGACGCTGGGCGACCTTCGAAGTGTAGGCACAGATTTCCTCACATTGGGTCAGTACCTGAGGCCTTCGCCACGCAACCTTTCCGTCGAAAGGTATGTTCCTCCTGAGGAGTTCGAACACTACAGAGGACTCGCCGAGGAGTTAGGATTTCGATATGTGGCGTCCGGACCCCTTGTTCGCAGCTCTTATCGTGCGGGGGAATATTTCGTGCAGAGTATGGTGGGTCGGATCCGCGGAGGAACTTCTTGAGAAGCAAGTGGAGACATTATGGACCTGAACTTCAGTTGGACGATCGACGGGAAACTTGCAGCGTCAAGAGCTCCAAGGTCGAAGCCCGATCTGATATCGCTGAAACGCCAAGGAATCGGCGCTTTGGTCAGGCTGGTTGAAGCACACGAATCGCGAGTCACAACGCAAGAGATAGATGATGTTGGCCTAGAGGATTACAACGAACCGGTTCCAGACTTCGAGGCCCCCACACAAGCGCAGATCGAGAAGATCATCGAATACATAGACTCTCGCCTCAACCTCGGCGTTCCGGTTGCCGTCTCATGTAATGCAGGAATCGGGCGATCCGGCGTGATACTTGCGTGCTATTTCGTGCACAAAGGTCTCACCGCAAAGGCTGCCTTAGAATTGGTCCGCAAGAAACGCGGCCGAGGACCAGAAGTCCCAGAGCAGATTGAAGCGGTAGAGGCCTACTGGTTTCGGACCAATGCTAGCTCCAGATAGAGTCTGAGCCTTCCCATTCATTCCGCTACGATAACAATTGGAAAAGGAACATAAAGGACTCATCATTGAAAGCTCGCAAACGATCGTAGGTGTGGCTAGTTGGATCTGCAGGCTCTGCTTGCTCCACTGCAAACAGCATTGGTTCCTGTTGTTCTATCGTCGACCGGCGGGCTCCTCTGTCTCGTTGTCCAGACCAGGTACGGGCGGATTGTGGATCGTACAAGGCAACTGCTGAAAGATGCTCCGCCTGAGGTAGAAGTCGAGAAGGTGCTGGAGACGTTGTTCAAACGTGCACGGTATGCCAAGTGGTCACTCTTTGGACTGTTCCTTGGCGTTTCCTGCTTTCTCACTCTCTCTCTAGTGATCTTGGTCTCCATGTTATTGCTCACAACAGCCCAGATCTTTCTCATCGTAACGATCTTCAGCCTCGGCATGGGCTCCATGCTGATTGGCGTGTGGTTTGAAGTGCTAGAACTGTGGGATTCCTTCAGAGGTATAACTCTCGAGTACTCGATATATCAGAAGAAGGTTCAGCAGCAAACAAAACTCTAGACATTCTATTCCCGCGCCCGCAGCTTCCCAACACAGACACCGCTGTACAGTACCACCTGTGGATCGCAAAGGTAACGGGAACGGTGCCGTTGTGGGCAAATACGCCGCTCGCGCTCCCAACGAATTGACCAGCACGATAATTAGGGGGCGGAAATACCGTACCCAGCCCCTGCAGGAGAAGCAGCCTATCTTGGAGAACCAAGTTGAGAATCTAGTAATCGGCGCCGGCCCGGGAGGTTATGTGGCCGCAATCAGGCTCGGCCAATTGGGCCGACAGACCATGCTCGTGGAGGAAGAAGCACTTGGAGGCGTTTGTCTGAATGTGGGCTGTATCCCCTCCAAAACAATAGTGCGTGCAGCCAAGTTGATGAAGCAGATTCAGAGAGCTCAAGATTTTGGAATCGAGACATCTCAACCAAAGATGGATCTCCAGAAACTCCAGATGTGGAAGAAGAGCGTGGTGGATAAGCTTACGTCCGGAGTCGCCTACTTGTGCAAGGGCAACAAAGTGGATGTCGTGTACGGCCAAGCGAAGTTCCAAGGCCCTCACAAGGTCGAGATCAACACCAAGGACGGATCGAGGACCGTCACAGCCCAGAACATCATTATCGCGACGGGATCGCGTCCGGTCGAGCTCCCCTCATTCAAGTTCGACGGGAACTTTGTAATCACCGCAACGGAGGCACTGTCATTCACCCAAGCACCGCGCAACTTCGTCATCATAGGGGGCGGAGCCAGCGGACTTGAGCTTGGAATGGCGTACGCGCAATTCGGCAGCCACGTCACAGTCATCGAGATGTTGGACCAGCTCTTGCCTGGCGTGGACATCGAATTGGTCAGAATAGTCGAACGAACCCTGAAAAAACTGGGAGTACAGACGCATGTGAAAGCACGAGCGAAATGGGCCAAAGACGGGAAGGTTGAAGCCCAGCTGGCCGACGGAAAGGAGGTCGAATTTCCCGCAGACAAGGTGATGGTGGTCGTCGGAAGACGCCCCAACTCTGACCAGATCGGGCTTGAAACCACAGGCGTCAAAACCGATCAGGCAGGATTCATCCAAGTCAATTCGCAGATGCAGACAAACATCGCCGGAATATATGCGATCGGCGACGTTGTAGGGATGCCCATGCTGGCCCACAAGGCATCGAAGCAGGGAATAGTCGCCGCAGAGGTCATATCCGGGCAAGCGAGCGCAGCGGACTTCAAGGCCATGCCGAGCGGTATATGGACCGAGCCTGAGATAGCGACCGTCGGCCTGACTGAGGCGGAAGCGAAGAAGCAGGGATACGATCCGGTCGCTGGAAGGTTCCCCTTCACCGCTCTGGGTCGGGCAATTGCAGTCGGGGAGACCGATGGATTCGCCAAAGTCGTTGCGGACAAAGAGAGCGAACAGATACTGGGGGTTCACATGGTCGGGTCGGACGTGACGGATCTTATCAGCGAGGCCGCCCTTGCCATCGAGATGGGCGCAACCCTAGAGGACCTAGGACTGACTGTTCACCCTCACCCCACGCTCCCCGAAAGCCTGATGGAAGCGACCGAAGCAGCCAAAGGAAAGGCAATACACATTCTGAGATCATCATGACCAAGACCCTGCTCGTGGATCTACAGATCCGCGACTACAAGGAGACCTTGGAGCTACAGCACAGACTAGTCGAGCTACGAGCTAAGGGGGTCGTTCCGGATGTCCTGCTGCTTGTGGAGCATCCTCACGTCATAACCATGGGCAAATCCGCGAAGCCTGAGAACATCCTGTCCAAGGTATTCCCGGTGTACGAGATCGAACGCGGGGGAGATGTCACATACCACGGGTACGGTCAGATTGTGGGCTACCCGATTCTAGACCTCAACTCCCGCGACAAGGACATCAAGAACTATTTGAGGAAACTCGAACGTCTGCTTATCGAGACGCTCGCTCAGTTCGGAATTGCAGCTCAGAGGATAGAGGGCCGCGTGGGAGTCTGGGTCGGCCAGAAGAAGATAGCTTCGATTGGAGTTGCTGTTCGCGGCTGGATTACCTTTCATGGTTTCGCTCTGAATGTCTCGACGGATCTCTCATGTTTTGAGACTATCAACCCCTGCGGGTATGACAGCTCAGTCATGACATCGATGACAGAGCAGCTGGGGAGAGAACTGTCAACCTCAGAGGTCAAGAGACCGCTCACACGCATTTTCGAGAGCGTTTTCGAGACTGAACTGGAAATTTCGAGCGAAGAGGCGATGACAGCCTTGCTAGACGACGCCTAGGGAGCCTCTGTACATTCTCGTCGCGACGCAGCTTGCGTCGCTAGACCTGTTTGGAACGCGGCAACAAATATGGTATTGATGGCATCGCCGTTTAATACCTCTAGGGGGGTACCGCGCGGCCCAACTCCCCTTGATCGACTGAACGCGATAAGACATCACGTGCAACAGGCTAGGCTGCTGTTCTCGGCCATATCCATTGCTCCCGATGTGCCCAAAGTGCGAGACGACAGGGGTTTGAAGCGACTAATCTTCACAGGCACCGAAACAACTGCGCGGATGCACCAACGCGGGCACGCCTAATTCTTGACTCTTGAAGAAAGGCTCACGCAGTGACACTGCCCACTTGAACAATTCCGCGATCTCTTCGTCTCTGGCCCCTGTTCTCATCTTGCCCAGAAAATCAACGTGGTTGTCATCCCGAAGCAGGCACGGTTTGAATTTGCCGTCATGCGTTATTCGGATTCTGCTGTTCTTCATGCAGAATTCTGAGTTGTGCATAGGGCGCACAACCTCAACCGTGACGCCGTCTGGAAGGATGTATCTGGGGCGGTTGTGCAACCCTCGCCTGTAGACCGCCACTGCTTTAGCCTTTAGGCGCTCCTCTATCGGCCCGAGGTCATGGTGGTATTTCGAGTAGAACGTTGGGTCTGTGTCAACGAGTTCGATCAGTTGAAGAACTACCTCTCCGTTGGCTCCGGAGTTGTGAACGAAGCGAATCATGTCCTCGATCTCATCATCGTTGACAGCTTTCAGCAAGGTCATGTTTAGTTTGACCGGGAGGAGCTTGGCCTCTATCGCTGCAGTGACCGCGCCAACGGTTTCATCATATCCGTCGACTCCCGCGATGAATCGGAATCTCTCCCTGCGAAGGCTGTGGAGACTAATGTTCACTCTTGACAAACCTGCGTCGCGCAACGATTTCGCGAGCTTCGAGAACCGCGTGCCGTTTGTCGTCATGGAGATCTCGCGAAGCCCCAAGACCTTCAATTTCTGCACAATCTCCACGATGTCTTGACGTAGCATTGGTTCGCCTCCCGTCAGCTTCACACCTTCGACTCCGAAACGAGTGATGACTCTGGTCACGCGCTGAATCTCATCGGCCGTCATCATCTCGGATGGAGCCGACTTGACACCTTCCATGTGGCAGTGAATGCACCTGAAGTTGCATCTTGAACTAGAATTCAGTGAAATCCTAGCGTTGGTGACCGGCCTTCCATACCTGTCAGTAAGAACAGAACGCACATTGACTCCCCCAGCGTCACTAGGGTCGGGGAGAGGCCTGTTCGAACTCAACGCTGCGACGTAACAACCTTGCCATCGCTAATTAAAGGATTTCAAAGTCCGTAACTGTGATTCACCTCAAGAGAACAGAGTCGAAAGCACCTGCGAGTGAGAGAGAGGCTACAGTCAGTGTA
>Ga0315312_1001496_pt1 | contig 18007 bp, 18 predicted proteins | sample TDP7_MG_FD_203629 | JGI IMG/M metagenome (GOLD analysis project Ga0315312, IMG submission 203629) | Freshwater sediment microbial communities from Lake Towuti, South Sulawesi, Indonesia - TDP7 | ecosystem: Environmental > Aquatic > Freshwater > Lake > Sediment | place: Indonesia: South Sulawesi... | reverse complement strand
GGAAGCAGAGTTCGCTGTAGGCGCACTGCCAAAGGAGGAAGCCGCTAAGCCTTTCCTCCCCTGAGGTTCGAATAATGAGGTCGGGATCCTGCTTAGACAAATGGGCCGTATATAGGTGCCGCTCAAAAACTGCCTCGTCAATTTCTCCAGGGTCCAAATCTCCTTTCTTCACCCTCCTAGAGATCTCCTTTGCGGCGTCCACGATCTCAGCCCTCCCGCCGTAGGCTATTGCCACATTCAGAAAGTGTTTGTCATAGTTTTTCGTGGCTTCTTCCGCATGCCTAATTGTTTCCTGAAGACTTTCAGGCAAAAGGTTAAGCCTGCCAATAACCTTGACCTTAACCTCGTGTTTGCGGATTTCTTCGTTTGTAAGAACCTCATTAAGTTTTTCATCTGCGATTCGCAGGATCTCGTTCACTTCTTCTGGAGGGCGTTGAAAGTTCTCGGTTGAAAAGGCATAAAGGGTGATGAACCTAACATCCAAGTCTAGGCACCATTTTAATAAGTCTTCAATTTTTTTAGCGCCATATTTATGCCCAATCCACGGGTTTAGCAGCCGCTCAGAGGCCCATCGACGATTTCCGTCCAATATAATGGCTATGTGCTCAGGCTTCTCACCGTCTTTAACTTGGTGCCAAAGCCATTTCTCGTACATCTTGTAAACGCCGAGGATGGACATCAAAGTTTTTAGCATTTTCAAGCCTTACCGTAAATGGTTGTTTCAACCCGTGAACCTTGCGCCCTCCAGCGCATGCGCACAAGGACAGCGACGGCCCTCTGGTAGATGTTTAACGGTTTCTCTTAAAACTTGCTGGATAACTGGCACCTTTTCCTTCGCCATCTCAATTACTTCCTTGGCGCTTAACCGTTGCTGCATCCCCGCCGCCATGTTAGAAACAAAACATAGAGTTGCGTAGCACATCTCAAGCTCCCGTGCAAGCACAGCTTCAGGTGCACACGTCATACCAACGAGGTCGCCGCCTAACCGTCTGAACATCTCTATCTCGGCGGGAGTTTCATAGCGGGGGCCCTCCGTGCAAACAAGGACAGCGCGATCTCGGGCCCGGGAGGCAATTTTCTTAATCGACTTGATTAAAAGCGAGCGAATTTCTGGGCAGTATGGCTGGGACACATCAATATGGGTCACAGGGGCTTCATCGTAGAAGGTGGGGCTCCGAAGCTTGGTGAAGTCGATTAGATCGTGGGGAACCACGAGTTCTCCTGGTTCAAGATCGGGATTTATGGCGCCCACGGCACTTGTAGCAACAATCCGTTGGACGCCGATCTCATGCAGGGCGTAAATGCTGGCTTGATAGTTTACTTTGTGGGGAGGAAGGGAGTGACGGACGCCATGGCGCGGTAGAAACGCAACAGGTTTTCCCTCTAATTCACCTACGGATATTGGCGGAGGAGGTCCATGGGGAGTTTCCATTTGAATCTGCTTGGCGTCCTTTAAGAGGGTCTCTAAGCCGGTTCCGCCAATGATTGCCACCTTAACCTTCCTTGAGCTCCTCAACTTTGTCTTCCTTCTCTTTGAAAACGTAAGCATATCTTCTATGTAACAAGAAAACAGTTAAAGCAGAAGCCACAGCCAAAAGTATGCCGACGATAATAGCAGCCACAAGGGACCCATAAGGCAGTTTGGGGTCAATGAGAATTTGTGACGTTTCATAAAGGATTTGCCTTGACCACGCAGTCACAACTATAAAAACGATGGAGCGCCACAACCTAGGATCCCGCTCCAAGAACCAGCGAATCGTCCTACCAGTAAGCAGAACGCAAATCCCAATTATGATAAGAGTTATCGACTGGGAAATGAAAACTCCTATAAGCTTGGGGAGTAATGCGATCCACTGACCAATGTCTGCTGGAGGAGGCCGAAGAAGAGGAGACGACGCAACAGCGGCTCCTGCCTGATAACAGCCTATTCCAAGCAGCAAAGCTCCGGTAACGGCGGAAAGACCCACTATTTGTCCTGGAAGGGGAGGAGGAGAATATCTTCGGATGCGTTGGTAGAGGTTCGAAATCGCTTTATCAACTCCAAAGCCTTTTACAAGAAGGAACGCTCCAACAATGAAGAGGAAGGTCAACCCAGCGTAAAGTATGCCGTTAGGAACAAAATACAAGACGGCTAAAAGGATTATCAGAATTCCAGGTAAGCCGAGGACGTATCGAGAGTAACGGGGGTTCTCTACAAGCGTTTTCAAATATCGAGAAAAAATCGCCGCTGTTTCCTCAATTGAATCACTATGTTTTATTATGATTCTCCGCACTGAATTCACTGGAACCCTCGACTGCACCAGCGGTAAAACGACCTCGTCCGTGAAGCCATCGGTAACAAGGATAACTCCGTTTGCAGGAAAAGCCTCTAATACTGATGTAAGCTCAGAAATGAGTTTTCTGTCCGCCTCCACGCCTACTAGTTCTGAACCCGTGATGGTTGCAATCTGATACTCTTCGTGGGGCTCCGCCCTTTCCCTTAAACGATCATAAATCCTAACGGCCTCAAAGAGGGCATTGGCGTCGGGTTCCTCGGGATCTTGAAGGGCAAGGCTTATGGCAGCATTCAAGTTTTCATCTCTGCCGAAGACTGGCGTCTTAACCCTTGCTTTTATGCCTAAATCGTCGTCTCTGTCAACGCAAAGAATAAGGACCTTCTCTGCTTTTTTCTCTGTGGATTTCGGCATAGCCCTTCTCTCATTTATCACTACTGGCGCTATTGCTATAATTTATATTTGGTCCTCTTTAAGTTTCCGTGAATTGTCTTGTATAAATTGTCCGGAGAACGAAGAATATGCATAAAAAGACAGCCAAAATGTTGCGTTACCTTTCAATTTTGTTAAGATTGTTGCAACTCCGAGCTTATATAGTCAAAATTTCTTAATGAGACAATGCCAGCTATAAGATTCCCTTTTCAGAAAGGACCTTAAACTCCTCTAATGTTAACTTCTCGCCGCGCCTTAATTTTTCCAGCGCTCTTTCTTCTAATGCTTTGCGAAGCTCGATTTGACGTTCAGCCCGCTTTTTCTCCTCCGCTTGACGAAGCTCCTGTTTAAGAGCCTCGATTTGATGTAAAAACTTAACATATTTTTTTCTAAGGTCCTCAGCTTGCTGTTTTGTCCACACGTATTTATGATGAGCGATGTCCGCTTCAATTTTCGAATCACTAATTCTTTTTAGGACTTCTAACCTCGTCCCGTGAGATTTTTGACTTTGTTCCGCGAGATCAGAAAGTTTTTCATGGTGAAACTTAGCTTCAGCATCCAATTTTTCCTGTTCCATTTGCAATTCAAAAATATCTTCTTTGAGCTTTTGTATCTGCTTATGAATAAGGAGTTGAGCTTCAAGGGGTCTTACTTGATTAATTAACGATTTTTCTTCATTAAGCGCGAGGGGGGTGGTTTGAATTTTCCATTCGAGGGTTTCTATCTCCTTTTGGATTTCATGCATGTTCTTCAGCGGACGCTTTTTCATAAGGGTTCCAAGTTCCTTTTTTAAACTCAAAATTTTGGCGTGTCTTTCCTTGCGTTTTTCCCTAGCTTTTTCCCGTAAGCCTTTAAGCTTTCGAACCATCTCGTTTATTGCATCTCTTTTCTCTTTAAGACCGCTGGCTTCTTTTTGCAATTTCTTTATCTGCTCGTGGACAGCGTTCCTCTTTTCAGCCCATTTCCTAGCTTCAAGGTTCAGATTGTCCAATTTTTCTTTAATTGTGGCAAGCTCGCGATTTAGTTCCGTAATTCTCTCTTCGAGGGATTCCAGTTCCTCAGCCTCCCTTGTTAGGCTTGGCCCATTCAAGAACCCGTTGAATTAAGGCCTGTCCTTCTTTGGAAGAGAAAAGAGGAAGGTCCCAGTTTTCTTGGATTCGTTTGCGGGTTACCACTTGTTTTCCCACATGCTTCTGGTAAGGTTTTCTATAAATGAGTATGCCCCTCCGCTGCCAGGCCGGTGTTTGAGCAAGGTTAATGCCGTGACGAAAGAGGAGTTCATGGAGTTCCTCTGTTTTCAGGCCTCTTAACATCTCTGCAGCCTTTGAGGGTTTGCGGCCCCTCTTTCGGAGAAGCCAATAGGCATAGGCATTGTTATGATTCCGCCATGCTTCTAACTGCCTCCAACTAAGGTATTCTGGGATATTTTCCGAAGAAGAAACAACTATTCTTGAATCAAAAGCCACTGCCAAATTCTTCTTGAAAATCTCTAAAACACTCAGGGAGAACGCGCTAGAAGCGAAACCAGCAATAATCGAGTCTATTTTTTCAATCCTCCGCCTGAAAGGCGCCGTATACAAAAACAACGCATTAATTTCGTCGCTGGCAACATAAACTAAGGCTGGCTGAAAGCCTTGAAACACGGCCACTGCGGCTGCTGTCAAGCATTTGGCAAAACCCTCGTCAAAGGGCTTCTCGACACCGATCTTCTCAGAGATCGCTTGAAAGCGCCTCCCGTCGAGTCGAACAAAGAAGGGAACGTCGGGTGGAATCTGAAGTTGAGAAAAAATTTCGTGCTCAGAAAGATCATGATTTGTGCTCAAGTTCGATTCACACATCACCAATTTTTTTCTCCTCATCCCTATTAAACATCATTTATGCTAAAATGTCTAAGGTCTATTCTGGTCTTCGCTTTTTCAAGGCGATAACTATTATGGAGGCTATCATGGCGCTCAGGGTTGCAAGGTATATTGTGAGGTTCATGATGTGAATTGTTGATGTGGTTGCGGTGGTTTTTGTAAAGTTCGGTAGGTCTACTTGGACGTTTATTTTTCTGGTTAGGCTCCAGTCTTGTACTTGGCATGTGTAGAGGCCTGTTTCTGTTTCCGTGCATTCTATTCCGTTTACGGTTACCTTTGCATCTGTCACTGGGTCTTTTGTGGAAGTATAGATCGCCATCACTTTAATGTTCGTAATGCCAAACGTGGTTGTGTCTGCCATTATTTTTTTGATTTCTATTTCATCCCAAAGGATGCTTTTCTCTCCGACAAGATCATTGAAGGCTGTCAGTTGATGCGTGTCATCGTCGACCGCTGTTATTCTAAATGACTTCAGGTCAATCATGTCTGACGTTGCCGAGTATTCCCACCTTGAGTTTTTGTCGGACCAATCCATCGGTTCGCCATTAAGAAACAGGATTCCCTTTGTGTCATCAAAGCGCACTGAGTCGTATTCGTATTCAGCCCTAAGCCAAACGGTTTGCGTTAAGCCAACTTGACAGTGGCTACTGCTCACTCCTCCCTCAGTTATCCTTATTCTGTCAAAGATTACGGGAACCGAATTGCTTTCAAAAACGGTTATTCCATATGAGTCACCGTTTATGCCCGAAACCGTATAGCCATATCTCCCGACTTCAGATTTTGTCAGCGTATCGTTAAATGCGACCGTTCCATTGAATAATATACCATCATATTTGTATATGCCGTTCCAAAGGATGGCGGCTTCGGTCCCCACATCTATCCGAGGTTTTGCTGTCGAGAGGACGATGGAAATCTTGTCAAAAATTGCGTTTACTGAATTTGATGTAAAGGCAGTCAAATCATAGACTGGATCTAAGATATTCTTGACCGCATAACTATACCTTCCAACAGCATCTTTAACGGTGGTGTCGTTTAATGAGATGCTTCCGTTGAAGTTTTTGTCATCGTATTCGTAGCGTCCATTCCAACTTATCAATGCATCACTACCGACATTTATTCTAGTGCTGGGGGCGTTAAGGGTGATTTGAACTCTATCCCAGATAATGTAAGGATCGCCGGCAAACTGGTAGTAGGCTGTCATGCCACGGTATGCCATACCCGTGACGGTCCATTGGCGTTTGCCAACAGTGCTGTATTCTGCCTCGAAGCTGATCCAGCCTGTTCCATTTGTGATATATTCGGTTCCGTTTATGAAGATGCTTCCGCCAATTATGTCTGAGCTGTTACACCCCCATCTCGCATGGAAGTAAATTGTTTGGACGCTACCCACATCGCATCTTTCATCGCTGACAAAGGCCTGATCAATTACTGGTCCATCAAACACCATTACCCAGTTCAATAATGATTGGTAAAGTCCCACCTTATGTACAAGGGCATCGACGCGGTTAATCCCCGTTTGCAACAGTGTTCGATATGTGAAGTTACCCCATGAGCCCGTGCCCATGTAAATTGGATCGACGCCATCCTTAAACAAAAGGACCGCCAAGCTAGGTATGGGGCAGCCCTGGATAGAAGTCAAGTTGCCAAGGATGACTAGCCAGTCAGAATCTTCTACCTTTTCCTCTAAGGTTAACTTGTTTTGGCTGTTCAATGCCGCTGGTTTGGTTAGGTACTGGGCTGAATTTCCAGTGTCATCAGTTACGTTAATAAGTATGGCTAAGGAATCGGCATTTTCGTATGGGATCACGTAAGAGAATTCTTGATATGAAGCGTCATGCCATGTTGTCCCGTTGTCAAAGCTATACCTTAGCGTGTGCGATTTGATTCCGAGTCCAACGTCCAATGCTGTAAAATTGATTTTAATGTCTTTATCTGGTGTGTAGTTAAGCGGATGAAAGACTCCAGTTATTTTTGGCGGGGTTATGTCGGTTCCGCCTAACGTAAAGCTCATGTTGTAAATTGTGTGTTTGGAAAGGGTTGCCATGGAAGGCAAAGTCAGTTGTAAGAGAACTTTACCAGCTGTTATGTTCCATGTCTTCGATATTCCAAGCCAATCTACACCCTCTTCAAACTGTTGTCCATCTACGCCCTTCGTTCCCGTGAGGTTTCCTTGATCGTATAGAGTGTCGTTTACGTAAACATGGTATGTGGGGTAAATGTTTGGGAAGGGAGATATGGGTCCTCCTCCATCCAAATACCACCATTGCCAGTGGGGCCATGAAAGATTGGACCAAATATCGCCTGTAAGGTTTACCGAATAATGGTCTTCAACTTTGGAGACGTCGAGAGATAAACCCGGCTGGTAAGGTGCAAACTCAAATTGGCCTAGACTTAGAGTTCCTTCCTCGCCCTTAGATGGAGGATTGTCCCAGTCGCCAATAGCTTCTTCTTGTATGGGGCCAAAGGCTGGAAATTTCCATGGGCCGTGGTCTTTGTAGGTTGGCATATAGTACATCCAGTACCAGGCGCAGTCTGGGGCCAAATAATATGTGGCATTTGTTCCAGCTAATACTGGATGGATATCCCAGCCCCAAAATTGGAAGCCGCCTAGGTGTTCCCATGTCCACCAAAATGCGTTCATTAGGTTCAATCCTTTTTCGGGGTAGGTTTCCGGCATGTCAAAGAACACGTAATACGTGGCTAGGTCCGATGTTGAGTAGGATATTTCACTTGGCAAGGAAGATACATTCCAGAATTTAAATGGGGTTAAGTAAACTTCTGAGAGGAGTTTGTTTGATGCATAATAACCAAGTGCTTCAGATAGCCTATCGGGTGGGTCGTATTCTGTGGAGTAAAACGTGAGGTAAGACCTGTTAAGGTCGAGCCCAAACCAAGCGCTGCCCATTGCCCATTCCAATGATCCCCACGAAGTCGTTGGTCCTCCACAGAACCATTGGATGAAAGAGTGTACGGTTAGATTGTTGCCCCTAGAATCAACGGTTGGAATATGACTAATTCTTGCATCGGCCAGGCTGAGGGAAACATTAATGGTTGAAAGCCTTGGAACAAAGACTTTCTTTTGTATCATGAACATTCTGTCGTACTCGCAGGACTCTTGCCCTTGGTCGATCCAAGCCATCTGAGCGCAAATGGAATAGTTCCCGGATTTTAAGTAGAACGTATCATTGGTTCCTTCCCAAGAAAAGGCGGCATAAGTCAAGTCTGGATAAGAAGCAACCATCGTCATTGCATAAATGGGGGTTTTGTTGTCCGTGTCGTACATGCATGTATTCAGTATAGAGAAAACTCCAAAGAAGTAGGGAGTCTCTCCTTTCTGGCCGTTTGATAGTTCCACTGTTAGCTGACCTTGATACCAACCTTCTGAGGCATTGACGTTAATTGGACCAGCCTGTAGCAGAACCGTAGCGTTTCCGTTGGCAGGAAGACTAGCCGCTGTTACGTTAGTGTGCACATAATTAACGGGCTCACCTTCACATGTTGTGTTTGTAGATAGGTACGCGGTCAAGGGGGAGTTAACCAAGTTTATGAAAGTTAATGTCGCGCTCTCGGTTTGCCCTTCTGTAACAATCCCGAAACTTGAACTGGGCTGAATAACTAACGCGCTAGCATTAGCAGAATTAGAGCAATCAATCCTACCCGCACCTTGGTCTAATACATCAACTGAACTCAAAGATTTTGCCCAGTTCATGAGAGCAGCTTTAATGTATAGTGGCTCCCAATTCGGGTGCATTTGGAGGAGGAGGGCTGCTGCACCTGCCACATGGGGGGTTGCCATGGACGTGCCTGAAGCACTCGTATAATCTTGATCGATGGGGCTGCCCATGCTCGTCCCGCTCGCCCTGGCGGCTATGATCATGTAGCCAGGCGCTATCACGTCGGGTTTTATCCTTAAATCTGCAGAAGGCCCACGGCTGCTAAACCCGACTATTTCGTCCTGTTTGGTGGATGCACCCACAGTTATTGCCTTTTTCGACACCGCTGGTATTCCGACGGTGGAACTGCTTGGACCTGCATTTCCGGCTGCCACGCAGCAAACTGCTCCATTGTCAACCGCCCAGTCTACGGCGAGGGACATGGGATCTGAGCCGTCGCCGTTGATGTCAGCTCCGAAGCTCATGCTAAGGACGTTGGCGCTATGGTTTACCGCCCACTGGATTCCACTTATGACCCAGCTGTCGTACCCCCACCCTCCGTCACTGAGCACCTTAACAGCCATCAACAAAGCGTCATGCGCCACTCCCACATACTTTCCGCCGCTTGCTATACCGGTTCCGGCAGCTATGGAGGCGCAGTGGGTTCCATGGCCGTATCCATCTCTGGTGGTTTCGTCGGGAACAAATGACACATTAGCGATGATTTTTGATGTTCCGTTAGGAAAGAAGAAGTCGGGGTGATTTGAGTCTATGCCCGTGTCTAAAATGGCGATCTTCACGCCCGATCCGTTAATGGCACTTCCATAATTAGACTCAATGGCAGACCATCTTGCCGGGTCCTTAATCAGGGGCACGCTTTCATCTAGGCACACACGATAACGGACATCCAGCCACACATGGGCCACAGAAACATGGGAAGCCAAGTCGAAGATTTTGCCGTAGGGGACAGTAACTGTAATCAAAGGCAAATATGGAGTGTACATCGTTTCAATGGAGCCATTAAGCTCCTTAGCCGCGCTTATGACGCTCTCTTTGTATGTGGAGGGCACGTTATAAAAAACATAGGCTTCGTGAGTGATCTGTTCACCTACAAGGATGATCACCCTCACCTTGTTATTAACCAAGTAGCCATGATAGTTCAGGTAGGTCACGTTAAGTAAGGATCGATCGATTTTTTCTTGGTTGTTAATGAAAATCATCGCTGTTGATGAGTTACCTACATTCATTGTGCTCAAAGCCAAGGGTCCATCATAGCCTATGGGGAGAAGTTGAGAGCTGCCGTTTGAATAAAAAATTTTCAACGCATTTCCTTGGTTCACCCCCTGCTTATCTGAGAGGTTGCTTAATTCCTCATAAACTCGAGGGACATTGATTGACTTTTCTTCACTCTGGAGCCCAGAGGGGGGAGCAAACTGCGAGGGGAAAAGAAAGAGGATAATTACCAAGAGACCGATGCTGACGACGGGGAAAGTTTTCCGTTTCAAATGTCCACATCCCTGTTTCAGGAGATCTCCGTTGTTTAATCAATTAAGTGGCTATTACAAACTTATATTGCTTCCAGTGTCAGCGAGCTAACTTATGGTTTTCTCATGGGATAAAAGTTGTTATGAATTTTAGATATGGAATAAAAATCTGAATCGTCGATAAGGATATTGAACCTCCATGTGTAATCTATCGGATTGATACTTCTACGAAGGTATATATTCATTTTTATATGAATTGAAGGTACCCTATTTTAAGCAATCAAGAGCGGGTTGAAAAATTGCGTTTAAAGCGTCTGTTTACATATTGGTTGCCTGTTCTCCTTTATGCTGGTGTAATATTTTATCTTTCATCGATGCCAGTATTAGGATTGCCCGGAGTTCCAAAGATAAGGCTTCTTCCTGTCGTGGGTCATGTAGTTGAGTACGCCATTCTGAGCTTTCTGCTTTTTAGGGCAATTTCTAATGCCGAATCTTCTGCTCTAAGGGTGAACGCCTACTTATTCGCTATCATTTTTGCTATTTTGTTTGGAATTACTGATGAACTGCATCAATTTTTTGTCCCCGGCCGTGATTGCAGTGGGCTTGATGTACTTTTTGATGGAGTGGGCAGCTGTTTAATTTTGATACAACGCCTTTTTAAGCGATAAATAATGTTGATTAGAAGCGGTTACGGTGGGTTTCAAATGAAAAGGAGAAACAGGTTTTCGGTGTTCACACCAACCTATATGCTTGTGGCTGCTAACGTAGCAGTTTATGTTTTAACTTCGGTTATTGGCGGCAGCTTTATAGAAACAAATCTCTCCATCGAAATCAAAGGTTCTCGAATTTTTATATCTAAACCCATGATTCTCGGTCAGTGTAACCTGCTTGTATTGCATGGTTGGTATTGGCAGCTTTTTACGTCTATGTTTGTCCATGCAGATTTGCTCCATCTTTTTGGTAACATGCTTTTTCTCCTCGTATTCGGCCTCAGAGCCGAAGAGCTTTTCAGCGATGCCGCGTACTTAACCATTTATTTCGGTTCAGGGCTCCTTGGAAACTTGTTAACTCTACTTATGCCCCTTCTCACGATCTCGGTGGGGGCCTCTGGAGCGATTTTCGGCTTGTTCGGCGCATGTGTAATTTACTTGGGGAGGGCTTTCGGTCGTTCAATCACGGTTGCCTTAATTTACTCCTTTTATCTTCTCCTCTGGACAACGGGCGCCGGAGTCAACATTCTCGCCCATTTTGGAGGGCTGGCTGCCGGGCTGCTTATAGGATATATTTTGGCGACGAGGCGCAAGTTGCGCTTTGAAGAAAACAGGCTATAAGTGGTCGGGCGGGCAGGAGTTTCATGGAGGTTTTCTCCATTTTGAATTCGCCGAGCTTAGGGCTTGCCTAAGGCTCTCTTGCGACACTCCGGTGTCTGTACGCTCGGTAGGCTGGGTGACTTCCACTTTTAGTGGTGTCTACAGCGTCTCCGTCAACCATGAGGTTTGGTTGGCTCGGAAGCTCTACCAAGCTGAGCTACCGCCCGGCCTATAAGTTGAAAATGAATATTACGATTTATGTATTTCGTTTCTCATTCAGGAGGCTTTCCTTTTCTGGTTTGAGAAAGCATAAATACGTATCCTTCTATGAGAGGAGCCTTAACTGCAGTGGTTGGAATGCAATGAGTTTTCAGGGTGGGCGGGTAAAGGCTGTTCTCTTCGATTTAGGAGGCACTCTGATTAGGACAGCTGAAATTCCTAGGATTTTGAGGAGGATACTTGAGGCAAATGGAATCAAACGATCTTTAAAGGAAATATCTTTAGCGCATAAGAAAATTGAAAAACAGTTTAGCCTCCAGAAGTATGCAGGACCCTATGAGGAATTTTGGATTAGGTGGAATTTTTAGATAAGTTAGGGATTCGCGAGAATACCCAATCCTTGGCGACAACTATTGCTGAAGAGTGGTGGGACTATGCCGACGCGAGACTTTACCCCGACGCAAAGGAGACCTTAAAGCAACTTAAAAGCATGGGGCTAAAAATAGGAATTGTAACAAATGGGCTCCAAAGCGACATTAATGAAGTCCTAAGGAAGGTGGGATTGAATAACTTCTTTGATGTTGCCGTTGGAATTGATGCCCTTGGTAAGACAAAGCCAAACAAGGAGATTTTCCTATACGCCCTAAAGAAGCTGGGAGCCACGCCTCAGAAGGCTCTCTTTGTGGGAGACCAGATAGAAACCGATTACGAGGGAGCGAGAAAGGCAGGGTTAAGGGCGTTACTAATTGACCGAGAGGGCAAGACACGAAAGAAGGTGAAGAAAATAAGAAGCCTCGAGGAAATTGCAACTCGCCTCTTGCGCTAATTTATTTATCCGATAGTCACCTAATAGGCTATCATGTTCATTGAATACATTTATCATGCATTAAGGCGAATGAATAAAAGAGGGATAAGTAAAGTAGAAGTGGAACAAGCGATCAGACAGCCTGACCTGAGTTTCAGAGGTCACTTGGGAAGATATGTTTCTATTAAGAAATACAAAGATAAACTGCTAAAGTTGTCTATGAAAAAGAAAACAATAAAATAACCGTGGTAACAGTTTATTGGACAAGGAGGCCTCGTTGAGGATGGCTAGGGTGGAGTACGACGCTAAAAGCGACGCCATGTACATTTGGCTAAGAAAAGCCAAGTACGACATAAGCGAAGAACTCGCAGAGAACGTGATCATGGATCTAGACAAGAAAGGACGCATAATAGGAATCGAAATCCTAGATGTTTCCAAGACCCTGGGCGAAGAATTAACTAACAAAATACTGAACTCAGAAAAGATTGTAGCGCCCACCTAACCCAATTTTATACGGGATTTTAGCCTAGTCTTCCACATGTCATTCATAAAAGCAATCATGGGAATAATTCTAAAGATAAGAAGAAGGCAAAGAAAACACGAGGCTCTATATTTTCTGTGTTAAAAAATATTAACTCAAAGCACGTTAAAGTGGCATAAGGGCGCAACGATGACAGTTTCAAAAAAGTACGAGGATGATATTCAGTTTATTTTGTCTAGGCAACATGACAACGGCGGAGAATACTGGGCTAGCGCTGACGGGCGTTTAGGTGTAGGCAGTCCCTTTTGCACTCTTACTTCGGTTTTGATGCTTTCTGATCTGGGCGTGAATGCGTCTCATCCAGTTTTTAAAGGGGCTTGCGACCTAATCCTTTCATCTTGGAGGGAAGACGGCCGATTTAGGCTAGCACCAAAAGCCGCCATTTACCCGTGTCACACCGCGGGTACGGCTCGAATTTTATGTAGGGCGGGATACACCCAAGATTGGAGGCTGAAAAGGACATTTGAGCATCTTTTAGAAATTCAGTATAAAGACGGCGGATGGCGTTGTAACACCTTCAAGTTTGGGAGGGGGCCTGAAACCGAATATTCAAACCCTGGCCCGACCCTCGAAGCCCTAGACGCCTTCAGATTCACAGACTATTACAACAGAGAAAAGGCCTTAGATAAGGCGGTTGAGTTTCTCCTAGACCATTGGGTTATAAAGAAACCCCTTGGACCCTGCCACTTCGGCATTGGAACCCGATTCATGAAAATAGAATTCCCCTTCTTTAGATACAATCTGTTCCTTTATGTCTATGTCTTATCATTTTATGAGCGGGCAAAAAGGGACCCGAGATTCCAAGAAGCCCTAAAAGCCTTGGAGTCCAAAACAATCAACGGAAAAGTCAAGGTTGAACACTGCAACACAAAGTTGGCAAACCTATCCTATTGCAAGAAAAACGAATTCAGCGAAATCGCCACAAAATATTACCAAGAGATTTTAAGAAATCTTAATCGAAAATAAAAATAAGATCGTTAAGAAGTTTTAAAATCTTGTTTTAGCGGGCCCGGAGGGATTTGAACCCTCGATCTCAGGCTTTCCTTGGCATTAACCTCCGAAGGCTTTCGCGGTCTAAGTCACTGCGCCCTATCCAACTAGGCTACGGGCCCATAGTAGGCATAACTAGAATCGCATTATAAACCTTAACGCGGATTTCAAAATAGACTTGAAGTTAAAAGACTTGATTGCTATTTTTGCAAGGCTTCTAGGGTTGCACGACAGAAATCTGGAAGATCTGCTGGGAAACGGGACGTCACTAGGTTTCCATCCACCACCACCGACTTGTCTTCGTAGATTCCGCCTGCGTTTTTTAGGTCTGTAGCCACAGAAACGTAACATGTGGCCCTTCTTCCCTTAATTACACCTGCTTCGATTAGGAGTTGGGGCCCGTGGCAGATGGCGGCTATCACCTTTCCCTCATGGAAGGCTTTCTTCACTAACTCGACTAGGCCCTTGTTTGTTCTCATGTGGTCTGGAGCCCGGCCCCCAAGGATGATCACTGCAACATAGTCCTTGATGTCCACATCCTCAGGGGAAAGATCGGATTTTATTGTAAGCCCATGCTCGCCAGTATAGACTTCCTTGGCTTTGGGTACAACTATGTCTACTTTGTAGCCTGCTTCTTGGAAACGGTAGTAAGGGTACATCAGCTCTCGATCCTCGAAACCGTTATCCGCCAAAATCAAAACCTTTTCCATGAATTTTCACCGTCAATTTATTCATAATTATTACTTTACATAAATTAGGCATTGCTTTTAAGGAGAGCCATGAGTTTTGGCATGAGTTGGGTGCCGCGGGTCAAGATGCCTAAGCTTCCTTTTTTGCACGCTTTCTCAGAGAATTTAGAAATGTTGTCTCCTTGGATTTTGTTGCCTGATATGAGTAGGGGGACAGGGTCGTCGCTGTGGTTTTTCAGCTTGCAGGGCGTTGAGTGATCTGCTGTGACGCAAATAATGTGGTCTTCCAATTTTATTTTTGGCAGAAGGTTTTCAAAGAGGTGTTTGTCGATGGTGGCTATAAGTTGTGCCTTAAGGCGAGGATTTCCGTCGTGGCCAGCTTCATCGGGTCCTTTTGTGTGCAGATAAAAGCAGTCGTAAAGGGGCAGCAGATCAAGTAATTTCTTTGCCCTAAGTTTGCAGTCCTTTTCACGATCAGGAGATGGAGGAGGAAGATCAACTAGATGCATTCCGGCTAGTTTCGCTATTCCCCTTTCTACAGGCATGTCCGCAAGGCAGATGAAACGAACCCCATACCTTTCGTTGATGTTAAAGAACTTAGGCAAGATATGGCCAGCATCCCTTATGAGTATAAGATTAGCCTTTAACTTTCCCTGAGCCGCCCGTTTTTTATTTATCTCATGTTTATCTAAAATCTCGTGACTTTTTTGAGTAAACTCGTTCACAAGTTTAGCGGAAATCGCCGCTTCCTTGGTTTTGTCCATGGGCTCACTTTTCCTTAGAAGCATTTCAACTCCGGTTTCTGCTTCTGCTATGCCGAGGCCTTCAACTCTAGAGTAGCTTGGGTCGGGGTTTGTAATTTTGCTCGAAAGGGGCTTGTCTCTGCTTTTTATAACCAAGACGCACCTGTGGCCTATCGTATTCTTAAATTCCAAATCCGCAGGATACGACCGCAATTTCACTTTTTCGTTTATGGCCTTGCTCAGTTCCGCTGCCTCTCCAGTGGTCAATGTTCTATTGACTCTTCGGTCAAGGATTTTATTTTCAGGGCCCAAGGTTGCGAAGTTACACCTTAGAGCTAGGTCGCCCTCCTTCATGGTTATGCCTGAACCAAAGGCTTCTAGGGGGCCCCTACCAGTATAGTATTTGAAGGGGTCGTATCCCAAAATTGAAACAACGGCTACGTCGCTCTCAGGGGGTATGCCCTTTCTAACGGTGTACATAAGCCCTGTTTTTCCAATTTTTGCGAGATAATCCATGTTAGGGGTCTCAGCGGCCTCAAGGGGCGTCTTATTGTCCAATTCTTCGACAGGCAGGTCGCCTAAACCATCTATGACTATATAAATTAACTTCATATGCTTGTCTCCCTCAAGTCTTTGTCTTAAAGAGACTATGATGCATATTAATATAACGTATTCATTGGCTAATTCAACGTAAGGAAGTTGGATGCTGGCAGTTTAAAATCTCTTATCGCTCTTGAAAGAAAGGGGAAAAATTAGGTTTTTATCTATTTTGAGAGGGATTCGTTTACACTTTTATGCCTAGGGTTGTTTCCCATGTGTCAGCGTGGCCTTCTTCGTCGGATACTATTTCCTCAAGCATGAGTCTTGTGGTCGTGTCTCCTATCTCAGCGCAGAGCTTAATGTGTTCTTTGTAGGTTTTAATGGCTGTATATTCGCCATCCAAGTCGTCTCGTATCATTTTCTTTAGGTCGCCGCCAGTTTTGATGGGCGCTGGCTTTATTGTGGGGTCTCCTCCCAAGTAATTGATTCTTTCGCCGAGCTTTTCCATGTGTTTCATCTCATCCTTTGATATTTCTTCAAAGCGGTCGATGATCTCTGGACTTTCCATCCCTTCAGCCGTGAAGTGGTGATGCAAATACTGTATTATGGCAGCGATCTCTAAGCCTAGGTCTACATTCAAAGCTGCAATAATCCTTTTTCTATCCTTCTCGCTCATTAAGAAGCTCATTCCATACACCTCCCTTCTAGTTCGTGCACCTCTAAATAAAAAATTTATTGTCATTAACAGGTCAAACAACATAAATAACACTGCAGACATCATAAAGAGGAGGTAGATGGATGAGCGGGTACGAAAAAGAGGGCGACCTCTTCTCTGGAATAAACAAAGTCAAAGACGTGAAGAACATGACGGACCTGGAGAAGAAACACGTCCCTGTCATAGACGCCCCAGAAAGGGTGAAGAAAGGCGAGCCCTTCGAAGTAACCGTGGAAGTCGGAAAATACATGAAGCACCCCAACACCATCGGCCACTTCATCCAGTGGGTTGAACTCTACTCAGGAGATATCCTCCTAGGAAGGGTGGAGTTCGTTCCAGAGTTCAGCGAACCAAAGGTTACCTTTCCAGTCATGTTGAAGTACGAATATCCCCTAGTCGCCATAGAAAGATGCAACTTGCATGGTCTCTGGTCTTCAGGGCCTAAAATAATCAAAGTTGAATAGGCTATGTCCCCTTCTGTTGCTCCTCTGTGCCGCGGGTGCAGAAAAAATCTTTAGTGAAGTTCATTTCCGTCCATACGGGACAGGATGGACATATGCAACCAGCTTCTTTCTTTATTTTTTTGCTCTTTCCCCTTGTAGGGAAGCAGTAGACTATGTAATCGTCTGTCTCGCCAAGCCTTAGGTATGTTGGACAGCCTTCGCAGATGCACATGCCCTCCACCCGCTTTAGCTTCTCCGTTGTTGGCTTAGGGTTTGTTTTCATCTCGGCAAAACCTCCATACATTTTTTAGATTTATTTCGCATATGAGCAATTTAACAAATATGATTTGCGCCTAGACCCTTTGAACGTAAGGAATCTTCATAAGAAAGCCAAAGAGAGAAAACTATAGTGAGATAGTGAGAGAATGGGGTCCTTTGAAAAAGCGGTTGCCAAGGCCATCGAAACTTATAACAAATATAGAAGCCCAGAAGCGACAGCAAGACTCGTAGAAATGAAAGGCGGCGAGTTAATAATAGATTTTGAGGGCTCCTTTTGTAGGACCTGCGGAGTCTCTGAATATTTAATTCATATATGAAATCCTCAAAAGGGTCTAGTGGACGTACAAATGGAAATCCTGGGCTTTAAGTACCTAGGATATGAAAAGTTCAGGGTTAGATACGCTTTAAAGAACACATGAGAATATCGGTTCGGCTATTGGACTTTTATTCCTAGCAGTTTCCTAAGATATTTTTTGTGGGTTTTACGGGTTGTTAAGGGATAAATTTCCCGACTGCTCTGAAAGAAGAGCGGGTCCTCGCTAATTATTTTTGAAAGCTCCTCGTCAGACTGCGCATTAACTATGATCATGTGGCCCTGTTGCCCTATCAGATGATAGTACTTCTCGATTTTTCCTTGAGACTCTAATTCATCTAGGTACTTAAACTGGGCAGGAGTTAGTTTGGCCAAGGTTTCAATAGGTGTTTCAGGCCTAATCCACTGAAGAAACAGAAACTTCACATCCGTCACCCCAAGATGAATTTTGATTATCTTATATTTGATTTATTTGAAGAACTTTTCGATGATAAGAGTTATTATCTATCCTAAAGTCGTCGTTCAAGCCTTTTCATGCGCATTCTAATTTAAAGGAGTTTAGGACTTTAGATTGCCGCTGTTTTCATGGCCTCTTGGAATAACTTCTTTACAACGGCTCTTCGGGCTTTCTGAGCGAGGATGTCCCTTGTAACGAAATCCAACGCCTCTTCAGGGCACCATTCTACACATTTCGGCTCTCCGTCGCAGAGGTCACATAC
>Ga0315312_1001495_pt1 | contig 18016 bp, 15 predicted proteins | sample TDP7_MG_FD_203629 | JGI IMG/M metagenome (GOLD analysis project Ga0315312, IMG submission 203629) | Freshwater sediment microbial communities from Lake Towuti, South Sulawesi, Indonesia - TDP7 | ecosystem: Environmental > Aquatic > Freshwater > Lake > Sediment | place: Indonesia: South Sulawesi... | reverse complement strand
GCCCGCCGCTGCAGAGGAATGGATTCTTTCCCTCACCGGAAAGCTGGAGCGCTGGGAGGTGGAAGAAGCCTGGGTGGGAGTGAAAGGACTGCTGGCCAATGAGCCCAAAGATACCAAGCTTCTGGAGCTGGCTTCCCAGATTGCCTTTCACCGCGGTGAGTACCAAGAAGCGCTGAAACTGCTGAAGTCAGCCATAGAGCTCGATGAGGGAGATGAACATAGAAAGAGGTTCGCCCTTTTTATTGAAGAAACCATCGGGGTTGTGGCCGCCTTTAAGAAATTTGCAACTCCTCATTTCACCGTCAGCCTGGATGAGCGGCAAGATGGCATCCTCATCGATTACCTGAAAGATACACTGGAGAAGACTTACCAGGCTATGGCCCGGCAGTATGGGTTCCAGCCTCGCGAGAAAATCAGGGTGGAGGTGTTCCCCGATACCAAAGCGTTTTACTTCGCCTCCACACTCTCCGCCCGGGACATCGAAGTCACGGGGGCCGTGGGCCTGGCGCAGTTCAACAAACTCATGCTTCTTTCCCCCAGGGCTCTGGTCTATGGCTACCGCTGGCTGGATGCCCTAAGCCACGAATACATGCACTATCTGATTATTAAGCTAACGGGCAACAAGGCCCCCATATGGTTCCATGAGGGTCTGGCCAAATTCGAAGAGACCCGCTGGCGCGAGGGCCCCTCTTACCTTTCTCCCCTTTATCAAACACTCCTGGCCCGGGCGCTGGCCGACGGCAAATTAATCAAGTTCGAGCAGATGGAGCCTTCTCTGATCCAGCTGGGGACGCCAGAAGACGTCCAGCTGGCCTATGCCCAGGCTGCCTCGGCTATTGAATACATCATAGCCAGGGCTGAGAATGAAGGGCTGAAAGATATCATGAGTCGAATGGCTGCTGCCGACCAGAGAGGCGCGAGTGAGGCCATCCAGTCTGTGTTGGGCCTGCCGTTCCCCGTGTTCGAACAGAGTTGGAAGGAATTTTTGGCCTCCAAGGGACTTAAAGAGAAGGGTGGGATCCGCGCGCGCGGATACAAGATCAAAGAGGGAAAGGTAAATGAGGAATACCTCGATATGGAAGAGATAAAATCTCTGGTGGCCAGGAACCGGGCCCATCTGGGCGACCGGTTGAAAGAGAGGGGAAGGGTGGGAGCGGCCATCCTGGAATATCGGCGGGCCTTAGCCGAGAACCAAGAGTCCGTGCCCATCATGAACAGGCTCTCTGCGGCCCTCCTGCATGCAGGGCGGGATGCAGAAGCCCTGGAAATTCTGCAGCGGGCCAGGGAGTTATCCTCCGATCATCCGACGATCTACACCCATTTGGGCCGGGCGTACATGAAGATGAAGAATTTTAAGGAGGCCAAAGATTCATTCCAAACCTCGATCCAGATAAATCCTTTTAACCCCCAAGTACACCGCGACTTGGCGGCAGTTTATGAAATGCTGGAAGATCAGGCCTCCGCAGCCAAAGAGCGGGAAATAGCCAGGAGACTTGTTCAGTGAGGGAATTTATGGAGGCCATTAGAGAAAACCAGATCTCCAATGAAGACCTGACCCTGGCGGAGGAAATGGGCCGGAAGAGAGCTGAAATCAGTTCCGAGATCAAAAAAGTGATCATCGGCCAGGAAAAAGTGATCGAGGAGATATTGATCGCCCTCTTCTGCCGGGGGCATTGTCTCCTGGTGGGAGTTCCAGGTCTGGCCAAAACCTTGCTCATTTCCACGCTGGCCGGGATCATGGAGCTTACTTTCAACCGGGTCCAATTCACCCCGGACCTGATGCCCTCGGATATCACGGGAACTGACATATTGGAGGAAGAAGTGGGAACCCGGCGGCGGTCGTTTCGTTTCATCAAGGGGCCCATATTCACGAATATCCTTCTCGCTGATGAGATTAACCGCACGCCCCCCAAAACGCAGGCAGCCCTTCTGCAGGCCATGCAGGAGTACAAGGTTACGGCCGGAGGCGTAACCCACAGCCTGGAACTGCCCTTCTTTGTGCTGGCCACACAGAACCCGATTGAGCAGGAAGGGACCTATCCTTTGCCCGAGGCTCAACTGGACCGATTCATGTTCAACATTGGCATAGACTACCCTCCCTACGACCAAGAGGTCGAAATCGTGGCCACGACTACTTCCTCATACAAGCCCGTTCTGAACAAAGTGATCCATGCAGAAAAAATTCTGCAAATGCAAGAGCTGGTGAGAAGGGTTCCGGCCTCTTCCCATGTTATCGGGTATGCAGTGAAGTTGCTGCGCTCCACCCGTCCCAAAGAACCGGAGGCTTTGGCGTTCGTGAAGGAGTGGGTAGAGTGGGGAGCCGGCCCCCGGGCTTCCCAGCACCTGATCCTGGCAACCAAAGCCCGGGCCATCTTGCGGGGGAGATACGTTGCTTCCGTGGAAGATGTGCGGGCCGTCCTCCGTTCCATCTTACGACACAGAATCATAACGAACTTCAAGGCTCAAGCAGAGGGAATCACCTCCCTGACCATCATTGACCGACTGCTGGAAGAGGTAAAGCCTTGAACTACTTTGACCCCAAAGTGTTAGCTAGGTTGAAGAACCTCTCCTTGAGAGCACGTTTCGTGGTAGACGGGGTAATGGTGGGAATCCACCCTTCCCGGGCCAAAGGCCTGAGTTCAGAGTTCGAGGAGCATCGCGAGTATTCTCCGGGCGATGATGTGCGCCGGATTGACTGGAAAGCTTACGCCAAGTTTGATCGCTATTCAATCAAGGAGTATCGGGAGGCCACCAATTTAAAGGGCCACATCCTCCTCGATGCCAGCTTCTCCATGAGCTACGCCTCCGATGGGTGGAGCAAATTCGATTATGGCTGTACCCTGGCCGCCTCGCTGGCCTATCTTATGCTGAAGCAGCAGGACGCGGTCGGTCTGATTACCTTTTCCAACAAAATCGAAAATATGGTTCCGCCTCTGGCCACTCCCGGGCACCTATTTGCGATCCTGAAAGAGCTGGAAGATCGAAAACCGGATGGAGAAACCGCGGCCGGCGCTGTCCTCCAGGATCTGGCCGGCTCCATAAAGCGGCGGGGATTCATCATCCTGATCTCTGACCTGCTGGAGGAACCCGACGCTGTATTGAAGGGGTTGAAGCAACTTCGGGCCAAGGGGAATGACGTCCTGGTTTTTCATCTGCTGGACCGGCATGAACTGGAGTTTCCCTTCGAGGAACCCACCCTATTTCGGGATCTGGAGGAAGACATAAAGCTCCTTACAGATCCCCAGAGCATCCGGTCGGCCTACCTGAAGACCATCAATTCCTTAATAGAATATTACAGAAAATCTTGCGCCTCTTACCTGATCGATTATTCCCTCTTTAATACTACCATCGGCCTGGATCGAGCTCTCATTGGGTATCTAACTTGGAGGGAAAAATTTAAACCCTTATGAGCATTGCCTTTCTTAATCCTCTTTTCCTCTTTGCCCTGGCGGCGGGAATCCTGCCCATCCTGATCCACCGCTTGACAAAGAGGAAGTCCATCACGGTGAAATTTTCGGCCGTTCGCCTTCTCCTCCAATCCCAGCGGGGCATGACCCGGCCGCAGCGCCTGAAGCACCTCCTCCTTTTGGCCCTCCGAATCCTGGCCGTGGTGGGCCTGGTTTTAATCATGGCCCGTCCCGCCCTTGTGCGGGAGAATGTTCTGGCGATGAGTGACAGGGGGGTTAAGGCCGTGATCCTGGATAACTCCCTCAGCATGGGCTATAGAGAGGAAAGGGGCGAGCGCTATGAGTTAGCCCAAAAGGCAGCAAAGGAAGTGATCGAGGGGTTCGATGGACAGGTCGTAGTCATCCCGACCGCGCCTGTTCTCGGGTCGGCTTCGGGGGAGAGAGAAATCCGCTGGATGGGGCGACAGGAGGCCTTAAAAGAAGTAGCCGCTATCCCTCTTTCTTTCGGGCGGGGAGACCCGCAAACTGCGCTGGGACTGGCTTACAGAGCCTTGAAAGATCGAAAGGGGCCCAAAGAAATCCTTTTTATCAACGACATGGCGCGCGGGGACTGGGAAGGATTCGACATGGGTAAGATAGGGGTTGTCTCTGCGGAGGCGGGAATTACATTTCTTAGGATCGGCGGGGCAAGCCGGGATGCGAACTTCGCGGTCAAAGGGGTGCGGCTGGCGGAAGGGGAATCCGTGGTCGGCGTTCCTGCCCGCCTGGAAGTGAGGGTAGCCAATTTCTCCGATCAACCTGGGTCTCCTTTCGTGCAGTTATACCTTTCCGGCGTTAAAGCAGATCAGAAAAAATTGGAACTGAGACCCGGGGAGGAGGGAAAAGCATTTTTTGAACTTTTCCTGGAAAAACCCGGATGGGTCGACGGTGAAATCAGATTGTCCGGCGACCCCTTACCTTTAGACGACCGGTTCTATTTTCCCCTGCGGGTAAGAGATAAAGTGAAAGTTCTGGTCGTGGACGGGGACCCCAGAACATCCCTCAAGGCCAGCGAGAGTTATTACCTGCTTAATGCCTTGAACCCGGGTGGAACGGATGGGTCTCCTTTCCTGGCTACGGTGATAACCGAACAGCAGCTGGCTGACCTTGATCTGCAGCCTTATGCGGCAATCTTCCTACTCAACGTGGCCCAGGCGCAGGCATCCAGGCTGGCTTCATTCTTAGACTCAGGGAAACCTATTTTTCTTTTTCTTGGAGACCGGGTAATCCCAGAGGCATACAACCGGCTTCCCTTTTTCCCCTGGAGATTGGCAGAGGTGAGGGAGCCCACGGCTCAGCCAGAGAGGATTGCTCAAATCGATTATAATCATAAAGCTTTGCGGCCTTTTTCGGGAACGGGTGGGGAAAGCCTTAAGAGAGCCTCTTTCTGGCGGTATTTCAAAATTGAGGGAGCGAAAGGAAGTCTTATTGCTCTGCAGAACAAGGATCGGCTTTTTGTTCAGGCCGAGATGGGCAGAGGTAAACTGCTCCTGTTTGCCTCCAGTGCCGATCTGGATTGGAATGATCTCTCCTTGAAAGCTGCTTATCTGCCTTTGATTCAGGGGCTCCTTAAAGAGGCGGTAGGCCTTTCCCAGGAGAATATGGTTCCCGGGGGGACCTTCGGGGAAAAGGCATCTTCTACGCAATTTACCCATCCTCAGGAGAGGCCCGGGATATATAAATTTTCTTCTCCATCTGGGGAAATGCGGCGCGCTGTAAATCCGCCGCTTGAGGAATCGGACTTGCGCAAGATATCGGCAGAAGAGATGAAAAAGAAATTGGGAACCATAGAATTACGGATGGTGGAATATAAAGAAGGAACCTTGAGCGCTGCCCATGCGGGCCGGAAGGAACTATGGCCTTTCCTGCTCACTTTTCTTTTCATCATCCTGGCTTTCGAAATGGGGGTGGCCAGCCGGATATGATTTCCCGCAGGCATTTTCTATCTTTGAGCCTGGGCCTGACGGCCGGGGCCCTTTTTTCCGGGCTCAAGTTCTCCTATGGCGGCCCACTGCCCCAATTCTTTTTTGCCCAGATCCGATACCGGGGTGGAGATTGGGACCCCAACCCTCAATTTGTGGAAACCATCGCAGAGGAGCTGGAGCTTAGGACCAGTATAAATATACACAAGGATAGACGCATATTAAACGTTTCCGACCCGGATCTATTCTTCTGTCCCTTCGTTTACCTGGCTGGGAAGTACGAGTTTGAGCCCTTTTCTCCCCAGGAAAGAGAGATTTTGAGAAGATTCCTGGGCTTTGGGGGATTTCTCTTTGCTGAGGATACAATGGGTGCTAAAGGCTTCGGGTTCGATCGAGCCTTCAGCCGGGAGATCAGGGAAATCTTTCCCCACCATGAGCTCAAAAGGCTCCCTCCGGACCATTCGGTATACCGGAGTTTTTATCTGCTCGATAGCATCGGTGGACGGCAGAAAGTGAATCCATACCTTGAAGGGATCACGATCGATAACTGGACGCCGGTCATCTACTCCCGCAATGACCTTTCTGGAGCCTGGGCCAGAGACAGGTTTGGCAAGTGGGTTAACGAATGCCTGCCCGGAGGCGAGCTGCAGAGGGCCCTGGCCTTCAAGACCGGAATCAACATCATCGTCTATTCCCTTACTTCTGATTACAAGAAAGACCTGGTGCATCATCCCTTTATCAAGAGGCGGCAGAATTTGTGAGCCTGAGCCCGATAACCATAGCGCCCGTTTTCTCTTGGTGGCTGATTTCCCTCCTTTTCGGCATGGGGTTGGGTTCTGCCATGTACGTGTACTGGCTCATCCGGGGGAGGCTGGGTCGTAAAAAGGCTTTGGCCATTTCTTTTTTCCGCCTCCTCAGCATTTTTCTCCTCATTTCTTTAGCCCTCAATCCCTCCCTGGATGTGCAGAAGGAACTGAAGACTTCGCCGATTTTGAGAATCCTGGTAGATACTTCGCAAAGCATGGGCTTACCGGGCCAGGCGGGACAGGGCAGCAGACTGGACGAAGCCAGGAGACTTTTGCTCGCCGGATCGAAGCCCCTTCTAAAATCTTTTGCCGAGAGGTTGGAAGTCCGGCTTTACGCCTTCGGTGAATCGTTGGGAGACATCAGCCCAGAAAAACTATCAAGTCTCCAAGCGGCAGGAGGAAAAGGAGATCTGAGCGAAGCCCTGGCTAAATTAACCGGAAAAAATTCCCTGGTCGTCTTGATTAGTGACGGAAAAGTGAAATGGGACGGAAATAGCTCGACGGGTCTGCCCATCATTACCATTCCCGTAGGAGATGAAGAAAGATACAAGGATATATTGATCAAGAGCGTCAAAGCACCCGCAATGGCTTTTCGGGGCAGGGAGGTAACGATCGATGTCACGGTAAAAGGTTACGGATATGCCGGGCAAACGCTTCCGGTGGTTTTGAAAGAGGGGGAAAGGCTTCTGACAGTTAGAAGTGTGCGCCTCGAAGGCAGCCCGGGTGAGGGAACAATCTCCTTGTCGTTTACTCCCGAGGAGGTAGGCCAGTATAAGCTATCTGTCTCGATTCCTCTCCAGTTCGGGGAGAGCCTGGCTTCCAATAATACAGTGAATCTATCTCTGAAGGTGGTCCGGGACAAGATCCGGATCTTGATGGTCTCCGGCACCCCCAGCATGAATTACCGGTTTATGAGGATGGCTTTCAAGAATGATCCCTCCATCGATCTCCTCTCCTTTGTCATCCTAAGGACGCCTTCCAATATTTTGAATGTGCCGCTCCAAGAACAGAGCTTGATACCTCTGCCGGTGGAAACGCTCTTCAACAAGGAGCTCAAGAACTTCGACCTGGTCGTATTTGACAACTTTTTGCACCGCCTTTACTTCCGGCCTGATTATCTGGAAAGCATCAGGGAATTCGTGAGGGAAGGCGGCGGCCTAGCCACCATCGGGGGTCCGAACTTTTTGGGGGAGGGGGGATACGTTGGCACCGCCATAGAAGAAATACTTCCAGTGAGATGGGCAGGAAAGGACGGTTATCGCCAGGTCTCCTCGCTACCGGTCAGGCTGAGCCGGGCAGGAATCGCCCATCCCATTACACGATTATCGCCAGATGAAAGCGATAATTTCAGGCTCTGGCGGGAGATGCCTCCCTTGGAAGGGTTCAACCTTCTGGAGCTTAAAAGGACCGGAACAGTCCTGCTGGAGGGAAGCGATGGAACCTCCCGGCCCATACTGACCGTTGGCACCTATGGCAAAGGCCGGGTCCTGGTCCTGGCCACGGATGATTCCTGGAAATGGAACATGGGCATGGTGGCCAAGAGGAAAGGAAATTGGGCCTACCTCAGATTCATGGAAAAAGTGGTCCGCTGGCTCACCAGAGACCCCAGCCTGGAGTCCGTCCAGATTATCCTGCCGGAGACTGCTGGAGCAGCGGGGCAGGAGACAGAATTTCGGATCAGGGTCAAGGAAAGCTCTTCGTCTAAATCAAGAGGTGCGGTTTCATTGTCCGTACTGAGTCCTGATGGTGGAAAAATCGGCTCCCGCCTTAAGCCCACTGGGCAGCCGGGTGATTATCTGGGAGCTTTTCTCCCTGAAAAAGGAGGAATATATAAGGTAAAGGTCGAGACGGGGAGCCGGTCTTTCGAGGAGTCCATTCCCATCGTCGGGTCCGGCGAAGACCTGGATGGGGCTCCTGAACTTGAGCAGCTGAGAAAGATTTCGAGTGCTACCGGGGGAAAGCTGCTGGCCGGGAGCGATGATTTGCTCACAGAAATATCAGCCTTGGCGGAAAAAGGACAGGGGCGTTTTCTCGAAGAGAGGCGCCTGGCTCTTTGGGATAATCCGTATGTCTTGACTCTCATCGTGGCTCTTCTTTCGGCGGAATGGTTTTTCCGGAGGAGATGGGGACTGATTTAATTTTTCACCACAGAGGACACAGAGTTTTTATGATGTCTCGCAAAGACTAAAAATTTCCCTCCCTCGGATGGAGGGAAGGTGCGAAAAAATTCGGATACGCCCCCTCACCTTTGCCCTGGGGAGTATTGAAGCTTACTCCACAGGGCAAGCCCTCTCCCGCGAGGGGGGAGGGTGAACATATCGAAATAAAAAATAAATTCCCTCCCCCTCGATGGGGGAGGGGAAGGGTGGGGGTGATTTAAGGCATTATTTCACAGCTTCAGGCGATTAAGGGAAGGGGGAAACGCATCTATTCCCGCTCACCCCCGCCATTTGAGATGAAGGCAATAAAACGAAATTCCCGGCTATCCCCAGGTTGGAGGTAAGAAAATGAAAAGACACTCAAGTTTTCTATTGCTCATTTCATTGCTGTTCATAGAGCCATATCTTTTTGCATGGCCAGCCCAGGGCGCATGCCGAAACCCTAACATTGCGAGGGATAAACCTTTCATCATGAATGTTGCCGCCTCGGGAGCCATCGAAATCAAATGGTTCGGCCATTCTTTTTTCCAAATTACCTCCAGCCAGGGAACAAGGATCATCACCGACCCTTTTGGACCGATGGGATTCCCCATGCCGGAAGTGTGGCCGCACGTGGTAACCGTTGGAAGAGAACATGGAAATCACAACAACGTGGGACTGGCCAAGGGAGACCCTTTAATATTGCGAGGATTAAAGGGGGGAGGGGAAGACTGGGACCAGATCAATGTCACCTTTCGTGATGTGTTAATCTATAACGTGCCCGTCCACCAGAGAGGGGTGCCGAATTATTACAGTTTGAAAGGTTCCGGGTTTGTCTTTGAAATGGATGGCCTGTGCATTTTCCATTCTGGGGATGTCAGCGAACCGTTCAATGAAGACCAGCTCCAGCTGATCGGCCACGTGGATATTCTCCTCCAGGTCATTGGGGGAGTTTACACGATCGGGCCGGAGGGAGCCCTAAAGGTCATCGAGCAGTTGAAACCCAAGATCGTCATCCCCATGCATTACTGGTATAACATGGGCCATCTGGAAAGATTTATCGATGGCCCCTACTATAGTCGAAAACTAAATACCAATACTCTCACCATCAGCAAAGACACCCTGCCTCCCGATACAGAGATCATCATCCTGAAGGTCTACAGGGAAGGGGATCTATAGGGAAAATAAAAAAACTTCCAAATGCCCCACCCCTTTTTTGCTAAATTTCTTTCCCGCTTGACAAATCCGGAGCCATTTGTAATACTATGAGTAATACTTTGAGAGGAGGTGCAGCATGCCTCATTTGACCCAAAAAGGGCAAGTGACCATCCCCGTTCCTATAAGGAAAAGGCTTAATCTCAAGACGGGTGACGATATTCAATTCGTGGTCAAGAATGGAGATATTGTGCTCAAGAAAAGGGCTCCTGGAAAGGAGGCATTCCAGAAATTCGTGGGTTTCCTCGGCCATCTGAAGGGAAAGGAGCCGGATAGGATTATAGAGCAGCTCAGGGGCAAGACCGATGATTTCAGCCGTTGATACCAATATCTTGCTTGATATCTTAATCCCAAATAATAAATATGTTGACCGTTCGCTCTCATGCCTGTCCCGGGCGTCGGAAGAAGGCCCAATCATTATGAATGAGATCGTTTTTGCAGAGCTCTGCTCTCAATTCTTGAGCCAGGACGATCTAAACCAATTTTTATCGGAAACCATGATTCAAATTACCTTTTCCAATGATAAGGTTTTATGGGAAGCTGGTAAGGTTTGGAAGGAGTATACGAAAAGCAAAATCCAGAAAATGGTATGCCCGGCTTGCGGGAAGGCAATTCCTGCCGTTTGTACAAATTGTCAGACCCCCGTCCAGCCCAGACGGCACATCCTCAGTGATTTTCTGATTGGGGCACATGCCAGAATATTTGCTGATCGGTTGATTACGCGGGATCGGGGATTTTACCGCAAATATTTCAAAGGTCTAAAAATCCTTGATCCTTCATAGAAGAATCAGTCATGATGCCCGTGACACCTGCGAACCATGAAAATCCCCCCGCCGCCCTTTAGCAAAGGGAAGCTCTGAAAAAATTATAAAATTCTCTGCTCGCCAAATTCAGGATTCTGACTTGTAGCCAATCTCTGTTTCCTGTCGCACTGCCCTGCTGGCACCAGGCGGCGTTATGCCGAACCTCTCGCCCATCGCGTTATCACCGTGGCAACAGATGCCTTTTCCATTCCCAGCAATCCCCCAGCTAAAATAAAAAGGCCCGGGTTTGGCGCGCTGGCTTTATTGCAAAAATCAAAACCTTGCCTAAGAGACAGCCTCACGCCTGATCTTTAATGACGATAGCACCTACTAATGTTCTTTCCAGAAAATGCCAAGCGTCAACGATTACTGGAAGAAATGTGCATAAAAAGGCAGGGTCAGAAATAGCCCTGCCTTTGTACTTGGACAATTGAACGCAGTTTTTTTAAAACGCTATTCAATGGAAGACTCTTTGAATTGTCAGCGGACCAATAAAAATCGGCATGGCGGTATAATCTCGTGTTTACTGCAGCCTCGATAGGAATGCGTCCTTTGGCTTTTGGAGTCTGCGTTGTTCCCGTAGGGCCAACCCTTTGCGGTGGCCTTTTTTCCTTAAAATATGTTTCCGGCGAGCTATTTAAGGGCTTGAGGCCTACTTCGATGAATTCTCCCGCAGGAGGGACTTCATCACTTTTCCCCCGGGATTCCGGGGCAGAGCCTCGACGAATTGAACATATTTGGGAACTTTGTAATCGGCCAGATGTTTGAGACAAAACTCCCGGATTTCCTCTTCGGTGGAAACTTCTCCTGGTTTCAGCACCAATACTGCTTTTACTTGTTCTCCAAAAATCTTATCAGGAACCCCCACGACTGCTGCTTCTAAAACTTTAGGGTGAGAATACAATACATTTTCCACCTCGATACAATAAATATTCTCTCCCCCCCGAATGATCATATCTTTCTTGCGGTCTAAAAGGTAAAGGTATCCATCCTCATCCACTTTCCCGATATCGCCCGTGTGCAACCAACCATTCGTGAATGTCTCCCTTGTTCCCTCGGGGTTATTCCAATAACCCTTGCAAACTGCTGGCCCTTTGAACCAAAGCTCTCCGCTCTCATTCAAGGGTTTCTCATTCCCTTTTTCATCGACCACAATGATTTCATTGCAGGGGGCCGCCCAGCCGATCGACCCGAGCTTTTTCAAGGCATCGCTCGGATGGAGCGCAAAGGTAAAGGAAGTGGATTCGGTCTGCCCGCCGGCATTGATGAATTTGGAGCGAGGGAATTTCTCTGCCAGAAGCTTTATGAGCTCCGGTGCTGCCGGTGCCGCTCCAGAGATAGTATACTCGATGGAACTCAAATCATATTGGTCAAAATCGGGATGGGTACTCCAGAACCAGTACATGGTGGGAACCCCGATGACCAGAGTGACCTTTTCCTTGGCCATCAACTCCAGGGATTCTTTTGTCTTGAATTCTTTCATAATCACGCTGGTACCCACTTTTATCACGGAAGACATCAACTGTGTGTGCAAAGCGGAAGCATGGAAAAGAGGAGTGAGGATGATCTGTTTGGTTTCGGGGGTAACATTCATGATGTAAGATGCAGTTATGGCATTGCAGATCAAATTGCGATGGCAGATCATCGCCCCCTTCGGCCGCCCCGTTGTGCCGGAGGTATACATGATGCTGGCCAAATCCTCTTCGTTGATGGGCGCCTCGGCGAACGACGTCTGCCCCCACCCCTCCAAATCTTCATAGTTACGCACACCAGCGGGGATCTTGGCCCCCCTAATGAAAACATGCTTCAGCTGAGGAATCTGCCCGAGGATTGGCTGCACTCGATCCCAGTAGATCTCTTCAAAAATAAGAACCTCTGCTCCCGTATCCTTCAGCTGGTAATCCATCTCCTGGCTGCTCAGGCGGTAATTCACCGGAAGGCAGACAGCTCCAATCTGCGTGATGGCAAAATAGCAGACGCAAAATTCGATGGTATTGGTGAAAAGGATTGCCACCCGGTCACCCTTTTGCACCCCGCAAAGTTTTTGTAAAGCTGTAGAAACTCGGTCGATCCTCTGACCAAAATCCCGATAAGTGAGCTGTTGGTTCTGATAGATCAGCGCCACCTTGTTCGGGGCTTTGGAAACAGCACTTCGCAGAACTTCTCTCAGGGAAAGGGGCCGGTCCGCGTAGACCTGGATGGGTACGCCATCGATGATTTTTTCAGTTATATTGAGTCCGGCGGTGGGCCAAGATTTCGCTTTCATCCTTTTCCTCCCTTGGGAAACCTATTTTCTATTTCGAATAGTCATACCAGCCTTTTCCGGATTTTCTTCCCAGGTGGCCGGCAGCGACCAGATTTCTCACGGTCTGGGTAGAGCGAAACCGGTCTCCAAAACTTTGCATAAGAGCATCGGCCACGTAGAGCTTTGTATCCAAACCGGAAAAGTCAGCCAGTTCAAATGGACCCATGGGATGATTAAAGGCCAGCCGGCAGGCCTTGTCAATATCCTCTTTCGTAGCAATCCCTTCTTCCAGGACGCGTTCCGCCTCCACCATCCAAAGGTTGATCATGCGGCTGGTAATAAAACCTTGAGAGTCCTTGCAGACCACGGTCTCCTTGCCGCTCTTTTTGGCAAAATCCAGGGCAATCTGGAGGGTCTCTTCCGAGGTTTCCAGGCCGCGCACCACCTCAATCAACCTCATCACAGCCGGGGGGTTGAAGTAATGGAGGCCGATGACCTTCTGCGGCCGCTTGGTGGCCGCCCCAATGGCTGTGATGCTGAAATTCGAGGTATTGGTCGCCAGAATGGTATCCGATTTGCAAAAATTATCCAAATCCGCAAAATGGATTTCTTCAATTGTAGGTTCTCCGGCACGGCTTCGATCACCAGGTCCGCATCTTGCACAGCCGTATTCAAATCCGTGGTGGTCTGGATGCGCTCCAGGACTCTCGCGACCTTTTCCTGGGCTACCTTTCCGGCCTTCGCCATCCGGCCCAAACTGTTCTCTATGTTGGCCCTGGCCTTCTGGAGAAACGCCTCTTCTATATCCGGTAAAAGCACCCTAAACCCCGCAATCGCACTGACCTGGGCGATTCCATGGCCCATGATTCCGGCACCGATGACCCCAATCTGCTTCACTTCCATTTGAGTCTCCCCTTTTGTTTCATTATGAAATAGGAAACGCCACCCTCCAATCCTCCGTTCAGCTGAACTTTCAGTCCTAGCTCAGGCCGATGGATCACGACCAAACGCCTCCCGGGTGAAAGGGGAAAGGGCAATTTCATCAAACCCTTATAACAATCCCTTCACCCTGGGCCAGTCCCCCGCAGATTGCGGCCACTCCATCCCCTCCTCCGCGCCGGCGCAGCTCGTACATCATGGTCATCGTAATCCGCAGGGCACTCGCACCTACTGGATGGCCGATGGCAATGGCCCCACCGTTGACATTGGTCTTCTCGCGCAGCTCCTTCATCAGCCCTTCATTCCCTTCCGCCAGAATCTTGGTACTCACCAGGGGCATGGCGGCAAAAGCTTCGTTTATCTCCATCAATTCCATCTCCCCCAGACTCTTGCCAGCCTTCTCCAGAGCCTTCAGAATCGTACGAGCCGGGATAGCAGCGATATAGCGGGCACCCATGGCTGTGGCCACAGAGGATAAGATGGTCGCCAGAGGCCGGAGCCCCTTTTGCCGTGCTTTCTCCGCACTCATGATCAAAATCGCCGTGGCCCCCGTGTTCAGACCCGGAGCATTTCCCGCGGTGACCGTAGGACTCCCGTAAATGGTTGGTAACCTGGCCAGCTGTTGCAGGCTGGTGTCGGCCCGCGGCGATTCATCCTGGACAAATTGAGTGGGCGGTCCTTTCTTCTGTGGAATTTCTACGGCCATGAGTTCCTCACCAATGGCAAACTTCCCTTGCTCAAAGGCTGAAAAATAGCGCTGATGGCTTCGCAAAGCCCACGCATCCTGCTCCTGCCGCGTCACCCCATACTCGACTGCCACTTCCCCAGCATCTTTGGCCACAGGGGCGAAATCGGGATATCCCAGCTCAAACAATGGATCTTTCAATACCACATTTCCCAATCGGCTCCCCCAGCGGATGTTGGGCGCAATGAGGGGAGCCCGGCCCATATTATCCGAGCCCACGGCAAGGGCTATATCAATCTCCCCTGACCGAGTGGCCCGGTAGCCGATCCGAAGAGCCGACAAAGACGAACAGCAAGCCCGGTTCAATGTGAGCGAAATATTTTCCGGCGGGAACCCGGCAAAAAGGGTGGCCTGCCGCGCAGGCACATCGGTTTCCAATGCCGCCTCCACGATGATGGAAAGGCCATAATTCACTTCTTCTACTTCTTCAGCCTTCACCCCCACACGCCGGATACATTCCTTGCTGACCAAGGCAGCCAGATCGATGCTGCGATAATCTCGCAGCACTCCCCCAAATTTACTGAACGGAGTCCGCACCGCACTGACGATGACCACTTCTCTTTCTGCCATGGGATACTCCTTTCTTAGCTTCCGTGGTTTATCTTTTTCCCCAAATTCAAGGTTTTGCCGCTTTTTTTCCCGGCCAAAAGGGCTGCACCCAGGGCTTCAATGATTTGGGGCTCCTCAGATATATGGGGGCGCAATCTGACTTTTTGTTCCACCCGCCTGACTACCCCGATATTCTCGGAAATCCCCCCGGAATCACGACCTCGGGCTCAATTCGCCCGCGCTCAAACAGGCTGAAAAACCTGCTCGGCCGTCGCCGCATGGAGCCTCCCGAGAATATTTGCTTTGGGTACTCCCCGCCAAAGGCGGGGAGCGGCCCTGCCGCCTGGGCTTTCAAAGCCTTTTATTTAATAAACGAATTTATGACTTAGGGCATTAGCATCTGCAAGCGAGAGCAAGTGAAGGGTCAACATTAAGCTATTGAAACCGCGCAAGTCGCTAAACTTTCTTTAACGTGGCCGATGGACTCAGAATTCACTTCTTCATTGATCTTATTTTTCATCCCGCCATCCCCTTCGGGTTCCCCCCAAATAGGCTTTCCTTACATGCTCATGATTCATCAAATCCTTGGCTGCCCCTTCAAGAGTGATTCTCCCCGTTTCCAAAACATATGCCCGGTGGGATAAATTCAAAGCCATCCGGGCATTCTGCTCAATTAGGAGAATGGTCGTACCCCCTTTAAAAATCTCGATGATGATCCGGGCGATCTCCATAACCAATAGAGGAGCTAACCCCAGGGAAGGTTCATCCAATAGAAAAAGCTTCGGCCTGGACATCAATCCCCTTCCGATGGCCAACATTTGTTGCTCCCCCCCGCTTAGCGTGCCGGCAAGCTGCTCCCGGCGCTCCCGCAGAATGGGAAAGTGTTCATAGACTTTTTCGATATCTTTGGAAATTTCCGATTTCTCTTTGCGCAGATAACTTCCCAATTCAAGGTTTTCCAGAACGGTCATCCTGGGGAAAATATGCCGTCCCTCAGGAACCCGGCATATTCCCATCCGGACAATCTCCTCCGGGGTTTGATGATCAATCCGTCTTCCCAGAAAGCTTACCGTTCCGGCACTCGGCTGGAGAATCCCAGAGACGACCTTTAGGGTGGTTGTTTTCCCAGATCCATTCGCTCCGATGAGGGTAACGATCTCTCCTTCATTTACGGCAAGGGAGATCTCTTTCAGAACGCGAATCTTTCCATAGTGGGCTACGATCTCATTCAATTCTAACACGATCAAAGTCCTCGCTACCCAGGTAAGCTTCGATTACCCCAGGATCATTTTGGATGACTTCCGGGATACCTTCCGCTATCTTTTTTCCATAATTCAGAACAATGATCCGCTCGCAAATGTCCATAATCATCTGCATGACATGTTCAATTAAAAAAACCGAGATTTTCTGCTCCTGGATTTTTTTGATCAACATCATTAATTGGTAGGTTTCTTCTGGGTTCATTCCTGCGGCTGGTTCGTCCAGAAGGATTAATTTCGGGTCCGTAGCCAAGGCAATCCCGATATCCAAGCGACGTTGCATTGCTTGGGGAATGTTTCTGGCTAACTCATTTTGGTAAGGCTGCAATTCTAAGAATTGCAGAATTTCTTGGGCTCTCTCTTCGCTCTGCCGCCGTTCATATTGGGCCAGATTATTGTTAAAGACTGCACTCCAAAAACCTGCCCTAGTCCGGCAGTGTCTCCCAGCGATTAAGTTATCGCGGACCGTAAAATTGGGAAAGTGCCGGGTGCTTTGAAAAATGCGGGCAATCCCTTTTTCATTGATCTCATAAGGTTTTCGCCCCGTAATGTCCTCATCGTTGAAAAAGACTTTCCCCCTGGATGGAGGAAAAATCCCTGTTACCAGGTTGAAAACTGTGGTCTTCCCTGCCCCATTCGGGCCGATCAGCCCCAAAATCTCCCTGGCTTGTATATGAAAAGAGAGCTCATAGACTGCCGCTAGCCCTCCAAAATACTTCGTTAGATTTTCTACTGATAGAATGGCCACGAAAATTCCTTTGTATTTATGAGGATTTCGAGAATCGTGCCGAAATCCCGTGCCATATGCCCGCAAGGCCATGGGGCAGATAGATGATCACCATCATGAGCATCAACCCATAAATCACCAGCCGGTAGTCCCGGATGGCGTGTAATAATTCGGGAACCAAGGTTAGCAGGATAGCCCCGATAATTGGCCCGATGATCGTACCCATTCCTCCCACAATTACCATGATTACCAGATCGAAAGATTGAGCAACGGTAAATGAATAGGGGCTTATGAAGTGTTCATAGTGCGCGTAAAGACATCCTCCCACGCCGGCAAAGAAAGTACTCACAGTGAAAGCCAGCCTCTTGTATCGCATGGCATTGACGCCGATGCATTCAGCATAGACCTGATCCTCCCGGACGGCCATGAAAGCTTTCCCCAGACGTGAATGAATAAGACGATAGATCACGAAAATCGTCAAAAAAACGAACCCATAGATGAGAAAATAGTTGGCCTGTTTGCTGGTGAAGGTTATCGTTTGGCTGAATGGAATGGGGATGGGATGAGGTGAGGGGATGCCGGTGATTCCATCTGGCCCGCCGGTCATTTCTCTCCAATTGACGAAAATCAAGCGGATAATTTCCCCGAACCCAAGCGTGCAGATGGCAAAATAAGGTCCCCGCAACCGCAAGGAAACCGAACCGATCAGAAACCCGAATCCCATAGTCACCAGAGCGGAGATGGGCAATGAGAGCCAGAAAGAAAGGCCCCCCTTCATCGTCAAAAGAACAGAAGTGTAGGCCCCGATCCCATAAAAGGCCGCATGCCCGATGGAGATCTCCCCCACATACCCTTGAAGGAGCCCCAGGCTCAACGCCAGGATGATCCAGATTCCCGAAATGTTAACCAAATGCAGGGGGTATTCTTTCAAAAAGAAAGGAAGGGCGATGAGAAAAAGCCCGGCCCCAAACCAAGCGAAAATTTTTATCGGCAAGGAATGCATTGGTCTTCTCAGCGCTTTCCAAAAAGACCCGTTGGTCTGAGAGAAAGAACTAAAATCAGGATGATGAAGGCAAAAGCATCTTGATAGGCTGAAGAGATGTAAGCTGCTCCCAGGACCTCGGTCATACCCAGAATCAGCCCCCCGACGATCGCTCCCAATACGCTTCCCAACCCGCCAAAAATTACAATGACAAATGCTTTGAGTAGGGGTGTGAATCCC
>Ga0315312_1001494_pt1 | contig 18020 bp, 17 predicted proteins | sample TDP7_MG_FD_203629 | JGI IMG/M metagenome (GOLD analysis project Ga0315312, IMG submission 203629) | Freshwater sediment microbial communities from Lake Towuti, South Sulawesi, Indonesia - TDP7 | ecosystem: Environmental > Aquatic > Freshwater > Lake > Sediment | place: Indonesia: South Sulawesi... | reverse complement strand
AATATGCCGTCGACATGGATTCCTGCCTCGTGCGCAAAAGCGTTGGCGCCGACAACAGCTTTATTGGGCTGGACGACAAAGCCGGTCAGGTGCGAGACTAACTGACTTGTTCGGTAGATTTCTTTTGTATTTATGCTGGTACGAAGCCGCGAGCCAGCCTGTGCGAAGAAATCGGCTCTGGTATGGATGGCCATAACTATTTCCTCAAGCGCTGCGTTTCCCGCGCGTTCGCCGAGTCCGTTTACGGTGCACTCGACCTGCCGGGCACCGTTCCGCACGCCTGCCAGCGAATTTGCTACCGCCATGCCGAGGTCATTGTGACAATGAGTGCTTATCACACATCTATCTATGCCTTTGGTCTCGGATTTAAGCTGGGCGATGAGTCGGCCATACTCATACGGCAGAGCGTAGCCGACGGTATCGGGTATGTTTAATGTCGTTGCACCAGCTTTGATGACCGCAGCTAAAATTTCGATAAGAAACGGCATTTCGCTTCGGCAGGCGTCTTCCGGTGAGAACTCGACATCGTTAGTGAAGGTCTTTGCGTATTTGACCGCTTCAACAGCCATTTTCAGTACTTCATCGGGATTTTTTTTCAATTTAAACTCCATGTGAATCGGCGAAGTGGCGATGAAGGTATGGATGCGTTTTTTTTGAGCTGATGCGATGGCCCTGCCGGCTGATTCGATATCCTGCTGGTTTGCGCGGGCTAAGGCAGCAATAACCGGGCCGGTTACTTCCTCGGCAACTCGGCGAGTAGCCTCGAACTGAACCGGCGAAGAAATCGGGAAGCCAGCCTCGATTATATCGACGCCCAAGACCGTTAGCTGACGGGCTATTTCGAGTTTTTCGGCGATAGAAAGAGAGGCACCCGGCGATTGCTCGCCATCGCGTAGCGTGGTATCGAAGATTAAAACTTTTTCTTCAGACATCTTTTTTCTCCAAAATTTTTGAAACTGTTTAGCTAATTATGCCGTAATCAGTGTTAAATTGCTACAAATCTTGACTTTCGTCAGACAAGTTTACGGAAAAAACGGTCGGTTGCAATGATTTTTGTGCGGACAAACTATTGCGCCTTGCGGTGCAATAGCAGCGTGCTAAGGCCGAGAAGGACTTTGAAGAAACAACGAATTGTACAGTTTCCGTTCATAAATTAAATTATAAAAAGAAATAGCTCCTTTGCAAGTAATAAGTGTCCCAAAGATTGTGGGAAAATCTTCAGAACAAAGCGTAACCGTCAGCTGTCAAATGACTTTTCAGCTTTTCAGTATTCATTCTGCACCTTAGCTAAAAATTCAAAAATCAAAATGTAAAATGCAAAATGCAAAGCGTCGCGAGGTTGCCAAAGGCAACCGTGGCAATCTAAATGAGATTGCTTCGGGCCAAAGCCCTCGCAATGACTCTTCGTGTCAATTTTGATATTTGATATTTACATTTCTGCCCCTGCCATGTTTGCTCAATATGCTACAAAAGCTGGCTGACCTTCCAAACAGTGCCCTTATGACAGTAATATACCTACGTACAAGCTTCTCTACAGTCTGCGACAATGTGGGCATTTGCGTTCAAGTTTTACAGCTCTTATAACCGAAGGAATAATGTATCGAATCATTTTTGCCTCTTTGTTATGTGGTTTTATTTCACATCGTCAAAGAGGCTTTTTTTATGCACTTTTATATATCTAAACCACACATCTTGGGACAATTACAGGATTACCCCAACTGCTAAAAAATTGGCAAACTAAGGCGTAATGCTATAATACTCTTAAAACGAGGTTTGGCTAAGGGAGGTTAAAATGAAACTTTACCTTGTCCAGCATGCAAAGGCGGCTCTAAAAGAAGTGGACCCACAGCGGCCGCTGACCAGAGAAGGGCTGCGTGACATAAAGAAAGTAGCTGAGTTTATCAAACCTTTGAGCCTGTGTGTTGATTATTTATGGCACAGTGGAAAGAAACGTGCTGTTCAGACTGCCGAGGTTTTGGCCGAAGTTATCAAGGTAAATAAAACGCTAACTGGGCGGGATGGCCTTACGCCAAATGATGATGTTAACGTGTTAAAAAATGAGCTTGCCTCTGCTACCGACAATATTATGATTGTAGGGCATTTACCTTTTTTGGCTAAACTGGCATCGCTGCTACTCGCTGGCTGCGAATCAGCCGATACGGTGGCCTTCAAGCAAGGCGGCATCGTCTGCCTGAGCCGTTCTGAAGAGAATAACTGGCAAATCGATTGGATGGTGACACCTGAACTTTTTACTGATCAATCCTGATTCTTTTAGTGAGACCGTACGGAAGTTGTGGCAGCGGGCCAATCCGTGCACACTTTGTCCCCGCAAGTGCAAAGTTTATCGCAGCAAGGGACAGATAGGCTTTTGTGGAATAGCTTGTTTGCCGGCGGTTAGCTCTGTAGGGCCTCATTTCGGCGAGGAAAGTGTCCTTGTTGGCACTGGCGGGTCAGGCACGATATTTTTTGCCGGCTGTAACTTAGGCTGTATCTTTTGTCAAAATTTCGATATCAGCCATTACCGCCACGGACGGCAAGTGACGATTGAGCAAGTGGCTCAATCTATGCTCGATCTACAGAGCTACGGCTGCCACAACATAAATTTCGTTACACCTACGCACGTTATTCATGCTATTGTTGCTGGGATTGAATTAGCCAGGAAACAAGGATTATCTATCCCGACGGTTTACAATACTGGCGGCTATGATTCCGTTGAAACACTCAAATTGCTGGATGGCTATATGGACATTTATATGCCGGATATGAAGTATTCAGACTCCGAGGTAGCTAAAGAACTTTCCTCCGCACCTGATTATCCGCAAGTGAATTTTGCTGCTGTGAAAGAGATGCACCGTCAGGTAGGCGACCTCCAAACAGAAAAAGGCTTAGCTACACGCGGCCTTTTGGTAAGACACTTAGTTCTGCCGGAAAATCTGGCAGGCAGTTTTAAGATTATAGACTTTTTAGCAGGCCAGATTAGCCCGAAAACTGTCATTAACGTAATGGACCAGTACCGTCCCTGCTATAAAGCCTCCTTATATCCCAAAATAAACCGCCGACCTACTCTGCAAGAAATCGAATCCGTCCGCCAGTACGCAATCGACAAAGGCCTGAACGTACTTATCTAATTCATCATTCTTTTGCACCGTGTCTGAGTAAGAGTTCAACGACTTCCGTATTGCCCTTCAGTCTTGCGACCGCCAATGGGGTTCGCTTCAGGTCGTCTTGGACGTTGATATCGGCGCCTTTAGCAATAAGGAATTCTACCATACTGGTCTGGCCTCCAATAGCTGCCATGTGCAGTGGTGTCCCACCAGTAACACCCTTTCCATTGACATGGGCCCCATTGGCAATAAGAAGTTGAGCCACATCCTTGTGGCCTTTCCAAGCCGCGTAATGAAGGGCTGTACTGTTGCGTTCGTCCTTTGCATTTACATCAGCGCCCTGCGAAATGTGCAATTGGACCTGGTCAATGTCACCTTTCTCCGCAGCCTGATGCAGTGGCTTTGTTGCCATGGTTCGCCTTGCTGGTTCAGGTGGTTTTGTTGGTTCCCCTTCAGCCTCAACGGTGGCTTGCTGCGCTGGCTCAGGTTCTTCCTTCCGACACCCGACAGCGATAAATATTAGTGCCAAAACCAAGCAGATTAGTTGTATCGGTTTCATTTTTAGTTTCCTCCTATATCAATTCGTGTCTCGTTGCTCGTCGCCCGTGACCCGGGTCACAGGTCACGAATTAACGAAATTGCTCTTTTAATGTCTTTGCATTATAAACGGCGTAGGCGTTGAAGTCATTATTGAAGTAGACGTAAACTGCTTTTTTGCCTTTGATATTGTCGGTTATCCACTCGGCCCAATTTTGCAAAGCAGATTTGCAGTAGTTTCCCGCATATCTGCCGGTCGGGCCGTGAAAGCGGATGTAAATTATTTCGCCTGTTATTACGCGCGGGCTGGGGACATCTACCAAATCATGAATGCAAAAGCCGACGCCGAATTTATTGAGCAGCTCGTAAGTGTCATCTGAAAACCAGCTTTCGTGCCGAAATTCAAAGATAGCTGTGTGGTTTTTTGGCAGGACCCCAAGGAAATATGTCAGCCGCTCAAGGTCCTTGTGAAAACCCGGCGGCAGTTGATAAAGAACCAGCCCCAGCTTTTCCTTCAACAGCTCGGCACGTTCGAAAAACCGGGGCAGCGTTTCTTCTGCGTCTTTCAGTCTCTTGATGTGGGTGATAAAGCGATTTGCCTTTACGGTAAAGATGAAATTCTTTGGGGCTTGCTCGTGCCAGTTTTCGAAAGTTTGCTGTTTTGGCAGTTGATAAAAAGTATTGTTGATTTCTACGGTGTCGAAATCTCTTGCGTAATACTCAAACCATTTACTCTTTGACAGGTCTGCAGGATAGTAAAGCCCTGACCAATGGTCATAATGCCATCCTGAAGTTCCTATTCGAATGTCACAAGCAGCTTTTCCCATAGGAAATATTTTAACGCTTTGAACAATTCTTTAGACTATTATAATACTATTATAGTTTGAAGTTGTCGAAAAAGACTTTTTTAATATTGACATACGGTATTGTGATCGATATAGTATAATGTAAAGCGCATTTGAATAAGGAGTTGGCTTATGGTGACGGTAACAGTTTCGCCTAAGTTTCAGGTGGTCATTCCGAAGGCTGTGCGCGAGAAGCTTAGCATAAGACCCGGCCAGAAGCTGCAGATTCTCCAGTTTTCGGATCGTATTGAGTTTGTCCTGCTGCAGAATATCAAGAGCATGAGAGGATTCCTCAAGGGCATCAAGACAGATGTGAAACGTCAGAAGGATCGGATATGAATCTTGTAGATTCTTCGGGCTGGCTGGAATATTTTGCAGATGGCCGCAACGCCAAATTTTTTGCGCCGGCTCTTGAGGACACAGAGAACCTCATTGTATCGACTGTCAATATCTACGAGGTTTTTAAAAGGGTGCTTCAGCAGCGGGGCGAGGATGCTGCTCTGCAGGCCGTTGCTCTGATGCAGCAGGCCAGGGTTGTGGATGTCACTTCACCTATTGCGATGGATGCCGCTCATCTCAGCGCGGAACTGAGGTTGCCTATGGCGGATAGCCTGATACTTGCGACGGCTCGGGCGTTCGGCGCTACCGTCTGGACCCAGGACGCCGACTTAAAAGGACTACCTGACGTCAGATTCACAAAGAAATAGGTGGCTGCCTATTTCTTATCCGAGCGACGAGTCACGAGCCACGAGTGACTATTTTGTCTTGCCTTTTTCTTGAATTGTGACAAAAATAGGTGTGAGAAAAATTAATTGAAATGAATCAGCGGTTTCGGTTGGACTCTGTATATTTGGCAGGCCTGAAACTTAACTTTGGTAGGTAGAATTGATTATGTCCATAGGCTGGGAAAGATTAGATGATATAGTTTCAAGAAAATATCAGTGCGGCCATTGTGGAAATATCATTGCATCGGCAAAAGAGTACAAAGCCAAATCTACCCAGTATTGGATATATATCTGTCCCCACTGCGATGAGCCTACGTACTTTTCAGGTGGGGCTCAGATTCCCGGCATCACTCCTGGCAATGAAGTGTCAAATTTGCCCAACGATGTCGAGGCACTGTATCGAGAGGCAAGAGAATGTATTGCCGCCTCAGCATACACCGCATCAGTGCTTACCTGCCGCAAGCTTCTTATGAATGTAGCTGTATCTCAGAGGGCAGAAGCAGGACAGAGCTTTGAAAGTTATATCGACTACCTTGCTTCTAAAGGCTATGTGCCACCGAATGGGCGAGGCTGGGTAGATCACATTCGCAAGAAGGGTAACGAAGCGAATCATGAGATTCGTCTAATGTCTTCTTCAGATGCTATGGAGCTAATCGACCTTGCTGAAATGTTGCTGAAGATCATTTACGAATTTCCTGCGAAAGTACCTAAAACGTCGAAAGATGGTAGGAGCCAATGAATAACTGGGACAACCACGTAATAATGACCGGAGACAGAGAATAGAAGACAGTTACTCTGAGTTAACTAAACTGTGTATCAGAGACGCGTATATGGATTTTGGACCGCAACAAATCGGCAAGTGGTTGGTCGCCTTTGGCGTTATTGTAGCGCTGTTAGGAGCGCTTATGGTAGCGCTCGGCAAAATTGGCCTATTTAAGTTGCCCGGCGATTTGCAATTCGGCGGCAAAAACTGGCGGGTCTACCTCCCGATAGCAAGCTGCATAATAATTTCGATTGTCCTTACATTTATCTTGTGGCTTATCAATTATTTCCGCAGGTGAAAAACCGTCGCCGTGCCGGCGACGGCTATTGATTCCCGTAAAAGTAATGTTCGATACCTGAATCTAATAGAAAGTCCCGTTGCATGAATAAAAGAACCAAGCAAGGCCTGTCCCGAGCAAATTCGAGGCAACTGCTGATTTGCCACCCCTTCGGCAGCAACCACAACTGTCTCATACAGCTGCTTAATGTCCGCTGGACAGTAGTTCGCCAGCGGATTGATCTTAAGATATGCCCATCCGTACTCGTTGGGATTAAGCTCAGCAGCATATCCAGGCAGGTATTCCAAATGAATCCGCTTGCATCGACGCAGAAACTTACGCAATGCCCAACCTTTGTGAGCACCCAGGCTCGCCCAGACCACGATGATCTGGCCAGAGAGATGACGCAGAAAGGCAATGACCTGCTCCTGCCGGATCGTGCCGTCCATAAGAAACTGCAAGTACCATCTCCTCGACTTCGCTCGGGACAGGCCCAAATGATAGCGGCGGGGCAGATGTTAGCTTCACGCGGTGTTAGGACACCATCGCCACTTTGCCCATCAATCCGATTGGTCTGTATTTAAGAATAACCCTCTGGATATTACTTGGGTTCATTGACAGGAGGTATATCATTCCACCCCCAAATAAAATCTTCGTAATCGGCACAGTATTGAGCCAAATTAGCATATAGATAAATTAGCATCGTAATCCTTTGAATGTTATAGATATTTTTCTAAGTTGCACCTAAACTCATTCGTGGCCCAACATTGTATATATGGTTTCGTATCAAGACCTTTAAGGCTAACCGCAATCAAAGTAGCTCTTTTCCATTGAGCTGTCAATTTAGTTTTCGTCGCAAAAAACCAGAATCCGTTAAATCTGTGAAGGACCACGCAGAGTGGGAATTGAAATCCGCTGTTGAAAAACTATGCAATAAATGCTATACGCTAAACATTATGAATAAGCTATATGGGTTAATTTTTGATGTTGATGGTGTGATTGCCGATACTGAGCCGGTGAATGCGAAAGTGACAATTAAAGTCTTCGTGGATATGTTCGGCCTAAAGGGTGTTAGGCCGCAAGATTTTGCCGGAGGCATCGGTAAGGGTGCAGAAAAATACGTCAAGGCCGCAGCCGATGTGCATGGCCTGCATTTAACCGATGAGCAGATAAAAGCCGCAGCTCAATTGCGTGAGCAGTATCTGATAAAGGCAATGCAGGAAGAACCGCTGCCTGCATTTCCAGGTGTATTGGAACTAATAAACGCCGCATTGCAAAGGCGGGATTTTCGATTAGCCATTGCTACATCCGCGTCGCTTGAGCTATCTCGTGCTATTTTGGAATCTGCAAAAGTCCCCTACCAAAGGATGGTTTATGTCACCGGCAACGAAATCACAAGAAAAAAGCCAGACCCTGAGCTTTTTCTTGTTGCAGCAAGCAGAATGGGCATTTTGCCTGCCAATTGCGTGGTTTTTGAAGATGCTCCAAGCGGCGTACAGGCCGCCAAGGCCGCCGGTGCTAAATGTATCGCAGTGACAAATTCCACCACCGCAGAAAATCTTTCCCAAGCGGATTTAATCTGCGATTCTCTTGAACAGATTGACCTCAAGACGATTATTGAGTTATAGATCATCAGGCAAACAGAGTATCAGGAAGTGGTTATCAGAATATCTGGATATTAGGCTGCTCGACCTGCTATGGGAGAATATTCTGCATTGGTAGATTCTATTCTTGCTGGTATCCTGTTTTCCTGATTTCCTACACCCTGATTATCTGATAGCCCGATTTCCTCGACTGCATAGCTGCCATAGAGAGTGTGACTCATGCTCCCAGACGAGATAAGAGCGACCAGCCACGAGCGACGGTTTTTTGTCTACCCTATTGACTTACCCTGCATACCGTGCCATGATTTCCGCTGTAAGCGAAGGAAATGTAGATGTTATGCGGATCAATACAGACAATGTTATGAATAAAAAAATAAAATAATTATGGCTCAGAAATGGTATCAAAAATCTTCGGTTCAAACCGCTATAACATCAGGAGTGTTCTTTTTAATCGGAATTGCTATCCCACTTTTTTTAAAAATACCTGCCCTTAAAAGCAAAATAGACCGATTGGAAAAAGAAAATTCTGATAAAACAAATGAAATTCAACGATTAGAAACTCAACTAACACCTTTCAAAACGATTGCACTAGAAAAATATACTGGTTCGGAGCAAGAAGCTTTAGAAAAATTGGCAGAAGATGTAAAGACGCTGGAAGAAAAAGCTCTTTTCATAGAGAAAGCTTTAATGCCTCGCGTTCTATCATCTGAGCAAATTTCTATAATCGCAGAAAGAATTAATAAAATAAAAAATACCAAAATTCATTTCTTGCTTATCGCTTCTGACCCAGAAGCCGAATCTTTCAGAAACCAACTTAGAAAAGCCTTAGAAAAAGGGGGATGGACAATAGAGAAAAGTGAAACTTCAGTTATTGGGGCTTTTGTGGGGGTTACATTATTCGCATCGCATGATCCTCCAAATGAAGCAGTAACAGCATTATACTTATCTCTAAAAGAATTTGGTTTTGATCCATGGCTTTTAAAAGATGAAAATTTACCAGAAAATGTCATAGGTATTAAAATAGGTAAGAAAAAATAATGTCTATACTCAATCAACTTAACCTTTTCTATCGGAATTGCACCGTCAAAAGCCAATTATTTTGAATGTTAAGAACTTTTTGTCTTGCCGAGAAAAAGTGGATTCAAGGACTACACGGAATTTAGTGTGAGGTCAATCACGGTTGCGAAGGGGAGTTTCTGTGTGATAATCTCGGCGGCGAGGTTGGTCCAAATCTTGCAGCCATCCAGCACAACACTGTCACTGCTGGCGACAATTAAATCTGTTTTTGTCAATTCGAAATCTGGACTTAATAAAAGCCTAATCTCAAAATCCCAATTATTTTTTTGGGCTAATTCGCCGATGAGCGTTTTTAATCGGCCGCTATTGGAAACGGGGCTATCTAACAGCCAAAGGGCTTTTGTCACGCCGATTTCTTTTAAGAAACTACCTATAAGCTTCACAGCAGGTATTGTTTCAGTGACTTTGCGGTATGTGCCGTGAATACTTGCCAGGTCACGAAAACAGCCGTCCCGGCCTTTGAAAATTACTCCCCCACTCATAGCCGCTTCGATGGTTATTAAAAGATTATAGCCATCAATGGCAATCGGCTGGCCAGAAATATTTGTAATTTTACTCTCTCGATTTTTGCGAGAAATTAGCTGCTGGTCGGAGCAGGCACTTCGCATAATAGCTAATCTTTGTCTTTCGGTAAGTGAGAATCTGTCACCTACTAATTTCAGAGCACTTTTTTCCGCATAGCCTTTCGTCAGCAAAAGTGAGAAGTCACTCAGCGCAGACCTCAAATCCCTGATTTTGTCGTCAGCAAATAACTTATCATCCGCCGGATGTGGCCCTCTATGAACTCGCTTATCAGGCATTGAAAATGGTCTCCTTAGTCGTTTTTGTCTTGTCTAACAGGCAGCAAAGCTCTAAATCTTTTTAGCATCTCTTGACTGAATTGCCCTCCATTTCTGGCAACATCCCGCAGAAAACCAATCGTACCTTCTCTTACGTCCTTTATCGGCGTTTTAGTTATTAACTTAGTTGGTGGAGATGACCAATGTCCCTTTATGTAAAACCGAGTAAGCTTATCTTTCAAATTGAAAAAAATATCAGCAAATGGTATGCGTCTGGCAAGAATATCGAGCTGCCTGAGCGGAACGGCCATAACATACATCTCAACGTGGCCGGTCTGAAGATTGATTGTCCCGCCGGGTTCAAATTCTACTGCACCGAAAGGGTTAGCTATATGAGCACTTTTAATTTTTACGATAGGTCCGGCCATACTAAACGTGCACTGGGCATCGGACATCTTCAAAGGGTCAAGCTCTGCCAGCCCCATAGTGCGAAATATATACGGAATTATCGGAAAAACCGTAACATCAGCATCATCAAGAAAAATGTGCCCTTCACCGCTGAGGCTTTTTAAGTCGCCGCCTTTATCGGTAAAGTTGTAATTCAATGTGACTGAGCCTCTTGTCGCTTTTCTGTCAGGCCCGCCTAAGAGGGACGTTAGCTCTACAAAACTCATCTTCTGGCCCAAAAATTGACCACCATATTCTATCGGTTGGTTTTGTTTAGCTTCAATATATAGCGAGCCATTGACCGGTCCGTTACACACAACGGCATTTACCTTATCAAAGTTGAGGCGTTGGCCATCGATTTTGACCACCGTGACCAGGTTACTCACCAGCACTCTGTCTTTGATAAATAAAACCCAATCATCGAATTCAACGCTGCCAGTTGACTGCAATCCTGAGGGTTCATTCAAGCGACCGGCTATCGTCAAATCGGCAATTAGTTTGCCCTCGGCTGAGGCCTGAGGCATTCCCAACGCTGCAAACACAACAGATGTTTCGCGCTTTTGGACGCTATGGTCTATGTCCAATGAAAGCCTGGACTCCAAACTTGTAGGGTTTACAACTCCTTTTAGGCAAATTCTGCTCGGTCCTTCGGGCTTACTGTACGTTAGTAAAATATCATAGAAGCCTTCCTGCTCAGCGGGCTGCAGCGATAAATAGTCACAAGCTATTTTCGAATCTTCACGCTCAGCTATACCTATTGACATATCCCGCACTACCAGCTTCTGAAGGCTGAAGTAGCCGCTCTTTAATCCTGCGTATTCGTTGAAGGAAAACCCCGCAGGAAGACGGAGCTTATCATCAACAAGGTACGTCCGTAATGTAAGCCCTTCTGTTTCTATCTTTGTCAGGATCGGCCGTAAGCCAGGCCAGTTTTTAAGAGTTATCTCTGAAGATTTTGCACTAAACCACTCCAAACCATTTGCATCTCGGACAGCAAAATTCTCAAGCCATAGTTTTGAGCCATCGAGTCGCACATCCGTACTGAGACTGTGCAAGGCCACGCCGTCTTCGGAAGCAGCAACCCAATCTTTCAACCTGATAAGGCCCTTGGGTTGTAACGTCTCTGGCTTATTAAGACACCCCACAATAGTCAAATCAGTAGTGAGTTTGCCTTGAACTGAGAAAGAAGGAGCATTCAGAGCTGATAGAATTGCCATCATCTCGGCTGCTTCGACCATAATTTCCGATTGCAGTGAAAGCTCGATTTCTGAAGTTGTGGGATTAAAAGAAGCTTTGGCTGTCAAAGAATTTGAATCGGCAGGTGTTTTCCATGTGAGCTGAATATCATAACAATCCGGCTGCCTTGCAAGCTGCAATCCTAAGCTATCAAAAGTCATTCTTGGACATTTCGGGGCAGTTATACCGACAACGGCATCCCGGACCGTGAATCTTTGAAGGTCAAGATGCTCGTTCTTTGCCTGCTCCGAACCGACCATCGGCAAAGTCATGGGCAAGTGAAACCTACCGTCAATCAGAGATGCTTCAAGTTTCAGTCCCCAGATATCTATCTCCGTCAAAACAGGCCGTGAACCTGGCCAGTTCTCGAAGGTTAGCTTCGATGTTTCTGCGCTGAGCCATTCAAGTCCGTTTGAGTCCCGGACGGCAAGATTCCCAAGCGATATTCCCTTAGCACCGACCTCGATTGTGGCGTCAAATTTGTTTATAGCTCCTCCATTGTCCGCCTCTATAACCCAGTCATCAAGTATGATTGTACCTGTCGGCTGCAATTGAATCGGCTTCTTTACGCTACCCTTAACTACCAAATCGGCCGATATTCCGCCTCCAGCTAAGAACTTGGGAATATTTATTGAATCGAGCAATAAGCCTGTTTCAGACTTTTGGATTTTATCCTCAACCTTGAGAAAAAAGTCAACTTCTAAGCTTTTTGGATTTACAGGACCCTTCACAGAAACAGCATTCGAATCATCCGATGCCCGCTGGCTTACAGAAATATTATAAGAATCTTCTTGCTTAACAGCATCCAACCATAATTTATCAAAAGCTATTTTCATACCATCCGGCTTATTTACGACAATTGCCAAATCCTGAAGAGCCAGTCTTTGTAAATCAGGGAATTTTTTACTCCTGGGATACCAAATGGGAAATGAAAATTTACCGTCAGCGAATATAACTTGAAGCATTGGCGACTCGACTTCTATTTCCGTCACAATCGGCTTTAATCCATGCCAGCTTTCCAAGCCTATTTCTATAGTATTTGTGCTGAACCATTCAACTCCATTCAAATCACATATGCTTAGGTTATTAAGACAAAGTCCTGAAGACTTGACTTCGATATCCGTGTTAAGTGCACTCCGGGCTGCGGCACAATCCGCCTCTACGACCCAGTTACGTAGCTGGATAGCTCCTACCGGTTGAATTTCTGTCGGTTTTCCGAAACAGCCGGTAATCGTCAAATCTGCTGCAAAACTACCTTCGGCTGATACTCCAGGCATATTTAAGGCGGCAAAGGGTAGAATCATTTCTGCCTTTGTAAATTGGTGCTTTATCCACAATGAAACATCAAAGTCCAGGTCTTGAATATTAACTCTGCCATCAGCGATAAAGACCTCTGATTTGTCGGAAATAAGCCGTTTCAGCAAAAATTCATAATTCCTGTCTCTTCTGAAGGCTGACAACATCAGATTGCCATAGACCACTTTCGAACCTTGAGCATCTGCAACAGTAAGTATAGCTTCTTTAATGTTAAGTTTGTGGATATCAACTCTTATGTTTGCACCTGATGACTGCCGAGATGGACGCACCAACGGTAAGACAAATTTGCCGTCGGCAGACAATATTTGCACATTTAACCTATCAATTTCTATTTCTGTTATCACAGGCTTGAAGCTTGGCCAATTAGCAAAAGTGGCCTGTACCCTCTCAGCAAGCATCCACTGACGTTTTGCCTTGTCAAAAAATTTAATACGTTCAAGGTAGACTTGCCCAGAGTAATTTGCCTTGACGCTCTCAATTTCCACTGGCCCTTGGCAAAATTCCGACAATCCTCGCTCAAACCTCTTTCGGACCAAATTGGGAACAAGCCAGACCTGAGCTATGGTAAAAATCACCAGCATTAAAAAAAGAAAAATTCCCCCGACAATCCAAACAAGGCGTCTCAATAGACCCTTTCTATCGACTATCTTTTTGTTATCAGTTTGCTCATCAGGCATTGAGGCAGCCCCCTCAACTGAAAATTGTTGGTGATTTGTTATTGTGTGCCAACATCACAAAATATTAATTATACAGCCTTAAACTACCAATGTCAAAAACAAATTGACATAATCACACAACCCCCCTACTATGTCGTTTAGCCGTCGCAAATACGGCGACGGTACTTAAGTGTATCTAAATATATTTATGTTATACAAAATCAAATGGCCAGTCACAGATTAGCATATATAAAGATAGATGATTTGGAAATCATCGGCTATTCGGTCGCAGGCGAAGAGACCGTGGTAGCAATGCCACAATTGGACGTTTGCTTCGATATTGGCAAGGCCCCCGACCAGATAATCTCTATCAATAATGTGCTGCTTTCACACGGACATATGGACCACGCTGCGGGATTCGCCTACTACCTGTCACAGCGGAATTTTTGCGGCCTACCCCCAGGGACGGTATTAGCTCCGCAAAACCTGCTGGGGCCGATGAGAGAAATAATCGATGCCTGGGGCAGATTAGACGGCAACAAAGTGCCTGGTAATCTGATTGGCGTAAAAGCCGGCGATGAATACCAGATAAAGCCGAACCTCTTCGTGAGGGTATTCCCCACAAAACACGGCATCGGTTCTGTCGGCTATAGCGTAATTGAGAAGCGAAAAAAACTTAGACCCGAGTACGCTCGGCTTGCGGGGCCGCAAATCGTTGAATTAAAAAAGCAGGGAATCCAAATTGATTACCCGCTTGAGGTGCCGATTGTCACCTATATCGGTGACACGCAGTACGTCGATTTTTCACAATTGAATTACATCGTGGAAAGCAAAATCTTGATCGCCGAGTGCACCTTCTACGAGACAGACCATACCGGAAGGGCTGAAGCCGGCAAACACATGCACATTAGCGAATTTGCTGGACTTTTAGAGAAACTGCAAAATGAGCACATCATCATCGCTCATACAACACAACGCACGCCGATGCGAGAGATTCAAAAGATACTAAAGGAAACTTTGTCACCGGGAAAATACAGCAGGACTATCCTACTGATGGATAAAAGACAAAGGTAATAAGAAGCCCGTAGATACCTTATAGTTAATGAAAAATTTGGTATATTATGTTAGCTTATAAAGCATAAAAGGTTCTTATATGTTAGCAACATAATCAATAATTAGATGCTATTGAGAAAAAACAGGAATGATTCAAACCAATAAATTCAATCTGACACAAGCACAGTATTTTAGGATTATCCTTGGTAATTATCTACGACGGCGAGTTTGGGTTCCGTGCATCCTGGCTCTTGGTTTTCTCTTTGGAATTATAGAAAAGGACTACCTTCTTATTATATTACTTCCTATTCTCTTCATATCTATCATTATATACAACTGGTATTATGCATATTGCAAACAGAATAGCATATTCTTCAAAGATATATACTTTGAGTTAGATGGAGATTTCCTAACAGGATATTTTGACGATGGAACTACCTCCAAGATTAATATAAAAAACATAATAAAGTTACGAAAAAGCAAAAAATATTTTCTTCTTTACATCGCAAAAGACCAATACGTTTACTTACCTTTTGCATGTTTCAAGTCGGAAGCAGATCTTCGTGATTTCGAGAAAAAGATAATTCAAGATGTAGGCGGCATCTAATACCTGAGAATTCTGGAATTCCCGGGACACTTTGGAATTCGGAGACACCTTACTTATTTCGGAATAAATCATCCCCCAAAAGCCGCCGGTTTTGGGGATGCCACCCAACGCAATACGCATGATGTAGAACGGCAGCGTCAAGCGTAGCTAAACATCGAATCTTGTCCATCGTCTGTACCCAACCATAGAACTAAAAGACTTGCCCACAAGTGACAGAGCTAAACATCGAATATATTCTTTATTCTGTCATCTGCCCTACGTTCTTTTCTTTCGGACATCCTCCTTTATTCGCTGGATATGTCCTCGGCCTAAGCCTTTCACTTCACAGCCAAGCTGGAAATATCGACGAATCTTATCGTCATCTAATATTCCATAACAATCAATCACCGCTAAAGGCCTGCCTGTCCACTGGACTATTTTGTCGGGGTCAAGTTCTAAGTAAGGTTCGTGCGGCACAGCCAGTATAACTGCATCAGCACCTTGTATAACAGTAGCGAGGTCGTGCTGGACAGTAGTATTAACCAGATCGTCCTGATTGCGGAAAAATCTTGCCAAAGAGCGGCCTGGTGCCGGATAGGTATCTTGCTTTTCCAGCTCATACCAGTGCTCGACATACGGATCGTGCACTCTCATCTCAGCTCCCATCTCATTCAGCTTTCGAACTATTATTTCCGAGCCGCTGTAGCGGGTATCAGCAACATCCTGGCGATAGCTGGCCCCACACAAGAGCACTGGGGCGCCGGCAATTAGTCGACCCATGTTCCGAAGCGCGTCTCTTGTCAACTCGGCTACATGAAGACCACGGGTGTCGTTGATGTCAATTGCCATGGTGGTCATCTTGAATATATCATCATCGAAACCAAGAATGTGCTTGTATGCCCAGTAGCCAAGGCCGCCGTCCTTCGGCAGACAATATCCGCCGATCCCAGGACCCGGGAATATTATGTTGCAGTGCGTTGGCCGAACTTTTATCGCTTTGATGACCTTAATAAGGTCAACGCCATTGCGCTCCGCGAACAGACTCCACTCATCCAAGAAAGCCAGCATCGTGGCACGGAAGGAATTCTCCACAATTTTGGTAGTCTCGGACTCGATAGGCCGGTCCATAATTGTTAAGGGGAATTCGGCAGTGTTTAGCACTTCTCGCAAGAATTTCTCGACACGCTGCCTTGCTTCTGCATTACAGCCAGAACAGACTCTCCAGAAATCCCGAATTGATGAAACGTAGTGCCTGCCAGGCATAACACGCTCAAAACTGTGTGCCAGTAGTGGCTCTGAGTTTATACCACGCGCTGCGAAAGCCTTCTTCAAGATCGGCCAGGCGATGAATTCGGTTGTCCCTGGTGCCACGGTTGTTTCGATCAGGGTCAGGCATTTCGGCGGTATCAGTTCCCCGATGGTTTTTATAGTCGCTTCCAGCGCACCCATTTCCACCCTGCCGGTTTGCATATTGCCCAGGTTCTGTTTTGTATAATCGCATTGGACATCCACGACCACACAATCAGCTAACTTAAGACACTCGCTATTATAGGTGGCCACGAGCGTTTTTTTTTCGAGCACGCAGCGGGCTATCATCGGCTCGACCTGCGGGTCTTCAGCCTTTACCGGCGACAGGCCTCGGTTCAATAGTGGAATCTTCCAGTAGCTGCGAGTGCTGGGCCGCTGGCATCCGATAACGAACTTGTTAGGCCTGCCGGTCTTTTTGTCAACGGTGTCAGCGATGATAGCTGCCATAACCGCGCCAACAAAGCCAACCCCCATTACTACGACGATTTCTCCGCCCTGATTACGTGCCGCCGCCACCAGCGACTCAATGCGTTTGAACTCCGCAGCGTATTCCTCTTGGCTGGGAATAGAAAATCTTTCACCAGCCGGACTTATTGAATAATCAGTCATTCTTGCTCCTTTCCAAAAACCGCCGCAAGTTTACCAACAACCTGTTGCATATCAAGACTTTTTTCTATGTTGTTATGGCTGAACCATAGCTAATCTACATGCAATACCATCTTGAATTGTAGATGCAGAGATGATATAATCTTCTTGGGCAATCGAGTAATATCTACATTGGTATTTCCTAAGCCAGCTCTGTGTTGGGCTGGAGGGCAAAAATGCAAAGAGTGTGTTTACTAACCTTAGTTGACATTTGCTCAGTTCTTGCACTCGGTGGTGGTGTTTTAGCTGAGAAGGGGACATTCGAATATCCATGTTATCTGCTCGATGCATATAATCCAGACGATGATTGCTGGAAAGGCATGGGCGTTGACGGACGCTGGCCAGTTCCGGTAGTTCCCCATACGTGGCTTGTCGGGCCACCGCCGTCGGACGTTTCGGGCGTTACGGTGCCCAGAGACCACTGGATAGACCTGAAGTTTCGCGGCACACTTGTCGACGGTCCAGACAATGACATACTACTTATCGAGCTGGGCCAAATGGGTGAACAAGCTCTTATCTTCATTACCGACGGCACCAGCCAGGAGTACCTGCTGGGTATAGCTTGCGCTTTAGATACCGGCGTGGATGCTGCTACCGAGATCGGTTTTGACATCGCCGGTATTTCACTGCCATTTGTGCCGTGCGCAGTACGCCTGTTGGCGTTGGACATGGGCGGAGGCTCACCTGGTTTCGACATAGCTAATGTACGTGCTCGAACTCGCAGCGACTGTAACGAAATTGCCTGTAATCCCAGCCCTGTCGATGGTGCCAGCAATGTTCCTGTGGATGCAGTTCTTAGCTGGTCACCGGGCCAGTCCGTAGATAAATACGTAGTATACTTCGGCACCGCAATCGCTGACGTGGACGCAAATGCGGCTGCCGTTACCCCCGCGAAAGCGGGGGCACAAGATGCTAACAGCTTCAACCCTGGCAGCCTTGAATTAGGTAAAACCTACTACTGGCGGATCGATGAAATCAGAGACAGCGATGCCAATAGTCTCTTGACAGGCAATATCTGGAACTTCACCGTAACCGACCATCTTGTTGTAGATGATTTTGAA
>Ga0315312_1001493_pt1 | contig 18034 bp, 14 predicted proteins | sample TDP7_MG_FD_203629 | JGI IMG/M metagenome (GOLD analysis project Ga0315312, IMG submission 203629) | Freshwater sediment microbial communities from Lake Towuti, South Sulawesi, Indonesia - TDP7 | ecosystem: Environmental > Aquatic > Freshwater > Lake > Sediment | place: Indonesia: South Sulawesi... | reverse complement strand
ATCAGCATACGGTTTTCCAAGTCTCGCGCATCTATGACATACGACGACCTTGGCCCCTTCAATGATCACCTTCATAGGGCTCCCTAGTATCGTCTCTCCGCATACGTCGCAGTTCAACGCCTCCACCGCATCATGGTAGCGAATGAGGCATATTTGGTCTTGACGGCTTCACTCGCCTGAGACGAAATCTGTTCAGTAGAAAACTCTACAGTCTTCTCAACTGCAGCATTTCCGCAATGTTTGCCTTCGGATCAATCCTAGGAACTATGTGACCTGCCCCCGACGTGAGAAGAGTTGTGACTCCGGGTCCGTGCCCAGCGATTATGCAGTCGCTATGAGCAACTATGCCCACGGAAACAGCGCCTTCCTTGTATATCCTACCGAAGGAGTGATCTGCATCCATTATTGCCACTAAGTCCCCAAGTCTCAGATCTTCTAAGTCGTACTTCTTCTTTGAAGCATCGTCGAATAGCTGAATGTCATAATCCCCCGAGTATACTTGACTCGCGCCCAGGCCGGACCCCATGACATGGGCTGGCACCTTGTGCGTCACTGGAACCTCAAGCTTACCATCGACGATCTTCGGGTTCATCGATTCAAAGAACTTTGGATCAGTGTTCATGACTTTCACTTCAGGCAGATCTAGAAGCTTGAGGCCGACACCGAACGCCTTGATCAGGATCTTGTCTTGGAGCATCAGCTTGTCCAAGATCTCAGGCTGGAAATCAGCAAGAATATGCTCGATGCCACCATGTTTTCCAGTTACTGTGCCTTTCGCGCCTTTGGCGTCTCCCGTTGCCACAACTGCCTCGTTTCCCACACATGTCAATATGTTCAATGCAGCGTTTGGTCCTTCCGGGAAGCGTTCATCCTTCTCCTTGTTCTCGATGCTCACTCCGGGCTCAACATGGTCCGCTTCCCATCCAGAGGCAAGGTCGCCAACCCGAACATTGTACGTTATTCCCCCTACTCCCGGCAAGACCACTGGCTTTCCATCAGACGAGATCTTGTACGCGCTCTTCGACACTACGGGACTGACGACTTCGCCCATGACAGAAATCTTGACCAACTTGTCTACGTTCGTACGCATCTTCATCACCATCAACTTCCGGAGACAAACTATAGCAGCCACGTATTGATTTGACGGTTTCGATAAGCAAACTTTCGGCTAGGATTCGGAACTTCCATGCCTGACTTTCACAGCCACTCCACGCCTGAAAGAGAGCATCTCCTCCCCACTGAGGAACGCCCTTCCCGTCGCCACCAACTCGTGCCTCTCATTGACCACGATTACCTCGTCCTCCGGACGAATGGTCGGGCTCGCATGTCGAACATGTTTGGCAAACACGTTTCTCCCGCACCTTATGAAGTCTGAAACATCAGTTTGAACAACAACGATGTTCTTGAAGCAACTCTTTCTCATCAGCAGTCTTGCGCCTTCAAGCGACAAGGCGAGCATTCCATCTGTCGGACGCAGAGTGGCAAGGAGCTTGCCGTCACGGTACAGATGTCTCATCCTTCCTGTACGCGGAGAGTGAACAACCTTCGTCGTCCCTGTGAAGAGAGATTCGCCCACTCCTCTGCCGAGCTGGTAGTTTGCTACTCCCCTTAGTTTGACTAGCTCTTCTGCCGTGACTCTTCTCATGTTGAATCCCTTCAAGGAACGGCTTTGGGCACAGTCAGAGCGCTCCACTTGTTGTGGAAGCTCCAGTCTTCATAAGAGACTAGTCGAGGATTAGAGCATAAAGTCATTTCTACTAGGATTTAAGAAGCATCCTTCCCAGAGTATGATAGAGGTTGGATTGAGCCATGGTCAAGAAGAGGCTTCCTGTTGCAGACGACATCAAGCAGTTCAAGTTCGTTTCGGATCCTCAAGTCTCTCCTGACGGAAGGAGCGTTCTATTCGTTGTCACTCAGGCGATCGACGAAGGAAAGAACGGAGATTACGAAAGCAACATCTGGAGGTTCTCCAAGAGGAAGGTCAGACAGTTAACCTTCAGGGAAGGAAGAAACACAAACGCTCGATGGTCCCCCGACGGAAAGACAATCCTGTTCATATCATCGCGAAAGACCGATGAGAAGAGTTACACGCGACTCATGACGATGCCTTCAGACGGGGGAGAAGCTAGAACCATTCTAGAACTCGAGAAAGGAAAAGTTGAGGGAAGGATCACCGATCCAAAATGGACCCCTGACGGCAAAAGGATTCTCTTCCTCTCTGACATGAAGAAGAGAGAGAAGGATGAAAGCGATGTCAAAGTCGTTACAAGAATCGTGTACCGACTGAACGCAGAGGGATACTTCCACGACAAGAGAACCCACCTCTACTCCATCAAAAGAAATGGGGGCAAGCCCACTCAACTGACGCAAGGAGAGTACGACGTTCAAGGCTACTCCATCTCGCGTGATGGAAGCAAAGTGGCCTTCATCGCCAACATGACTGAGGAGGCAGATCATACGCTTGTGAGAGACGTCCATGTGGTGCCTGCGACTGGCGGAGAGCCGGTCAAGATCACGGAGAGCAAGGGTCCAATACAAGCGGTGAGTTGGTCTCCGGACGGGAAGAGAATCGCGTATCGAGGACATAACCTGCGCAGGAGACTAGCAACGAATACAGGAATCTGGATCACACCCGCCGAAGGGGGATCTTCGGCTGAAGTAACGGGAAAGCTTGACAGAAGCCTTGGAAATCACCTGAACTCGGATTCTCGAGTGGTCTCGCCTGATCCCAGCCCCGTCTGGGACATGGACGGTAAATGGCTCTCCTTTCTGGCCACAGACGGAGGTGCATGCAATCTCTACAAAGTGGACGCAGAGGGCAGCACCGTGAAGCCGATCATAGAAGGCAAGAGAAGCCTTGAGGGATTCAGCCTCTCAAGAGATGGAAGCGTCATGGCCTATACCGCTATGGATGCTTTGAACCTTGCCGAACTCTATGTAAGAGATGAAAAGGGTGAGAGAAAGGTCACAGACTTCAATGACGACATTCTATCCAAGCTTGTGTTGAGCGACCTAGAGAGGTTCAGCTTCAAGGCCAGCGATGGCGTCGAAGTCGAAGGGTGGATCATGAAGCCGCAAGGCTACGAAAAGGGACGGGTTCCGACAGTCGTTGAGATACATGGAGGACCGAGGACCGCGTACGGTCACTGCTTCATGCTGGAATTCCAGCTACTCGCTGCCAGCGGGTTCGCAGTACTGTTCACAAACCCTAGAGGCAGTGCAGCCTATGGTGAGGAATTTGCAGCCGCGATACCGAAAGACTACGGGGACCGAGACTACAAAGACATCATGGAGTCCGTGGATCATCTGGTCAACATCGGCGTTGCCGACAGAGACCGCCTCGGAGTAACCGGAGGATCATACGGAGGATTCATGACGAATTGGGTTGTGGGGCATACAGACAGGTTCAAGGCTGCTGTAACGCAGCGGTCAATAAGCAACTGGTACAGTTTCTTTGGAACCAGTGATATAGGCTACTATTTCGCAGAGGAGGAAGTTGGAGGCGTGCCTTGGGAGAATCTCCAACACTATGTTGAGAACTCTCCGATAACCTACGCGGAGAAGATCAAGACTCCGCTTCTGATAATCCACTCAGAAGAAGACTATCGCTGCCCGATCGAGCAAGGAGAACAACTCTTCGCAGCCCTGAAGAAGCTTCGAAAGGAAACGATGATGGTCAGATTTCCCGGGGAGAACCATGAACTCTCGCGAAGCGGCAAGCCTAGACATAGGATAGAAAGGCTGAACCACATAGTGAACTGGTTCAAGAAACATCTCTGAGAGAAACAACTCATGATCCATAGTCTCAGTTGTATTCATTAGGTGGCATGCCAAGAATCACATCGCTTTGGTGAGAGGACGATCCGATGGCATACAAGGCCCTACGTGCGGCAAGGGGAGGGATCCCTGGGGGAAGGGATGCGATGAGAGCGATGCAGAAGATGGGAATGCAGGTCAAGGAGATCGAGGGTGCGAAGGAAGTGGTCATCATAACCAATGATAAGAGGATAATCATAGAGGAGCCTAGCGTAGCCGCTGTCACGCTTCAGGGCCAGCAGATCTATCAGATAACGGGTGGCACACAGAAGGAGGAGCCGCTGACCAAGGTTGAGACCGTGTCAGACGAAGATGCACGACTGGTTTCAGAGCAGGCCGGCGTCAGTATGGAGAAAGCAAAGAAGGCCCTTGAATCCACAGAGGGAGACTTGGCAAGAGCCATAGTACAACTCAAGAAAAGACCATAGAGCTTGTGTCATGTTTTCTTCATAGTTCTCCGCCCACTCAAATATGATGTCAAAGCCCCAAAGCCCAGGAAGCTAGTCATCACCTCGCCCCAGATGGAAGAGAAACGCGACACGAAGATCAAACAGTTTAATTAGACATCAAGACATCATGACCAGAAAAGCCTAAGGAAAGACGCAGTCTCAGAAAACGAGATGGATCAAATGTCCTTCAGAAGCACAAACCCTCAACTTCGAAAAGTCGTATCCGAACTCAAGAGGATTTCAAGAAAGAACAAGGCATTGATATGGGAAAAGGTGGCTGATTCCCTATGCAAACCAAGAAGATCAAGAATAGAGATCAATGTCGGACAGATCGAAAGACACGCCGTCAAGGGAGATGTGATTGCAATCCCGGGCAGGGTCTTGGGGTCAGGCACTATAGAAAGCAAAGTCACTATTGCTGCTCATAGATTCACGAATCAAGCCAAGCAGAAGATTGAGAAAGCCGGGGGAAAATGCCTTTCACTCTTGGAGTTGGCAGAGAAATATCCGAAGGGTTCCGGCGTCAGAATCATGAGATAGCTTGTTCAGACATCCGCAGGATGTGACCGTCGGTTAAGGCATTAGGCGTACTTCGTCTTATCGACCCACGTAAACTTTCTCTGAAGCGTCTTAGGGTAGTACTTCTTCCAATCATAGTTGACTACTCTACCCCACTCCGCATATGTTCGCGGGTCTATGTAGCTTCTGAGCGATGTGCCGAGATTGTAGTCCCTTGTCGCTTTCAGCAGGTTAATTCTCATTGAGAGGGCTTTGACCTGTTTCTTCTTTCCCTTCTTTCTGAGTTCTCTTAGGCGCTGCTGTTTCTTCGCCATTGATTCGTTCCAGTTCTTTGGCAGCTTTCGTTTGTGGTTGCAGGTCATCGCAGCTTGAAGATTCGCCATTGTAGCAGTGTGCTTCTTAACGACATCATCATCCTCAGACGTGACCTTGGCGCTAGCAAGGTATTCTTTCACGACTTTCGTTGCATGATGCGTTCTAAAGACCTTCGCAGTCAAGCCAGGCATGACTTCGTCAAGGAACGAGTTCACCTTTTCTGATCGGACTCCCTGAAAGAGAAGTGACTTCCTCCTTAGCCCTATTGATTGCTTCAGGTTCTCTATCACTTGTAGAGGAGGTCTTATTCTCTGAAGCCATCTTACAGAATCTTTTCCTAGGAAATCGAAGGTCACCTCGCCATCTTCGGAAATCTTAACGTGCTCCGAGCGCAGTGTTGTAGCGCCAACTGTGTCGGCTTCGTCTTCTTCCTTTTCGTCGCCCACTCTCATCTTCAAGTTGTCTATTAGATAGCATACTGTTGCGACCTTTCGTCTCATAGGGTCCGGAGAGGCGAGGTTTTCTTCTATGTGCCGCCTTACGTTCTCCAGCTTCGCCTCCAACTGCCTCGCCAGATTGAACTTCTCTATGTCTCGTTTCTGCTTGAACTCAGCTGTGTCCGCGAACCAAACATATTTCTCAACCCCCCTAAGCTTGTCATCCCACTTGGCAATCCATAGATACTCAGGATTGAAGACAATCTCTTTCCATTGGCTTCCATCTGGCGGGATTGGCTTCGGAGCATCGGGTGACAGGTTGAGAGTAATGTCGCTGTAGTTTGCTCTGGGTTTCCATCTTCCTCGCAACGGATGACTACCGCGCCCCATGAAGATGCAGGGCGGCTCAACGGTATAGTTGCCGAGCTCGACTCTCTCGCCGTTCACTTTGGCGTGGCCGTACTTCTCCTTGTTCAATTCGCGAATCTTCTTGCGTTCCGCTGCTTGGGCCTTCTTTTCTTCTTTGGACATCTGTTCCTTCCGGAGTCTTTCGGTTTCAACCCATTGTCGTATCTCTGAAAAGTCGAACTCCTCGATCTTGCATGGATTCGGCAAGTTTAGAGCTTTGCAAAAGTCCGAGAGAAAGTTGTTCACGAACACAGGGTCGTTGACGTACTCTGTTCCAAGCTTCCTGACCCACGCCACTGCCATCTCTTCTTGTGTCGGGTCTAGGGGAATACGTCTGCCTCCGTAGAAGATTGAGAACCCTTTAGGCTCATACTGAGGAATGATTACCCCATTATGAACCAGTTGTCTTATCCTTCTTGATCTCAACCTTCACACCATTGGCGGGAGCAGTTCGCTTCCTCAGAAATTCGAAGTGTTTGATTAAAGTTGTGGGATGGAAGATGGCTACTACGATACGACTTCCTCAGTTTGGCCTTTCGTTGGCTCAAGTTTGGCCCGCGATCGCTGAGATGTAGGACGATGCTTGAACCGCAGCGCTTGCCGCCCTCTCCGCGAAACTCAGGAATGGATACGGGTAGACTCCAATCAAAATGCACAAGAACGCTAGTAAGGCAATGGGCACGAGCATTGAAAACGGGGCTTCGCGCGCCTTCACGACAGTCGAGCTTTCTTTCTTCAAGACAAACGTTTGAACAAGCCGCAGGTAGTATGCGACTGAGAATAGGACATTAAGAATCATTATGGCTGCGAAGACGCTCATGTATGATTGGGCCGGATAGGTGCCTGCTTTGATCCCCGCCATTATGAGCATGAATTCGCTCAGGAACCCGTTGAGCGGAGGCATACCGGCTATCGCGAAGGCACCGATTGTGAAGGTGATCGTGGTCACGGGCATTTTCTTCCATATCCCAGAAAGCTCATTGATGTCACGTGTGCCAGCCATGTGAGCGTAGCAACCCGAGCACAAGAATAGAAGCCCTTTCATTATCGCGTGATTCATCACATGGAACAGGCTCGCCGCGACTCCGTAGACGCTTGTCAAACCAAATATCACGTAGCCCATCTGTGCAACGCTACTGTAGGCAAGAAGCCGCTTCAAGTCCTCCTGAAGCAAAGCCATCAAGTTGCCAACGCTCATGGTTACCACTGCTGCAATTGCCAACACCAATTGCCAAGTTACCTGCACGGAAGGGAAGACCAAGAAAAGAATCCTGAGAAGCGCGTAGGCCCCGGTCTTGATAACCACTCCCGACAATAGTGCGCTTACCGGACTTGGCGCCTCAGGATGCGCATCAGGAAGCCAAAAATGGAGAGGAACGAGAGCTGCTTCAACGCCAAATCCTATCACAACCATGATCATGGCCAGCAGAATCCAAGCAGAGCTGGTCGCATTCTTCAAGCTCGAAGCCAAGAAGGCTAGGTTCAATGTTCCGGTAATCCCGTATAAGAGGGACATTGCGAAAAGAACGGTAACGTTCCCGAACGAACTCATGATGAGGAACTTGAACCCAGCCTCGACTGGAGCCCATCTCTCCTTTCTATAGGCGACTAGACAGTACGAGGTCAGGCACATGAGTTCCCAGAAGATGAATAAGGTGAAGAGGTCGCCTGCAAAGACAACTCCAACCATGCCAGCAACCAGACCTAAGACCAACACATAGTACAGCACAAGACCCGTGTCATGTTCCATGTATCTAATTGAGTAGAAAGCCGCGGCGATTCCCAAACCCATTATCAGCGTTGCCATGAAAACGCTTAGTGCATCTATCTCAAGACATGCTCCAAGCGGCGGCCCATACCTCTCCAGAAATGTGATAACCACAACTGACTTGGAAGCAACCACTCCGTAGAGATCGTATAGAAAGTAGCTAGAAACTAGAAGCCCTAATAGAGCATAGAGTCCGCAGACCTTATCCCTGTACTTTCTTAGTTTCGCATATTCCATCAACCGGTCGACCAAAGGCGTCGTTACGACAAAGATGAACAGTGAATTCAGAAGTGAGCCGAACACGACCTATTTCTCCTTGTGAATTCTAGATTCTCTAGTGTCTTGCCGAAATGAACAGTGGAGGTATCCGATTATGTTATTTAAGAGTTTCACGTGAGCCTCTACTGACAATAGGCCTACTCATTAAGCGTAGATTCAGATATTTCGTTAGCATTGACGGCGACAATATATCCGCCAGTGTTAGAACTGCCTGAGAATATCGCTCTTCTCCATCGTTCTCCCGCAGAAGTGGCAACGAAGCCTCAAAGGCTCTGAGCTTTCCACCTTGAAGGTTGGTTCGACTGGTTCCTTGGCATTGGAAACACAGGCCGGGTTGGCGCATCGGACTATCCCAGCAATTACGTTTGGGAGACTCACTTTTTCCTTCTTCGCCACAGAGAAGTCATGGACGATGTTTATGGTCGCAGACGGGGCTATGAGAGCAATTTTGTCCAGCTCCTTAGGAGCAAGTTCTCGCCCTTCTATCTTGACTATATCCTTCTTCCCAAACTTCTTGCTGAAAACGTTCATAGCAATGCTTACGACAACTCCTTCCTTGCCGTCGATGCCCAGAATCCTTAGGACATCTAGAGCGTGTCCGGGAGCTATGTGATCAATGACAGTTCCATCTCTGATCTTCTTGACGTATAGTTCCTCTCGACGCGACAAGCCTGCCCCTCAACGCTAGATCTCTTCAACGATTACATAACAGTTTGTGCGATTAGACATGGAGATCCGCAGCCCGAATGGTCAGCTATCAACAACGGTTTTTAACGTAACCACTCACCAGAGTTGTATTGAGGATCACCATGAGTCTGAGGGGAAGGGATGTCATATCGCTCAAGGACTTCTCAAGAGTTGAGATTGACTGGTTACTAGAGAAGTCTGATTCCATGGAGGCTTACGCGAGAACCGGCACGAATCTGCTTCGAGGCAAGATGATGGGGACACTGTTCTTTGAGCCCAGCACTAGGACTAGGCTCAGTTTTGAGTCGGCAATGATGCGTCTTGGCGGCAGTGTCATAGGCTTCGCTGAACCACGAGTAGCGTCCATAGAGAAAGGTGAGAATCTAGCTGACACTGTAAGAACCGTTGAGAATTATGCTGACATACTTGTGATCAGACATCCACTCGAGGGAGCGGCTCGACTTGCCGCGGATTTTGCGTCGGTTCCGGTGATCAATGCAGGTTCAGGTGCCGAGGAACATCCGACACAGGCGCTTCTGGATCTTTTCACGATTAAGAAGGAGCTAGGGTCGATTGATGGCATAACTATCGCTCTTGTAGGTGACCTGCGATATGGAAGGACCGTTCACTCCTTAGCGTATGGACTCTCGCTGTACAAGGTCAAGCTTCACCTTGTTTCTCCTGAGCTCTTGAGGATGAGACCAGAAGTTGTTCTTGACATCAAAAATCGAATAAAAGTGGCAGAAACGCCCAAGATGGAGCCTCTCCTGCCGGAGCTCGATGTGCTCTACATGACCAGAATACAGAAGGAAAGGTTCGCCGACTTGGCGGAGTATGAGAAAATAAAGGGGTCGTATGGGCTCAACGCAAGCCAACTTCGCAGCGCCAAGGATCGAATGATCGTAATGCATCCCTTGCCTCGTGCAGATGAAATCGCCTTCGAAGTGGACCAAACGAGGCACGCTAAGTACTTCAGGCAGATGTGGTATGGCCTCTTGACAAGGATGGCGTTGCTAGCTTCGATCTTGGAACCTGACTAACGAGTTCAGCTACGCCGGAATCAGTGTTCCGGTCGCATACCGCCTTCTATCTGCAAGCTCGGCTCTTTTTCCTGCGTTCCAACCTTTGACCCGTTGATAGTAGCCCGTTATTCTGGACCACCATTCCAGTTCCGGATCCACCGCGCCGCAGTTGGGGCACTTCGACAGAAGCCCTGGCTCCACTTTCGAGCACCTAGTGCATATAGTCAGATCCTTCGTGTAAGTGAAGTATGCCGCGAGAGTCTTTGTCGCTATTCGCTTCGTTAGCGAGAATATGGCTTCAGGAGCTGGATTGGCCTCGCCAAGCCATACGTGCATTATCGCGCCTCCTCTTGTGAGGGGATGGAAGCTCGCTTCGATCTTGACCCTCTGACCGAACGGAACATCGGCTGAAGGTCTTACATGCGAACTGTTGGTATAGTACACAGACCCATTTCGGGGATCGCCTTGAACCACAGCCTTGCCACCATACAGCTTCCTATCGATCAAGGCAAGCCTGTGACAAGTGCTTTCGGCTGGGGTCTGAAGGACCCCGAACCGTGCACCAGTTTCCTTCGAGTATTCTTCTGCTCGGTCCACCATGTGACCAATGACTTTCAAGCCGAACTTCCAAGCGTTCGGGGTCTCATGAAGCTCCTCGCCCATGTGAGCCTTCAAGGCCTCGTTCAGGCCGATGAAACCTATGTTCAGAACCTGCTTGTCCACTTTCAGGTATGGCTCTCCGTCACAGTCCATGGACGCGAATGGAAGCGCCCCGTCGCTCAGACGCTTCTTTACGACATCTCGCTTGATCTCAAGAGTTTCCTTTGCAAGGTCCATCCTCTCGTCAAGTGTCTCGAAGAAGATTTGGTCGTCTCCATTGGATTCATAGGCTATCCTGGGCAGGTTGAGTGTAATTACTCCCAGACTTCCCATCCTGACTTTGCCTTGTCTGAAGTCCTCCTCCTCGTCACTGTCAGGTGTGAGGATTATTCGGCAGCATTGCGAATTCACTATGTCTGGCATGTAGCTTGGACATAGGTTGAGGAAGTAGGGCGAGCCGAATCTGGCGGCCAGCTCAGCTACCTTCAAGTACTCCGAATCATAGCGGTCAATGTATTCTGGGCGAAGCTTTATCTCCGGCTTGGGGAAGTTGAAGGGTTTGCCCTGATAGTCACCGCGCAGGTACACATCCAATATGGCGTTGAAGAAAAGGTTGGCCTCGTCGGCGTAGTCACCGTAGACATCCGGTCCCACCTTTCCACCTGGCAGAACTGCCGGGATGTCTTGAGCAACTCTTGGAACGGAGCACTCAAGAGCGATCGAGGAGAAGACTGTCTGGCCACCTCGGGCTACGTACATCTGCGACATCTCATAGATGAACATCTGAGCAAGCTGTCTCACCTTCTCGTGTGGGAGGCCGCGCATGTATGGCGCCAGCCAGACATTGAAGAAGTCGTATCCTTGACCGCCCGCCCAGTTTGTTTGTGCTGCTGCAAGCGCCTTGGCTGCATGGAGAATGGCGACTTCAGGATGCCTCGCGGGCCCTGCTACGGATGTGTGAACGCCCTGACCGTCCACGATTAGTCCGGTTCGCAGGAAAAATCTAAGGTCATGCTCTTGGCAGAATGGTCTCGTTATGAAGTATTCCAGCTCATGTATGTGAATCTCACCTGACATGTGAGCATCGGCAAGATGCGGGGGAAGTGTTGACAGTAGCGCATATTGGCTGAACACGGCGTCTGCAGCGAGCTTATGGATGGTCTCGGGGTTGTGTTGGAGGTTGGCATTCTCCTTGTCCCCATTTGTGACCATTGTGGTTACGTCGTATACCGGCAGTCCGAGTCGAGTATATCTTGCCCGTTCTCTCTCCAGGTTCTCTTCTAGCAATGTAACGCAGACAAGTTCGCGGATGAGAGGAGATGACAGGAACGAGAGCCCTATCCGACTAACCTTGTCGGAGACTTTCTTGGCGATTCTATCTGCATCTTCACTTGAAAGATTCACTTCTCTTATGAGAGACTCCTTGATTCTCTCAGGATGGAATGATTCGAACTCTATCTTCGAAGTCCTTACTGCGGGAAAGTATTTGATTGAGTCGGGTATCAGTTCTTGCTCCGTTTTAACTGTCAAGTAGCCGTCGGGCTCCGCGAAACGTAGGTTTTCTACAAGTTGGCTCCCGAACCCGCATATAAGTTTTAGACAATTCTGTTTAAAATGCTGTACTCTACTTCAGTCTCACAACCGTCGCAAACTCGGACCGATTGACAAGATCTTGAGTTCAGAAGTCGTTTCCGAAACGAGGTAGACCTCTTGTTCATCGATTCCACGGCTAGAGTTTCGACGCAGATAGAGGATTACTTCTTATAGTCCAGAAAGGTTTGATGACCGTCCTCACTCCTTCGAGAAAGTTGCGACCTTTCTGCCCGAGAATATTGTTTCGTCTAATCTTTTGTTTGAGTTGAGTCGCTAGGGGAATGAGTACTGAGCAAGCTTGTCCAGTGTTCGAGTCTTTGCATTGGGCCAGATGGAAACTGGCGTAACAACCGCCGATGAGCGTCCCATCTGTTGAAGATTGTCTGACCCACAAAACGTACAAGTGGGCACAACCCCTAGGAACCATCTCTGACAATTTCTACATAGCGAGTACATACTTGCAAACGTGAAAAACTCTATCCCACTAGCACAGACCTTCTCCACCAGTTTCACGAACGACTCTTGGTCGAGTTTGCTAGGAATGAGGTTGATTGGGAGTAGATGCCCACCATCGGCTGGTGACTGGAGTTTCGCCTCGATTGCCAGTAGGTCGTCGAGCGATATCTTCTCCGTCGGTGGAACCCCAACCAGGTCGGTATAGTACGGGTATTTCCTCATTCCTTGGACGACCGTAGACCCGACCCCGTACTCTTCAACATCAAGCTCAGCCAGTCGAACAGCCGCCTCATCGCCTGGACGGTGGGCGAGCGTATATCTCATATTCGATTCTTCCGAGGCAACCTTCGCGTAACTGGAGATCTCCTTCAGGATCTTCAATGCGAAGTTGCTTGCGTTTCCCTCTCGGTTGCCCAGAGTCAATCCGGTGTGGGCTGTCACAGCCTCGTTCAATCCGATTGGGCTGATCGCATAGAGTGAGCTTTCGCTGTGAATGTATGAGTCGGCTGCTCCGGCTCCAGAAAGGGTGGGAAGAAGAGACTCCCTGATCCTTTCAGTAATGCACTCTCTCTTGATCCTGAAGGCTTTGACCGCTAGATCCAGTGCCTTCTTGAGAAGGTCGACGAAGCGGTCGTCATTGTTGCGTGCCTCATATGCGATCCTAGGCAAATTGACGAATATCGTATCCATGCACCCTGTCCTTTGAGAATCAGTTTCCCAGAATCCGGTCCAATCGTCGTTCAGCCTTAGACCAGTCGCGGTGTAGTCTGACTTCGCTTCGCTGGCGAGGAATGCAAAGTAGGGAAGGAAGTAGTCCGAGGCGAGGTGCTGGATCACTAGTAGCTCCCGTCTGAACTGCTCCGGTTGAGCAGAGTCGCCCCTGATCTTGAAGATGAATCTGGGGTTTGTGACAGGACTTCCTTCCGACAGTCTGTTGAGAACATCTATCGTGGAGTTAAGAAGCGCTCTGGCCTCACCAATGAAGTCTTTGTACTTTCCAGCGGCCTTCCCTTGGGGCCCTATGGCCTCGACTTCCCAGAGAAACGTTGGAACTGTGAACTCGCACCCCAGTGATAGCCCGAGCTTCTCTGTTCGCCCGTACGCGCCTACTCTAACGCTGTTCACGAATGATTCCAGACTCTCAGTTATCCGGCTTTCTGGTTCGCCTTTGGCGTAGGGAGCGAGGAAGACATTGAACATGTCAAAAGACTGTTCCGATGAGACTTCGGACGAAGCGAGCTGATAGACATCTCGAACCAGTGCGAGAGCTGAGGCGAAGTTCTTGGGAGGACCCTCATGAAGAAGTCCCTTCCTGAGGAAGTATCGCATATCGTGTTGGAACTCGCTAGGCTTCAGTATCCATTCTCCAAGATTATCGATGTGAAGTTGCCCTGACATGTGAGCGTCTGCGATCTCTCTGGGAAGGCAGTTCAGAAGAACGTATTCCTCCATAACCGAAGCGCCGGCAGCTCTCTTGACGGACTCTGCGTCGAGCATTTGCACACTAGCTGTTTTCAGAGACTGGGTGACATCATAAACAGGCATTCCAAGCCTTGTCAGTTTATGCCGGTAATCCTCCAACTTCTTCTCGATCAGGATGGCATTCACGAACTCTCGGATGAGCGGCGCCGTCAAGTAGGCCGTCTTCAATCGGATGAGCCGCTCTTCCGCTTCGGCTGCTATCTCTTCGGCTTGCTCATAGGGGACCCCTGCTTCGATTACCAGAGACCTTGCGATCTTGCTGCGGTCAAACTCCTCAATCGCAAGTCTAGATGTTCTAACGAAGAGTTTGCCTCTCTTGACTGTGACGTATTCTTCGATGTCCCTTGCGAAATCTACGACTATGCTTCCTAGCTCAGTAAGAGAGTACTTCTTCGCCTCTTTGTCGAAGACAATAAGCCCTGCCTCCTGCAGATTTCTCAGATGATACACGAATTTGCCTGCGTCTCGCAACGGGTCTAGCTTCAGCGAGAACATTATCTCTGTGTAGGGAAGGGGCCCTTTTGAGGTCAGAAGGCGAAGCATCTGCATCCTAAGCGGCGAGGATGCTGCGTCGAAAACTGTTGAGCCTACTTTGTCCAATGCCTTCGACAAAACCATTCACCCGATAGTCTAGGATGTTCAATAGATGTCTGCGTGCTCTGTTTAAAAAACTGAAGTTTCGTCCAGTCTTGCCGGGTAGGCCTCATTCGCCCTATCCTGCAGATATTCTCTCCAGCCGTCCTTTCATAATTGGCCTGCAGCGGCTCAAGACCGAGACTCACACGACTAACAAGTGTCTAGACATCAGAAAGATTGACTCAATTCGGACCTGATTGTCGTAAGAGATTCGCTTGGTCATTCATTCGAGAGCTTTGAGATTGGGCTCTCACATTCATCGATGTCTTTGTCCCTGAGGATTGCCTTCTCGGTCTTCTGCTAAGGATTAAAAGGGTCCCGGAACAAGTATTCGCACCCTTCAGAGGAGTTTGGATTGACGAACTCTGAGAGTCTGAAAACGGAAGTTGTTGCGGAAATCGACTCCATGAGCAAGAAACTCATTGAGATCAGCGATCGGATACATGCAAACCCCGAGGTTGGGCATAAGGAGCATGTGACCTCGAAACTGCTTTCGGACGAATTGGAGAAAGCAGACTTTCGGGTTGAGAGGCAGATTTGTGGACTTGCAACAGCCTTCAAGGGAACCATACGCGGGAAGCCAGGCGGTCCAACGGTCGCCCTTCTCGCTGAGATGGACGCATTACCGGGGATTGGCCATGGATGTGGCCACAACATTATCGGGACAGCGACCTTGGGCGCCGCGTTGGCTCTCAAGAAGATAACGCCGAAGGTAACCGGGAATTTGATCGTCCTTGGAACGCCCGCTGAGGAGGCGGCCGTTGACGATGCTGGTGGAAAGGTGATAATGATCGACGAGATCGCGAAGGCCGATGTGGCTATGATGGTTCATCCATCGAGTAGGACTTTGGTTGATGCGACTTCCATTGCTAGAGAAGCGTTGGAGTTCGAGTTCTTCGGCAAGGCTGCTCACGCGGGAGGATCGCCTCACGAAGGGATCAATGCGCTCAACGCCGTCATCCACATGTTTACCATGATTGATGCGTTGAGGCAGCATGTGAAGCCTGACGTGAGGATCCATGGAATAATAACAGACGGTGGAAAGGCGCCCAACATAGTTCCTGAACATGCCGCATCAAGGATGTATGTGCGGGCCAAGGAGAAGGGGTACCTGAAGGAAGTCGTCGAGAAGGTGAAGAAATGCGCTGAAGGGGCGGCAATGTCAACAGGAGCCACGATGAAGGTAAGGAACTATGCCAATACGTATGAGAACATGGTGACGAACCGTGCACTAGCTGAAGCGATGAAGGCCAATTGGGAGAGAATGGGCGTGAAGGTGCAGGAGCCTGAGAGAGAGGGAAGTGGCTCGACGGACATGGGAAACGTCAGCCAGGTCGTGCCTTCGATTCATCCGTATATCGCTATTGGTCCTGAGAAGATGCCTGGGCATTCAACCGAGTTTGTCAGGGCTGCTGCCTCAGAAGAGGGGCACCGAGCCTTGATAAACGCCGCCAAGGGACTCGCCATGACGAGTATAGATGTGTTCACAAATCCTGAACTATTGGCAGAGATAAGGAAAGAATTCAAAGAGTTCAAAGAAAAGAGAAAGAAATAGAGGATTCTGCCGAATCTTGGGGCAGGATAGGCGACATCAATCTGTCCTCATGGCTAGGTGCCGTCGCTTGGCGACGGCTCCCCGGTGCTGGTAACTTGAGTGGGGGGTTTTCAAGGCTGGTAACTTGGAGGGGCATTTTAAATACAATCAAGACAATCATAATCTATGTCCCAAATTTCTCTCAAAGCTCTCCTCTCAATCGGACTAGGCTTGGTGATTACATCCATGATTAGTGGCTACTTTTTCTCAATAGGTGCCGATTTGTGGCAGATCACTAAGGGAAAGGTTGACTTTTCCTCTCCCGGCACTCTCTTTTGGGTCGTATCTGTTCCGCTTGGCATAGCAGGATTAATCCTGCTTACGTACAGCATTTGGTTGATTCGGAAGCAGCAGGTTGTATCTGAGGTCAAGGCTCCTAGCATACTGGCATTACTGAAATTCAAGATAGCCAGCACTACCGATTGGTTTGAGATAGGCGTCAAAGACAGCCGATTGGTGAGTATCAAAGAGTATGAAGAGACCAAGGGGACTATGAAGCCACCTGACCCGAAGGAAAGCCCGATAGGGGCATATTTCCACGTAAACCACAAGGACTCGCCAGAATTGGAAGCGGCCATCAGTGCAACTTTTCAGGTAATCTCCAGAGACATTATCATCGTTCTCCGCAAAGGGAATCTTGGCAAGCTCAAAATTGAGCTTTATGACAAGTCTGACAAACTTCTAGGCCAGAAGGAGTATCTAAGAGGTCAAGGCGAATATAATGAGGTAGAGTTTCGAGTCCTTCTTCGATGATGTCTCTATTGCCTTGCCGATTCTAGCTTTGCCAGTTTCTTGAGCAACGCTAAGTCATATTCGCACCCTTCGATAATTGCTTTCAAGCCGAACTTTCGTATACGTGTCAACAGGACCGTGTAGCTCTTTAGGCGTTCTCCTTTAAGGTAGGCTTCCAAGACTCGTCTCTCCGACGTTCCAAGTATCTCTTTACGGACCATTCCTATTCAGGCAACAATATTGTAGTAAGGCTTATATTTGTCTTATGCTACTATACTGTAGCACAAGGATGGTTAAGGATTTGGCTGTTAAGTTGGAAGCGCGGCAGATCCGTGCTTGGGAGATGCTTTCCAACGGCTGCGAGATTAAGCGCCTCGACGAGAACGCCTACCATGTCAAATCACAGTCAGGAAATGGCTTCTATCAAGTAACTAGACAAGGCCCAGACTGGTCATGCGAATGCCCCGACTACGCCAACCGACAAGTTGCCTGCAAACACATCTACGCTGTTTACTTCTCTCAGAATTTCCGTGAGCATGTAACTTCAAAGAACCTAGCCCTAGAGATTACGAGCCCCGACGAGGAACAGTGTGCTGTCTGTGGCTCTACACACATCAACAAATGGGGTTGGAAATACCGCAAGGACGGAAGCCGAGTCCAACGGTACAAGTGCATGTCATGTAGTCACCGTTGGAACACCAAGAATCAGGGCTTTGAGAGAATGCGGGCCAATCCCCACGCAATCACCGTTGCTCTTGATCTCTATTTCAAAGGTGTGTCTCTACGCAAGATTGTTGACCACTTGAAGCAGTTTGAGCGTTTGAATGTCAGCCATGTCGCAGTTCTGAAGTGGATTCAGAAGTATGTTGCCCTCATGCGAGACTATGTAGACACATTACGCCCCGAATTGTCAAGAGTGATCCATGCTGACGAAACCAAAGTTAATGTTCGCGGCCAATGGGTTTGGTTGTGGCATCTTATGGATGGCGACACACGGTATCTATTAGCAAACCATGTTTCTCAAGGCCGAACCACAGCCGACGCCCGACAAGCCTTCCGTGAAGCCAAGACGGCTGGAAAGATGGAACCCAAAGTCGTCCTGACTGATGGCTTAGACTCGTACAAGTCAGCCGCACAGAAGGAGTTTCCCAATGCAGTTCATGTTTCAGGCGTAGGTCTACAGGGTAGGTTGAACAACAACCGTATGGAGCGATTTCACGGAACGTTCAAAGAGCGAAGCA
>Ga0315312_1001492_pt1 | contig 18036 bp, 18 predicted proteins | sample TDP7_MG_FD_203629 | JGI IMG/M metagenome (GOLD analysis project Ga0315312, IMG submission 203629) | Freshwater sediment microbial communities from Lake Towuti, South Sulawesi, Indonesia - TDP7 | ecosystem: Environmental > Aquatic > Freshwater > Lake > Sediment | place: Indonesia: South Sulawesi... | reverse complement strand
GGGAATCATAACTTCCGAGGACATCTCCAAACTTTTAGGAAGGTGAAGACCATGGTTAGGATTCTCCTCAAATTCTCAGAGGAACTTGTTGAAAAGCCCATAACAGCGCAGGTAATCCTCGAACACGAAGTCCCAATAAGCATAGTAGCCGCCCACATCGATTCTCAGGGCGGAGAAATCCTTGCAGAGGTGCCTTCAACCCACATTGAGAAAGTGGCTGAGACCTTTCGTGAAAAGGGCGTGATCGTTACATTCCCAAAGCTCATCGAGGTGGACAGTGAAAGATGCTTTGATTGTGGCGCTTGCCTATCCCTCTGTCCGGTAAACGCCATCTCATTCAAAGAGGACTTCTCGGTAGTTTTCGACCAAGAAAAATGCATTGGCAGTCCTTGCGGCGCATGCGTTGACGCGTGTCCAGCTAGAGCCATTAGACTGGTTGAGCAGCACAGTTCGGTTTAAAATGAAGACGAAAAACCTCTTTAAACAGGTTTTCCAGTTTAAAGAGACAAACTGCACCATACTCTCAGATAAAGAAGACGCTATCAGTAAGGCGATATCATCGATTAAACATCATAGAAAGGAGCTGGAGAAATACACCACAAATCATCCAAAATTCCTTTACTCTCTTGAACCAGTCCCGGTGAAAGATGGTCCCCTAATAGTTAGGTTGATGGCTGAGGCATCAGAAAGGGCTAAGGTGGGACCCATGGCTGCTGTAGCCGGGGTGTTAGCGGACTTAGCCGTCAAAGACATGACCCTTGCTGGCAGCAAAGTAGCGGTTGTCGAAGATGGGGGAGAAGTTTCCGCTGTTTCGAATAGACCCATTGACATTGCCCTCTTAGCAGGCGATTCTCCGCTTTCAAAACAAATTGGCTTCAGGCTGGAGGAATTTCCGGTAGGCGTCGCCACGAGTTCAGGCTTATATAGCCATGCATTAAGTTTTGGTGAAGCGGAGGCGGTAACGATTTTCGCCCTAAATGCTGGGATAGCTGATGCCGTGGCCACAGCCGTTGGAAATCTGATTAAAGGCGATGATGGTCGAGAGGTAATTGAACGAGGAATTCACGAAGCTCTGTCTATAGAGGGAGTTCGAGGAGTGTTTATTCTCTATAGAGGAATTGTCGGGAAGGCGGGACAAGTTCCCCAAATAATCAAGGTGAGCGCAGAGGAGCCGTGAATCCGCATCTGAACAAATCTCTTCTACGAAAGATAAGTACACAAAAAAGAAGAACTTGAAAGAAATTCCTTAAACTTCGGAAGCCTACGTCAGGCTCTTCTCAAAGTCTTATCTCCCTCAGCACCTCTTCCACATCTTTATACGCTTTGGATGGTATGTCCTTCAGCAACTCACTGAGCCTAATCTGCTTGCCCTCCTCCACCTCCACCAGCTTCCATCCAAGCTTCTTTAAGAGCACGCTCTTGGTTGTTGGATATCGGGTTCTTGAAATCACGCTCTTTACAGACTCTAATCCGACCTCCCCAGTGAGGCTTGGGAAACAGCCGGTTTCAAGATAATACATGAATCGGAGGCCGTCATCTAACATAGACAGGTTGTTGAAGAGCACGTAGACCTTTTCCCCTCTTTCTCCAGCGGTTTAACTAAGTCATAGACTCTTTTCAATTCCTCATTGGCATACTGGTAATAGTACATCCTGGTTCCGAGTCCGTGGAGTCGAAAGTAGGCTATGCTACCCGTGTAGGTTGGCATCCCTCGGAAGGGGTCTGTAACGTGAGGCACGTCTAATTCTCGCAGCGCTTTGGCCAGTTTTTCGCGGGTGTCGGTTTCCTCCCAAGAGGGGCCGCGGGTTTCCCAAACTATCGCCAGGTCTCCGCGATCGATTTTACTAAAGAACTCATAGGCGTCTTCGAGCTTGTCTGGTCTGAAGGATCCGGGTGTTTGAACCAACAGTATTCGAGCTCTTAATGCCTTGCAGATTTCCTTCATTCGCTCAAAGGCTTGAAGGCTTGGTTCCATTCGCAACTTAAATTTGTGGGTGATGTCTTGATGAGCCTTTACTGTGAACTCAAAATCCTCTGGAGCCTTTTCTCTCCACCCAACCACAGTGGACATCCTTGGATATTGATAAAAAGTAGTGTTTAACTCCACGAGGCGAAACCTTTCATAATACTTCTTCATGGAGGTGGGGTAACCACAGCATCCCACCTTCATCATTCCTGTTCCTTCCTGTTTCATTATTCACGTACTTTCGGGAAGCGCATTGGTATGCCCAGTTTCCTTCGGAGCGTGATGCGGTATAGTTTTCTCAGCGATTTCATCAGTTGATCAAAGCTCTGTGCCTTTGAGTGAACGAGGGGTATTCCGTCTTGTTTTGCCAGTTTGATGGCTAACTCGTCGGGTGGGGCACCGTGAAAGACCACGATTCGAGGCTTTAGCGGGCTGATTCGAACAGCCATCATGGGAGAATTTTCTTGGGTTACGTTCGTGAAGATGAGGGCCCTCTCCGTGGTTGCTCCGAAGATTTGGAAGAGTTCCCACCCTGAGAGGGTTTCTATCGCCCTTGAGCAGTCGATAACCGTATAACCGCATATTGTCGTTTTCGCTTCATCGGAGCAAGCTACGACCTCCCCTGAAACCGCCCTGCAAAATGGTTCCACCTGAACAGGTAGGGGGAATTCCCTAACATCTAAGATGGCGCTGGTGGGCGAGGCCGTGAGGCGCTCGAATTCTCGAATGAAGCGTCCCTCTCTCTCCTCATCGATGGCGAGGAGAGCCCAAACAAATCTCCTCACAAAGCGTGTTCCAGGGCTCTTCCTTCTCCCGCTCTCGTAGTCGCTGATGACCGAGGGGGAGAGGGCCATCTTCTCAGAAAGCCTCATCTGGGAAACAGCAAACAAGTGACGCCACTTTTTCATCGTGGCACCGGGCTTGTTCGACAGAATGATCTCTCCGGCGATTCTCCTCGCCAAAACCTCCCGCACACCTGCCGATACCGACATTCTGCCACCCCCGCAAGTGAGCTTCAATCCTACTTAAAGAGATTGAGTATAAAAGCTAACCTCTTCCAGCTTGGTTCTTATCCATGTCCTAACGCGTGTGGCATCCTGTTCTAGTTGAGTGGAAGGATCATGCAATTTAAGTGCCAGTAAATTTTCGGCACAAAAGGAGGTTGATCCCTTGAATTAAATCTATTCTATCTACATGTTGCAGGAATAAAATTTGTTGGTGTGCATGAGCTGAGTTGTCACTACAATGAACTTCTGGGAAGGAAGGGTGCTAAGTAGCTGGAAAAGCACACACGCTAACGCGCGCTACTCTATTTTGCCTGCTCGCGTCTTGATCTATTCCGTCATCTTCTCAGCTTGACTCTGTTCCTTTAGTTTTCCTTTTATAAGCGCTAATAGTTTCTCGGGTCTGACGGGCTTTATGACGTACGCGTCGGCTCCGAGGTTTAGGGCTTCGATGGCGTTTTCTAGCGTAGGGTATCCGGTGATGATGATTTTCACCATTTCGGGCAGTTTCGTGAGTAGTTTTGTGCCTTCCATGTCTGGAAGCTTGATGTTCAACAGCGCCAAGTTAAAGAACTTAGCCTTTGATTTTCCTATGGCTTCTCGACCGTCTTTTGCGGTGTCCGTGATGTATCCCTTTCCCCGCAATATAGCGCTTAGGGTTTTGCGGATATTTTCGTCGTCGTCCACTATGAGGATACTGGGTTTATTCTTCGTCACTGTTTTTCCCTCCATTCTCTTGCTGAACAGGCGCTTTACCGTGAGAGTTGACGCGCGCACATGTTAATACTTGGTTAATAATGTGAAATGGATAACGTTTCTGCAGAGACGCTTGTCTACGATGGTTAATCCCTCGTTAAACTGCGAGTAGACCACCGTAAACACGGGAGTTTTTATACAAAAATATGTCATTCGCGCATGAAGAAAATCTATTCAGAGGGTTTGCATAGATACGTTTCGTTGTGTTCTATTAGTTGTCATTTTTTGTTCGTATCTGCTCATGCACTTGACCGAATGGATAGACGCAGTAGCCGGATCGCCATGACCTCTACCCAAAGCAACGGCACTCCCATTGAGACTCTTTGTAACGCCCCCTTCCATGGCTCGAAAACGTTGAACCCGTACACAGCAGATAATGCTAGCGTCACAACCACGGTTACCAGGGAGTAAACTAGATAACCTTGCCATCGGCTGTCTTTCTTTAACCTTTGGAAAATGGACAGAGGAGCAAGGATCATGGCAAGTGCAGCTATCATGGCGAAAATACTGTGCATGATCCCAACCATTGATACATCCACACAGCCTGGATCGCAAGGAAAAATTCCCGTCATCACCAACGCAGCGCCGGACACAGCCACCAAGGCTGGACCAATCTTCGAGCCCTTACCACCGCTTATGCCATGATGGAGTCCGAAGGCAAAGGCTATCATCAGTAGACCCAAAAGAAAGAATCCTACAATGTTCATTGTTATAGCATTTGGAGCGCCAACCGCACCGAGTTCGCTCATAGATTGTGTGACATGGTTGTAGCCTGGTTGGAGTAGACCGAGGGTGATCACCACGATTGTATAGAAGATGGGACCAATAATACCACAGATGGCCAACAGTCTTTGAGTACTGTCAGGTTGGCTTTCAGACATCTACCTCACCGAGGAAATGGAGTATGTCCTTACTAAATTAATCTTGGTATTCTTCCAGAATTTTTCTAACCTCTTTATTTAGTACTTGGCTAGTGCGTGCGCGCAATTTGGTTAAATTCTACTTTCGATCCGCAAGATTTCATAGACCCGGAACTAGAAATTGTTAGGGGTATAGGACTGATATATGCAAGGAACGCTAGAGGGCACGGAAACCCCATCTCGCGGGTGGAAACCAAAACATAACAGACAAGGTGAGAAGAAAAGGGATATTATGCTTTTCATCTATTATCTTAACGAGGCATAGACTTGTCGTTTCAACTTGAAATGGAACGCTCCGCAAAGAAGACGGGTTCAAACATTGTTTTAGCCCTAGACTTTCCTTTAGATGAACCCCGCCGCCTCTTGTCCCGAAGCACTGAGATGCTAGAAATAGTGCGACCATACATTTGCGCGTTAAAGGTAAACCGCCAACTGGTTCTACCCCTCGGCTTATTTGACGGAATCCAAAAAATATTGAAGTTGGCCCACGATCGAGGACTGCCCGTTATCATGGATTGCAAGATCAACGATGTGGGTCACACCAACCGCGCGATTGCCGAGTGCTACTTTAAAGCTGGGTTTGAAGCCGTGACCGCGAGTCCCTTTGTGGGGTGGAATGAAGGGCTTCAACCAGTTTTTGAAGTGGCCCAGCAGTTGCAGCGGGGAGTCATCCTCCTTGTGTATATGAGTCATAAAGGCGCCGAAGAGGGATACGGTCAAACCATACGCGACCCCAAAACTGGGAGGCTGGTTCCCCAGTACCTAGTTTTCGCTCAAAAGGCATTGTCTTGGAAGGCCGATGGAGCAATAGTGGGTGCCACCTATCCAGAGAAAATAAGGGAGGTGCACGCTATTCTGGAGGGCCGTGTTCCCATCTACTCTCCCGGTGTTGGCGTTCAGGGGGGAGACATCGAGTCAGCCATCATGGCCGGAGCACATTACCTCATTGTGGGGAGAACCATAACCCTTGCAGAAAATCCCGCTGAGGCTGCGAAAACCATCAGAGACATCGCCCAGAAGTGTTTGAAAAGGTAGTGCGGTCGCCTCGGTTGTCCGTCCGTTGGTCATGCTTTTGTTCCCTAGCAACGGGCTTCTTCACGGGCAGACCGCAAAATATGATGAGTTACATCGAGGTTAAAAGGATTCTTATATTCCACCACTACATAGCTCCCTTTTCAGCAGGTCTCGAACTGCTGATCAATGGTGCGCTTTGGACTTGGATACGTGACATGGAGAGAGTTTTCTTCGGCAGAGACTGTTGGTAGAAACTAACATCTTTCTCGATATCGAGCTAGTAGGCCTTGGATCCACTCCTGCGAATGACCTGTGAACACTTGCATTGCGGCAGATACTCCTGATCCTGCTTCCACTTTAAATCCGAGTTTTGAAAGAACACGCTCCAAAGAAAACAATGTTGGAACTATATACTCAGGCGAGGCTGTCATCCCCATATGCGCAATTCTAATGGTTTTTCCTTCACCCCACCCAGGCAAGCTCCCGCCAATGAGCAGGTTAAACTCATTCTGCATCATGTGACGTATTTTATCTTCTGCACCTTGAGGAACCACCACCGCGGTAACGGTGTCTGATGCTTCAGCCTCTTTAGGAATGACTTGGAGGCCCATGGCTCTGATGCCTTCTCGCACCGCTCTTCCAGCAACGTAATGCCTCCTGTACCTATTCTGGAGGCCTTCACTCAACACTATCTTCACAGCTTTGCCTAGGGCTAGTATATTGGGAGTGGGCATTGAAGTTGGGTGAGGATGGCCATACGGAGTCCACAATTCGGTTTCCCGTTTCCAGACGGGTAAACTCATAATGTAAGCCTTTAACGGTTCGCGCCTCCCTTCGATAGTCTCCCAAACCCTCTCATTAATCGCAAAGGGCGAGAGGCCAGCAATTGACCCGAGGCATTTGCTTGCGTATCCGATGCAAAAATCGATCTTCCATTCATCCATCCTCAAATCCATTCCGCCAAAGGAGGAAATTGCGTCAACCACAAACAGTTTATCTGTTTCTTCAGCTACTTCACCTATCTCCTTTATTGGGTCGACTATACCCATGGATGTCTCGTTATGTACAGAAAAAATCGCCTTCGCATCCTTTTCACGACGTGCTACTTTTCTCACCTCATCAGGTCTAACGGCCTCGCCAAATTGGGTTCTGATACTAATCGGCTTACCACCATAAGTCTTTATCAAAGTCTCGAATAATTCCCCAAAGTAGCCGTTTATGATGTTTATGACTTTATCACCAGGTTCTATTAGATTCGCAACCGCCATCTCCATAGCTGACGTACCTGAACCAACCTGAATCATCACATCTCCTTTAGTTTTGAAGATCTTTTTTAGATCGTCGCATATCTTGAGATAGGTCTCCCCCCACTGAGAGCCATAATGTGGCATAACGGGCTTTGAAAGAGTTGCCAAGATTTCTGGATACACTTCACTCGGGCCTGGGATCATCAACACACTATTCCTCTTCTCCAAATCATTTCACCTATGCTCAGCCATAAATCATGACAGTACGTTATTGCTGAATAAATGTTACTACTTAAAATTAAGAGCCATTGTCCAAAAGATGGTAACTATGCAGGCCAAAAAGTAGCCCGCTGAGGGTTCTAAGGTTGAGCTTACGCTGAAAAGGGATGAGGCTGCCAGAAATTGAGGTCCTGTTTCTACTCACGGCGTCCCCATAATTCCCTTTTCAATAGATCCCTAACAGCAGACCTTATAGCCGCGCTTCTAGAGGGGTACATGCTAGCCCGAACCAGTTCGTCAAGTCCTTCCAAATAAGCCTCAGGAAGCAGAACCGTTACCAGCTTCAATAGCGTTTCACCTCAGCATCTCGTATGTTATGTGCATATTATGTATATATAACCTAATAGATTTTGCTAATATAATTTACCGGATTTGCTAAACTAATTCCCGCTTAATGATCGTAATTTTGAGGGGGCGTTAAAATGTTTTCAATCGATTTTTAAAAGAACCCTTAAATCATTAATTATTTTATAAGGTAAACGTTATAATGCTATGCGTTAACCATAGGCCTGGTGCGGTAATTGTCGGAGCGATATGGGTACATCCTCTTGACTGATGAAAAGTGGTGGAATCGGCGCTACAGCCAAAACAAGGCTGGTAAAAAGCTGCAGGCGTTTGTTCGCAAAGGAACTGTTGGTCCAAAAAACGCTGAGCTTGTTTTCTTTTACGTAAAGCATCCCGTCAAGGAAATTCGAGGCTTTGGCGAGTTCGTTGAACGGGTTAAAGGACATGTCGATGAGCTTTGGGATAAATATGGTCACGAAACCGTCTTTGAGTCCCGTAAAGAATATGTGGATTTTGTGCAGGGAAGAACCAAAGCAACTTTCATTAGGTTCAAGAACCTACGCTTGCTTTCTACGCCCATTTCTCTGAATGTCATTTCGCAAGTCGTGGGAATAGGCAGGATGCCCCGAGGCGGCAGATACATAAACAAAGAAATAGCGCGTGAACTAATCTAAGGATCATCGTTGGGGTGTCTCGCTTGCAAGAGTTTGATCCTCAAGAGTTTGTAAACAGGCAGGTAGAGGAGATTAGGGAAGCGATTGGGGGTGAGCGAGCCCTCATTGCGGTTTCAGGGGGCGTCGATAGCACTACCTGCGCTGTACTTACCCACCGCGCTATAGGAGAAAACCTTCTTTGCGTGATGCTTGACGACGCCTTCATGCGCGATGGAGAACCCGAACTAGTCGCTCAACTCCTCTCTCAACCTCCCCTAAGCTTGCCGATAAAAATACTGAATGTGCAAGAGCGCTTCTTGAGCAGGTTGAGGGGGCTACGCGACGCCGAAGAGAAGCGTAAGGCGTTTCGTGAAACCTTCTACAAGGTCTTGAGCGAAACCGCTGAAAGGGAAGGTTTCCGATTCTTGGTGCAGGGAACCATTTACGCAGACATAGTCGAAACCACCGGAGGCATAAAAACTCAGCACAACGTCCTCTCCCAGGTGGGAATTAACTCCATCGAACGCTACGGATTCCTAGTCGTCGAGCCCCTCGCGGCCCTCTACAAGGGACAAGTCAGAAAGGTGGCTAGACACCTAGGGATTCCGTCGGAAATATCCGAGCGTCAACCCTTCCCTGGACCAGGGCTCTCTGTTCGAGTCGTCGGGGAGATCAACATCGACAAACTAAAGGCGCTTAAAAAAGCTACCGCCATAACAGAGGAAAAACTTGCTAAGCATGAACCCGACCAATACTTCGCAGCAATCTTAGACAACACACAAAGGCCGCAGTACCCAGGACACGAGCACATGCAAGAAACCGCAGCCCAGTTCCTTGGTCTACCATCAAAACAGGTCTTCGCTAGGATCTTTCAAGATAAGGCAACCGGTGTAAAGGCTGGCGAGCGACGATACGGAGACATCGTCGCCATCAAAGCCCAAACCACCAACGGCCGTGTCTACCAACCACCTATCAAAAATCTAGTTGCCCTCCAAGCAAAAATCGTGGCCGAAAACCTATCCATAACCCGTGTCTTGTATGCTGTTCAGGAAAAATCACCCAAACAGTCTTATGTGGTCGCCGTACGAGCAGTTGAAACACGGGATTTCTTAACTGCCCGCGTGGCTGAAATCCCTTGGGCTACGCTGAGAAAAACAGCGCAAAATATTCTGAAAGCTTGCCCCAGCGTTTCAAGCGTCTATTATGACGTGACCCCAAAGCCGCCGGCAACCATCGAGATGGAATAACATGTTTTCCTCAAGAAACTATAAAGCCTTCAACCTAAACTAATACTTGCAAGAGTGATTGTCATGATGCGGGTGAGGGTTCAAAAAATCGAATCTATACGGGACCCTGAGGGAAACCTTGGGAAGCGAATAGAGTTAATTGAGGAGCGCGTAATCCCAAGGTTTGCGATCAAGCCCTCAACAGAGGAAGCGAGAATTGTTCAAGACGTTATGGCGGCGTTACAGAAACAATTGCCCATGTTCACCACGCAAACCAAGTTTGCTTTTCCGAAAATCATCCTGTTCTTAACGGAGCAAGAGTATGAGGAACTCGGCATCGACTTTGCCGTAAATCAGATCTACGACCTCGAGCTACAAAATCAGGTTATCAAGTTTAAGAAAACCTCCTAATCAAGATGTCTTTATCCTTTTTGATACGTAAAGCGTCAAAATTTGTATCACCGTTTACACTAAAAGAGAGCTTGTCGGAGAATTGATGGACGTGAAGGTTAGAGCCCACGTCTTTGTTAGTGGGAGGGTCCAGGGCGTTTTCTTTCGGTCGGAGACTCAATACGAGGCGAATGGAAGAAACGTCACTGGGTGGGTGCGAAACATGCCGGATGGAAGGGTGGAGGCGGTTTTTGAAGGAGAAAAGGGTGATGTGGAGAAGCTAATCGAATTCTGTAGGAGAGGACCCCCAGGAGCTAAAGTAACAAACGTTCAAGTTTTTTGGGAGGATCACACAGAAGAATTCAAAGATTTCAAGATACGCTATAGATATCCACCATTTTTGTAGTAATCCTCGCCCAGTAATTGTAAATTGCGATCAACTTGTTGAGGGAACAATGAGGAATTTGGCATCATTTTCTTTAAAGTCTATCTTGACGTTGTTGGAGTCGAAGAAGAACTCGTCCCTTACATATTTTTGTTCGCCCCATGGAGAAGAGAGGGAGACGTATTCACCTAGGGAGAAACGATTTTTCTCTGTTGTGCTGTCAAAAACAATAACATATCCCTTCGAGCTGAGCCTACCATCCCACAAAGGAACCATTTTCCCCCTCCCAAACTCCTTTTCATAATCTTCAAGACTTTTCAGCTCTATCGTAATCGTTTCACCCTTCTGAATTTTTACCTCAACAACTTTATTCCGCTCGACCGCGCTCTCTCCCGTTTCACGCGCTTTGGCGGTCAAAAACCTTCTCAAGAATAGGAAGGTGAGAAAATAGGTTACAAAAAGTACAGCGTATAGATACAATTTGATCAGCTAGCGGGATTTTCAAGTGTCAAGGTGGTTACCGTTCTGAATTCATGGCTGCGATACTTTAGCGTTATGAAGCGGAAATATGGATTGCAAATCAAAAAGATGTTTTAACGATTTTCAGGTATAAGTTGTGACTTGTTATTCTAGCGCTGATGTTCGGATAAACCTTTATCTTGAAGGAAACATGAAGGTCAAATCCAGTACGAGCGGATTCACAATGCCCACAATCTTGTTGATCAATGACGATGGAATACAGTCTATAGGTCTGATCGCTCTTAAGATGTCTTTAGAGAGGCTGGGGGAAATAGTAGTCGTCGCCCCAAGGGATGAGCGGAGCGGAGTGGGAAAGTCCCTCACCACCTTCGAGTGCGTAAAAATATCGGAGACGCGGCTTAGTGACGGCTCGAAGGCATACGCCATAACTGGCACTCCTGCCGACGCCTTCCTCCTGGCAGCAAACAAGATTCTGAAACGTCCACCGGATGTTCTTGTGGCTGGGATAAATCTGGGTCCCAATCTAGGAATCGACGACCTATTGAACTCCGGCACTCTGGGCGCGGCGTTGGAAGCCGCCATTCATGGGGTGCCAGCTATAGCGGTTTCATATTGTATGCACGAAATCATCAAGCAGCGAGCAGGAAAGGCTGGGGTTACGTTGGAGGATTTGGAGCTAACCGCCACCCTCGCTCAAAAAATTGTAGAGTACGTGCTGAAAAAGGGGATGCTTCCAGATGTGGACATTATTTCATTGAATGTGCCGGAGAAAGCTGATTCCAAGAGGGTCGAGATCACTAGTTTGTCGTATAGGGGGTATGGCGATATCCACATAAAGCGAGGAGGGGGGTACAGAATCGGGGATTGGACCTTGTCCATTTACCCTGAGGACGAGCCCGGAACCGATGTGCACGCCATTAAGAAGGAAAAGTGTATCTCTATCACCCCCATCAAAATCAGGCTGCTCCATAACAAGAAGGAACTGGAAAAGCTAGCAGGGGTTCTTCTTGAATAGTCCATCTATTGTTCGCTTGTGATGTCTAGGCATTGAGGGCAAGCGCCCTACGTCCATGCGTTATTTTACCTTATTTCCTTGGAAGCCGAAAATGCGACTCTTTCCCCGCACTAATGTATTCTCCGCCCTCTCCACGGACGATGGAAGCGATTTTCGCAAAGTTTTCTGATCCCAGGTATTGACGAGGCTTAATTATAATGTATTCTTCCACTTCTTCAAATGTGAGCATGTTCTCCAATTCCTCGGGAAATAGGGTTCGAGCGTCTTCGATTGTTCGAGCCCTCTCCGTGGGCACGGTGGCTGGAATGCTAACCCCTCTTAGAGCCTTCGATATCTCTGTGAGGTCTCTGGAGATGATGTTGAGGACATTGAGGAGCTGGTCAATCCGCTCCGATAATTCTTCTATGCTCGGTTTCTTTTCACTCATGAACTCTTCCTCCTCCACACATAATTATTTATATGCCCCTCATTTGTTTTATCCTAAAAGTATTGTTCATATAAAAAGGCATCCGAGTAAATCAAGAATGACCAATTTAGAGGTTCAAAAGTGCTAAAAATTGACGGTAGCCAAAAGAGTGGCAGCGGAACGATTCTGCGTTTGTCCGTTTCTTTAGCCGGCATCCTCGGCGAGGCACTGCACATCTACAACATTCGTCAAAAACGGACTCAGCCCGGTTTGCGTCCTCAACATCTTGAGGCTGTGCTCACGGCTGGGAAGCTTTGCAACGCAGAGATGAAGGGTGCGACGCTGGGTTCTCGTGAGCTTTGGTTTAAGCCCGGCGAGATCGCTGGCGGCGAGATACATGCCGAGATTGGCACCGCAGGAAGCATCCCCATGTTATTGCTGACTATTCTTCCTCTTTGTGCCTTCGCGAAGCGCGGCGTACGCCTTCATGTGGTTAAGGGGGGCACCGATGTTCGTAATGCGCCTACCATAAACTATCTGAAGTATGTGCTTCTTCCCATGCTTGAGCGAATGGGCTTGAAGGCTTCATTAACCGTCCAGAAATATGGCTACTATCCAAAGGGCATGGGCGAGGTCTTCTTGGAGGTTCAGCCGTGTGAGAGGCTCGGAGCCTTGCGGCAGGAGGAGTTTGGAGCCATAGAGAAGTTGGAGGGCATCTCGGTGTGCACCTTCCTAGAGGACCGAAGGGTTGCGGAGCGCCAAGCGAAGGCGGCTAACGAGTATCTGGGGGCTCAGGGTTATGAGGCGAGGATTCAAGTGGTTAATGACAAGTCGAATCCCCTTCAGAAGGGTAGCTCTCTGGTGTTGTGGGCAGAAAGCAATACGGGCACCCTTCTGGGTGGGGATGCCATCGGCGAGCTTCGCAAGCCCAGTGAGATGGTGGGTCGTGAGGCTGCCGAGAACCTCTTGAGGGAGGTGGAGGCTCAGGCCACGGTGGATGTGCACCTAGCTGATATGCTGGTGCCCTACGTGGCGCTGGTTAACGGCAACTCGGTTTACCTGACCCGAGCCGTGACGGAGCATCTGGACACCAACATATGGTTGGCTCAAGAGATTCTGGGCGCGAAGTTTCGGGTCACAAGGGTCGGAAATCTCTATCGAACCGAGAAAGAAGCGTCCTAATGGAGGGCTCCCCTTGGCCAAGGCTCGGGTTCGAGGCGTCTATTCAACCGCGTTGACAAAGCTTCTTCTCGATCACGGCTTCAACATGGTTCAACCATCAGTCACTATAAAGCAAAGATTTGGATTAGAGGAACGAGACGAATCTCCTGACCTCGATATTGATGATCGGCGTGATCGTCAAGGGGTTCATGCTTTCGGAAACGTCGAGGTCATTAACGCCTTCAAATCCATTCTTCAGTCTTGCCTCGACGACGTCATCGTCAGGAAGGGGGCGGTCAGCGTTGATGGGACCTACAAGGGACTGGTAAAGGGGGTGGACCCCGTAACCCACTTAATTTTAGTTGACATTGGACCGACAATAGGAAGAATCGCTGAAGGGGAAGTTTTAGACCCTAACATAAGGCAGGTGGTTGTTCAGATTGAAAAGGTGGAAACTTGGACCAAGGAGCCCATCTTAACCACGAAGATAAGGATTCCCGGGAAGTACGCAGTTTTAATACCGAGTCGTCAGGTTAAGATCAGCCGAAAGATTCGAGACAGCCAGACGCGATCCCGCCTTCACCAGCTGGGAGAGGAGTTGGCCCCCCAAGAATGGGGCACCCTCTGGCGCACCGCCTCTGCGGATCAGCCCCCAGACGTGTTGAGGAATGAGATAGCGAGTCTCGTGAAAGAGGGAGAAGCCCTCAGGGAAAAGGCTGAGCAAGTGGAGGCTCCCGCCATCCTGAGGGAGGGAAACTACTTTATGGAAGTGGAGTTCCCGGCCTCGTCTAAGAAGAAACTGGATGAGGTTCGAGGCTCCGTGGCTCCAACCCTGGATGGTCATCACTATTACAAGGCTTGCGGAAACGAAGTCTCATCAGCCCTGGACATGGCGGAGAAGTTGCTGGAGAAGGGCTGTCCCCGGGAGCAGGTAAAAGACCTTTTTGAACAGACCATCGAGGCACAGTACCCTATCGAGGGTTCTACCATAGAGATAACGCATGCAAAGCTGGATGGGAAAGTTTTCCACCTAGGAACAGCCTTGATCGAAGCCTATGATCACGATAAGTCCTTGATTCGATTTCGCCGAGTTTTCAGGGGGGAGGGGGTCTACGACGGCCTCGGAACCCATAAAGAGCCCGGTGACTATGCCGTCACTGAGGTTAAGATAGGTGAGTGGCACTTCAAAACCCAGTATTTCTCCAGAGATGGCCAACACAAGGGAACGTACATCAACCTGAACACGCCGATAGAGTTGTATCCCTATGGGATTCGTTACGTGGACTTGGAAGTGGATGTCTGCATTTGGCCAGACGACAGAGTTGAGGTGCTGGACGAGGACAAGCTTGACAACGCGGTGGCCGAGGGTTTGGTGACCGAAAAACTGGTTGGAATTGTGAGAGAGAAACTGCAAGAAATCATGAAGAGTACATCTATTTAGGCTTTAAATGTATTATCATAACGTTAGGACACAAACTGTTCTAATGCGTAGTATAATAAAATACTCTTCCTTTTTGTGATAGGAGGATAAAGGCGATGGGCTTGAAGAGTGTTTTCAAGGGGAGATGGATAGCGGCTGCGGGTTCGAGCATAGCAATATGCCTCCCAATCATAGCGGGGATAATAGAGCCCATGATCTGGCCTTTGTTGGTCGTCTCTCCCTTGCTGTACCATCTCCTATACTGGTGGTGGGATCCAATCGCCGAGTCCTCCTTCCCGCAATGGTACTTCATTACGAGCTACATCTCCGACACTGACTGGGTCAACCAGCTGGCTCCCATTGTGATTGGGGTGGGGGTTATCATTCTGGTCATGGGCATGGCACAGATTGTGATGGCGAAGACTCGAAAAACAGGGCTTGTCACAACAGGGTTATACCGATACGTTAGACATCCACAACACCTTGGAATAGCGATCATGTCCTTTGGGCTCTTGATGTTGAACAGCTATGGAATTCGCATAGGAGATGTCATTGCTTGGACTCTGGTGGTCTTCGTGTACGTCTTTCTCGCAGATAGCGAGGAGGCTACACTCGAGAGGGAGTTTGGAGAACCCTATCTGAGTTACAAGCGGAGAGTACCATACATGATACCCTTCGTACCCTCAACATACGAGCGAGTTCCAAAGCTCCTGCCGAGTTATGGATGGAGAAGGAAACTGGCTTTCATCGGTGTCTACATAGTTGTGCTTGCGGTAACGATTTGGCTTCTGATGCTCGTGCCGAGTTTCCACACCAGATAAAACGCTTGAAACTCGCAGAAAGGGATATATCGTAAATAATAATATATCATATATCGGCGGTTAGGGAAGAATTAAGTGTTGGATCCTTCCTTGCTCTGTTTGGATAGAGCGTGCTCGTGATCAGGCTGGGATAACATGCTTAGATTGAGCCGATTGATGGCGATGTCGGTGTTTTTCTTAGCGGTCTCGCTCTTATCCAGTTGTTGTTTCGCGCTTAACTACAATTACACATATGAGCTGCTTGATCATCCTGAGGGCTCTACTCGTTATCGGCTAACGGTTTCGGTGACTTCCTCACTATACGACTATTATCAAAGTAAAGACCATGAAATTTATTCATACACTGATCTCGCAAAATTTGTGACCCCTAACTCGCTCCTTCCAATAGCCGACAGTCTTCGAAGCATCTACAGCGACGATGAAGACTTTGCTAACGGCGTTTTAATGATTGTTCATCAAATCCCATACGAGGAGAGCGTGCCTCAAAAGTATCCTGTGGAAACCATTGTTGAAAACGAGGGCGATTGCGACCTTCTTTCCTTCATAGCAGCGTCGGTGATGAAGGCTGGTGGGTTAGACGTTGTGTTGTTGTATTATGAGGCAAAAAGCCACATGAATGTTGGCGTCAATTTATCGCATGAACCGCAAGACGCCAGGTTTGCACTTCACTACCGCAATTATGACGAAAAGCGGTATTACGTGGCTGAATGCACCGGAGGCGATTGGGAAAACGGATGGAGGCTGGGCGAGTGCCCAGACATCCTGAAACATGCCTCAGTGAAGGTTATCACGCTTGAGAAATATGAGGAGTCGTCACCTGAAATGGTTTCGTCGAGTTATGGCGCCTTGCTTTCTTCCTCCATCTCCCTAACGCTCTCGTCCACAACAGTGACTATCGAAAACAGCGTCTTAATCAACGGATCGATTTCACCCACTCACCCAAATCAAAACGTCACTATCTATCTTAGCTCAGACGGATCCTCATGGAATGTTCTAACCATAGTTGAGACAGATTCCGATGGACACTACTCCTATGTGTGGACTCCCCCGTCGACTGGCACGTACTACGTTAGGGCAAGCTGGTCTGGAGACGTGGACCATCTAGGAGAAGATAGTGACGTTTGCGCTTTAACAGTCGTTTCAATGGCTCACAGTGTCACGTTTAGGGTGGAGGACGCTGCTGGCAACGCGCTAGAAAATGCAGAAGTTGTCCTTGAGGATACCAACGGAACCGTTCTCACGCTGTATACAGATGGTGGCGGCAACATTTACTTAAGTAAGATACCGTATGGAACCTACTCCGTCACTGTCTACTGGCAAGACATCAAGGTGAGCAGCGAACCGATAAACGTGACATCGGGTTACACGTACACCATCTCTTGCAGCGTCTACGATTTGACGGTTGAGGTGAAGAATGTGCTCGACATGGGAGTTCCAGGGGCTAGGGTCACCGTCTACCGAATGGGCGAGGGTCCAGTTGTCGAGGCAATGACGGAAACGGCTGGAAAGGTAACGTTTAACCAACTCCCCGAAGATCGTTACAAGATTGAGGTCTCCTGTGCTGGTACAATAATATCAAGAAGGATCTCCCTAACCGACTCCACCACCGAGGCCTTCCGAGGCCTCTGGGACCCCACCATATATGCTATGATCATAGGCATCGGAATAGTTATTGTCACGGTTATAGCTGTTTTGCCGAAGAAGGGCTAATAACGGAAAATGGTGAAGGTTGCTAGAGGAAAGGTATTTGGATCATATTAAAACCCTAGGCTAGACTATCCTCAGCATATACCCCTTCTACAAATTACCAAAATTTCTTCATAAACACGCCAAGAGTAAAGAATATAAGCTCTCGTTACCCTCAAACTTCTGAGGTAGTTAACACATGAGCGTGTGGAAGCTTCAAGCCTCCATGCTAGGAACTCTAGCCGTCATCATCGGAATATCCACCCTCTTCTTCGCCGCTATCCTAAGCCTGACCGGCATCAGCTTCTTGACCCTACCCTTCATCATCGTGCTCTTTAACCTAGCTCAATGGCTGATAGCCCCCTACATCATCGACGCCATGTACCGTGTAAAAGAAGCTTCGAGAACAGAAAACCCAGAACTTTACGGAATGGTGGAGAACCTAAGCAGAAAAAGCGGCATCAAAACGCCCAGAGTCATGATAGCCCACATCCCCGTACCCAACGCCTTCGCCTACAGCTCACCCATCGCTGGAAGCAGAGTAGCTGTCACAACCGAACTTCTGAAAACCCTAGAAGCCGAGGAAGCCGAAGCCGTAATAGGCCATGAGCTGGGCCACCTGAAGCATAGAGATGTCCAAGTGATGATGTTCGTCTCCATCCTACCAGCGCTATTCTATTACATTGGCTACTCCATGCTTCTGTCCTCCTACTATAGAGGTAGAGAGGAGAAGAGCAGTGGGGCTGCCATCATAGGCGCCGCCAGCATGCTCCTATACTTGGTTCTCACCATGTTCACCCTTTACCTCAGCCGACTACGCGAATACTATGCTGACCGCCACAGCGCCGCAACCATCGAAGAGGGACCCCGCAAACTCTCTGAAGCCCTAGCCAAGATACAATACTCAACCGGAAGGATGAAG
>Ga0315312_1001491_pt1 | contig 18037 bp, 20 predicted proteins | sample TDP7_MG_FD_203629 | JGI IMG/M metagenome (GOLD analysis project Ga0315312, IMG submission 203629) | Freshwater sediment microbial communities from Lake Towuti, South Sulawesi, Indonesia - TDP7 | ecosystem: Environmental > Aquatic > Freshwater > Lake > Sediment | place: Indonesia: South Sulawesi... | reverse complement strand
TCACGAACCACGAATCACGAACCACGAATCACGAACCACGAATCACGAACCACGAATCACGAACCACGAATCACGAACCACGAATCACGAACCACGAATCACGAACCACGAACCACGAATCACGAAACACGAACCACGAATCACGAACCACGAATCACGAACCACGAATCACGAACCACGAATCACGAACCACGAATCACGAACCACGAATCACGAACCACGAACCACGAATCACGAACCACGAACCACGAATCACGAACCACGAATCACGAACCACGAATCACGAACCACGAATCACGAACCACGAATCACGAACCACGAATAAAGATTGAAATCTTCGTCCAATTCGTTTATATTTACTTCGACTTACCCAGCACTAATTGGTAAATCTATAGAATCAGTTTGTACTTCTGAAGATAAGCCAATTAGTGCTGGGTCAATGCGCCCAGAAGCCGGTTTTTGAAAAACTCCGGTATTTGTACCGTTGATTGAGTTAGCTCGTGCGAGTCCTGCTCCTCGGCGAGGAGTCGGGGCGAGATAAAAAAACAGTCAAACATTATAGAGGTAGAAAAATGCAGCTCTCAAGAAGAAAATACACACCATCAATCTGTCCGAAGACACGTAAATATCCCGAACGCAAAAGGAAATACCGCTGGTTGATGTGGCTCTTTCCCGCTGTGGGATTGCTGTCGCTGATATGGTTCCTGATACGCGTAGTGCCGAAGCCTTCACGCGCAACGTATCCATGTCAGCGGGTGGCTTTCCCATTAGCCTCGGGTTTTGTGGCCTGGCTCTTGGGCACGGGAGCCACCATAGGTGCATTTAGAAAGGCAAAGCTCTGCTTCGCACGGAGGCGCTACGTGGTCGGCCTAATATGTATAACTCTTAGTGTGGGCGCCATCTGGGTAGCCGTCAGTGCTACCGGCGAAAAGTTAGGTTTAGCCGAAGAGCAGCCTGCGAACAGCCCAATAGGATTTGCAAAGGGAATTTATCCAGGGCGAGTCGTCTGGGTGCACGACCCTAACGTATCCGACTGGCAAGGCCCCGGAGACGGACACTGGTGGCAGAACAACCACACAAATCAAGAGCGTGTGTGTCAAATGATGTCGCAGGCAATCTGCAACCTGGCCGGTGAAGCCAGTGAAGTTGCAGCCTGGGACAAATTGTTCAAATACTTCAATAAAACGCACGGCAAAGGCAATGTCGGTTATAAGCCGGGCGAGAGGGTCGTTATCAAGCCCAATTTTGTTGGCTTTATCTTCACTAACGGAGGCGTCAACCCCGAAAATTACAATCTGGAAAGCAAAAAAGATTATATGAATACGTCGCCGCAAATGCTTATTGCTCTTCTACGGCAGCTTGTAAACCAAGTCGGCGTCAGAGAAGCCGACATTTCGATTGGTGATAGTCTGGCGTATTTTGCCAATGAGTACTATAACATCCTCCGCAGGGAGTTTCCGAACGTACGCTTCCTGGACTATGGAGGCAAATTCGGCCGAATCAAGATGCTACCATCTTCAGTCCCATTTCACTGGAGTTGCCGTCCGGTAGGATGCAAGCCGGACTATGTCCCTATATCGTTTGTCCAGGCGGATTACCTAATCAACTTTGCGAACCTCAAGGCCCATGTAGGCGCCGGCGTTACGCTTTGCGCTAAGAACCATTACGGTTCGCTTATCAGAACGCCGGCGCAGAAGGGCTACTATAATATGCATCAAAGCGCCTTCTCCAAAGAGACAGCAGTGTATAGGCCGCTGGTAGACCTGATAGGTCATTCGCACATCGGCGGCAAGACCATACTATACCTGATTGACGGACTATACTGCGGCAAGCACCCAATAGACATGGATAAAGGGCCAAGAAGATGGTGGTCGTATCCTTTCGATGGACAGTGGACGTCGAGTCTTCTGGCATCACAGGACCCGGTCGCTATCGATTCGGTCGGCTTCGATTTTCTCTGTGCCGAATACGATGACTATCCACGCGCCGGTGGAGTTGACGATTATCTGCACGAGGCCGCTTTGGCGGATAATCCACCTTCGGGCACGTTCTATGACCCTGACAATTCCGACAACATCAGAAGACTTGCCAGCCTCGGCGTGCACGAGCATTGGAACAATCCGATGGAAAAGAAATACTCTCGCAATCTGGGAACCGGCGAAGGTATTGAGCTGGTAGCGGTAACAATAGCAGGCACGGCTGCAGCACCAAGCCCGCCTGCCCAGAGCCCGCCTGCCCAGAGTCTCGTACGGCGGGCAGGTCGCGTACGGCGGGCAGGCCTCGTCACGCCGGGCGCAAAGGTGGTAAAGCTCGCCGGCGGTTTTCAATTTACCGAAGGGCCGGCCGCTGACGCCGAAGGCAACGTCTTCTTTACCGACCAGCCGAACGACCGTATTTACATGTGGTCGGTGGACGGCAACCTGTCAATCTTTCACGAAAATCCAGGAAGGGCCAACGGTCTCTACTTCGACAAAAATGGTAACCTGTTGGCCTGTGCCGACCTTAACAATGAGTTATGGTTAATCAAAATGAACGGCGAAATGACGGTGCTGGTCAACGGCTACCAGGGCAAAAGGCTAAACGGCCCCAACGACCTCTGGGTCGACCCGAAAGGCGGCATATACTTTACAGACCCATTTTACCGCAGGTCATACTGGAGCAGAGGGCCTATGGAGCAGGACGGCCAGCACGTCTACTACCTCACGCCCGACCGCCAAAAACTGCTCCGCGTGGCCGATGACCTCATCCAGCCCAACGGAATCATAGGCACCCCTGACGGTAAACTTCTCTACGTGGCCGACATCAAAGCAAAAAGGACCTACGTCTATACGATTAATAGTGACGGGACACTCTCGAATAAAGACCTTTTTGCACCTGAGGGCTCTGATGGAATGACGATTGACAGCGAAGGCAATGTCTATCTAACGACAAAGGACGTTTCAGTTTACGACCCCGCGGGTAACAATATCGAAAGGCTCGAAGTTCCTGAGCAGCCGGCTAATGTCTGTTTCGGCGGCAAGGACAAACATACGCTCTTTATCACGGCCCGAACCTCGCTCTACTCACTTCGGATGCGCGTTAAAGGCGCACCATAGTTAACAAGGGCTCCTATTTAGTAGACCGTCGCCTCGTTGAGCGTCTTGACATCACATCGGTCAGCCGCTATATTTGTACCGGTCTCGGTTGGCGAAGTTCTATTCGCAACTCAGACGGAGGGACGCCGATGAGCAATGCTCAGCAAAGAAATGATAGGCCGCCTGGTGAGGACGAAGCTATCCCCACTCTTAGTTTTACGGGTGGTGCAGTTGCGCCAGGAGGCCTGGTCGGCCCCTATAAGCTGCTTAGCATCTTAGGTGAAGGCGGCTTTGCTGTAGTCTATCTGGCTGAACAACGGGAGCCTGTCAAACGCCGGGTAGCGCTGAAGATAATCAAGCCGGGAATGGACACTAAACAGGTTATCGCCCGATTCGAGGCCGAACGACAGGCACTGGCCCTTTTGGACCATCCCAACGTGGCCCACGTCTACGATGCTGGCACGACCGACCTGGGCCGACCTTATTTCGTAATGGAATACGTTAAGGGCGTGCCTATCACAGAGCACTGCGACCGCCACAAATTGACTATTGAGGGGCGATTAAGACTCTTCCTGCAGGTCTGTGAAGCCGTCCAACACGCCCACCAGAAGGGCATCATTCACCGCGATATCAAGCCTTCGAATATCCTGATACTCTTTGAAGGCCAGCGGGCCCTGCCCAAAGTGATTGATTTTGGGATAGCCAAGGCCATCAGCCAGCCTCTTACCGAGAGAACGCTGTACACCGAACAGGGACAGTTGGTGGGAACTCCAGAATACATGAGTCCTGAACAAGCAGAGATGACCAGCCAGGATATAGATACCCGCTCGGACATCTACTCGCTTGGAGTGCTTTTGTATGAGCTTTTGACTGGCGTTTTGCCTTTCGAGGCCGAAGAGCTTCGCAAAGGGGGGCTCAACCACATTAGGACTGTAATCCGCGAGCAAGAACCCAAGACACCGAGCACACGCTTGAGCAGACTTACTCACGAAGAATCAACCAAGCTGGCGCAACATCGCCGTGCCGAGCCGCGCGATCTTCAGCGTAGACTCCGCGGCGACCTGGACTGGATCACGCTCAAGGCTATGGAGAAGGACCGGACACGCCGTTATGGTTCAGCGGGAGAATTGTCCGCAGACATCCAGCATCATCTAAACCACGAACCCGTGGTGGCCGGCCCGCCAAGCACTCTTTACCGGCTAAAAAAATTCGTGCGAAGGAACCGAGCGTTTGTAACCGGCATCGCAGCAGTGCTGGTGGTGCTTATCGCAGGCGTTGTGAGCTCGACGATTTTCGCCATCAAGGCGGAGCGTGCCCTCACAGAAGCACAGGCTATCGCTGACTTTCTCAGGACCGGGGTTCTGGCAACGGTTGCCGACGCCAAGGCAGGTGAAGCAACTGTCAGCTATGTTCTCGATGCTGCGTCGAAGAACCTTGAGGGCAAGTTCTACGACCGGCCGCTCATTGAGGCATCGATCCGCGAGACATTGGGCGGGACGTACCGCTTGCTTGCCGACTCAACGAAGGCAGAGCAACATTGGTTAGCTGCGCTGCATATTTATCGACACCACTATGGTGAGGAGCATCCGGCTACACTTAGGGCAAAGGACGGCCTTTACTGGGTCTACGATGACCAAGAACGGCACTACGACGCCGAGCGCCTCCGGACCGAGATGCTACAGATCGGGCCAGACATAGACGAACAGCAATATGCTGGCAACATGGGTGCTCTTGCCCACACGTATCATCACCTGGGTAAATACAAGGAAGCAGAATCTTTGTACAACAAGATATTAAAGATAGTACAGCGTGAGAAGGGAGAAGACTACATTCACTTCTATCCTTTTGTTATGTGCAATCTCGCACGTGTGTACGCGGACCAGGGCCGGTACGACAAGGCAGAGCAGTTATTTCGCAAGACGATGGAGACCGCGGGGTGGGATGCGGAGTCCCGCTGGAGGCTGCGGTACACAACGGACCTGGCTAACATGTATAAAGATCAGGGACGGTACGATGAAGCAGGACAGCTACTTGTCAAGACATTGCAGACGCAGCGCCTGCTATTCGGTGATAAGCACCTACACACGCTTTTATCCATGCGCATTCTTGCGCAGGTGTATACTGCTCAGGCTCGTTACGAGGATGCAGAAAGTTTACTCAACGAGGGGCTTGAGGTGGGACGTAACCAATTGCGGGAATTACACCCAGTAACTCTGCGCTTTGTGAACGCTCTTGCTGTGCTGCGCGCAAGACAGAAGTATTACGATGAAGCCAAGAAACTATTCAATGGAGCACTGGACGGCAGACAGCGAGAATTGGGCCCTGATCATCCGGAAACTCTGGAGACCAAGAACGACCTGGCCGTGCTATACAAAGAGCAAAGACGCTATGATGAGGCAGAAAAGTTATTGCTCGCAGCAGTTGAAGGTAGAATGCAAAAACTTGGTCAGCAGCATCCGCACACATTAGACTCGATGAGAAACTTGGTCGAGCTTTACGAGGTCTGGGGCAATCCGGAACAGGCTGAAAAATGGCGGGCAAATCTGCCTCGCAAAGAAACCACCGAGGATAATAGAAAAGGAACTACTCATGACAGGCAATAAAAACCATCTGAATAGACGCGATGTTTTAAGAGGCCTCGGTATCGGAGCGGCGGGTCTTGCACTGGGAAGGAAAGCTTTTGGGCCTGCCGGGAGCTTTGCCGCACCAGGTAGTCCGCTTGTACCCAAAGGCGAGCTTTTCAAAAACCAGGCTCCGCCGGCAAAGGTCGCCCTCATTAAAGGCAATGACCGGCGGGAAATAACCTACCAGGCGCTAAAGAAAATCGAGGACCATATTCTGTTTTCGATCGGCAACAAGAGGATTTTGATTAAGCCAAACTTTGTCTCATGTGACGTTCCTCTTTGTGCGACGCACGTGGATGCAATTCGCGCTATTCTGGATTTTCTCACGCCACACTGCAAACAACAGATTATTGTCGGCGAATCGACCGCGCTGAAAAAACAAACGCCGGAAGGCTTCAAAAACTATGGATATCTTGCGATGGAGAAAGAATACAACGTCAAGCTAACCGACCTGAACCAAGATACTTACGAATACCGGTACGTCTTTGGTAAGGGACACCGCCCACAGCCAATAAGGATTATCTCAACATTTCTGGACCCTGATTTGTACATCATCTCCGCCGCCAAAATGAAGACCCACGACCGCGTTCTAACAACCCTGTCGCTGAAAAACGTTCTGCTTGGCGCACCGCTGAACGACTACAATAAGAACGATAAGCCCCTAATGCACGCCGCGTACAATTTCACCCGTGAGGCCGTTCTTCACTTCAACATGTTTCACCTGGCACAGGAAATTTATCCCGACTTAGGCGTCATCGACGGCTTTGAAGCTATGGAAGGCAACGGCCCCACCGCGGGAACACCCGTGGATGCAAGGATTGCTCTGGCCAGCACCGACCCATTGGCAATGGACATCTTAGCGACGAAGATAATGGGATTCGACCCAAGCCAGATTATGTATTTGTCGGCCATGGCTGAAGCAGGCATGGGCCAGGGCGACCTGGACAAGATTGAAGTCCTCGGAACGCCGCTGGAGCAGTGCCAGTATCACTTTAAGCCGCACGAAAAAATGGTCGAGCCGTATGGTCTGTAAATGACAGCCTTCACGGCCAAAAGGCAGCGTCATTTTATAGAGGTCTTTTGAGAAACCACATGCTGGCGTTGGGGTCGGTTTTGAAGAATTTTAGCAGCATTTCAGCTACTTTTTGCCGGCCCGACATGCTCGGATGCGTACCATCGCCAGCAAAGTCTTCGCGATTCCACACCAGACCATCGCTTTTGCGAGGTTTTATACCGTCGCCCCAGAAATACGGCCCCCATAATAGCAGCGGCGATTTGACCTCGCCTTTGGTTGGGTCATAGTTCAGTTCTGGAGCGCCTTTTATCTGTTCCTCTATCAGCCACCTGACAGAAAAGCCCGATTCGTAAGCGTATGGTTCAGGATTTAGGGCAGTCGTTGCATAACCCGCATATATCCGGCTTGATAAATAAGCAATGCGCAGATTGACAAATTTTTTCTTGAGTTTGCGAAGAATCTCTGCTGTGTCATTTTGCAGCGACTTTGCGTGTTCGGGAAATTCGCCCAAGCCGGCAGGGTTTTTCTGCGCCTGTTTGAGCCAAACAACCTGTACCTGAGCATCTGTTACATTTGCTTTTTTCAGCCGTTCATCCATCACCTCCCACGGCGATGGCCTGTCTTTTCTCGCTCGCTTTTCAGGATACGCCCAATCATTAGCTGCCTGGCCGCCCTGAGCACAATCGATGATGACAACATCAGGAGATTTATTAGGGTCGTCATCGGCTAATTTTTTAAAGAAGGAAAATTCCTGTGTTGTGTTTGACATTCCAAGCGATATCAGAACTATCTTGCCTGTTTTTGAGGGTTCACCCGCCAGACGAACGGCGGGTTTACCCTGCGCATCGAGCGGCTGGATTTGGGACAGCTCTTTAGTGGCAGCTTTCTGATGAGAATCAGGGGGATTATTTTTGCCGTTGCCGTACAAACCGCCCGTCTGGTCTTTATAAAATCCCTCTGTCATTTCCGTAAGTGGGGTAAGTCCCGTGGTTTCTTTTCCTTTTTCAGCCTGTGGGGCTGGTCGACCTTTTCCCGCACGGTTTCGGCGCAGCTCTTTGGCCCGCTCCAGATAAGCCTTTTCTTCATCTGTGAGAGCTTCTCCTCGTTGTTCTTTTCTGTAAAGTTCTCGGGCTTTTTCCCGGTCGACCGGCCCTTCATTCTCAGCCAGCACTATGGCGGCCAGGATTAATAATAACATTGATGCCGTTACCGTAAGCAAACAGATTTTTCCCGTTCGATTTTTCGGCTGCATAATAACACTCCTGTTTTTCAACTTGTTGACAATCAAAAATTTTACGGCCAAAAAGCTGCAACAAAAACGATAAACCAGATAACGATACCGAGAGCAAATTTGCTGGTAATGCCGAGAAATTCCCCGAGCCCCGCACCCACAGCGTAGCGAACAGATTGTTCCATCTTTTTTCCGCGGGAGAATTCCAGCGCCCACGCACCCAAAGCTGCTCCAATGCAGGCACCAAGCAAAGTCCCCAAAAGCAGCATTGGAATCAGGAAAGTGCCGATGATAGCACCCATTATAGCGCCCGCAAGTGCCGCGATTGAGCCCGGCCAGCTTGCTCCTGCCCTTTTCGCCCCACGCATACCGCCGAAGAATTCAAACAACTCGCCCACAACAGCAAGCACTACTATGGCAACCAATGTATAGATAGAGAATACACCTTCGTCCCATTGCCACCATGCAAAAAGCCACGTCGATATGACGATGAGCCAATTGCCCGGCAGGCCGAAAAGAACCAACACAAGCCAAACAGCATTGAGAAGAGCCAGTATTGTTGAAAAAAGATAAAGCATAAACTAATTGTAGATTAAGAACGCAAAAGAATCAAGCTGCAAGCAAATGCGATTTGACCCCCTTCAGAGCCCCAAGCGTAAGCACGGGTTCTTTCTGCAGAGCCCCAAGCTTAAACGCGGGGTCTTTCCTCAGAGCCCCAAGCGTAAACGCGGGGTCTTGCCGCATTAATTTTATTGGGTTGCATCCGCTCAGCTTAACTGCCGTTAGAAACTTCTACATGCCGAGTATCTTCTGGCGAAATATAAAAAATACAGCACCCAAAATGCAAAGGCCTGCCCAAAGATAGTCAAGCCGGAGCTGTTCTTTCATATATAAAAACGCAAATGGAACGAAAACGGTTAAAGTCACTATCTCCTGAAGAATCTTTAGCTGACCGATGTTCATTACCTGATGGCCGATCCTGTTGGCCGGCACCTGAATAAGATACTCAAAGAGCGCTATTCCCCAGCTTACAAGAGCCGCCACAATCCAAGGGCGATGCGCGAGATTTCTCAAATGCCCATACCATGCAAATGTCATAAATATGTTACTGAAACATAAAAGAACCGCAGTAGTAACAATCGTCCGCATACACATCTCCTTATTCTCATCTTAGCGGTGCTTCGAATAAGCGTAATCTTAAAAGTCGGAAATGAAAAACGGATTTGATGGATTAAATCGCGACATCAGATAAGCAACAAATCTCTTGAACCAGCGGCATTGATAGGTTATCTATTAAGGTGGGTCCATAGTCGGATTTCTTTTTATTTTAATATCATCAAATTCTTTTCAAACCAAACTTACTCATATAGGCATTTGCCCTTTTGAAACCGTTGAAATTGTCATTTCGAGCGAAGGCGACTAAGTCGCCGGAGTCGAGAAATCTATTAAAAAAAGATTTCTCCACTTCGTTCGTCCCGATTTGTCGGGACTCACTACGGTCGAAATGACATCTTTTCAACAAAACAATAAGCATTCTAAGTCTTGCCCTGCTGATTTGTCAAATCAAAAGTCGCGCAAAGAAAAAGGCCAGTTCAAAATGTGAACCCGCCTTAACTAAAAAAACGTGCTATGAGCTTGGTCAAAGGGAACTACCGTCGTCCTGAATGAGTCGGTTTTCTGGTCGAAGTTCTGGGATGCAAACGTGACTTTGTTCTGTCACCAACACCCATAATCAGCGATTGTACACATATATCTTCGTCGATATCTTCCCAATGCAGGCCGGTGCCGCCGCCGCTTATTATGCAGTTTTTGCGCTGGGTGGGCGTAGCGTGCAAGAGGCGTGGGAAATAGACCAAGGGTACACCCAACTTCCTGCCGTCAGCTAATTGCACCCACATATTGTCGCAATCAAAGTAAACATCGGTTGCAATCGCCTTAGTCGCCAAAGTATTCATACCAGGTTCTTTTGATGAATTTCGCATTGTTTTCTACCACCTTTTGCAGCTTATTTAACTCTCGCGGGCTCATACCATAGGAATCCGCAAGAGCTACAATTGGTTCGAGCCAAAATTTCGCAACGTTCCTATCTTTCCGAATATGAACGTGCATCGCTTCAGAAGGAACTCCTTCATTCGAATAAAAGAAAAATCTGTATCCTTTCCATCTAAGCACGGTTGGCATTTTTCACATCCATTCTTGCCTGGTTATAATTATACACAACGGCTGTTCAAATTTCAAAGCGCAATTTAATTCCAATGCAAAAAATACAACACCCAGGCTATAAATCTTGCCTGCCCTGCCCCAATAGTCTTTATTTTGTGTGGGGAGCTTGCCGAAAGGCTTTTTGTCATGTCGAGCACAGCCGAGACATCTATTAAGATGGAGCAAGGAAACGCAGGAATATTCATCTGCTTCCAGTCACCTGGTACGTCGATTCTTCGATTTGCATAGGCGGTTAATCCGAGCTAACAGCTCGTTGCGACCTTGCTGCCTTAGAAACTGGCTTATGAGCTTTTTGTTTCGCGGCTGGGAGTACTGCAGAAGCGCCGCCTGAAGGCGTTTTTCCTTTCTTGAGCACGGGATGTGAATTTTTCGCCCAGCCGTATCTGTGCCGCAGACGTACATTGCCGTCGAGAGCGTCAGGGGAATCGGGACAAAATCCTGCACCTGTCGCGGCTGCCAGGAGCGTGCCACGAGGTACTCGGTCAGTTTAATGGCGTCATCAGGACGGCAGCCGGGATGAGCACTGATAAAGTATGGCACAAGATATGCCTCTTTTCCGGCCCGACGACACGCCTCGGCAAATCGCTGTTCGAATTCCTCAAATACCTCAATTGGAGGCTTTCCCATCAGATTCAGCACATGCCGGCAGTAATGTTCCGGAGCCACCTTCAAATGTCCCCCGACGAAATGCCGGACGAGCAAATCGAGGTATTCCGGACTTTCCAGAGCTATGTCATGTCGAATGCCGGAGGCTACAAAGACATTATTTCGCTTTGGAAAGCTGCTGCCCCACCGAACAAACGCCTCCATCATCTCGAGCATCGGCCCATGGTCGAACCTGGCCCGCTTACACGCAGAAGGTGACAAACAACTTGGACGCGAGCAAGTCTGTCCCTGCGTACATTCCATCCGATACATATTAGCAGTTGGGCCGCCAATATCCACGATTGTGCCGCGAAACATAGAATGGCGACGAATCACATCCGCTTCATTCAATAACGAATCCAGCGACCTCGAACTGATTTGCCTTCCCTGATGACAGCTAATCGAACAAAACGAACAACCGCCGAAACAGCCGCGATGTGTCGTAATGGAGAACTGTACAGGCGTTAGTGCCGGCACGCCCCCATCGCGCTCATAGCACGGGTGCCAGGAGCAGGTAAACGGCATATCATATAAGGCGTCGAGCTCTTCGCTGCTCAAGGACTTGCTCGGCGGCATGACAACAATTGCGCCGGGCTCCTGCTCCTGCGCGACCGGCAGCCCGCCGGGATGGTCCTGGGCCTGATATTGCTGATGCGCATCCAAGACGGTCCGCTTGTCCGCCTGCTGCTGGCTAAGTGACGGCAACCAAAAAGTAGTATCAGGTATATCGGTCCCTTTGCGAACGACAAACGCCGTCCCAGGTATATCAATCAATTCGTGGATAGCCGCTCCGGCATCCAGCCGTCGTGCGATTTCGGCAATGGCCTTTTCTGCCATGCCGCTAACCAATAGGTCCGCCTTTGCATCAACCAATACAGACCGCTTCAGCCGGTCCTCGATGTAATCGTAATGTACAAGTCGCCGCAGGCTGGCCTCCAGACCGCCGAGGACAATTGGCACATCGGGGTAGGCCTCTCGCGCCCTGGCCGAATACACCAATAACGGCCGAGACGGACGCAATCCCATCGCGCCGCCGGGGCTATAGACATCCCGCCTTCGACGATTTCCTAAGGAGGCATAGTCGTTCAGACGCGAATCGATACAGCCGCTGGTTATTCCCCAGAATAGTCGTGGTCGTCCAAGAGTTCGGAACGGCTCCGCGCTTCGCCAATCAGGTTGTGCTAAAATTGCAACACGATATCCAAGCTTTTCGAGCCATCGTCCTATCAATGCTGCGCCGAACGAGGGATGGTCAACATAAGCATCGCCCGTAATCAGTATAATATCAGCCTGGTCCCAGCCAAGCCGATGAAGTTCCTCAGCCGTAGTCGGCAGAAATGTGCTTGCATTAGCATTTTTTATCTTCATTCACACATTATACCACAGTTATACCAATCATAAAAATTAAGTGCGATTGACAGGTCTATTGGTAATCAATCGAGAGATGATTGCTCGCTTGCTCACGGTCGCCGCTCTTTTGTATATCCAACCTGATATCCTGATTCCTGTTATCCTGCACCCTGATTCCCTGATAACCTGATAACCTGATAACCTATACCATAATTCCCTTATATTCTGATGTCCCAATAACATTCCTAAAAGAGCATATACTTTTTCGGATCCGTATTAATGGCTTCTTGTTCAGGCATAACATCACAAAGGAAAAGGCCGACTATTTTAATATTTGGCCTTTACTAAACAAATTTCCCATAGCGGCACGAGTTACAAACATTCTACGATGCCCACTTTAGATTCAGCTTCTTGCGTGAATGGACACATTCTCCCAAATACAGGTTAATCAGATTCTGATACGGTATACCTGTTTCTACAGACAAACCTTTGAAGTATTTAATGACGTCTATTCCAAGCCGAAGCGTAATCTGCTTTTTTAATTTATTTGCATAAGGATTTTTACGTCCATTCATCTTTGAAAAATCATATTCTTTCCTCATTTTCTTTCTCCAGCATAAACTTTTTCTTCTTTCTTATTTGCTTTCCTTGCAGAAATAATCCTAATCTCTGAACCTTTTCTTCGAAGACAGTAAGAAACGACCAAAGCTCTAAAACGCCAGCTAAGTCCGAGCATCAAAAATCTATCTTCATCTTTCGAGTGGTCGGGGTCGAAAAATTCAATTGCGTTTTCATCGTAAAATACCGTTGCCGCTTCCTCGAAAGAAACTTTATGTTTTTTTATATTCTGCTTTTCCTTTCCAGCATCCCCGCTAAACTTTATTTCAATCATAATTATATTATATTGCTAATATAATTATCGTCAAGCTTGCTTAATAAAATTATTTCAAAAATAGTGCAAAGAAAAAGGCCGAGCTGCTTCCAACTCGGCCTATATTTAAGTCCTGCTCGTTCAACTTTGAACTAAAAACTAAGAACCATGAACAAAAAAATCCAGGCGATGACCGAATTTTATCCGACTTTCGTTTGGCGGATTTATCCGCCGTAGCGCAAGCGAAGGAGAACTCATCCTCTCGGACTACCATCGGCCCGAGATTTATTATTTGGCGACGAGTTTATATCTTTCCGGATGTTCAATGATGTTTATTGAAAGGTCAACGTCCAAGTCAGGCCAATAGAGGTGGTCGCCGTGCCAGATCTCAACATTGGTAATCTGGCGGACATTAACATCTCTAAACCAGGGAAACTGCTCAAAAGCTAAAAAATATTCACTGTTGTTTAGAAATATCCAGAAACCATGTTCCGAAATATTGGTAATCTCAGGTCTTGAAATGCTTTTTCCACGCTTTAACGATTTCATTCTTATGTTTCTCCACCAGCTTTTGAAGTTGACCCAACTGTTTCTCCGAAAAACCGGTATAGGTTGACAGAGAGACGATGGGTTCAATCCAGAATTTTGCCTCACCATCAGGCGAGACAATATGAACGTGTATGCGTTCTTCTTCTCTGGAGAAAAAATAAAACCTGTAATTGCCGATGCGAAAAATAGTCGGACTCATACAACCAGTATAAAAACAGGTACAAGTTAAATCAAGCTTTTTTTGCGTAAAGAAAAAGGCCGAGCTGCTTCCAACTCGGCCTATATTTAAGTCCTGCTCGTTCAACTTTGAACGAAAAACTAATAAATATGAACAAAAAATCCTGGCGATGACCTACTCTCGCCTTTTGTTTCTTCCTTCTATTTTTACCTTTTGATTTTTGGTTTTTACTTTGACTATTGGCCTACCATTGGCCGCACGGGTTCAGCTTCATAGTCTCCTAATGATAACATGGATGGTCGAGTATCTACTTAGCAATAGAAGTGCCAATATTAGGACTGGCAGGATTTACATCAACAATTCGCTTTTTTGGTAAAATAACCAAGTCCAAATCTTCCATCGGTATCGCTCCAAGAAGAACCTGGTCGCCCATAACCAGAGCACCAACAAAGCCCACTCGATTCTTAAACTTTATCTGTATCGGCCCAACATAGGGGACAACCTCTTTGGAACCATCGGCTAAAATTACCTCTTTTTTATCTATTTTTTTAAGTTTTAATTGAATTCTAATATGTTCAGGTATGCAAAGGTGTACCGCACCGGAATCTGCAAGAGCATCGACCTCTATAGGCTCAAGAGTCTGGTCTTTTGGATTTTCAAGTATTATTTTCGCTGTTGCTAATCCCATATCCACACCTTTTCATATTGCCGCATAAATCTTCTTTCAGTTTACATTATAGACCATAAAATGTCAAAATGAATTTAGTGCAAAAGGAAAGCCACGACGATTCTCACCATCGTGGCTTATATAATCCTGCTTGTCCGCCGTAGCTGATAGGCGAAGGTGGAGCGATGACCGGACTTGTCCGCCGTAGGCGTGATTTTATCCGCTGACTTGTCCAGCATAGTGTTGACAAAGACGTGAGTTTCAACAGAGGATAGCTGCCCCCGAACGTTGCTTAACATTAAAATCTAATCTGGCGATTTTAGCGGCTTGTTATGTACATCACACATTGTTCACCATTCGACCTTGATTTCATACCATTCGGCGCCGTCATATCGGTCATCATTAAAGTATAAAGATAGCGTATAATCATTCTCTATATTGGGCTTCTCGATGATCGAAACATCACCCCTGCCTTGTGACTTTGTCACTTTAACCTCATCAATTGTCTTATTCGGCAATGGTGGAAACAAATCTCCGAATGGTTTTGAAATTGACCCATTCCATTGGGGATTCCACGCTTTGCCATTGATATAGGTAGGTTCGTCGAACCGATTCTGCCACTTGCCCGGCAAATCATAATTATGGTGCTGATACCAAAGCTGGCTGTCTCTAATTTTAATCGTGTCCGACCCGTCGATGAAAGCTCTGATTTGTATTGAACCGTGTTGTGTTACACCAGGCAGAGAACTTTGACATCCCATTAAAATGATAAAGGCCAGACATGAGCACACGATATAGATATAAATCCTTTTCATAATGAGGTCTCCTTTCTTGGGAGTTTGCAAAGGAAAAGGCCGAGCATAAATAGTTTTTAGTTAATTGATTTTAGTTTTGAGTTAAGCAAATAAATCTGTGTTAATCAGTGTCAATCCGTGGTTAATTAGCGCATAAAAAATCCTGGCGATGACCTATTCCCTGTCCACCGAAGCCTTGTCGTAGGTGGATCGCTGCGATATTTGTTTCAATGGAATAGCTGGCAACCTCTTTAGCGTTTTAGTCACAGGATCTACCATTATCCCAACCGACTCAAGGGCTGTAACGCCAAGTATCGGCTCTGCATCGGGCAAACCAAAAATTACACGGCCTGCTGTTGTCTCACCCATAAATTCAATCCGCACTAATCCAAAAGGATATTCTTTAACTGTGCCATCAGCCAGTTCGTATGACATTTTGCCTTCTTTTTTTACGCCGATTCTCTCAAGCTCTGGGGCAGGAACCATAGAATCCGTAGCGCCGGTATCCACAAGGAAAACCGCTTCATAGAACTTCTTCCCACTTCCGAAGGATGAAACCTTTGCTGTTACTTTTGTTAAACCCATACATCAACAGTATAAATCCTGCGTTAATCCGTGTCAAACAGAATTTACCCAAAGGAAAAGGCCGAGCATAAATAGTTTTTAGTTAATCGATTTTAGTTTTGAGTTAAGCAAATAAATCTGTGTTAATCAGTGTCAATCCCTGGTTAATTAGCGCATAAAAAATCCTGGCGATGACCTACTCTCGCCGCGAAGCGACTACCATCGGCCCGACGGGCTTAGCTTCTGAGTTCGGAATGGGATCAGGCGTTTCCCCGCCAGTATACTCACCAGGAAGCTCACATATCAGGCTTACGCCTGATAATTTCAAAAATTAAAATTAAAAAATCAAAATTTAGGAGTCCGCCTTCAGCGGACGACCTCATTAATTTTACATTTTGCATTTTGATTTTTGCATTTCTTAAAATATGCAGATGCGAATATGAGCACTTAATCTAGTTAATTAGTTAATTGGTTGATTAGTTAATTAGAAATCACCAATGTCAAATATCACAATTACCAATCACCATTTACCAATTACCAAAACCTGCCAACCAATGATTGATATGGTCAAGCAATCGAGCGTTAGTACCGGTTAGCTGAATGGATTTCTCCACTTACACACCCGGCCTATCAACCTGATAGTCTATCAGGGCTCTTCTGCCGCACCTATTTTTGACCAGTAACAAAACTTTGTGTTCCCTTTCCGTCATTGCGAGCCACGATGTCGTTTATCGTGGCGTGGCAATCTCGTTTTAGCAAACAATTGAGATTGCTTCGCGGCGCTCGCAATGACTATGCACAAAATCGTCACTGAGCAAAAATAGGTGCGGCACGGAATCCTCATCTTGGAGTGGGCTTCCCACTTAGATGCTTTCAGCGGTTATCCTTTCCCGACTTAGCTACCCGGCGATGCCCCTAGCGGGACAGCCGGTACACCAGCGGTCAGTGCTTCCTAATCCTCTCGTACTAAGGAAACATCTCCTCAAGATTCCTACGCCCACGGCAGATAGGGACCGACCTGGCTCACGCCGGTCTGAACCCAGCTCGCGTACCGCTTTAATTGGCGAACAGCCAAACCCTTGGGACCGCCTTCAGCCCCAGGATGCGATGGGCCGACATCGAGGTGCCAAACCTCCCCGCCGCTATGAACGCTCGGGGGAGATAAGCCTGTTATCCCCGGAGTACCTTTTATCTGTTGAGCGATGGCCCTTCCACACAGAACCACCGGATCATTAAGTCCTGCTTTCGCACCTGCTCGACTCATAAGTCTCGCAGTTAAGCACACTTATACCTTTACGCTCTGCACGTGATTGCCAACCACGTTGAGTGTACCTTTGAACTCCTCCGTTACTCTTTAGGAGGAGACCGCCCCAGTCAAACTGCCCACCTAGCACTGTTCTGCGCCCGGATTCACGGGACACAGTTAGGTGACTGACACAGCAAGGGTGGTATTTCAACGTCGGCTCTGCCCCGACCGAAATCGGAGCTTCATAGCCTCCCACCTATCCTACGCATGATATGCCAGGCATCAATACCAGGCTACAGTAAAGGTTCACGGGGTCTTTCCGTCTTGCCGCGGGAATGTGGTATCTTCACCACAAGTACAATTTCACCGAGTCCGTCCTCGAGACAGTGCTCCAGTCGTTGTACCGTTCATGCACGTCGGAACTTACCCGACAAGGAACTTCGCTACCTTAGGACCGTCATAGTTACGGCCGCCGTTTACCGGGGCTTCAGTTAGGAGCTTCACCACCACCATCTCTCGTGAAAGAAACAATGGTAGCTGACCCATCCCCTTAACCTTCCGGCACCGAGCAGGCATCATTCTCTATACATCCACTTTACATGTTAGCAGAGAACTGTGTTTTTGATAAACAGTCGCCAGAGCCACTTCACTGCGCCCTCAGCATCCCGACAGATGTAAAAAGTCAGGACCTGGAGGGACCCCTTATCGCAAACTTACGGGGTCAATTTGCCTAGTTCCTTAAGGACGGTTTTCTCGAGCGCCTTAGGATATTCTCCTCGCCTACCTGTGTCAGTTTTAGTACGGATATGCACCGTCGTCCTGTTTGAGGTTTTTCTCGACAATGACTCGGGCTGCTCGGGCATCTTAAATCGGCCCTCGCCGTCCTTCGGAGTCTTTGTGCCGGCGGATTTGCCTACCGACGACTCCTCCGGCAGAATAGCCACGACTAGTCGGCTTCCAGCCTCTGTCACTGCGTTACCCCCACAGTTCAAACCTTCGGTACATA
>Ga0315312_1001490_pt1 | contig 18044 bp, 16 predicted proteins | sample TDP7_MG_FD_203629 | JGI IMG/M metagenome (GOLD analysis project Ga0315312, IMG submission 203629) | Freshwater sediment microbial communities from Lake Towuti, South Sulawesi, Indonesia - TDP7 | ecosystem: Environmental > Aquatic > Freshwater > Lake > Sediment | place: Indonesia: South Sulawesi... | reverse complement strand
AGCCTGAATGGATCTGTCGAGAACGCCTCTTTCACGGTAAAGAAAATCTTTTAAGCGTGGATGAAGCAAACACGCTACTTGGTGTTGGAATCATGCATTATGAGCCAACTTTGGAGTCTCTGCGTAGGCATCCGGTTCCGGAATGGTTTCACGATGCCAAGATTGGAATATTTGTCCACTGGGGTCTGTATTCGGTACCCGGGTGGGCTCCTCTTACAGGCAATATAACAGAGGTCATCGCAAAAGAAGGGTGGAAGAGCGTCTTTGCAAAGAACCCGTATGCTGAATGGTACCTGAACTCAATCAGGATTGAAGGTAGCCCGTCTCACAAGTACCACATCAAAACCCACGGAGAAGAATTCTCTTACGACGAATTTGCTCCTCTGTTCAATGAAGCAACCAAGAATTGGGACCCCAACAACTGGGCGGAACTGTTTAAGAAAGCTGGAGCACGATACGTGGTTCTCACCACTAAACACCACGACGGTTTCTGCCTCTGGCCAACCAAGCATCCTAACCCGAAGAAGAAGGGTTATTTTTCCAAGCGTGATCTTGTAGGCGAGCTGGCAAAAGCCGTGCGAGCCCGTGGCATTAGGATGGGATTATATTACTCCCACGGGTTGGACTGGACGTTTAATGACACTCCAATACAAGGTCTTCCGGACCTTTACACCACTATTCCACAAGACCCGGAGCGATAATTTTGTCGAACAGATGTATCTCATAGGTGTGAATGAAAAAACAATCCCCTGCCCAGTACAAAAAATAGCAACTCAGGTTAATATTAAAAAAAATCTAAATAAAAGTTAAAAAGACTAGACATCAATGGAGAGTTTTCCATGATAAAAGAAGTACCGCAATGGGAATTTAAGGAGAGGGTCAAAGGATTTCAGGAAGAAATGAGTGCCAAAGGCTTCAATGGGGTGACAATTCACTCTAATGAGTCTGATTCTGCTAATGTTCGATATTTATCTGATTATTGGCCTATTTTCGAGTCAGCTGGAATTATTGTGCCAAATGAGGTCGAACCGATCCTACTTATAGGATGTGAAAGTGAAACTTTTGCGAGAGACAGAAGTAAGATTAAAAAGATAATGAAACTTTTAGAGTATCGTGAATCTGCAGAACCAGAGCATCCTGGCATTGAGGTTTACATGTTTAGGGAAGTCTTTAAAGAGGCATTAAAAGATAATAAAATTAAAAAACTTGGGATAATCGGTTATTCAATTATGCCATTTGTGATATACAATGAACAGAAGAAAGCTTTGCCCGAAGCTGAGATTGTAAAAACTGATGACATTTTACGGAAATTGAGAACGATAAAAAGTGAAAACGAAATAGATCTTTTAAAGGAGTCTTTTAGGATAGCTGAGGTAGGCCTAGAAAGAGTTTTAGATGAGATTAAACCAGGAATGACTGAGCTTCAAGTAGTCAACATTGCTCAAGAAGCAATGTATAAGAACGGCGCCGAGTGCGAGGGGCATGCACTATATGTTCTTTCAGGCAATAATTCTAGATACGCTATTTCTCGACCCACACATAAGAGGCTAGAAAAAGGGGAACTCATTCAACTAAATATAGGTGCTAGGGTGAGAATTGCTAAGGAGTAAGGCGATAGATTTCGTTATGAATGGCAAGAAGTTATAGAACTTTAAATTAGGTGGTTAAGACGATGGAAGAAATCATGGTGGTTTTTGGCTTTGATATGGAAACAGATATCGGCAGCTGGACCCCATACTACAAAGGATTAGTAAACGGTACACCTGGAATCTTGAACCTTTTATCAAGAAAAAATATAAAATCGACTTTTCTCTTCACGGGAGAAGCTGCTAAGAAATATCCCAACATTGTTAGAGAAGTAGCCGAAAGAGGACATGAGGTGGGATGTCATTCCTTATATCATGAAACTGTTGGTGATGAGCTTTTTCCTATCCCAGGAACTAAACCCTTACTTCCTGAAGAAGTGCCATTTAGATTGAGAAAAGCGACAGAATGGATCGAAGAAGTGCTCAATGATAAAGTTTTTTCTTTTAGGGCACCGAGACTTTGGGGAAGCACAGCCGTGGTCAATACACTAGAAAAATTAGGTTATAAAGCTGACGTATCCTATCCATTATACTATTATGGGGAGCAAATTGTACCATATCACCCTGACAAATACGAATGGACTAAAAAAGGCAATCTGAAAATTCTCGAAATACCAAACTTTGCAGACATGACTATGGAAAGCAAAGATGAATACGGAAGAGATAGAGATCAGTGGCCTCTTTTTAGAACAAAGGGAACAAACGAATTAATGAACCACATAGAGAATTATATGAGTTATGCGAGAAATAGAAATCGACAGGTAGTTTTATGTTTCTACTTCCATCCATGGGAGTTTGTGGAAATGTCTAAGGGACCGATACATTATGGTGAGGGCGCTGTTCTTCCAGATGAATACTTAGTTGAAAATTGTGGCGAATACGCTTTAGATCAGCTTGGAAAATTAATCGACTCTCTAAATTCACTTAAAGCGGTCTTTATGACCGCGAAGAATTTAGCGGAAAGATGGGATTAATTAATCCATGACTGGGAGTGCCAGAAAATAATCAAGAGGGAGTTGTAAGTTCTGAGAGGTAGAGATAGAAAAATAGAAATTTAAATCTTAGATGCGCTTCACTCTTCTAGTAAAGATAGCTTGACTTTAGCTATTTGAGATAGACCTTGAGATGTATCACAGCCAAATGCAACCTTGTTATTTCCACGTTTTATTATAGATATTTCTCCTTCAGACTTCACCTCTTCTAATGGAAAACCGTTAGCAGAGTATACTTTACAAACGTCTTCTTCGGGCTTAAGGATCAGGTATTGTTCTGGTTGAAGCTCTACGGGGAACGTTATAGTCTTCTCCATGGTTAAACTTGGGTTTCTTAAGGGTAATGTCTTTTCCTTTAATGCTTTTACGTTGCTTAAATATAATGTAACCTTCTTTGCATCGACGCTTCCATGTGGCATGATACACCAGTTTCAGCTGAGGAAACGTCAAATGGTTTTCTTCTTCAAAATCTAACAAAGTTACATTCTCGGTTTCTTCGTAATCCGCTAGTGAATGTAGCGGTTGTATTCTTAACTCTAATGATGGTGACTCAAAATCGTCATAAATATTCCATACGTTGCTTATTCCGTCAATGCTTCTAACATGGTGTTCGACGTGCTCTATATGCTGAGATGCCACTTTCCTTCAGCAACCTTTGTTAACCCATATTCAGCCTCTAGTTCTTGTAGTTTTTCTTTTTCTGAAAAATAGTTCTCAAGCCTCAGCGTCTCGTAATTCTTTATGATGGATAATATTTCTGGTGTCCAACCATTTCTCCTTAAATTATCCACGGTGGTTTGTATAGAGAGGGGCGTGTTGTACGCGAGGCATTTGCTACAAAGATATTCTATACCTTCTGGTTGAGTGGCATAGTAACAAGGCGTCCTTATGAGGAGGCTGAACCAACCGAACTCTGCTGGCATTAGGTTCTTGCACGTTTCCAGAACGCCCTTAATTTTCACTTTGTCAACGTGTCCCTTTACCCCTTTAGCCACAATATCCGTTTGGGCATCCCCAGAATATATGTGCCAATTAAAGTGATCTAGATGTTCATCAGTAGTTTTAAGCATAGTTACTTGTCCCTTGTAGATGCTGACTGTATAGCTGGCTCCTTCAACTAATACTTCTCTTTTGAACTTGTTGAAGAAGGCTAATTGGACTTTGGGTATACAATACCAAAATGCTCCTTGAACGGAAGCAGCTTCAGACCCGTCAAAATAGACCATGTCATATTTACACTTATTAACGATATCTGCTATACGTTGTGCAACTTCATCAAGAAGCGTAGTCTCAGCATCAGGTAAGTAGCAGCTAAACATTTCTGCTAGATGATAAATTACAGCTCCCTTCTCATGTTTTGCTGGCTTTGTACTTCTCGCTCCTCGGACACACCCTGTAAATCCGTAAGGAGGCTTTAAAGAGACTCCTTTGTAAGTTATGATTTAATCATTTATCTGAATGTCTGTTCCTCCCCCAACATAGTAAACCCCTGGTTCTGTCGGGGCGTCTTTTGGGGTTCTATCGTAGGAATAAAGGTGCTAGTGTCATTATCATATCGGCCAAAATGAAGGAGCCGTCTTTCGCTAATCGTTTGTCGGGAACTGGCGTCACGTAGAGGTCATTTTTCCTAATACAGCTCGTCCAAAAATGAAGTCCCGCTTTTAGTCCTGGATCATGTTTTTTTAACAACGTTTTTCACTCCATCTAGTCCGTTTGTATAGTTCTTATGGCTTACAGGATAATGACCGAACTCATTTTCATCGCAGCATTTTCGATGTAGTTTTTGCCAGTAACTTTATTGATGAACGACTTATTAAGACCGTCGGAAGTAATTACATACTTAAGATATTTATTTTCTAGAATTATGCTTTTTTGACTCAAGTTCGCTCACAAATCCTTTTGATTAATCTATATTGATCTGTTTAGAGCAAGTTCTTTAAGAGTTTACAGTGAAAAGGTTATTCGTACGTATTGGAAAAGGCGAATCTTTCAACTAACTGGACACTCCCATCAGTTGATGACGTGGCAGCACCATGTTAGAATTGTAAATTTTAACCTGAAAGCTTTTAAGAACCTGACCATACCTAAAATATCGTGGTAAATTCGATGTTAAAGGAAATACCAGACTGGGAGTTTGAGCAGAGAATTATGAGAATTCAGAAAGAACTGAATGCTAGGGGGTTAGACGCGGTCATCGTGCACTCTAATGAAGCGGACTTCGCTAATGTAAGGTACCTATCTAACTACTGGCCCGCATTCGAATCTGCTGGAGTAGTTGTGCCTAAGGATGGTGAAGCCATACTTCTAATAGGACCTGAAAGTGAAACATATGCAGAGGATAGAAGTAAAATCAGGAAGATAATGAAGGTTTTAGAGTATCGTGAATCTGCTGAGCCGGAGTACCCCGGCATCCAGCTATACACATTTGGAAATGTCTTCGAAGAGGCATTAGGAGGCGAGAAAGTTAAGAGGCTTGGCATAGCTGGCTACGCCATTATGCCTTTACCCGTGTATGAGGAATTGAAGAGAGCCTTACCCGAAACCGAGATTGTGAAAGTTGATGATATTTTAAGAAATATGAGATCGGTAAAAAGTGAGAACGAAATAGCTCTTTTAAAGGAGAGTTTCAGAATTGCAGGGATAGCTGTGGAAAGAGTACTCGAGAGGATCGAACCTGGAATGACAGAGCTTCAAGTGGCCGGCATAGCGCAAGGAGCGATGTACCAAAATGGAGCCGAGTATGAAGGGATGCCATTGTATGTTCTTTCGGGCAAGAACTCTAGGCACGCCATTTCTAGACCAACCCATAGAAGGCTGAGAGTGAAAGAGCTAATCCAGCTGAATATAGGCGCTAGGGTAGGCGGATACTCATCTAGTATAGGTAGACCTATATGCTTAGGAAGGATGCCCTCAGATATGAGGAAACTTGTAGAAATGGGACTTGAGCTTCATAGAGAAACGGAAGATTCGATCGGGGAAGGAGTTCCTGCGAGAGATGTTGTGGAAGCTTTCTTCAAATCCGCTGAGAGAAAAGGTTGTGAGAAAAACGTCCTTTACGGTCCATGTCATGGTATTGGTCTTATAGAAGTAGAGCCTCCTTGGATGGAATCCACATCGGAGTATCTACTAAAGGAGAATATGACGTTTCAAGTTGATACATTCCTTTACACAGAATCTTATGGACTTAGATGGGAGGATGGTATAAGAGTAACTGGAAAGGGACTTGATAAGTTTTATACCAGATTGGAGGAAGTTCTAGAACTCTCACGCTAATGAATACAGTAGTGATGGGGATGGGGATCAACGGCATACCTTCAGAACAGATGGGCTGACAGCTTATTATGACTCATGTCACAAACCAGATAAAGCACGTAAGAGATAAAGGTTCCACTTGTTTTATGCTTTTGTTTCCACCCATAAAAGTTGGTAGAAATGCCCAAAGGTCCAATCCGTTATAACCCAGAAGAAAGCGTTCTGCTCGATGAGTACCTAATAAGAAACTGTGGCGATTATGTTTTAGATTATCTAGGTAAAATTTATCGGCTCCTTAAATTCGCTTAAAGCCATCTTAGTGACCGCAATGAATTTAGCGGAAATATGGGATGCATTGGGGTTAGATTGAATCTATAATGTTAGTATAGAAAATTTATCAAAAATAATTTTTAATCATACTTCTAGTGAGTTAATCATGAAAAAATTAGATTCTAAATACGGATGTGCCTTAGTTAAGCTTGCTCGGAAAATTGTTGTTACATATTTGAAAGAGGGAGTTGTAATTTCTGTAAAGCAGAAAGAAGGATTATGTGATGAAGAGACGATGGGAGGTTTTTTAACCGCCAAAATAATTAAAGAGGTTAACAATGAGAAGACAGAAAGAGTAGTAATGTCTGCGGGTTGCCCCCTTCCCTTGATGTCTTTGAGAGATATCGTGGTTGATTCGGCAATAAATATGGCTATTCAGATCAGATCTCGTTCTCTTTTGAATACTTTGGAGATTAAAAACTTAATTTTCGAAATAGACGTATTGACTCCGCTTAGAATTGTTGACGTAGAAAAACCAACTGATTATTTAAGGAAGATTCGGGTTGGACGGGATGGGTTAATGGTGGAACGTGGCTTTTTTAGAGTCTTGTTACTTCCAAAGGTTCCTTTAGAAAAAGGTTGGGATGCTCAAGATTTCCTTAGCGAATGCTGCGTAAGAGCGGGTTATCCTCCGGATGCGTGGTTGTATAAAAACGTTAATATCTACGCTTTTCAGTCTCAAATTTTCAAAGAGGTTAAGCCCCTCGGGAAAATAATCGAGTTGAGCCTTGATCCGGGCGCGGTTGATCCTTAAAAATGAAATACGATGTTATATTTCTCCACCCACCTGCCATATACGATTTTCGAAAAAGGATAATATTTCCTGGGCCAATTGCCGAAACAATTCGTGAAAGTACTTCCCAGTTCATTATTTTTCCAGTAGGCTTACTAAGCATGGCGGAATATCTTGAAAGATATGGTTGTAGGGTAAAAATTTTCAATTTAGGAGAGGAGATGATAAGTGATCCAAATTATGATGATCAAAGATTTATTGAAAAGACAGAATCTGACATTTATGCAATTGATTTGCATTGGTGTACACATGCACATGGCTCTATCGAGATAGCTAGGTTATGTAAGAAATTTCACCCATCATCCTTGATAGTTCTTGGTGGTTTGACAGCTACATGCTTCCATACTGAAATAATTAAGAAGTTTCCATTTATTGATGTTGTTTTGCGCGGGGAGTCAGAAAAAGCGATTCTTCAACTTATTGACAACCTAGCGGACTCGAGAAAAATTCGAGAGGTTGGGAATGCAACCTATCGGGGTAACGATGGAAAAATTTTCGTAAATTCACTTATTGAGCCATGCAAAGACCTTGATGAATTTGAGTTTACTCGATTCGATTTAGTGGCTCCTAAAGATCTATCTATAACAACTAGAATTCCCGAAAAGATGATTTCTTGGAACATACCGATATGCAGAGGATGTACACAGAGTTGCGTTACTTGCGGAGGCTCAGCGTATAGTTACCTAACTTTATGTGGTAGGGAAAAACCTGCATTCAGAAGCCCGACCAAAATTTGTGAGGATCTTCAAAAACTTAAGGAACAAGGGTTTGAACATGTCTTCTTATCCCAAGATCCGCGTATCGGAGGAAAAAGTTACCAAAGTGAGCTATTCAGATCATTTGCGAAAGAAAAAATCGATATCTCTTTGACTATGGAACTTTTCAATCCTGCTAACGACAGTTTTTTAAGAAATCTGAGGAGAATTAAAACGAACGTGTCATTAACCATATCGCCTGAGTCTGGAGTTGGAAGAGTACGTCGCTTCCATGGTCGAAAGTATACTAATGACGAAATTTTTACAACAATGAAGCTTTGTAGGAAATTCAATGTGCGCCTCTCAATATTCTTTATGATAGGGTTAAGTAAAGAAACTTGGAGGACGTTAAATGACGCATGGAAATTTATTGAAACTATTTGCAAGGTTGATCGAGAAACGCGCGTTGGAGAGAAAGAACAGCTGTATCCGTATCCGTTTTGGTTTAATTTTATGTTTGGACCTATGATACTTCTTGATCCAGGTTCTCTTGCATTCGATTTCCCAAAAAGATATGGATATGAATTATTCTTTTCAAATTTTGAGGATTACTACAACGGATTGACTATGCCCTCTTGGCATCAATGGATAAGTTATAGAACAAGGTTCCTGAGTAGGATGGATATAGCAGAAATGACGTTGCGATCTCTTGAGTTCATGTGGCGTGTGAAAGATAAATATTGTATTTTCGGAGGGCGTCCTGATAGGCTATTAGATAAGGCTATTCTAAGCTCAATACTCTTTGACATAAGTTCAAACAGAGTGATTATCAGAGAGGTAGACAATATAATGTCATTACATAATCCGATAGAAAAGGAAGAGAGATTAAAAATACTAAGAGAAATTCTATCTGAATTTTCTTCTCGTCCCTGGCTACGGAAGGAAATATACGATCCCATTGGTTACAAGGAGAAATTTGAGAAGATCGCCCGTGAGTCGATGCCGTTATTAAGTTGTTATTGAATTGTTACCTTCACGGGTAGTATCTTAACACATTTCTATTAGACACTGTCAAGTTAGCGGAAAAATAGTCTTAAATTTCCGTTTCGTTTTATTGTTCTGTTACGGACTGATTTTGTGAGGCTATAGCTGAGGGAGGAGCAGGCCATAGGCCGTAGGGGTAGGCTGAGGTACAAGTATAGGCTTTGAGGATGCCGAACCATCTTTCTATGCGGTTTCGCATTCCAGAGGTTACGTTTCGCCATTTGAGTCCTAGGCTTGTTGCTGTAGGCTTCCAACACTTTTCTGAGTAAGGCTTCAGCATCCATGATATTCCTCGCCCATGAGACACGGCATGCTAAAACCTCTTTGGTCTTCACATCCACTGCAGCCCGCACAAAGAGCTGTTCGCCGCCGACCTTCAGCTTCGTCTCATCTACAGCCACGACTCTTCTACGCCTCTGTTCAGGCTTTTGAAACGCATCCTTCAACCTCCTAAACCACAAACGGACGGATTCATGGGCAAACTTTGCGGAATCCCTCAAGACCCTTGCAACAACCCTATATGAGAGGCCAGAGTAGTATAGCACGGTGGATAGGACCTTCACTTTGAGGGGCTTACGATTCCAACAGAACACTCTAGCCTTCTCAACCCTATCCACCAAAACCGAAAAGGGTTCAACAGAACTCCACCAATAAACTAATAATGGGAACCTACAGAAAAACTTGACACTCATGAAAGATGTGCCTGGGCCAGCGATCCTAATCCCGCCATCAGCCAGCAATAGTGTAATCAGTTGATAATGGATTCAAGTTTTCTCTCATATCGCTTCCGGTTTGCTGCTTCAACCATGATCCATCTCAGCATTCTAGAACCCTGCTTGGTTATGCTTCCATGATACCCCAAGCTCCCAGACTGATACAGAGATGGAGCCAATCCCGCCCAAGATGCAAGCTTCTTGTAGTCCGAGAACCTATCGATATCCCCCATCTCCGACCCAATCAGAAGAGCCGTATAGACATCTACACCCGTCATGCCGTCATGCTGAGCAGGAGCTTAACATCCTCGTCTCTCGAGGCCTTTCTATGCACCTCTTCATCCACCCTCTTAACCTGCTAGTTCAGACTTGCTATATATTGAAGACAGTTATCAAGCATCAGCCTATCCAAAGAGTTAAGCTCCAGCGCCTTGAGCCATTCCAACCCTCCTTTCCAAACAGATCTGAACCCTCATGCTTGAACCCATACGTGTCGATTAATGCATGCACCCTATTCTTTATCATCGTCCTCATCTTCACTATCGATGATCTATGCCCTTTGAGCGCTCTTACCTTTCTAAGCTCCTTTGGAGGGACGTAGCTCTCAGCCACCAAGTCACTCCTCAACAGATGAGCTAGTATCCTAGCATCAACCTTATCGCTCTTCATCTTTGCAGACGCTATCGCCTTAGTCTTCAAAAGATTCGCCAGCACCACTCGCATATGTCTCTCCTCAAGGATATTGTAAAGGTTTATCAAAACACTTCCCGTAGACTCCATGACTACTCTATCTTCCATGGCGAGAATTGAAGTCAGATCCTCTATGCCCTTAAGATTATTGCTGAAAGTGAACTCCTTGACTATGAAGCCTTTCGGATCCATTATTGCCGCTCTGCACTTTGCCTTCCCAACGTCTATCCCCACATACTTCATTCCCTTCATCACCCAGCTGGCTTCAGGCTGCATTCACTCATCCGGGCTCAAAGCCCAATTCTTTAGCAGCTCAGGACTGCCCAGTCAACATCACGGTCGCGTAGACCATGTCAAGTTAAGGGCTAGCCAGCCTAAACACAGCAAGAAACATCTTTCATAAAGTCAACATCATTTTTATTGTGGAAAGCTTTATATACAAAATTGTCAAAATCTTAAGACTATGCCTGAAGCAAAAATAAGTAGAAGAAAGTATATCGCCGCTACTGGAGGAATAGCTGCAGTGGCGGTTATTGGAGGAGTCGGCGCCTATTATTTAACTAGACCACCACCACCACCAACACCAACTAAGATGTCCATATTTGGACAGGGACCATCTATAGAGCAGACTACGATGGAAGAATGGGTTGAACGATGGAAGAGAGAGCATCCAGATTTCGAAATAAAAACGGAGTGGGCCGGTGGCATAGGGTACAGGGACGCAGCAAAGACCAGAATTTTGGCAGGAACAGCATCAGACATTATATGGTCCAATACTGGCACGCACGGAGAGGAATTCATAGCGATAGATGGTATAGCGAATCTGAAAGAGTTTTACGAAAAGTATAGAATCTGGGATAGAATCATCGGTGGTGATCCAGCCGAGAATCCGGCTTCTACAGCCGTTCTGGTCTCTTATACCCCAAGTGTGCCACCAGTATACCATTACCCCCCAGAGCCGGGAGCAGAACCGTATTTTATTCCGACAAGCGGACTTGCTTGGGGAATGTATTACAATCCAGCAATTTTCAATAAGTATGATGTCGATCCTAATATTGGAACTTGGGATGAGCTATCAGCTGCATGTGAAACTTTCAAAAAAGAGGGTTTGGTTCCCATAGCCCTAGAGGCTATTGCGCCTTGGGAGGTTGAACACTTCTACGATATTCTGTTGGTTAATGTCGAAGGAGGCTGTATTGATGATCCAAGGCTCATTGATAAAGCTCAAAAGGGAGAAGTCGCTTGGACTGATGAGCCTTTTATGAAAGCTATGGAATACTATCAGGATTACAGAGACAAGGGGTACTTCCAAGAGGGTGCATTGGGAATGGAATCAGAGACGGTGACATTATTATTTACTGAGGGAAAATCAGCAATGTACTGTCAGGGCTCTTGGCAGGTCGCCACTATAAGGGGAACGGCGCCAACCTTAGAATTCGATGTTCTACCAAACTGTTGGCCTACGATTAGAGAGGATAAGAAACACTATACTATAGGCGGATGTTGTGATGGTTGGGGCATTAATCCCAAAGCGGAGAACAAAGAGGATCTATACGAATTCTTTGAATTCATAACAAGACCCGAACAAATGTCTGCTTATCCTGAAATAGCGAAGATGTCGTGCGTCTATAAAGACGTTACTCCATTAGAGGATCCCCTAATGAATAAATTTGTGGCGATGTTTCCAAATATGCACATATGGGTAGACATAATTATACACATGGAGATGAGAAGTCGGCTGAGGCTAAACTTGAAGAAATTCATTAATTTCGAGATGAGTGGCGAGGAAGTCTTAACTGATCTAGAAACATACTCTCAAACGTTAAGAGCAGGTTAAGGCAAATAAGTATTCCTCTCTTTTTTCTTTATTAATATCTTTAACGTCGAGATGATTTACTATGTCTATATTAAGGAATGCATCGATGATTGCTGATAAGTTTTGTGAATGGCAAGATGAGGAAACTGGAGGTTTAAGTAAGGAGAAAAGCGGATACCACAAGCCTTGGTCTTCGCATCCCGAAGCTTATTCCGTGCTATTCAATTGGGATGTCCCATTCATAAGTTATATGCTTTATCGGGTCTACCGGGCGGGTGCAAAGAAGAAGTATAAACAATCGGCCGACCGATACGCAAGTTGCGTGGTGACAAAAACTTTAGAGATAAGAAAACCTCCTACAGGTGCAAGCTATGAGTTTGGAGCGGCATTATGGTCCCTCTCACAGTACAAAAAGGAAAATCCAAAAGATACATCTTTAGATGAGGCTGCACTAGAATTATATCGACTGCTTATTGAACGCCGAATAAACCAACCCCAATACTTTTCATTTGGATACACCATCACCACGGGACCAGACAAAGGAAAGGATCCTGGCTTCTCCAATGATCTCACCCTAATGGGTTTAGGTTTAATGGGCTACTACGACCTTTCCAGAAATACTGAGGCATTAGAACACGCCCGTAATTTAAGCCGATACTTCACAACTGAATATCAACCAGGCACAGCAAAAGGAGTTTGGGCATCTTCCCTAGGGACGTGGATTGTTGGGCCTTTACGGGCGATAGGATGGGAGCTCCTCCCAAACTGCTACTCTGATGAAGTCGGCTGGACACCCAACCATAGTGGAGTAATGTATCTGACACAGTTATATCGAGTAACAAAACAGCCAGAAGTACGAAAAGTATGCCTCAGCCATCTTGCTTGGTCGCTTGATAAATGCCAGTTTGATGATGGAGCTATTGGTGCTCATGCGAGAGATGACAAGTGGCTTGGGGCAACAGGAGCCGCGGTAACCGAATATGTCATGTTTATGAAAGAGGGCATGCTGGATAGAGAGTATACTAATCGATATCTTCCTAAGGTGTTGAAAGCTTTAGAATATCTTCAGGTTAATTCGGCTCCAGATAAGATGCCAAAAGACGGATATGTCCGCGTAACAGGAGAATCGGTGCCAGAACCAGACTGTGTCGTAACAATGTACTTGGCTTGGGCAGCGGAGGGACTACTCGATGGTATTGAACTGAAGATGGATCAATCTTAAAAGTCTTCAGAGGGGAATCTCATAAACCAGAAAGCTGAAAGAGATCCAAAGTGGTTTGAGAGCCAGTCTAGAATTTTTCATATGGACTTATATATCCCACCTGACGCACCCAGAGCTTTTGAGGAGTACGATCCCGCTAGGATAGCGGATGATTTGGCAGGGACTGGAGCTAACGTAGCCATCATCTTTGCCGTAAACCAATGGGGACTAGCTTATTATAATAGTGAAATTGCCCCCAAGCATCCATCTCTAAAAAATAGAGAGTTTCTACCTGAGGTAGCGGAGGAGCTCCACAAACGCGGATTAAAAGCAATCGCCTACATCAATTATATGGACTCCTATGGATGTGAGAAATACCCCCAATGGATGCAAAGAGACGCCCAAGGAAAACCCTTGGTATTTGATATTCCATCTCTCGGGTTGACGTTATATTACTCTTGTCCAAGTAGCCAAGAGCATCGTGAACGAATGCTGGCGATAGTTAGGGAAGTCGTGGCTAACTATGAGGTTGACGGAATCTGGTTTGATATGTTCCATTATTACATGCATGATCTCTGTTACTGTGATAATTGTAAGAAGGGATTTAGCGGAGACACAGGACACGATCTTCCAGATAAGGATTGGTGCAATCCTATATTCAGAAGATTTATACGGTGGAGATACAAAGTCATCGAGAACTTTTTGTCCGAAATAAAAAAGAATATTCATGCCATAAACTCATCTTGTCAATTTATCCCTCATCTCTCTGCATCAGGAATTTATCCTATGAGCTATAGGGTCGGTCATAAAGCATCAGATCTTATCAAGCATTGCGATATTCTGGACGTTGAATACTGTGACACAGTGATCGGGCCTGGTCTACTACATAGTATTTGGAGAATCGGTGAAATTGCCAATTTCTGTTATTCACTGAATAGCGTTCATAACAAAAAAGGCAGACCTTGGGTCCTCATCCCCCAGATGTTCAGCGGATTTTATACTACAATTCCAGAAACCGAATTATTGATCCAATCTATGGATATCGTTGCTAATAACTGTGATGTTAGCGTGTACCCTCAGCCTTACCCCTCCACTCAATATCACAAAGATATCCTGCTAAGAATGAAGAACGCATTTGAATACGTTAAGAAATTTGATGATTACGTTAATGATAGAATCCCCCTAACTTTCACAGGGTTACTATATTCACAGAACTCAAGGGACTTCTATGGAAGAGACGAACCAGCAAAATATATAGACGCCTTCAGAGGTTACTATAAGGCACTCTCAGAAATGCATATTCCAGCCAACATAGTCGTGGAAGAGCATCTTGGTAACCAAGATCTAAAAGATTTCGAGGTTATGGTCATACCAAATGCTGCTTGCCTTAGCGATATTGCCATAGATGAACTTACTGATTACGTAGAGAATGGCGGCAATCTGGTCGTTACAGGTGAGGCTTCACTTTACGATGAAGAGGGAACGCCAAGAAAGGATTACGGCCTAGGTAAAGTGCTATCAGTTCATTATCTCTCAACTAGTAGCTTGGGAAGAGGTTACTTCCTCCTGAGAACTGATGGTTCAATTGCTAGAGGTGTACAAGCCTCCAATCCTTTCTTCTTTCTAGGACAGGAGGTTTTGTTTGAAGCTCTGGAGCAGCAAGAGATAGTCGCAGACCGAGTACTTCCTCTCCATGCCAAGGATCTTGACGTATATCCAGGTGATTTACTTCCGTATCCAGCTATCGTTAGAGGACGCTATGGAAAAGGAAGGATCGTATATTCTGGTGTTCCCATAGATGCATCCTACTTCCGAGTCGGAGAGTTAGGCTCTAGGATCATCCTAGCAAATCTCGTTATGGGCGCATCTTCAAAAGAATGCTTTTTCATGACAGATGCGCCAGCAACCGTCATGACAACCCAATACAGACAAAGAGATAGATATCTTATTCACTTTGTTAATTACACAGTGAATCAACAGTCGATTGCAGGTAAGGGTAGTTCAGGTGTGATAGATGTCATTCCAGTTACTAACATTCATGCAAATCTTAGACTTAGAGTAACCGAGAAGCCATTGAGAGTGTACCTCGCTCCAGATCCCAAAAACGAAATTAGGTACGAATCCAAAGATGCCATTGTACAGTTCACGCTGCCAAAGCTAGAGATCCATCAACTTGTTGCCATAGAAATAGAATGAGAATCGAGAAGCCGCTAAAGATTATCACGAAAAACATATAAATACAGATAGGGAATAAATCACTCATGAACCCCAACTCGTTTAGAGCTGGCTTTCTCAAAGAAATTTTGAGAAATAAACCCTTTTATTTTCTCTTAATGCCTACACTAGCTTTTTATAGCGTATTTGTTTTGTACCCACTTATAGACACGTTTCGTCTGAGTCTATTCGAACATCCTTACTGGCCTGATGAACGTTTTGTGGGAATTAGTAATTATATAAGAATTCTTACCTCTGACACCCTTTTTTACAGAGCATTCATTAATAACCTCCAAGTATTGGTCCTATCGATGGTTGGAAATGCTGGTACAGGTTTATTTTTGGCTGTATTACTGAATAGCCTTAAAAACGAAAGAATAAGGAGAATATATTTAACCATGCTTTTTTGGCCTTACATGATGATGCCAGTCGCGGTCGCAAAATTATTCCGTCGCTTTTACGATCCTCATTTCGGGTTACTCAATCATTTCCTTGAATCATTAGGATTGCAAAGTTGGACTAGAGTATGGCTGGGAGATCCGCAATCAGCCGTGTTCTGTGTTTGGGTTGCCTGCTGGTGGATGTCTATCTCAATTAATATGTTAATATTCTATGCCGGATTGCAAGGCATCGACCCGGCTCTCTATGAAGCTGCGCAGATAGACGGAGCAGGTCGCCTCTCCTCTTTCATACATATAACTGTTCCCTCTCTAAGATCTGTTATTATGGTTATGTTCACGCTTATTACTATAGGAGCTTTTAAGGTATTCGACATCTTCTGGGTACTAGGTGGTGGTTCCCCGCTCCCGGCCTTTTTCATGGTATTAGCAACGGAACAATATGATATGGCTTGGTTTTATAATTACTTTGGATACGCGTCTGCCTTGGCGGTTGTTATGATAATCATTATTCTGATTACAACAATAATTTATTTGCGAATACAGGAGGTGTAGAAAAATGAGTTCATCAATCACTAAAAAGATTCCGCGATTTTTCTCTCACTTAGTCTTGTTGTTTTTTGTTATTATATCAGTTTATCCCCTATTTTGGATGGTTTTATCTTCTTTAAAAACTCTTCCAGATTTTACTTCGAATATGTGGGGTTTGCCAAAAGAAATCATGTTAAGTAACTATGTTGTCGCATGGGAAAAAGGGATAGGCACCTACTTGAGAAATTCCTTAATAATAGCTTCAGTGACTACAATACTTGTTGTCTTTTTTGGCGCTATGGCGGCCTATCCGTTTGCGAGAACAGGGTTCCTGGGGAAGAATGCCTTATACTTCTATCTATTTTTGGGAATGATGGCGCCAGTCGCAGGGATAGTAATCCCTATATTTTATTTAGCGAAAAATTATCAGATTGCTAACAATTATATCGGTGTAATTTTGCCATATGTCGCACTTAATTTGCCGTTTGCGGTACTAGTGATGAGAGGATTTTACTTTACTCTGCCTCCTGATCTTGAGGATGCCGCTAGAATAGATGGATGTTCTGAGTTAAACATTTTCCTTAAAATAATCTGGCCTCTATCGATAAATGGGTTAATAACTATCGCGATATTTACTTTTCTTGCCTCATGGAATGAATTTTTCTTATCTTTAGTGCTTTTATATGATGAAAACTTGAAAACACTACCAACGGGACTGTCTAGATTCACCGTTACAATTGGTATGGGCCAGATTACTTATTTTCCAGCTTTATTCGCAGCCATTAGTATAATAACGCTTCCTATCGTTATTCTTTTTGTATTCCTTCAGAAGTATTTCATTTCAGGAATAACCCAGGGAGGCGTCAAGTTTTAGTTTGACCATCAGCGTTTTCGCTCTTTATAGCCGCGAAAGCGTATCGTTCATGCAGTATCTACGGGTTTCATTCCGCTGAGCGCCGCATGAAGCTCCGTCTGAAGCACGTCTGTGAATGTCATATACTCTGGATGTTTCGGCCTAACTGTTCCTGATTATATTAGGGTCTTTATAGAGTTCTATCCTTGCCTGTAGATGAGCACCATTTAGCATTAGCCACTTCATGTTATCATGGCTTCCAAACCATTTTACGTATTCCCAAGCATCATCAATGAACTTGGAACCCGGGTTTATAGCCCAGCTCCATCCTCCAACACAGTGCCAGGATTGGTTTCCAATGATTGGGCGGAACTATTTAAGAAATCTGGGGCACGATACGTGGTTCTCACGACTAAACACCACGACGGTTTCTGCCTCTGGCCAACTAAGCATCCTAACCCGAAGAAGAAGAGTTATTTTTCCAAGCGTCATCTTGTGGGCAAGCTGGCAAAAGCCGTGCGAGCCCGTGGCATTAGGATGGAATTATATCACTCCCACGGGTTAGACTGGACGTTTAATGACACTCCAATACAAAGGTCCTCCGGACCTTTACACCATTATTCCACAAGACCTAGAATACGTGAAGTAGGTCAGCAATCACTGGCGTGAACTAATCGACCGTTACCAGACATCCGTCATGTGGGGCGACATCGGGATTCCATCTGCAGCAGACCTCAGAGAGCTATTCGCTTACTATTACAACACGGTCCAGACGGCGTTATAAACGACCGTTTCTGGCAGTTTGATCCCGAGACGTTGGCTAAGTTGATGGGTAGTGAAAAGATATCGCCTGAAATATTGCCCGGCGGAGTACATTTCGACTTTAGAACACCCGAATATGCCACACGTGACAAGATCACGGAAGAGAAATGGGAG
>Ga0315312_1001489_pt1 | contig 18059 bp, 18 predicted proteins | sample TDP7_MG_FD_203629 | JGI IMG/M metagenome (GOLD analysis project Ga0315312, IMG submission 203629) | Freshwater sediment microbial communities from Lake Towuti, South Sulawesi, Indonesia - TDP7 | ecosystem: Environmental > Aquatic > Freshwater > Lake > Sediment | place: Indonesia: South Sulawesi... | reverse complement strand
CCTTATACGAAGGAGGTCATCGAGAGATGGCTGAGTAACCTTCCGAACTTGATAGCCTTGATAGCTCTTCATGATGCGAAGATTGTCGGGCACGCACAGATCTTCAGATTCATCCATCCTAGGAGAAAAGGAACAGGAGATCTACTGATCTATCTTCATCAGGATTTTCACAATGTAGGGCTGGGCACAGCCATGCTTGCTAGGCTGCTAGAACTCGCCAAAAAAGAAGGACTACACAAATTGCATCTGTACGTAATTGCAGAGAATAGCCCTGCAATCCGTCTCTACGAGAGATTCGGCTTCAGGACGGAAGGAGTAAAGAAGGAGGCCTATCTCGGGGAAGACGGAAGATATCATGACGAACTCATAATGGGCTTGGTATTTGGGTGATATTTGAGGAAGTGGGCGGGACCAGAGTCATCGAGAAGCCGATAGGAGAACCGACACCAAGAGTACGCTAGCTCCGTACTATTCTTCAGCTAAGGAAGACATGGCGGAAGACCCCCCATAAGATGGCTCGGGTACAGAGACTACGCATAAATGTCCTACAATTTGCAAGGACCCCCCTACCCTCCACATTTCGGATCCTGATCTAAGCTGGAGAAGTGCTTTCTATGATCTAATACTGAATGCGCAGACTGGGCCGCCTTGGCCGATCGCCTGCTCAAGCTTTACCTTCACAGGTTTTCCCAAAGCAGTCTCGAAGATCTCCTTAAGCCAGCCAGTGGAGCAGTTGCAGAAGGTCGGTGACTTCACAAGCCCCCCACTCCTTAAGGGACAGAAGCATTTCTTGTAGACGACGCGGACTATCTCGCCGTCCCTTTGCCAGCTAAACTTCCCTGAGGTGATCCGGCTCAATTTGTCCAACAGCTCGTCAATTCTCTTGCCACCATCCTCGATAGCTTTCGCATCTTTGGCAGCAGAGCTGAGACGGGCGCAAGCTCGGCCGCAGGATTCGAGTAAGGTCTTCTTTGTCCTTTCGTCGGCCTGAGTTTCTAGGGACAATATTGCCGCTTCGAGCCACGAGCGCGTATGTTCTTTCAGATATTGCGCACGGTCACTCATGCCGACATCTCCCGAGGATAGTTCTCCTCTTCTAGACCATTGATAGCATATATGAGATGTTCATCCGCTAAGGAGCCTGGCCCTTTTCGGAACCTATTGGTTCTCACTCACCAATGATCTGGACGATAAGCTCCCTTGATCGGCTTCGCGTGTCAAGTTCAACTAGCACTAGTTGCTGCCAAGTTCCAAGAGTAAGCTTCCCGTCTTTGATCGGAACCGTCAGGGAAGGCCCTATCAACGATGCCCTCACATGCGAGTGTCCATTCCCGTCGTGCCAGCGCTTCTCATGCTCGTAGACAGCGTTTCTTGGCGCTATCTTCTCAAGCATAGAGGGAAAATCAGTCAACAGGCCGGGCTCGTACTCTATTGTTGTGACTGCCGCCGTGGAGCCGGGCACGAATATCGTGGCTATCCCATCTTCGATCTGCCTATTCTCAACTACGCCCCCAACTTTCGCGGTGATGTCGACCATGTCGACCTCACCCTTGGTCTTCAAGGAGATTCGTTCAGAGACTACCTTCATCGTACACAAGCCTCAACCAAAAGCAATCTCAAATCGGACTTATCAAGACAAAGGCTAAGCACCGCTATTCTATTGCTATTTCTGCGCTACTGGAAACCCTAGCCCAAACGGCAAGTGGTATCCACCATTTGCTTAAGATCAGGTTCAGAGATCACTTGTGGGAGACGTGATCAAATGACGTATCGGGAAGGGGCAGAGAAATATTACGACCTCTTCGGTGAAAAGCAAGACGCAGGCTTCTACCTAGACCTTGCTAAGAAGCAAGGCGGGAAGGCCCTTGAACTGGGCGTGGGTACTGCTCGCCTTGCTGTTCAGCTAGCCCGAGCTGGCGTCGAGGTCTGGGGAATCGACAACTCTCCACACATGCTTAGAGCAGCGAAGACGAAGCTTGCAAAGGAAAAGCCAGAGGTTCGGAGCCGCATCCACCTTGAGCAGAGAGATGTTCGGGAATTCGATCTCCCTGAGCGCTTTGGCTTAGTGTATTTTCCGAGCTTCAGCTTCGATCACCTCGTCACCCAGAACGATCAGGTCTCGACCTTGAGATGCGTTCTCAGACATCTTGCGTCAGATGGCGCATTCGCCTTTGATCTCGCTCATGCACCCAAGATCGAGGCGGGCAGTGGTTGGTTCATAGAGCGAAAGGCCCTTGATGATCAAAGGACTGTCGTCCGTCTCGGCTTTCACAAGACAAATGCGGAGAAGAGGTTGATGTCAATGGACCTCTGGTATGAGCTCTACGAGAATGGGCGAATGCTAGAACGGTACCATGAAGGAGGCGAAGTCCATGTCCACGATCCAGACTCCGTCAAACGTCTTCTAATGGAAAACGGGTTTGAGGTAGCAGAGTGGTACGGAGGGCATGAGAGAGAAAGATTCACAGACAGCAGCAAGATGATGGTCATTGTCGCCCGTCCCCTTTTGAAAACTACATAGAACCTACTGTGCGAGCGAGGAGAAAGCGTCGGCTCTGGGTCATAGCTGCCCCTTGGGCCATCGTTGAAGTAAACATCTCGGCGGTTCTGGATCTCAGCGCTTTGTCGAAGAGACAGAGTCGCCCAATCGTAGTAGACTTCCTGGACGAACTCTACCGGCTGAATCGAGTGGAGCGACATGTGTTCATCGAGGAGACCTACATGTATGCTCCTCAACGGACCATAGGGCCCGAGATGGCCATATGCCTCGGCAGCGCTGACAACTTCGTTCGGCGTGGAGGCAACCACAATCTTGGATGCACAATGATAACGCAACGTTCAGCAGTTCTGAACAAGGACATTCTAACGCAATCGGACTGCCTAGTGGTCCTGAGAACTCTGGCGCCTCAAGACAAGAAGGCTATTCAGCTCTGGGTGGAAGAACAGACGGATGAGGATAGACAGAAGCTGAAGGAATGGTATGATTCGCTGAAGGAGCTGAAGAACGGTGAAGCGTGGGTCTGGCATCCGGAGAAGCCCACAATCTACAGAAAGATCATGTTCAGAGACCGAGAAACGTTCCACGCGACCAGAACCTTCCTTCTCTCGCCGAAGGCTGCTACGATCAAGCTGATGGATGTCAACGAGTTCATTGAGAAGTTCAGAAGCGTCTTCGAACCGAAACCCAAGATAGAGCCAAAGCCGCAACCTTCACCAACGGTGATTCGGCTACTGGAACCAACCGTGAAGACAGTCAAGGAAACGCCTAATCCCATGACTAGTGAGCCACGTCACATTTTAGGAATCAAAGGCCCTGATGCGGAGACCACCGTTGTGCGGCAAATAGTTCCAAACGTCCTTCTGGAAAAGTTGAAGCCGACTATACAGCTTCCGGTAGATCTTGCCGAACCTCCAACGCCCTTGGTTCAGGTCCTCGTCATCCTGACAAATCATGATGGAAGAGACGACCGCTGGACAGGAAGCAAGATCAAGAAGCTGATTCGCGACCACGCATGGCAGGTTAACGGAGCTAACGAAGCCATAGAAGAGTTGATTCGCTTGGAGATTATCAGCCGCCAATCTAATAATTACCTGCGCTTCTACCGGGACCGGGTCCAAGTTGTCGATCGCAGCTACCAAGTCCGGGCAACATGAGCGAGAAACTTGGGCCATGGAAGGTCGTTGTGTTAGGATTCAGAGCGGACGAATTCCACTTGACCTAGGGAACTCTGCACTGCAATTCACTCTGAAATGGCCTGATTGCCTGATCAGACAATCAGAGTGAGAGAATGAAAGAATGAGAGAAAGCAAAGCAACCAAATACTTCCAGCTGAACCAGACAGTCAAGGAGAACTTTGAACGTCTCTGCCGCTTCCTAGGACTCCATGAGGGAGAGGTTGCGTCGCAACTTCTGGCCAAATGGGTGGAAGAACACAGTAGCCAAGCCCGGATAGACCTCTATGTCCCCCGGGAAGCTTCCATCACAATTGATCAGCCACGAAGCGTGAACGTCGCAATTAGGGCCGAGGTCACATACTGCAAGCTCGAACTTTCCCGGATCCTTAGAGTCCTTGCGACTGCGCCTGAAGAGAGTCGCCCTGAGTTCCTCAAGGACCTCATCAGAACCGTCTAAAAGGCCAGCAAAATCCAATGCGTGTTCGAGGATGAAGAACTGACTCAACTTCTCATGGCTGCAGGAGAGTATCTGAGATCCTCTTCGACATAACTCGGACGTTGCTGATCTCAGGTCAGTTCAAGTTGCTTTCAGATCCCTCCATATACATCATGCATGTATCAGATAATAGTATGATAGAGACATCTATTGTGTCTCCACAGTAGAGGCTTGCCAGAACGAGGTGAGAGAATCCCCGCCTAAGAGTTCAGAGCCCTTTCAATAGAAAGCGACATATGTTTAGAATGGTGCTCAGGATGACGAGAATCTCGCGCCAGTGTCTCCTGCACGTTCTGCAGGTGCATCTCACGAACTGGATTACGCTCTTATACAAGACGTCTCAGAATAGTTTTGATCCTGTAAGACCCAGGCAAAGTCTTATAGCCTCCTCAAATCATCAACTCATGCGTGGGCGGACCGGGAATCGAACCCGGAGAGCCTGGTTCGTCAGGCCAGACTGGTGCCATTACCTCCGCCCATTCATTAAGAAGGGGATCTACGCTTCGTATCGGGAGTACAATTGACATCTGTGCCCTAACTAGGAAAACCCTTCCAAGCTTCAACACTCTGACCATCCTGCTTCGCCCGCCTCCTTTGCACTGCTATACTTGCTTACACAAGCTGTCCTGTGTAACAACTGCTTTACAGTGATATAACCCTTTGCTTATCGTAGCGCTACGGTTGTCGTATATCTTGATATACAAAGTAAGCAAGATAAAAACACCACCGCGAGGGGTGAATTTCTTTGAGCATCGCAGACGGGCGTCCATCTGATCGGGGAATTCGGGTCCAACCCCCTGAGCTTCAGCTCAGCGTAGTTCAGCCTCCCTATCCCGTGGGGGCCATGCCGCTCTTAGGCCGGGTGGCAAGGTCATAGTGCGTGTTGCATGATGGCTATTAGTCGTCGCCAGGTGTAGCTCTCTGTTCGTCGCCTCTCCCAATCATCAATGCCTTCAATCTCTCAATTTCGCTCGCCAACGCTGAATACAAGTAGGGCAGAATCTCTTCAATCTCGCTTTTACTGAACCCGAGAATCTCTAACAAGGTCCTGTCCAAGGAAACTCTTGCGTCATGTCTTTGGGAGATTTGTTCGATGATGCTCGGAAGCTCGATGTCCTTTATTTCGTTAAACGCATTTGTGAGCCGTTCACGCGCTGCCTCAGGATCAATGATGAAAAAGTCTTTCAGCATGTACCCGCGTAGTGCTATGAATGCTCCTCGTGTTTCACCTCTATACAGCAAGGATTGGAGAATATTCAGAGAACTGTTGAACCAAGCGGCAAGCAATCTTGCGTCCTGGTCCGGTACCTGAAGCGACCACATGACACTACCTGGTATCATGCCCTCCCTTGAATAGAATGACAGTAGCTTTGAACCGGGAGCTGAGATGTCAATCTTCTCAGCCAAGGCAAGATTGCCTACTTTGTCTCTTACATATTCCTTCCACTTTTTAATGAAGCGAATTCCCTTGGTGCCAGTAGAAGGACTTAAGAAGTCACCCAAATCGTTGAAGTCGTCGGAGACTAGATAATCCAATTCATCGGTTACATCTATCTTCCCGACTCTGGACACCCTTCTGAGCGATGGAGATAGTGCCTTCAGAGGAATCCTAACTTGGTCTCCAGAATATCTGTGCTTTGCAAGCAAGTGTTGATGACTTCTTTCTGTTACGATCCAAGCCTCTCTCTTCTTCAAAGCTCGGTCTTCACTTCGGAGAATAAAGAAATCCTCGATCGAAGCCTTTCTTCCAAAGACAATCTGCCTGAACCTAACCCCCTCCTTGAAGCTCCCGTTGACCGTTTCCAGGTACGATTCCAGCCTCCTCAGTTTGCCTGTCCCTTTCCTCAATATTCGCCGCCAAAGAAGGACCAGCCGATAGTCCGTTAGCGAGATGAGTGGAAACAGATTATCGGCCATGGATGTCAGCTCATCGTAATGGATCTTGAAGGCGGCCAACTCCTTACTTGAGTAGGTTGAATCTGCTGACGCTCTGAATCTTGCGAGCTCTTTCGCCATATCTTTGGCTAGTTCCATAGTTTTCGGCATGCTGAACATATGGACAAGTACGCACCCTAGTGTATTGCCAAGATTCTTGCTACGGTCGGTTTTTCTGGCGATAAGCAGAATTTCTCTGAATTGCGCCGCCTCGGAAAACGCAGCCCGCTGCCATGCGGTCACTATGTATTCTATACTGTAGTTTCTAAGCAATAGCTTCCGTATTCCTTCAGCCGACTGAACCCGTAGAATAGTCGCCGGGAGAACTAATGCTATCAACCCATTTTCCTTAAGGAATCTATCTGAGAGGAGAACGAAATATCCATACAGGCCGAGCTGGCCGTGCAGGCAGTCTTGGGGGTAGTCTGCGAGGCGCTCGACAAGTTTCTTCTTGTAAGCCTCAGGCACACGTTCCTGCCGGGTGAAGGGGGGGTTCATTATTACCACATCAACCTTTTCGAGCTGGATTTCCTCCCCTCCAATCTTGTCGAGAGTCAACACTCCTTTCTTGACAAATGCTTCCTCTCCATGCTTGGGGGGTTTTCCCTCCCCGTAGACGTCTAGGGTGGGTTGCCTGTAGACTTCTCTAAGCTCACGGGAAATAGCCGGTATCTTCTTATCAGGAGTTAGCTCTGTGGAGTCCCATACAGCAATACGCACTCTCTCTGTTTCGTACAGCGGTTCCTGCAGTGAGAGATGGACAACGGCGAGATGTGCTGCGAATGGCATTATATCTATGCCAGTCAGCTCCTTCTCCAAGAATCGCCGGTGATCTTTCGGCTTGAACTCTTGTCCCGCCTTCTGTAAGAGTTCTCGCTTTCGATGATAGGCGGCAACAAGCAATGTACCGCTTCCCACGGCCATGTCCATGACTCTTGCGTTCGCATCGTCTATTGCTAGTTTTGCAAGCATCTCAGCTGCCTCAGGGTTCGTGTAGAACGCGGCTACTCGCTTCCTGAGCTTCTGCGGTATGAGTTTATGAAACACCTGACCTAGAACGTCATGGTCAATCTTCTCTGGCGACAACGAGAGGATCCGTTTGGTCACGTCCCTTAGCTTCTGCGTTATGTCACGTCGACTTGGAAGCCTTGAGACGACATCGAATCCGAAAGCAGGCGTATAGTCGTCTTTGAGTACTCTGTAGAAGTACTTGGCTAGACTGTTGGGCCTGGTGATCTTGCTCTCGTCTAGAGCGTCATACCTGTCAGGATGAGCTTTGCTTAGTGCATGATAGAACATGATCTGGTTTATGACGAGATAAGCAGCAGCACGCCGCATATCTTGAACCGGGTACTTACCCTTCTCGTATTGAAGGATGTTCTCGAAGACAGAGCGACCGCCAAAAATATCCTCTAGATCCTGTGCGCTGACATTCCTCAAAGCAGCGGTCATATAGGTGACTGCATGCGCCAAGACGCTTGTCGCGAACTCTGGACTAGGCTGAACCTTTGTCGGTGGCTTCAGGACCTGTTCGGCGATCCAGTCTGTGAGTTCTGCAAGAGTCCCCTTGTCAAAAGAAAGGGTCGGCCGTGGATCATGATCCGCGAAGATAGCAGTGGCTGCGTAACTGTCCAGCGAGTAGGCAAGCTTTCGCATGGCCTCGTGAGGTAGCGATTGTCTTAGATCCTCTGGAAAAAGTACGGCGAAGGCCCCATCTGCCGACAGATACTTCCTGTAGTCGTATGCCTGCTTGAGGCCATCAAAGAGCTTTGTCCTTGGTCCGAGCTCTGCTTCAAGGTAGAATATTCCTCCGTTCAGGAACTTGGCATCTGGCTGTTGGCGCGTTCCATCAATCACAACGTACGAGACTTGTGGATCTACTCTCACGCCACGCTTGCCCAGCTCCTCAAGTAGGAATGGAACATATGTCGCTTCAGTCGGCCGCTCAACTGACATTGCAGATCTCTACGATTCCGGCCATCCATCCTCGGCGTCAGGCAGCCTCCCGAAGTTGGGGCCGGCTGCTTCTGGTGCTGCTATGGATTAAGTGGTCCACAGATAATAAGCTGTTCCGACACAGCGGCCTCTTCCTAGCATCAACGCCTTCTGCCTAGTTCATCGCTCCAAAGCCGCCTCAATGCTTGCTCATATTTTCCATCGAACCTTATCGATTTCATCATTTCTCTAGTTTGATGCTTTCCGTAAAAACTAACCAGTAAGGCAATAATCAGTGAAACCGGACAGTCTGCCATCAGAGGGATACGAGGAATTTCCGTAGGTATCCATCGAGGACAGTTCGGCAATAGGTCTTTGCTCCCCTTCCATCTATGCTCGCTGCTAAGCTGTACGTGGCAATAGTTGTGTTCTGACCCGTTTCCATGCACCTCGAAACGCATTCCCAAGCAATGAGTTTCTTTCCCTCTTCCAATTTTGACAACTCTATACATTTCGACTCTGAGGCTGGTTTTGGGCGACGGTGAGCCCAAGTTACACTTCAGCGAAAAGACCGGGATGAATTCTGAATTGTCCTGAAGTGGTGGCAAGTAGAATTTGCTGTCGAAGCATAGCTCACGCCTTCTGGACCCTTCATTTATCAGTTCCTCCAGAGCTTTGCTTGTGATGGGATGTTTGGAACTAATCATGAACTCATAACTGTCTCTCATGCCGCACCTGATATCTGAACCGTTGAGATCCCTTTTTTCGCTCCATAATGTCTCTGATTTCTTGGCAAGAGTCATAAGCACCTGACACATAAAACCATAGTCTTTGGAGTTGTCAGCCATCTCAATGCACCATTGTTTGGCGTCCGACAGCTGGCCACCACTGCTTACTGAAAGAGCCTCACTTTCGGTCGATAGTCCACATCTTTGAAATATCGCAGAAACCTTCTAACGTATGGTGAATCAGATTCCGCAACAAACTCTCTACAGTATTTCCTTTCATGAAAGCTAGAACTGTCCTCGCAAAAGACATATCTGGTTGCCTCTCTTTTCCATGGTTCTGACACTTCCTTAATTTTCCGACATTCGGAAAGTCTCTGCCAGAACCATGCGGGTCTGGAGAGCCACACATCCTTCTTGAATCTGAATTCTTCAATTGCTTCATGGTCCAGATTCAGACTTTCAAAAGTGCCAAGATCTGTTGTCTTGTTCCAAGTATCGAGACGTGAGTGGTCGCCTTCCAAGAGACTTGGGTACCTAGATGCGAGATGCGGAGCGTCTACCAGGATATCTTGGCCTGGCAGCACTAGTCGCTCCAACCACTTGGATACTCGTGCTGCACCGATTCTCGCAATCGTATCGACATCCGCATGTTTATCCCTTCCTCGCAACCCGTTCCCAGATCTTGCCACGAAATCACGGAATGTCGTTCTGGAGGGGGTACCTCCGATAAACTCACTCACAGATCTCGGGAGTAACTTGACAACATCTTTGATTCCCAAGACCTCACAGATCGGATCGTCCACATGCTTCTTGACGTCGTTCATTCTATCTTGAAATGATTCAAGATAACGTGGTACCTGCGGCCAATACCACGGTCTGAATCCTCTTGTTCCACCACCCCAAAGTCCGGCGTTATCCAGTTGTTTACTGCCCACGTTCAAATCAGCGTATGACTCGGGATGTCCTCTTAATGTAAGGTCGAACGCATTGTGGCCGTATTGGTTCAATCCCATTATGTACGAGCATTCGGAAAAACACCGAACGAGGTAAGCGACAACCTCACCCGTCAAGAATATCTTTGGGTCAGATGGTTTCAGGAGATCGAAGTCGATGACAAATACGGATGTCTTGTCCAAGCGACATGGGCTTTCGACCATTGTCTTCTTCCGACGGGCTCTCATTTGCCTTCGTTCTAGCTCGTCCATTTCCTTTGTGAAGTCCTTGTGGGACATGCATTCGACGTCGAACTCTGCTGTGACGACTCTAAGCCGCCGGAGACTCTCGGCATAAGTCTCGCCGTAGTGCCTCACGTCGTCATATACTACTACTCTCTTCATTCAACATCTCTCCATACTATCGAAAACGCGGTGTTGAACCCTTTTTCCGGCTCAACGAAGGAGACTTCGCACCCGATGTTGTGCGCGACCATCCGAACGATTGTCAGCCCTAACCCCGTTCCACCGTATCCAAGAGCTCTTCGCTCCGGCGATATCTCTATTCTTCTTTCGAAAGGCTCGAACAAAGTCTCAGCCTCGTCTAGATTTACACCGCAGCCGGTATCTTGAATCAGAATTTCCTGAGCCTTACCCCTGCTCTTTGAACTCACTTTTATCAGTCTCTTGTCCGAATCCAACATCGCGTTGAATGAATTGATGAACACGTTCTGGAATATCGAGCTCCACTCCGGGAGAGTCGCTCTAGGCAGAAGCAAGTCGTCATCTAGTCCGCTGGTGTCTATCGGTATTCCTCTGGCCAAAGATGCCACTTGATCTCTTATTTCTTCGACAACGTTCTTTGCCAGAAATCTTCTCTTGGTTCGCAGGCTCTCTGCATCACCGAAATATGAGAAGAGAGCGTTTGTTGCCTCGGCTCTTTTGACCCATGACGACAAGGTTTCTTTCAATTCATTCAATGTTTTCTGCAGTTTCTGATCGCTTGTCTCTATTTTTTCTATCTGTCTCACGATATCATGGATGGTGCTGAATTGCTGCTTCAACTCGTGTTGATATGCTAACGACGAGATGCCTGCAGTTGCCAGAGGCCCCATCATCTCAACTTGTCTTGCGGTGATCTCTGCCTCGGTTTCAATGCTTTTCGATGCTTTCCTTAGATCCCCAAGGAGGTCCCTGTATGTCTTGTTCGGGATCTCAGGCCGATGCTTCTCAAGCACATCTTCTAGCATTTGGATCTTCGGCAGCTTTGCCTCTCTTTCCTCCAGTTCCCGCCTAAATGATCTCTTTGCCTCTCTGGTTGCGTAGAAGTCCAAGGCATATCTGACTATGTCACGTAGGTTCTCGAACGCCACACTTTCCTGAAGTCTATCCCTAGTTATGAGTATGTCTAGATCCTGCTCTTGTGAAGTACTGACGTTCACAACTCCTAAGATACGGGACAGCGTCGGAAGAAACGTCATCCCATTCTTCACCTGCAATTCCTTTGGGAGCAGCCGTGACACGGACAACCGATGAGAATGATCGAACTCTACCCCAAGCCAATCGTTCTTGGGATCTCCATAATATGGAAGATGGAATCCACCGTCATAGACTCGGACGCCACCAAAGTCCTTGAGATACTCTCTCGCTTCGTTTACTTTGATTCCATAGGGCTGTCGATGAACCAAGTGGTATATTCTTAACTCGAAATTCGCTCCGCGTAATTTGCAATTCTCAATGCGATAGTTGACCGCAACTGGCTCCTCCCCTGCGAATTGCAATGACAGGGATACGCTTCCCTTGTCGTTTTTTCCAACGAGCTTTGCATGCCAGATATTCAAGATGGCATGAGTTTGCCGGTTGAACGTCTCAATGTATTCCTTCTTCGGGCATAAGAACTCAATTTCGAACGCTTTCCTGCGATCCTCATTAACTGCGAGATTGCTCCGGAAAGGAGGTTGTAGCGACCAGATCTCCCTCGCAAGCCCTTCGACTAACTTAGCATCCCATTTTTGTTTAAGCCCTACCAGAACAATTAAGGTCCCTTGTTCGAGGGGTTTCTTCAAGACTTTGACTGTGTAGTTCACGGTTGCCTCGGTCAGGTCTCCAGCCTTGACAGCAACTTCCCAATTCACGTGGGCTTCGAGCTTCCTTCTCATATTCTTCTCAGAAGTGGTGCTCAAACTCAGCTCCTTCGCCAAGTATTGTGCCGCTAGTCTACCTACGCCTTTTGATCCAGTCATCGGTCTCTTGAGATGTCTGGAGATTCTGCCGCGTTTGTGTGTTGAACCGACTCTCATCCAGAAATCCTTGAATTCTTGAAAGTCCATGCCGTGCCCATTGTCACTTACCTTGATGCACTTTCCTGGGTGCAGCTCAATTGTCACTTTGGTCGCGTCTGCGTCATAGCTATTCTTGACCAGCTCTGCGAGTGCTATGTAAGGCTGTCCTACTAGTCGCTCTCCCAATTCTTCAAGTAGGGCAGAATCCACCGTGAATTTTAGAGCTGGTAAGGGCTTCGCCTCCCTTGGCTACTACTACAGAGCGGAATGATATAAGTAGTCATTCAACAGCCGACTTATCATCACGCCAACAGATCCAGACACATAACGTAGGACAGTTTCATCGGGGCCGCGTTGCCTATCATTTCGGCCAGCGATGCCCTCTTCTGCACAAGAGAAAAATCAAAGAAATCTGGAAAGAACTGCAGGCGAGCGGCCTCATGAGGAGTGAGAGTTCTCAACCTGGTTGGATGAACGAATCTTCCTTGACCGGGGGATCCAAAACCGCTGGTGATTGTCTGAGCAGGTTCATCTAGCCTGAGTCGACCGTACATGGATTTGTAGGAATGTCTTCCTTTCCTGTGGCATGCAGGGCGCAGCCAGTTGGGAAGATCAAAGCAGCCTTTCTCATGCAAGTATCTGATTCTCCGCGTATTTTCTCTTGTATGCCGTGATGGCGTTGTGAATATTCCGTCGGGGAGTTCGCCTTGCAGGTCACCGATTGCCCACCTAACAGACCGTTCACTTTTGATGCGATGTTTATCGACAACTTCTCGCACCGAAAGTGTCTTAGAGATGGAAGCAATTACGACGTGGCGCCTACGCTTCTGAGGAACACCTATTGCAGCCAAATTCACGATGTCACTATCCACTTTGTATCCCAGTTCACAAATCACATCCAGAGATCTTTGTACCGCTTTTTCCCTCCCATGTATTGCTGTGGATACGTTCTCTATCAGGACGTGTCTAGGTCTAGCCAGCTCGACGAATCTCGCCACGCGCTCATACAGAACATTCCTCGGATCATTCCTCCTCGTACGATTGTTCAAATCTGAATATCCCTGACACGGAGGTCCTGCCAATAGAAGATCTACGTCACTCGCTTCTTCCAAAAAATGATCCTCATTATTGGTTGGGCTAGATCCAATCTTGCCGTTGAGAATATCGCTGATGTCGCAAGCATAGGTCCTCCTACACTGGAAATTGTGTTCATATACCTTGAGAGAAATCGGGTCTTTGTCCACAGCTACGACGGGCAAGAATCTCTTGCCGAGAGCCCTGCAGGCCTCCCTGGCGCCCAATGATAGTCCTCCGCAGCCACAAAAAAGATCCACCGCACGGACAATGGGAGCCCCATCTGACTGCACAGGAAAAGCACGTTCTCTCAGGAACGCATAGTCAAAGGCCGATTGGGCATCTTCATCATCTGGGCATGTGGTCTTCCTTGCGATTCGCGTCAAGATCTTGCGACCGTTTGCGAGGTGAGTTGTTCGCACGATGGTTTTTCCTGATCGTGAATATCGAGACTCCTCTCTATCTATCAACGTCTGTGACAATGCTTTCGTCCCCACATCTGCCTGTTCTCCGCTGCCTCTTGTCAAGCTCCGACTTGGACCGTGTTAAGAACATACGAATTCTCCTTTTCAATCTTCCTTCGTTTCTTAGTTCGCACTGCCAAACTACGAGCACAGAATATCCCATTTCTTCAAGACACTCGACGTTCTTTTCGTCTCTTCTCCGATTCTCGTAGAACTTCTTTCTCCAGAAAGCTCGATTGTTTCTCGGGATCCTCCATAGGCTACAGTTTTCATGCGCGTGCCAGAAGCATCCGTGGACAAAGATTGCCCACATGTCTTTTCGATTCACCAGGTCAGGAGTTCCTGGCAAGTCCTTTGCTTTGATTTGGTAGTCGATTCCACAACTGCGAAGTATTCTTCTGACGGCAAGTTCCGTAGAAGTTCCAGACTGTCTCACGCTGGCCATCAGTCGAGACCTTTCTGGCGAAGTCGTGATATCAGGTCTCCTTGAGAGTTATGGACAACGTACCTACTGTGCGACTACTCCGAGTGCTTTCTTCTCGGCATCTGTCAAGAAGCTGAGTCGGGCGAGTTCCTGGTGAACCGCCTGTCTTATGACTGTGCTTTCATCTGATCCTCTCGCGTCTGCTACTTGTTTGATGAGCTCCCGTATTCTTCTCGTGAACCTGACGCTTACAGTTTCCAGTCGGCCATTGTCAGACGTAGCCATGCAGGAGCACACATCAGCATCTGTTGTCACACGCAGATTTATCTATTCTGAACGTGACTGCGACAGTTGAATCAGGCGGATGCATCCAGCCTGTATCCACCCGCCCTCGTGGACTGGACCCCGATGGCAAATATCCGATTCTGGGCATCTCCAACGCGTGAAACAAGGCTTCCCATCTGGGTCCCATGGCTTGAGAAACCTGAGAAGAAATCAAGCCGAAGCAGGACCAGACGCAACAAGGAACGCCTCCAGGAGCTGACGCCTCGGCAACGCGAAAGAATCAGAATCATGTCGGGCGCATTTGACGACCAAGAAGTTGACGAGAAGGTCGCCCTCGACTGGTCCAAGGACCTCGACGTCAATAAAGGCGATGTGCTGGTCGGACAGGGCGGGAAGTATCTGCATCCACGCCTGTTCAGAGTGATATGAAATGGAATTAGAGAATAGCGAGTTCGCCAAAGCCTTGGAAGAAGCGATTGGAAGGTTCTTCGAGCTTGACACTGCGTGCGAGAGGGTCAAGGAGAAAGGGATCTGCGACGTGGTCGGCGTCAAATGCGATGCTTCATGCAAAATCTACGTTCGCAAGGAGAAATGGCTGAACACTCTCATCGAGTTCATCAAAGCCGACCAACGCCTTCCGTCTGCAGCCACCCAATCTGTCTCAGAACCCAGCATGATCCCAGCGGAACCTGAGAAGCCAAAGGAGAGGCTTTGCCCTTCATGTGGAATAGAGGCTGCAAGGCCCGAATCCAAGTACTGCGACTACTGTGGTGAGGAGCTTGGGTAAGCACTGGCCCCCCTTCACAAAGTACCATGTCGCAAGTGAGCCTCGTCCGCTCCGGAGAGAGGAAGTTCTCTTCAAGATCTCCCAAGACATCAGCCGAGTCAGCGACCTCCAAGGAATCCTTGCCTTGGTCTTCAGCGCAACTCTGGCAGCAGCAATCATCTACGCTTTAGTGAAGGCGACAAGCACGGCCATGCGCCTTGGTGGCTGGTGGCGCCACCCCCCCTACCTTACGCTCAGGGCTAGAAGCTACTCCATTACCTTCGGTCTTCTCTCCGGGTCTCCGAAAGACCTCCCATCGCATATATCCGTTCTCTGATCACTCGGTTCAAATCGGGGCGAAGAATGTGGCCGCCAAACAAACCACCGCACCTCTCCAATCCTTCGAAGGCGGGACCATGTTCCCGCTCCTACGAACATACCTCATCCTACGCCTAACTCTAGAAAACGAAAGCTCCCTACTCCACCAATAAAAAGGTGAAACCTTTGGTTCTCTACCGATACTTCTGTGGTGGATGTGGCTCAAACCTTCTAACATCCAAAAGTCTCGTCGATCCTGTCAAGGTTCGATTATGGCTCGATTCAACCTGTCCATCATGTCGAATGAAGCTTTCGAACCGTGTCGGATGGCGTCAAGTAGAGCCAGAGGACTTTCAATCCTTGGAGGCATTACTACTTGTTGAGCCCTCTCGTCTCAGCACTAAGCTTCCAGTGAACTTTCGCAAGGCGAGCGAGCTTCAAGCCGAGCCCCACCTATCCTTTGGCGACGAGAGCCTCGACCGATTCCTCAAAGGTCTACGCCTTGGGCAGAGCGTCTTCCTCTACGGTTCATGGCAGTGCCTAGCGGCTTCTGAGCTTCTATGCATCAGAGCGCAACTTGAAGCCGGCCATAGAGGACTCGGTTCGGAAGCCATTTTTATCGATGGAGGAAACACGTTCGACCCCTATCTCATAGCGCAGTATGCGGAGCGGTTCTCACTAAACCGGGATAGGGCTTTGGATCGAATACTTGTCTCACGTGCATTCACCTGCCACCAACTAACCTCACTTATCACCCAGATGCTACCAGAAGCCATCCATGAACGGGGAACTAAACTCATCGTAACATCCGATCTGATCGAGCTATACCGTGACCCTGATGTGCGCTGCATCCAAAGCCTCAACCTCTTCAAGACCACGCTCAACTCGTTATCTACCACAGCTAGGCTTGAGAGATCTATCGCTTTGGCAACAAGCCTCGACGAGAAAATGTCAGATTCAGATCCGTTCCTACGTGCAGTCAAGCAGCGAGTAGACATCGTCTTAAGATTCGAGGAACGACGTCACTCCACGAAGCTCATCCTCGAGAAGCATCCGACACGTTCAGGAGAGACTGCCCTCATCAAGCAGCCAACGCCAAGAATCCTAGAAGAGTTCCTAGAGGCGACCATCAATGGGTAGAACCATTCCCTCATGGCGGATGCTGCTTGAAGAAGAGTTCAAGCGATGGGAAAAGTTTCAAGACGCACTACGCATCGATGAGCGAGAAACCTTCGAAGATCTGATGGATGAATGCCGACGATACGCATCCGCTGCCGGCGCAGCAACATTCCCCGTCAAAACCGAAGGCATGTTCCTCTCAGTTCTCTTCTCGCATCACAAGAGCCTAAAGGAGCTACGAGAAAAGGTTGACCGGATCCAACGCCTCCTCGAAGAATCCAACCAGTCGCATTGAAGGTTGGATACTGGACTTATACCCAAAAGACGACTGCATAGTCGTCTGGTTGAAGACACGAGACGGCCGAGCGGTTCGACTGGTTGATGCTTGGCAGCAATGCTTCTATGTCGCCGGCGAATACGGCGACCTCATCAACCTAGCCAACCAGCTACATATCGAAGGAGCAAGCTTCGAGGAGAAGCTCACCAAACCTGAAGACGACGAGCCATCCACAGTCCTGAAGATTCCAGTCCAAAGCATCCATGAAGCCGAGCAGTTGGCTGAGAAGATACTGGCGCACGGCCGCTACGGGCGCTACGAACTGTACAATGTTGATGTCAAGCCCAGCCAACTCTACATGTATGAGAAAGACATCTACCCATTCGGATATGTAGAAGCCTCCACGAATCAGCATGGCATTTGTTGGAAACTCCACGACAGCCTCGAATCAGTTGACTACGAAACCCCACCACTCCGAGAAGCCGCTTTATCAGTAAACATCCAGAAGCAGAAGAGAATACCCGCTCAGACCGATCCTGTTGAAGCCATCACGATAACGTCGAGAAATGAAACCTACTGCCTCGACAAAGGAGACGAGCGCCAGAAACTTCTCTGGCTCGTCGAAACCTTGAAGGCACTCGACCCAGACGTGATCTACACAACCAATGGCGACGACTTCCTCTTCCCATACCTTGCATACAGAGCGACAGTGAACGGCGTCACAGATCAGTTCACCCTCAGTCGAGAGCCATCTCCGCTTCGAGTCTCATATGGGAAAGGTCAGAGCTACATGAGCTATGGAAGAGTCTACTATAGACCTATGCCGACCCGGCTCCCTGGAAGGATCCACATCGACTATGAAAATTCGATGCTGCACAGCGATTGTGGGCTACCCGGCATAATCGAGGTCGCCCGCCTATGCAGAATACCAGCACAACGCGTAAGCAACACAACAATCGGAACCAGCATGACCTCCGCGCAGCTCTACGAGGCAGCCCGCTTAGGCGCCTTGATTCCATGGAGGAAGACAAACGCAGAAGAGCTGAAGACAGCCAGCGAACTCCTCATCGCTGATCGTGGAGGATTCTACTATGAACCTGTGGTAGGCTTACACGAATCAGTCGGAGAACTCGACTTCACCTCACTCTACCCCATGATCATGCTCACCAAGAACCTCAGCGGCGAAACGGTTCGCTGCAAATGCTGCCCAGACTCGAAAAACCGCGTCCCTGAACTGGGCTACAATATCTGCGAGAAAAGGATAGGAATCGTTCCACGAAGCCTCAAACCCCTACTCGAAAAGAGGGAGCGATACAAGGAGCTGAGACAGACCACAACTGACCCTGAAC
>Ga0315312_1001488_pt1 | contig 18067 bp, 13 predicted proteins | sample TDP7_MG_FD_203629 | JGI IMG/M metagenome (GOLD analysis project Ga0315312, IMG submission 203629) | Freshwater sediment microbial communities from Lake Towuti, South Sulawesi, Indonesia - TDP7 | ecosystem: Environmental > Aquatic > Freshwater > Lake > Sediment | place: Indonesia: South Sulawesi... | reverse complement strand
AAACCGCCTGAGGCAGACTGACTTTGATAAATAGCTGAACTCTCATACGTGGATAAAGGCAAGATCCCGGAGAAGTCGCGCACATCAGCCTATTTAGCTGTTAATTGCGTCACAATCTCCTTTAGCCCCCGCGGGTTTTTGCATACTTTGAAAGCCCATCGGCCAAACTCCCCGTGATGATTGCCTGCCCGCACCAAGCGAGGGAAGCTTCTACCAGCCAGGTGAGGGTTCTCGGCAGCTTCTCGCTGGCAGAAAAAAATTTCCGCTCCCGCCACGCGCGGACCCGATCCCGGATGATATTGACGGTCTCCAGGGGAACGAACTCTTCTTCAAACATGGACATTTGCGGTCCCCGCATTCGCGGTTTTAGATAATACCCGGCGGGGCGGCGGCCCTGGGCCATCACCGGTTGCCCCTCTTTGTAATTCCAGAGACGGATCGGCTCATCAAAGGGGCTGTTAATTATGGGGTTGTCAACGGCAAGGGACAAGCTGTCTGCCCTTTCATTTAATGCTTCATTTAATGACCGGAACCGTCATTTAAATTGCTAAATGTTCATTTAGAGCTAATTGCCTTGATTAGGGAAACATGATTTCAGAGCATTTCTTTAAGAGCTAATCTGTTTAAGAAAAATCTTCACTTGTTCAAAAGCCTTATCTTCGAATGGCCAATAGCCTGCCTGGGCTGCTTCACCTAATCGTTTTCCCGCTTCGGCTCTTGAGGCCAGAAAGGCCTGAACTTTGGCCTTTGATAAATTTTTGGATAAAGAGATCCCTTGCTGTTGCAAACAGTGAAAATACTGTTCCACACAGGCCATGGCAAGGTTCTGCATAACTGCCTTCAGGCAGAGGTCTTCCAATATCCCAGGGCTGCCTTCTTCGGGCAAAATCATGACAGTAACGCGGGGACTATCACCCGCAGAAATTAAGGGACGCTGTGGGGCAGGCAGCATTGCAGCCTTTAAGGCGTCACAAACGCTCTGGAAGGCAGAATTGGGATTTGCATTGGCGTCTCTCATTATTCCCAAAGAGATGACGTTAGCAAAACCAGGAGATATTGCAAGGGTTTTCAAATTTAGTCTAAGTTTTTCTTTCCCGCCAATAGGCATAATTTGAATGTTCTGCAATCCTAGATGCTGCATGAGCGCTCCAAAGAATGACTCCTCTTCCTTTCCTTCCACAACTAATACATTGGGCTTGGCAATCTCGATGGCCATTATCGAACCTCCAGGCCTGTCTCGATAGCCGCCTCCAAGGTTTCCTGATCATAGGTTACGGCCTGGATGGTTTCCTTTGCCCGTTCCAATCGGTGCAAGCGGAAATCATAATGTTCACTTTCCGTAAACGCCTTGTGAGCCGCCATGATGCATTCCAGGCTATGAGTTGTCGCAAAAACCTGAGTATTGAATTGTCTTGCCACTTCGCCAATGGCTCGCCAAACTTTGGAAAGGATAGAATGATGAAGTCCGTTTTCCATCTCGTCTATGAGTACAATCCCGTTTGGCGCGTTGCCAATATGTAGGATCAAACTGGCGAGGCGGTCCATGCCTTCACCCATCACAGGTAAGGGAACTAACCGATCAAGGCCGATATCGCCATGCAGCATTGGTACACCACGGGTAACCACTACGGCGAGGCGCTGAAGCCTTGGTTCAATGACTCGCAGGGGATTCAAAAGCACCTCCTGCTGCCCAATGATTTCAAGCTTTCCAAAAAGCTCGGCCTCTTCAGTCGGAGGAATACGAAATCTTGCGGCAAGGAAGAAGGCCGGGAAAGGAGGCGGTGGAGGAAATAGAGGGTCAGTTCGTAGTCCTTTTTGATCAAGAATCAGATAATGCTCCCCGTGTTTCCCTTGTTCTTCATACTCAAGTTCAAGTACTTGGGCAGCTTCCATTGACAGAGAAATGATCTGAGACTTTTCAGGGCCATGCTCAACAAATCTGGCAATTTTTGCCAATTCCTGCGGCTGATGAATCAACTTTAGCCTGATTACCCTGAGGCCAGTTAAGTCATTTTTCCCAATCAATTCAACCCTCATCGAAGAATCAAATCCGCTAAAAAGTGAATCCCATGGTGTTTGCACCTTTTTTGGTATTTCAACTTTTATTAAATCAATGCCACGAAAAGCGTCAATCTTCACAGCTAATCCTGGATTGTAAGCGCCACAATGAAAAAACAACGCTTCCAAGAGAGCTGTTTTGCCTACATTGTTCACCCCTGCGACAAGATTGACCTTCTCAAGATTGCTAATGGTTAGCTCTCCGAAGCATCGAAAATTGCGTATCTCAAAAGATTGGTACATGGCCTACCTCCTTGCCTTCTCGAATCCAACTTCCAATGGCATCACCCTTATCACCTCATTTCCCGAAAATCAATTACTTTGGCGGCAATCCGGTTCCATACGCCTGGCCTGATCATGCCGGTAGTCACCGACCTTTTCCTGATCCCTTTCCTTCTTTTTCCTCGGCATATCTCTTACCCCCTTCACACCAAGAGCAATTTTATATGTCATTTTTGCCTGGCCAAATTAATGGTAAATGCTCTGATTGCCCGATCTTTAAACATCAACTTGCCAATATCCGTTGCTTGGGGATCACATATTACGGGCTCCTTATAAACTCCCCTGGAGAGACTTATTCTTGTTGCAGAGTGTAGCACAATCTGGGTTTTCAGAAAAGAGATTGAATGGGAAGATAAGGTTAGCCTGCTGACTGGCGAGAGGATTAAGGAATAAATGTCCTGGCGGGATAGGAAAAGTGGCACGAAAATTAGGCGGCGCTGCGGGCATGGTCGCGGGCAAAGATCCTCTTTAAAAACTGCCCGGTATATGAGGAAGGAATATGCGCTATTTCCTCGGGAGATCCCTCGGCGATAATCTCCCCTCCCGCATCCCCGCCCTCGGGGCCAAGGTCGATGATGTAATCAGCGGTCTTGATCACTTCTAAGTTGTGTTCGATGACGATCACGGTATTCCCAGAATCCACCAGACGATTTAAAACTTCCAACAGTTTGCGAATGTCGTCGAAGTGCAGGCCGGTGGTGGGTTCATCCAGGATATATACTGTCCTTCCGGTGGAGCGTTTAGAGAGTTCCCTGGATAACTTGACCCGCTGGGCTTCCCCACCCGATAGGGTGGTGGCTTGCTGCCCCAACTTTATGTAGCCCATGCCCACATCAGTCAGGGTCTGGAGCTTTCCCCGAATCTTGGGGATGTGCTCGAAGAACTTCAGAGCCTGGTCCACGGTCATATCCAGAATATCCCAGATGTTTTTCCCTTTATACTGTATCTCCAAGGTCTCCCGGTTGTAGCGTTTGCCCCGGCAGACTTCGCAGGTCACATAAATATCGGGCAGGAAGTGCATTTCGATCTTGATGATCCCGTCGCCCCCGCAGGCCTCGCATCGCCCACCTTTGACGTTAAAGCTATACCGCCCTGGCCAATATCCGCGAGCCCGTGATTCCGGAAGCTGGGCGAAAAGTTCCCGGATGTAGGTAAAGACACCCGTATAGGTGGCTGGATTGGAACGCGGGGTGCGCCCGATGGGAGATTGGTCGATTTCAATGACCTTATCGATCTGCGAAACGCCTTGAACCTCCTGCATCTTCCCGGGCCTTTCTTTGGAATGGTAGATTTTCTGGGCCAGCGCTCGGTAGAGGGTATCCAGGATCAGGGTGCTCTTGCCAGACCCAGAGACCCCAGTCACGCAAGTGAATAAGCCCAGGGGAATTTTGGCTGTGATATTCTTGAGGTTATTTTCGCTGGCCCCGATCAGGGTTAAAGATTTCCCCTGCGATTTTCGGCGAACGGAGGGAAGGGGAATTTTCAGCCTTCCCGAAAGGTACTGACCAGTAAGAGAATCCTCCGCTCGCAACAATTCCTGCGGCCTACCGCTGAAGACGACCATTCCCCCGCGAACTCCCGCTCCCGGGCCAAGGTCTATGACATAATCTGCTTCCAAAATTGTTTCTTCGTCATGCTCTACCACCAGAATGGTATTGCCCAGGTCCCGCAGACGCTTCAGGGTGGAGAGGAGGCGAATGTTGTCGCGCTGGTGCAAACCGATGCTCGGCTCATCCAGGATGTAGAGTACGCCCACCAGACCAGACCCGATCTGAGTAGCCAGGCGAATCCGCTCTGATTCTCCCCCAGATAATGTGGCCGAAGACCGGCTCAGGGTCAGGTAATCCAGGCCAACATTGACTAAGAACCCCAAGCGATCGGAGATCTCTTTTTGGAGGCGGCGGGCGATTTCCCGCTCCCTCGGGGAGAGGTCCAGGTTAGCGAAGAGATCCAGGGCTTCCCGGATGGACTTCTCCGTGACTTGGTGGATATTCAGGCCGTTGATCTTTACAAAGAGGCTCTCTTTGCGCAACCGGGCTCCCAGGCATACTGGACAGGGGCGGACATTCATGAACCTTTCCATCTCTTCGCGGACGAGTTCCGAATCGGTTTCCCGATACCTCCGCTCCAGGTTGGGGATGATGCCCTCGAATTCTCGAAAGTAGAAGTGCCGCCGGTCGTCCCGATCATCATAGAATCTAATCTGCTCCCCATTGGACCCATAAAGAATGACCTGCTGGATATTCGGGGAAAGGCTTTTGAAAGGAGCATACAGGTCGATATGGTAATGCTCGGCCAGAGAGTCCAGGGTCTGGTAAAAATGCATCGAGCTCCGCCCCTGCCAGGGAACCACTGCCCCTTCGCGGATGGAAAGATTCTTATCGGGAACGATCAGGTCCGGGTCAAAGTACATCTTCGTTCCCAGGCCATCACATTCAGGGCAGGCACCATAGGGGTTGTTGAAGGAGAACATACGCGGGCTGATCTCAGGGTAGCTTACCCCGCAATCCACGCAGGCGAATTTTTCGCTGAAAAACAATTCCTCCCCCCCAACAACCTCGACTTTGACAACCCCCTCGGAGAGGCCCAGAGCTGTGGCCAAGGAGTCAGCCAGGCGTTTTTCCACTTTCTCCTTGACCACCAGCCGGTCAACCAGGACTTCGATGGTGTGCTTTTTATTCTTATCTAAGATGATCTCTTCACTCAAGTCCCGGATGGTGCCATCCACTTTCACCCGGGCATACCCGCTCTTGCGCAGATGCTCAAACTCCTTGCGGTATTCCCCTTTGCGGCCCCGGATGATGGGAGAAAAAATTTGCAATCGCGTCCCCGGCGGCCAGGCCATGATCTGGTCTACAATCTGCTGGACGGTCTGAGACTTGATCTCCTTTCCGCACTGGGGGCAGTGGGGTCTGCCTATACGAGCGAAAAGCAGGCGCAGGTAATCATGGATCTCCGTGACAGTTCCCACGGTGGAGCGGGGATTCTTAGAGGCAGTCTTCTGCTCGATGGAAATGGCCGGGGAAAGCCCCTCGACCGTGTCCACATCCGGCTTCTCCATCTGCTCCAAGAACTGGCGGGCATAGGCGGAAAGTGACTCTACATAGCGGCGCTGCCCCTCGGCATAGATGGTGTCGAAGGCCAGGGAAGATTTTCCCGAACCTGAGAGGCCGGTGATGACCACCAGCTTATCCCGGGGAATTTCCACATGGATGTTTTTTAGGTTATGCTCGCGGGCACCGCGAACGATAATTTTGTCTGAAGCCATAATAAAAAATAAAGGATTAACCGCCGAGAGCGCGGAGGTCGTAGAGAATAATTAAAATGGAAAGACCCAATAAAGACCTGATTTTTTTGAATTTTGTCTTTTGCATGATTGATCCCTGCGTTCTTTGCGTACTCTGCGGTGAAAGATTTTTATAATTTCCTATACGACAAAAAAATCAAAAATGAATTGGGACGCAGATTCTCGCCGATATCCACAGAAAAAAGATCCATTTTCCCTTCTTCTCCATTCTTCCTTCTGAACTCTGACTCCTAGTTTCTTATCTGCGTTTACCCTGTTAGATGTTTACTATCTAACAGGGTGAATCTGCGTCCAGCAAGGGATTTATTTTTTTCCTTTCTCCTGGCCATGTGGGCAGCTAACCGGATGGCCTCTTCCAGGGAACGCGAACTGGCCACCCCTCTGCCAGCGATGTCGTAGGCTACCCCATGATCCACAGAGGTACGGATAAAAGGAAGGCCCAAAGTAACGTTCACTGCGCTATCGAAATGGAGAAGTTTCAGAGGAATCAATCCCTGGTCGTGGTACATGCAAACCACAACTTCGAATTCGCCCCTTTGGGCGCGGTGGAATAGAGAATCCGCGGGCCAAGGGCCTGAAACGGAGATCCCTTTTTGTCGCGCCCGTTGGACAGCCCGAGAAATGATCCGCTCTTCTTTTCCAAAAAGCCCCCCTTCACCAGCATGCGGGTTGAGGGCGGCCACCGCAATGGAGGGCTCATTTTCTTGAAAGTAATTCAACAATCCCTGGCGCGTGACCTCGATGACCGAAAGTATTTTTTCCTCCTGCAAATATTTGGGCACGGCACCCAGCGGGATGTGGGTAGTGACTAAGGCTACTTTTAACCGCTTCCCGACCAGCATCATTACGAATTTCTTGGTTCCGGAAATTTCTGCCAGGTATTCAGTGTGTCCCTGGAAGGGGATGCCTGCACCATAAATGGCTTCTTTACTCACAGGAGCTGTGACGATGGCTTCGACCTTTCCATCCAGGGCCATTTTCCCTGCCCTCTCCACGTAGGCAAAAGAGGCGCGGGAACTTTCTTCTGGAGGAATTCCCTCTGGAACCCTACGGGCATGCAAATTTGACAGCAGGAAGACAGGCAGCACTCCAGGCTGGACTTCTTGCGGTTGCTCGCCAACTTCCACTATCTCCAGCCCTAAACGCAGGCTTTTAATGGTTTTTGCGAGAATAGGCCCATCTCCGAGAACCAAGGGAGTACAGACCTTACTGAGGTGAACTCGGGCAAACGCTTTGGCAACTACCTCTGGCCCGATCCCCCTGGGATCCCCCATGGTTATGGCAATTCTCGGCTTCGGGTCTTTTTTTCGGTAACTCATCGGTGAAAAAGTGCCCGTGGTGAGTATCACCATTTTTTCCTTCCTGACACTAACACTGAGACTGCTTTTGGATTTTTACAGTCTGACTTCGATGTAGGCTTTGGCCTTCAGGGCTTTCATCCACTCCTGGAATTGCCTTTCGGCCTCAGCCTGCATCATTTCTTCCCGTATCCTGCTGTGGACTTCGGCGAACGATATGGGCTCGCCACCCTTTCGCTCCAGTACCCGCAGGACATGAAACCCTTCCGGGCTCCTGACAGGGTTGCTCATTTCGCCAGGCTTCATTTTGAAGACCACTTCTTCCAGCTCGGGCCGCAGTTCTTTGTGTTTAAAAAAGCCCAGAACCCCCCCCTCCCTGGCTTCTGGCCCCTTAGAATATTTGCTGGCGAGCTCGGCAAAGTCTTCCCCTCTTTGAGCCCTTTGCAGAATGGATTGGGCTTCTTGGCGAATGAGCGAAATCTCCTCTTCCGTGGCCCAATTGGGGGTAGGGAAGAAAATTTGCTGTACCTTCACTTCCACCGGGTCTGAGTATTTTACGGAATTCTCCCGGTAGTGTCTCCTCAGGTCTTCCTCTTTGATGACAATCTTCGATTTGATCTCCCGATTAATCAGACGCATTTTGCCCAGGTCTTCGCGGAGATGCTTACGGTAGAGAGAAAAAGTCATTCCCTCTTTGGCCAGAGCCATCTTCAACTCCTTCTCTGTTAGGCGGTTCGCCTTCATGATGTCTTCAATGGCTGCATCCACATCCCGCTCGGGAACCTCAATCTTCTTATTTTTAATCTCTTGCTCCAGAAGCTTGTTCTCGATCAATTGGTCCAGCACCTCTGCCCGAGCTTTTTTCAACTTCTCTTCTCGCTCTGAGGGAAGAGTGCTCTGCTGAATCTGTTCGAAGAGCCGTTTGCCCGACTCCTCCAATTCCGACAGGGTGATGACCTCATTGTTGACCAGGGCCACAATGCGCTCTACGATTTCGCTGCGGGCGGCGCTGGATGGAAGAAGAAAGAACACCGCTATTAAAAAGGGAAGGATTTTTTTCAGCATAATTTTTCTAAATTAAAAAACATAGGCCTGGGCAAGCCAAATTTTTATGTTAACATTTCAGGTGACCTCCAGCAATAATTTTCTGGTTTCTTCTACCATCCCTCTCCATCCCTTTTCGGCTACCCGGATCTTCAATCGGCCGTCCGGCGTGAACTCCCTCTTTCCCCCTCCCTCCTCCACAGCAGCCACAAGCCGTGCGGGATCAACGGAGGAATGGGAATCAAAAGCCAGGATAACCTTTTCCTTTTCCGTATATACCCGTCCCACACCCGCCCTTTTCAAAAGTAGCTTCAGGTCCATGACCTGAAGCAGGTTTATTAAAACCGGGGGCATCGGGCCGAACCGGTCCCTCAGCTCTTCGCCGATTTCTTCCACTTCTTTCTCGCCCCGGGCTGAGGAAAAACGTCGGTAAAAGATGAGGCGTTGATTAATATCCTCCACGTAATCGGCGGGGATGAAAGCTGGAACGGGCAGATCAATCTCTGGTTCAACCTCTTCCACCACTTCTTCTCCCTTCAACTCCTGGACGGCCTGCTCCAAAATTTGCAAGTACATGTCATACCCCACCGCGGCGATATGCCCGGACTGGGCGTCTCCCAAGAGCGTTCCGGCCCCCCGAATCTCCAGGTCATGCATGGCCAGCTTCAACCCCGAGCCCAGCTCGGTAACTTCTTGCAGGGCTTCCAGCCGCTTGCGGGCATCCTGCCCCATGGCCGCAAGGCCAGGCACCAAAAGATAGGCGTAAGCTCGTTCCTTTGACCGTCCCACCCGCCCGCGAAGCTGGTACATTTGGGCCAACCCTAATTTATCCGCCCGGTTAATAACGATGGTATTCGCCGCGGGGAAGTCCAGACCCGATTCGATGATGGTGGTGGTCAGCAGCAAATTGATTTCTTTCTTGACAAAAGCCAGCATGACCCGCTCCAAGTCCCGCTCGGCCATCTGTCCATGAGCAATGGCCAGACGAGCCTCCGGGACTAAACGGCGCAAAAATTTTTCCATGGCGGGAATGGATTGTACCCGGTTATGCACGAAAAAGATCTGTCCCCCACGCCGCAGTTCGCGGCGGATGGCGTCGCGGATGACCTCTTGATCGAACTCCGTAATGTAGGTGCGAATGGTCAGTCGATCTTCCGGCGGCGTTTCGATCACGCTCAGGTCCCGAATACTCCCCAGAGACATCTGCAATGTGCGCGGAATCGGGGTGGCTGTCAGAGTAAGGACATCAACGTTGGAGCGCAGGCGCTTGATCCTCTCCTTGTGCTTCACCCCGAAGCGATGCTCCTCGTCCACCACTAACAGACCCAGGTCCTTGAAGGCGACATCCCTCTGCAATAAACGATGCGTACCGATGACCAAATCTACTTTCCCTTTGCTCAAATCTCCCAAGACCTGCTTCTGCTCCTTCAGCGATCGGAAACGGCTGAGCATCTCCACGCGGAAAGGATAGGGCCCGAAACGGCGGGAGAAGGTCTGGTAATGCTGTTGGGCTAAAACCGTTGTGGGAACCAGCACGGCCACCTGTTTTCCATCCATCATGGCCCGGAAAGCTGCTCGCAAGGCCACTTCCGTCTTCCCGAAGCCGACATCCCCGCAAATCAGCCGGTCCATGGGTTTTTCGGCTCCCATGTCCCCCATTACATCCTCGATGGCCTGCATCTGGTCCGGCGTCTCCTCATATTCGAAGGAGGCTTCGAACTCCCTGAAAAGATCATCGACCGGGGGAAAACCGTACCCTTTAATTACCGAGCGGATAGCGTAAAGCTTTACGAGCTCCTCGGCCAGTTCGCGCAGGGAATTCTTCACCCGCTTCTTGGCTTTTTCCCAAGAGGTTCCCCCCAATTTATCGATCCGTGGCTGGCTCTCACCTCCCCCAACGTATTTCTGCACCATGTTAAGGCGATAGACGGGAAGATAAAGCTTGTCTCCCCCCTGATACTCGATGAGGAGAAAGTCGTGTTCCTCATCCCCCAGCTTGAACTTCAGCAGGCCGCGATAGATCCCAATCCCATGGTCGGCATGGACTACATAATCATCCACCTTTAACTCGCTGAAGGCCGCCAGGGCATGATCTTTCAGGGGGAGGGCCGGACGTTTCCGCGGACGTTTCTCCCCAAAAAGCTCGCTCTCGGCAATGAGCATCAACCCGGCGCCCTGGAAAATAAATCCCCGGGAAAGGTTTCCGAGGAAAATGGTTACGTCCCATCCTCGGGAATCGGCGGCCGTCCAGGAAGAAAAAAATTTCTTCAGGACTTGTACGCGCAGGTCGTGTCTTTCGAGCATTTCTTCCAATCGCTGGGCAGAGCGGGGGCTGGAACAGGTGAGTAGCGTACTGATCCCTTTTTCCGAACCTGTGCGAATGCGCTGCGCCAGGAGCCTTAAGACCCCTTCTTCGGATTTGGAAGATAGAAGGTCTGAGCGCAGGCGCTCATGCGCATCTGTCTCCAGGCGTAGCCACCCCCCGGGGTGATCCTTTACTCCCATCTCCAAACCCTGCAAAGCCACGCGGGAAAATGGCTCGCAGCGCCCGAAAAATTCCTCCTGGGATAAATAAAGCTCTGCCGGGGCTGGCCAAAACTCTTCCTGCAAGAAAGCATCCTCCCATGCCCCCCGGGCCTCTTCCCAGAAACGATGCAAACCCTCCTCCAGCTCCGGGGGTTCCTCGAGAAAAATTACCGTTGACGGGGGGAGATAGTCGAAGAAACTTTCCAAGGAGAAATAAAAAAAGGGCTGGCAGAATTCCACGGCCGGAAAAGGGATGCCTTGACGAACCTTTTCCAAAACCTCTTTGGCAGATTTTCGCAAATCTGGGTCGGCAGGAAGATAGGCTGTAAGCCGCGAGGTGGCTTGTCCGATGAATTCCGGAAAGAACAAAACTTCTCTAACGGGCAGGATAAGCGCCCGCTCCAATGCCTCGGAGGACCGCTGGCTGTCCGGGTCAAAGGTCCGTACAGATTCCACCCGGTCCTCTAAAAATTCCACTCTCAAGGGAGCTTGAGTCGCAGGGGAAAAAACATCCACCAAGTACCCGCGCACGGCAAACTCCCCCATTTCGGCGACCAAATGGACGCGCCCGTAGCCCATTCCTTCTAACCGGGAGATTAGCTCTTCGCGCTGGAATTCCTGGTTGGGCGAAATCGTAAAGGCGAAGCGCCGGAGGACTTGTCGGGGAGGGATTCTCTGGAGCACCGCCTCCAAAGAAGCGACTACGATGGCCGGGCCGGGCTCCGCAATCAGGTGGTGTCTCACGTTCCACTGTTGTCCCATCACTTCGGCTGGAGGGGAAATTTTTTCAAAAGGTTTGAGGTCCCAGCTGGGATAAAGAAATACCCTCTGGCCCTCACCGATGAAAAAGAGCAGTTCTTGGAAGAAACGCTCGGCCTTCTCCTCGCTGGCGGTCAAAATAAGTAGGGGATCTGGAATTTTGCGGGCAACCTGGGAGAGAAGGTAGGCCGGCGAAGACCCTTTTAATCCCTGGACATGGAACAAGGGTCCTCGCTTTGCGAGAAAATCAAAGAGAGGTTGAAAGGGAGAATTTTCATCCATCCCCGGAATCATGGAACCTATCCCTGATCAGAAGCTTTCGGCACTCTTGGACTCGGATACGGGGTCTGAGCTTACCCGAAGGGAAGCTCGGGAAGCCACTGGCCAAGCCATTGGTGGAGGAGGGGAAAAGAATTGGTCAGCAGGATGACTCCTACGATGATCAAGAGAACCCCGCCCACCTTGGTGAATACCCCGATGTACCCGCGGGCTTTTTGAGAGGTGCTGAGGAATTTGTTTAGGGCCAAGGAGCAGGCAAAGAAAGGGAGTCCCAACCCCAACGAATAGAAAAGCAGGAGGAAGATTCCTGAGCGCATGTCTTCAGCTGTGCTGGCATACAGCAAAATGGAGGCCAGGATGGGACCTACGCAAGGAGTCCAGCCTGCGGCAAAGGTTACCCCGACCAGGAATGAACCCAAGTAACCCAAGGGCCTGGCTTGCAGATGAATTCTCTTCTCTTGCTGCAAAAGGCCGAAAGAAAAGACACCACTGATGAAAAGTCCAAAGAGGATGACCAGAATTCCTCCCCCGATCCGGATGGTGTCTTTGTGAGCAGCCAGCAGTTGGCCGATGAACGAGGCGGAGGCACCCAGGAGCGTGAAGAGGACGCTGAACCCCAGGATGAAAAGCAAGGAATGACCGAGAATAATGCCCTGGAGTTTCCGTTGAAGATGATCGCGGGTGAGCTCTTCGAAGGAAAGGCCCGTGATGAAGACCAAGTAGGAAGGAACCAGAGGCAATACGCACGGGGAGAGGAAGGAAAGCACTCCACCGGCAAAAGCCAGGAAGAGGGAAAGATCCTGTGTTCCACTCATCGAGAAATCCCCCCACTCTTTTCATAGGGGCTCTCCCGCTGACTGATCTCCACGGGAGCATCACTCCGGGGTCTGGGCATCGATCCCCTGAGCAACCAGTGATTTTGCAGAGCCTGGATCAGTTTCTCTGCCTCCTCCACCGTCTCGTGAGTGGTAGTAAGAAAATCAGGGATCTGGGGGGCAGCTTTCTTCACGCTCCCTGTGATGCCTTTCACATCCTGGGTGATTTCTTGCACATCCCGGGTTATGTCCTGCACATCCCGGGTTATGTCCTTCACAGTTTCTGTGATCTGCGGCACATCGCTGGCTGCTTTTTGCACATCTCCCATGATCCTGGGCAATTCCGCCGCAGCTTTTTTAGCTTCGTCCAAAATTTTGGGCACTTCCTTAATAGCCCGGTCCACCTCAGCCACCATCTTGGGCAGGTCGCGGGAAACCTGCGAGGCATTTTGAGTCGTTTCCTCAATGTTTGCCGCAGACCGACGGATGGACTCGATGGCCGCCATGATCTCTCCGTGCATTCTCTTGTCCTGGAGAATGGCCCCGATGTTTCCCTGGCCGCTTTTCAGCTGGGCGGTGACTGATTCCACGTTCCTCAGCAAGGTGAAGAGTTCTCCTTTGGGGTTGCCGAGTCTTTCCGTGATGGACTTCACGTTTTCCAGAGAATCGTCCAATTTCTTCAAGGGAGTCTTGACATCGATCTCTTTCAGGATATCCGTCAGCTCCTTGGATTCCTGGGAGGGGATATTTCCTCCTTCCGGAATGGGAGGCTGGGTCGGCGAACCCACAGAGATCTCCACGGTCCTGCCGCCCAAAAGTCCGCTGGCGATCGTGGCCTGGGAATCTTTCCGGATATGGTCCTTGTAGGTCTCCAGCACCTCCAGAGTCAACTCCACTTTGCTCTGGGGGTTAAGCCGGAGCATCTTTACGGTGCCTACTTCCATTCCCGAGATCGTTACCCCCGTTCCCGGTTTCAGGCCCTGGACCCTATTGAAAACCGCCGTATAATGGTAGCGCTTCTCGAACCATTTCTGTCCCCGGGCGATGAAGACCAGGGTTACGATAATCAGGGCCAAAGACAGGATGACGAAGATTCCCACATAGCGATCGAAATGCTTAATTCGAAAATGCATGCGCATGGCTCTATCTCCTCATTTTACTCCGGAAAGGATTCTGATTGTATCTTTTTCTTGAATTTAGCTTCCATTTCCCGCGCCGGGCCCTCCGCAACAATTCTACCGTTTTCCAAGAAACCGATGCGCTGGGCGATGGGGAAGGCGGAAGGCCATTCGCTGGTCACCACGAGAATGGTTGCTCCGCCTTTGTGCTGATAATCCTTCAGGACTCTGGTGATCAGGCGATCAGCTTCCGTACTCAGACCTGTGGCTGGTTCATCCAGGAAAAGAAGGGTAGGATCTAAGACCAGGGCCCTGGCCAAGGCAGCCTTCTTGCGCATCTCCAGGCTCAGCAGCGCAGGAAGGGAGTGGTCGAATTTTCGGTCCACTTCGAAAAGCATCATCTTTTCCGAGACCCGGGCCTGCACTTCAGCCTCCCCCAGCCTGGTGTGATACCTTAAGGGAAGGGCCACGTTATCGTAAATCGACATGTTGCTGATCAAGGCAGCGTCTTGGAAAACAAACCCCATCCTGGCTCGAAGGGCATTTAAAGTCTCCCGGGAAGCTGTAGACAGGTCGATCCCTTCGATCTCCACACTCCCCTTTTCCGGCGCACGCAGGCCGCTTAAGATCTTGAGAAGAACAGATTTTCCGCTGCCGCTTGCTCCCAAGACGACGTAAATTTCCCCCCGCCACAGCCGGAAGTTTAAGCCCTGGAAGATCTCTCTGCGGTCAAAGCGAAAAAAAATATCACGCGCTTCCAGAACGATGTCCATAATAAACCTTTTTTTGCCACAGAGCTCACAGAGAGCACAGAGATAAACTGAAAATCAATATGAGAAAATAGACCTTCAAGGAAAGCATTTTGTTCTTTATCAAAAAATCTGCCCCCCACCCTTACCCTCCCCCTCGAGGGGGGAGGGGAGGGAGGGGGTGAGTCTGGTTGCGGCTATGCCGGGCTGTGACCTCTGTGGCTAAGAAATTCACAAAGAAATCTCCATTCCTTCATAGACCGCAAAGCATTCTAAATCGGCCTTATGGTTCTCGATGATCTGGCGGCAATCCTGCACAATTTCATCCACGCCTGCATCGGTTCTCTCTTGATTATGATGGAACAATCCGAATTTTTTCACCCGGGCATCCAGGGCTAACTTTAGAGCGTCTTTATAGGTCGAATGCCCCCAGGTTTTCTTGGTTATATACTCCTCTTCGGTGTACTCCGAATCGTGAATGAGCAGGTCTGCCTGGGAAGAAAATTTCATGTAATCCTGATAAGAGAGTCCGCCGGGGTGCTGAAAGGTCAGTTCGTTATCCGTGAGGAAAACAAAACTCTTCCCGTCCTCGATGAATTTATATCCGATCCCCGGATTGGGATGGCTGGTTAAGATAGGCATCACTTTCATGGATTTGATCGAAAAACTATCTGCGCAGGCCTCATGGTAGGAGATCTCTGCCTGAACGTTTTCAAAATCAACCGGAAAGTTTGGGGGGGCCATGACTTTGGAGATCATCTTTTTTATAGATTCCTGGGTAAACGGACAGCCAAACATCCGGATGGATGTTTCCTTCCGGTAGATAGGCTTAAAAAATGGAAATCCCAAAATATGGTCCCAATGAGAATGAGTAAAGATCATATGGTATTCAATTCGTCCCTCAGCGAGCAGTTTATTCCCCAGCTTCCGGATGCCCGAACCAGCGTCAATGATGATGATCTCATCTTCATGGGTTCTTATCTCTACGCAGGTCGTATCTCCCCCGTACTTTACATACTCGGGTCCGGAAACCGGAATAGAACCCCTTGCTCCCCAGCAGCGAATGATCATTGGCTATAGAGCTTCTCCAGCGCCAGCAAAGTTACAGGTAGAACAAAAGCGTCAGCAAGGCGTTGGATATAACGCAGAATAAAATGGCACTCACCACTCCCCGGGTGGCCACCTGCGGCACTTCGATACTCGAGTAGCGTACGGTCAGCCCATGATAGGTGCAGGTTAAAGCGATTAAAAGGCCAAAAATGGCGCCTTTCAATATTCCAAAGACCAGGTCCATTCCGGTAAGCGAGGCCATCAATTCCTTCAGGAAAACGTCAAAAGTGATGGTCAGGATCATCTGGGAGACCAGAAAACCCCCGAGCAGAGCCACTACATCAAAGTAGATCGTCAGACAGATGACCGCTACGGTTACGCCGATGATCCGGGGCGCGACAATGAAGTAAACCGAGTTGATACCCATGGCCCGGATGGCTTCCAGTTCGTGGGCTATGATCATGTTCCCCAATTCTGTGGCAATGGCCGTCCCCGACCGGGCGATCACGATAAAAGCTGTAAGTAAAGGACCAAGCTCCCTGATGATCACCAGCACCAGGATGGTAATGATGAAGTGCAAGCCTCCCAGGAGTTCCGTTTGGCTTCCCGATTCCACGATGACGATCGTACCCAGGGCCAGCGAAACCAGGGTAACAACCTTTAAAGCCTCCACCCCGGTGAAGTAGATCTGGCGAAGGGTGATTTCAAAGATCAAGGAAAAACCGCGCTTTCGCTCAGTCACCAGCTCCTTGAAGGTAAGGTAAAGGAGGGTGGAGAGGTCGAGGAAAACGCCCAACCTCCCTCTTACCCATCTGCCCACGGATTCGACAGGGCCCGAGGGTTCCTGGATCAATATTCCTTCCGAATCCATTATTCCCGAAAACCTTCAGGATCCCGGTGGATCTGAAGCTTTACCCTTTCCGCCGGAAAATTTAAACTCCCAGTTATTTTTTTAAAAAATATACCATCAACCCAGAGAACTTTCTACAACAATCTTGCCCCGCCACGAAAAACGTGCTATCAAAAGAATCATTTTTCACCGCGGAGATCGCAGAGAGCGCTGAGATAACAAATCAATATTTTGCCTTTTCATCGGTCTGCTTATTTTGTTATTTTCAAAAGAAATTTTCCTCTGCATTCTCCGCGTGCTCTGCGGTTAAGGGTTATGCAAAATCATATCCCGCCAGGGAAAATCATCTTCACGCTGGGAACCAGCAACCGCACCTTCGAAGAGTTTGTAGAACTCCTTCGCTCTTACGCCGTCGAAATGGTCACCGATGTGCGCAGCTTCCCCACGAGCAAATTCCCCCATTTCAAGCAAGAGACTCTGTCCCAATCCCTGGGCGAAGAGGGGCTGGGATATTATTATCTGGGCAAAGAACTGGGAGGATACCGGAAAGGAGGCTACGAAGCTTATACCCAAACTTACGATTATCTGCGGGGCCTGGAGCTCTTGGAGCAAATGGCCTCCAGGTGCCGCTGCGGAATCGTCTGCGCCGAGCGTCTCCCCTGGCGTTGCCACCGCCGGTTCATCGGCCGCAGCCTGCAAGAGAGAGGCTGGCAGGTGGTGCATATCATCGATGAGAAGCGGGTATGGGAAGATAAGGGGTCGCCTGACTGATAGAATATCGAAACAACTTCTTGCATTTATGAGGGTCGTTTGATATTTTTTAATTGTGCAGGTTTCCACGAGTGGTAATCTGCTCTCATTTTTGCTGGGTTCCCAATTGCTGAATGCTGATTGCTTTTTGGGGAAAGGTTCGTCTGATCTGTAATGCTCGCCAAACCTGATTTGGTTCTTCTGCATGCCCCCTCAGTCTATGACTTCCGCAAACTTCCCATCTTGTTCGGGCCGATCAGCGACCTGGTTCCTTCCACCCCCATTTTCGAGATGTACCCGGTGGGCTTCTCTTCCATCGCCGAGCATCTGGAGAAGAATGGAATCCATGTGCGCATCATCAATCTGGCCCTGCGGATGCTCAAAGATGAGAATTTCGATGCCCAAAGGCTCGTTGCCAGGCTCCATCCGCAAGCCTTTGGTATAGACCTTCACTGGCTTCCCCATGCCCACGGTTCCCTGGAGGTTGCCACCCTCTGCAAGAAATTCCATCCTGAAATTCCCGTCATCTTCGGCGGTTATTCAGCCACCTATTTCCATGAGGAGCTGATCCGGTACCCTCAGGTCGATTTCGTGGTTCGCGGGGATTCCGCGGAGGAGCCCCTGCGGCAGCTTCTGCTCGCTCTTTTGGGGAGATCTTCTTGGGAAGCTATCCCCAATCTGACCTGGAAGGACGAAAAGAAAGAAGTTCACATCAATCCTCTAATCCATGTGGTTCCCGATCTTGACCAATATTCCAATAATTACCCCAACCTCTTCCGCTCGGCGATGAAATATCTGGACCTGAAATCCCTGATCCCCATCCACGACTGGTGGCAATACCCCATTACTGCGGTGATTACTTGCCGGGGATGTACCCATAACTGCGTGATCTGCGGAGGATCGCACTATGGCCTGAGCCAATATTGTTCCCGGGAAATTTGCGCCTACCGCTGGCCGGAGAAGGTCGCCCAGGACATCATTTCCCTCTCGAGGTATACCCACGCGCCCATCTTTGTTGTGGGAGACCTGAGGCAAGCCGGAGAGGGTTATGCCCGGACCGTTATATCCAGTATCCGCCCGTTCAGACCGAAGAATCAGGTCGTCCTGGAACTCTTCACGCCAGCTCCGGAGCCTTATTTCCAGGAGATAGCAGAAGCTCTTCCGCACTTTAATTTCCAGATT
>Ga0315312_1001487_pt1 | contig 18070 bp, 14 predicted proteins | sample TDP7_MG_FD_203629 | JGI IMG/M metagenome (GOLD analysis project Ga0315312, IMG submission 203629) | Freshwater sediment microbial communities from Lake Towuti, South Sulawesi, Indonesia - TDP7 | ecosystem: Environmental > Aquatic > Freshwater > Lake > Sediment | place: Indonesia: South Sulawesi... | reverse complement strand
CGAATAACGGGCACTGCCCCACCAACCACACCGCCTCCGCCAACACCCACTACTCCACCCGCTGCTGTCACCGTTAATGTCAACCCCACCAAAGGCTTCGTCGGGTCTGAGGTGGTGGTGGGCGGCGTCGGCTTCAAAGAGGGCGCCACGATAAGTGTGAAATGGGACGATAAGGAAGTGGCTTCGGCTAAAGGCGGTACTCAGGGTATTTTCATCGCTACCTTCCGCGTTCCACCCGGCAAGTCAGGTGACCACACCATCACCATTACTGACGGCACCAAGACCGAAAAACTCACTTTCAAGGTTGAGACAACTGTCCCGCCGACACCCCAGCCACTCCTGCCGGAGATGGGTGTTGAACTAAAAGAACTCCTCACTTTTGACTGGAAAGATGTTACCACCGATAACCCGCCGATAACCTACACTCTCCAGATTGCCAGCAGTCAGGACTTCTCAGCAGGGTCTCTCTTGATTGAAAAGAAGGGACTGACTAAATCAGAATACACGCCGACCAAAGAGGAAACGGCGAAGCTGGCAGGTCGCCAAGCGCCTTACTACTGGCGAGTTCGGGCAGTAGATGCCGCTGAAAACGAAGGCAACTGGACCGGTGCCGGTCAATTCTATGTCCCCAAGCCCTTTACCCTACCGCCCTGGTCAAAGTGGGCGCTCATCGGGGTGGGCGGGGTGGTGCTCCTGCTCATCGGCTACTGGCTGGGCAGACGAAGCGCCTACTACTATTAAGGAAGGAAGGCAACCTCACCCCCTCGTTCCCCCTCTCCTGGGAGGAGAGGGGGATTTTTATTTAAAGTTTTTAATTAAACGAATTGGCTGAATGTTCACCGCAACTGTAATTACGTAACATTATCTGTATCAATTGTCTTTAATGTGTTGCGCTAGACAGCTAGTGCGCCACATACTAGAATATGCCCTGAAAGAGCAACAACACAGGCTGGGGATATTTCTATTTATATTTCACTGAAATAATACAGAAGAGGTAGAACAATGAAAGCATTGGTCAAAGCCAGTAGGGCTCCGGGTCTTGAACTAATGGATATAGATATACCCAAGATAGGAACCAATGACGTACTAATTAAAGTAAAGGCAACGAGCATCTGTGGCAGTGATATTCGTATATTTAAGTCCTCGCCTAGTTATATGCGTAGTGTTCATATACCGACAATCATTGGGCATGAGACTTGCGGCGAAGTAGTTGAGGTGGGCGGATGTGTTGCTAGCCTTAGAAAAGGTGATATTGTTTCTCCCGAAGCGCTTATTTTCTGCGGAGAGTGTTACTACTGCCAAGTGGGCGCCGCGCATCACTGCCAGAATCGTAAAATCTTAGGTGTCAGCACCGATGGAACCTTTGCCGAGTATGCTCGTGTGCCGGCTATCGGTTGCTGGAAGCACCCGAAAAGTATTTCCACCGACCTTGGCGCAATTTACGAACCAATCGGGGTAGCAGTACACGGTGTTCTCGCCGACGAGGTGAACGGCAAGAGTGTCGCTGTGTTTGGCTGCGGACCAATAGGCCTGTTCGCCATTGGCGCCGCAAAAGTTTTTGGTGCCACGCGAGTGTTTAGTTTGGAAGTAGCCCCCAAAAGGCTTGCTATGGCACGTCAGCTATTTCCTGATATCACCGTGATTAACCCCAAGGAGCAGGATGCGGTGAGAACTATCATGGACGCCACTGATGGGTTGGGTGTAGATGTCTCCATTGAGGTTAGCGGTAGCGCTGAAGCATTGAGACAAGCATTTAAGGTGCTCAAGCACGAAGGCAGGGTCAGCTTGGTCGGTGTTCCTGAAGGACCGATAGAACTGGATACTCATCCAGATATTATAAGGAAGGAGGCTAGAGTGTTGGGTGTACTTGGTCACGTTATCTGGAAAACCCTGTGGCAGGTCCGAACTTTACTGGACACGGGTAAGTTTGACCCTATTCCGGTGATTACGCATCGATTTCCGCTGGCCGAGTTCAAGGAAGCTTTTGAACTGGCAGCCAGAGGCGAAGCAGGCAAAATAGTACTCTATCCGTAGACAATCTCACCGCTGATAAATATGCGAAGCGCATATTAGTAGTTTGGGTATTTGTCTGTTCTGGGCGACTGCCACGTGAACTTTGTATTAACTGACTTTCGGACTGTCAAAAAATAGTTCTTGAAAGAAAGAGTTATGTAACAATCTGACGAATTGCTAACTAATCATACCCTACCCCTCGCCTCCCTGGGGCTATACTGGTTGGCTGCTTCAACCACCAGCGCCAGGCTCATCAGGAAGTCGTCGTGCCCCTGAGAGGGGTCAACGTAAAAGTTCATCGTCCGATTGGGGCGGTATTGAGATTTTGCCTTCTCCATCTCCGACCAGAACTCCTGATATTCCAGCGAACCATCGCCCTTATACATCTTGAGTCTTCCCGAGTTAACCGCGGCGAGCAGGTTAAAGCCAAGCTCCGATTTTGATTGCTGGCTGAAAGTGAAGGGGAGAACTTTAGAACCAAGAGATTGCCGCAAAAACGAGCTTACCGGCTCACCAACGCCAGTAGCATCAACCACGATTCGCCGGCAGTGCCAGACGTTCTTGAGGATGTCAACTAACTGGGCGTAAAGCTCAGTGTGCTTTTTGCCCGTCCACCAGCCGTGCTCCACGATATTCATGCGTGGTTGCTTGCTAATCTCATTGCCGGTGGCAAAGTCCAGCTCCGCGATGGTTACCACCGTGGAGTCCTGACTGGGCTTTAGCGCTCTCAGGTAGGCATCTTCGGCTTCTTCCGCCTCGCCCGCCAAGTCAATACCGGCGACATAAACCTTGCCGGTGTCAGCATAGCGCTTTCTGGAGTGCTCGCCGCCAAGCTGCGACCTCTGCTGAGGACTTAAAAACCCCCCACCCCCATGTATTGGTATTAGCTTGTACTGTGTCATGAATAGCGGATGGTTTTCACCGAGACGCTGTCTTTCTGATTCTACGTAGGCGGCATAGTCCGGGTTGAACTTGGCGACCTCCTGCCAGTCGTAGCGGAAATGGCGTTTAGTGCTGTCCTTTCTCTCCAGCTCCAGATTGGTCTGCTTAACTTCCTCAAGCAGGGTTGCATCGTCCCAGGTGGTGCCGTAGTGGACGGTGGTGACATTGGTGGTCGCGCCCATCGGCTTGAATTCCTTATTATATTTCTCTTTGTTGACATCCTGAGATTCATCCACTTCAAGGAGCAAATGAGCCGTATTGCCGACCACGTTGGCTGAGTCATCGGCGGAAAGGAAAATCGCTCTGGCGTTGCCCAGGCGGATGATATAGCCCAGCTCCGCCACCCAGATGTCACCAAAACCAGCATCGTTTAACCTGTCCTTGAGTCTGGTCAACGATATGACGGTCTGCGGCTTGAAGGTGGGCGAGCATTTGATGAGGTTCTGTGACTCCGCCATATAGAGGGTCAAGAGAAGAAGTTCAATTTGAGCCGATAGCTCGTTCTTACCGCCCTGTCGTGCCATTTCTACCGAAAAGGTCAGCCCCTTCTTGCCGAAGACGCTATCAAGAATTGCCCGCGCCACTTCCTGCTGGTAAGGATGAAGGCTAATCATAGTAAAAACTCTAAACTCTAAACCCTGAATCCGAAATCCTGACAACCACTGTCACCCTGAGTCCTTCAGCGGAAGAGCGAAGGGTCTCAGCATGGGGACTTCTAAGAAGCAGGGCGTCAAGAGGGGGTGCTAACCCCTCTTTAATTCTATTTCCCCTTTCCCACATCAATCGTCTTCCCTCAAATGTCATTCTGAAGGAGCGGAGCAACTGAAGAATCTCAAGGACTGGACACAAGGTAACCCTTGAGACCTTTCTCCTTCGGCCGAAGGAGAGGGGTGACCTGATGTCAGTACTTCTGTGGCAAAGCCATCTAATTGGGAAAAGCCTGCCCTGAGCTTGCCGAAGGGGTGCCACCGGTAGAACTAGCCAGAAGCAGGGCGTCAAGAGGGGGTGCTAACCCCTCTTACAAAAAGTCCCCTTCCCCGCATGAATCCCCCCCTTTTCCCGACTCGGGGAAGGGGACAAAGGGGATAGGGCACCACACATAATCACTTCCTGCTGATAGTCGTCCCGATAGTTATCCCCAGCGGCAACGCCACATCACGGAGCACATTGCCGATGGCTTCCTTCAACCCCTTCCTTTGCTCCTTGCTCATCTTATAGCTCGTCTTAACCATCCTCGCTAGCGTATTGGTCGCCTGCATAGTGAGTTTGATATTCTCCGGGTCTTTTTCCAGAAGAGACTTAATCTTAACCCTCAATAACGCAATCTCATCATCAATGCCGTTAACGCCGGAAGCCAGCTCAAAGTCCATCCGCTCAGCTTCATCCAAGACTTTCTGATAGAAACTGCGGTTTTCAAGCTTTCGTGTGCCCTTTGGGGCACCTCTTCGTTTTGTTTCGGCTGGCATCAGCTCTTTCTCCTTTGTCTAGAACCCTGGCAGTCGCCAGAATGATGGCGTGTGCCGTCAGGTCCCACCGCTCTTTCTCCACCGCTAGTCGCAATAATCTCATTGCCTTCTCCCGTTTCCTTACTCTGCAATGGCATATTAGCACAAATGTTCTGGCATCGCCACCGGGTTTTGTCGCCCTCTTTGATTTATCTCAGACGCCGTTATAGAATAAGCTCTAAAGGACGGAAATGGCCACCGCCAAGCAGCTTTACCAGTTACAGGAATTTGACCTTACCATTGAGTCCGATGAAAAGGCGCTCAAGGAAAAAACGAACCAGCTTGGGGAAAGCCAGGCGCTGATTGATGCTCGGTCTAAGGTGAACTCAGCACAGCGGCGGCTGGAGGAACTAAGGCACAAACAGCGCTCGCTGGAATGGGACGTGGACGACCTGACCAGCAAAATCCGCGCCGGAGATGACCAGCTTTACAGCGGGCGAATCAGAAATCCGAAGGAACTGGCGAGCCTCCAGCAAGAGGTTGAAGCCTTCAAGGCAAAACGCGACCGCTTTGAGACAGCGTTGCTTGAAATAATGGACCAGGTTGAAGCCGAACAAAAGAATGCCGTTAATGCTGCCAGCGAGTTCAAGAAGGTGGAAACTGACTGGCAAATCCATCAACACAAGCTATCGGCGGAGATAGAAGCGCTCAAAAGTAAACTGGCTGACCAGCGACAAAAAAGGCAATCGCACAGTGCCGACATTGACCCCAAGTCGTTAGAGCTTTACAACGCACTGAAAAAAGCCAAGGGGCAGGCAGTGGTCAGAGTGGAGCAGGGAATTTGCCGCGGCTGTCGGATATCGCTCCCCTCCAGCGACCTTCAGCAGGCAAGAAGCGAACACCTGGTGCACTGCAGTAGCTGCGGGCGTATCCTTTTCTTACCTTAGTTAAAACCGAAAGATAACTCAGTGAACAGTTCAAGAATATATTACGGCTGGATTGTCGCCACCGCTGGTTCGGTGGTGGCGCTCAATCTCGGCGGAATCGTCTGGACTTTTGGCGTCTTCTTCAAGCCAATTGAAAGCGAGTTCGGGTGGAGCCGGAGTCTGGTCTCCTCAGGGTATACCGCATTTCTCCTCGGTCACGCCATTTCTATTTTGTTTGCCGGGAGGCTGGTAGATAAATACAGTCCCCGCCCCATCCTCTTCGTCAGCGCGCTGACCGGTGGGCTCGGTATTGCTCTCAATAGCTGGATTCATAGTGTCAACGAACTCCGACTTTTCATGTTCCTTGCTGGGATGGGGACGGGAGCTAACTGGTCGGTGCCGGCAACTAATGTCCAGCGCTGGTTTTACAAGCGGCAGAAAGCGGGTCTGGCATTGTCAATTGTGATGGCAGGACTGGGTGCTGGAGCCCTTCTCTTTGCTCCACTCATCAATCATCTCATCTTGAGCTACGGCTGGCGGACGGCGTATCAAATCATTGGCATCATCTTTTTCGTTGTGGTGTCACTGGCGACATTCTTCATCAAACGAAGCCCAAACGAGGTGAGCCCCAGCACAAAAGAGATAACCCAAGTAGAAGGCTGGACAACTCGCCGGGCAATTGCTACCGCCGCCTTTGCCGGCATCACCTTCCTCTTCTGCTTCGGTGACCTTTCCTTTATGATGATAACAGTCCATCTTGTTCCGCACGCCATTGATGTCGGTATTTCCCCTACGGCAGCGGCGGGGGCGCTGGGGCTGATGGGTGGTTTCTCCATTCCCGGTCGGCTCACCGGAGGGCTTCTTGCCGAAAAAACAAGCTGGCAGAGGGTGCTTATCTTTTCTTCTTTCGGAATGTCACTGTCAATATTTTTGCTCATATTCTTGAGAGCCACCTGGATGCTCTACTTTTTCGTGTTTTTCCACGGCCTCTTCTTCGGCTTCAGGGTTCCAGCGATAATTGGTATTCTGGGGAGCTTTTTCGGAATGAGGTCGCTGGGGGCACTGATCGGGATTACCAGTGCCATATCAGTCGTCTTCGGGGCATTAGCACCCTATTTCGCCGGGTTCGTCTTTGACGCTACTGGCAGTTATTTCTGGGCTTTTCTGATACTAGTGCTGGCACTGGCGAGCACCGGCGCTGTGGCTAAAATAATAAAGAAGCCGGCTCTTAAAGTGAGTTAACCCCCTCGCCCATTGACTGATGCCCCCAACCGTAATAGACTATGAATGGGGCCAAGTAGACCGGGTGACCGCTCCTTCTTTGAAGGAGAGGAAAGTCCGAGCTCCACCGGGCAGGATGCTGGGTAATACCCAGGAGGAGTGACCCGACGGAAAGTGCCACAGAAACATACCGCCCTTCACTCTGTGAAGGGCAAGGGTGAAATGGTGGGGTAAGAGCCCACCAGTCCCGATGGCGACATCAGGAGCTGGGTAAACCCCGTCCGGAGCAAGACCAAATAAAGGGACAGAGGGACGCCCGGCCTGTTCCCAGGGTTGGTCGCTTGACCCTTCCGGTAACGGAAGGGCTAGATAGATGGTCACCGTCCTTCACTTGTGAAGGATACAGAACTCGGCTTATAGGTCTACTTGGCCCCCTGACTCTTGTCATTTTTTGTCCTCCTGCTCTTCGTCTTCTTTCTTCTCTGTATTACCTAGAGATGTCTGCCCTTTCTTCCATACGCTCAACTGACGGCGCTTCACTTGGCTTGTGTAGTCGGGTAGCAGGATGGGGGAAATCCTTCTGGTTACGATGCCTGCCGCCTTCAGTTCTTTGTCGTAAGCTGTTACATGGTGCAGTGACAACTTGCCCTCTTCAATGTAATCACGGACATAGCGAGCGGCGTTTTCACCAGCAATCCGTCCAAAGACGAGGACCCCCAGCAGGGAGTTGCCCATCAACCGGTTTTCCCCATGGACACCACCTGCCACTTCCCCAGCGATGAAGAGCCCGGGAATAGCCGTCTCACCGCGTTCGTTAAATTCCAAGCCCCCGTTCTGGTAATGTAGCGTCGGGTAGACAAGCATAGGCTCCTTTGATATATCAATACCGAATCGTTTAAAGAGGATGAACTTGCCGGGGAAATCCCTTTCCACTGTCCCCTTCCCGTATAGGATATCAATCATAGGTGAATCAAGCCATACACCCAATTTCCCCGTCGGCATGGGAATCCCCTTTCCCCGCTCCAGGCATTCTCTGATAATGGCGGCAGACTCTACGTCTCTTGGTTCGCGCTCGTTGACGAATTGCTCGCCATCAATGTTTAAAAGGTTGGCTCCAGCCCCGCGGAATCTCTCCGTAATCAGGAGACCCTCCACCTGTTCCGGAAAGACGGCACCAGTGGGGTGGTACTGGACAGTATGGAGAAATTTAAGTTTGAGTCCCGAGCGATATCCCAGGACAACTCCATCGGCAGTGGCGCCATAATGGTTGGTAGTCATGAAGCCCTGAATGTGTAGCCGACCACAGCCGCCAGTGGCAATAAGCGTGGCTTTAGCTTTGACCAAGATATATTCCGCAGTCTCAAGGTTATAGAGTATAGCGCCGGCACAGCCACCGTTTTCATTCAGAACCAGCTCAATAGCCGGAGAGAACTCAAGCACCGTGATATTCTCACGATTACGTGACTCGTCGCGTATTGTGCGCATGATTTCGGCACCGGTGATATCACCGCAGAAATGCATTCTCTTGCGGCTGGTTCCGCCACCGTGAAGAGTACGCAGACGTCCATCGGGAAATTTAGAGAACATAACGCCGAGACTTTCCAACCAGCTGATTACATCAGGCGCCTCCGCGACCATGGTCGCCACCAGCGCCGGAACATTCTTAAAGTGACCGCCGCCTATGGTATCAAGATAGTGCAGAGCCGGTGAGTCTTTCTCTGGTTTCGTGGCAGCCTGGATGCCTCCTTCCGCCATCATAGTATTGGCATCACCGTGGCGCAGTTTAGTCGCCAGTACTACGCGGGCGCCGTTTTCTTCAGCCAGGAGCGCTGCCGCTGTCCCAGCGCCACCTCCCCCAATGATCAAAACATCAGTCTCAATATCAATGCGAGATAGGTCAATTTCCTCGGGATTTATCCAGCTGTGAGCCTCCAGAATATCAGCAAATTCATGGGCAACCCGATAGCCCTTGTTCGGACCAACTCTCAGCCCCCGCCGACCTCCCTCTTTATAATCGGGGTGGAACTTTCTCAGTACCTCCTCAGACGCCTCCGAGGGCATACGGGGGAACTCTTTTCCCTTCCGCTTTGAGGTCAACCTTTCCGCTCTTGTCTTCTCAACTATTTCAATCAGTTTTTTAAGTTCTTCAGTATAAGGCATAGCGCCCTCCTAGAGATATTCGCGCCCGGCTGGTGTCCAGTCTTCACTAGCCATCTCCGGTTCTATCTCACGAACGTTATAAGCCTCTCTAAGCTCTTTTTCGTCAAATTTCGTGAGCCTTCTTAAAGCCTCCAGGCACTCTTTTCTCCCTGTTATTGTAATAGCCTGAGCCAGATGCTCGGCTCGGGGAGCAATTCTACTGCCGTAAAGGCGCCTCGCCAGCTGGGCAATATGGTACTGTGGTAATTCTCCCAGACATCGGCTGGCACAGAGCCCGCACTGGATACAACTGAAGGAAAGGGTAGCCGCCCTGGCGATATTCCCCTGCTTCACTGCCGAGATAACATCCATCATCTGGATATCCATCGGGCAGACCTTGGTACAGCTGTTACAGGCGAGACAGCGGAATACTTCCGGGTATAGCTGAAATATCTCTTCGGGATTGGCGGTAAGTTTTTCAAAATCATACCGGGCTCGGTTAGCTGGATAGAAGGGTATCTGAGTCAGATACATATTTGGTTGTACCACTGTCTGGCAGGCTAATCCAATATAAAGGTGATAATCGCCGGGCTTACGATAAACCGTAGCGCAGGCACCGCAGATACCACCGCGGCAGCCACAGCCTCGGATATACTGGTAGCCAGCGTATTCCATCGCCTTCATAATGGTCACGGTTTCGGGCACTTCGTATTTCTTGCCCATAATATACACCGGAATCAGTTCTATCTTTTCATTTGAAACGGCCTTCTTACGATGCTTCATACTCATGACAACCTCCACTTGATTATAAACCGTGCGAGGCTAATAGGCGCAGAGGGGAAATTAAATGTTTCCTTAACCATTGTCTGACCTCAGCTATCCCGAGAGCCAGACCGATGAGTTCGGTAAAGTAGAAGACAGGGAGCTTATCTGACTGCCTTGCCTCCAGATTGGAATGGCACAAAGGGCAGGCGGTAACGATGGCTTCCGCACCGGCGTTTCGTGCCCACTGGGTTATCTCAGCGACCAGCCGGCGGGCGATGCGTCTTTTGCTCATTGACAGGCTACCGCCACAGCAGTCCACTTTGCCGGACCAGTCTCTAACGTCGGCGCCCATTGCTTCCAGTAGCAGGTCCATCATTCTGGGATTCTCGGGGTCGTCAAAAGCAACCACCTCGGGCGGTCTGACCAGATAACAACCGTAGTAGCAGACTAATTTCAGCCCGGCAAGCGGCTTGGCGACACTATTTTTTAATTTGGTTACGCCAACATCGTGATAAATTATCGGTAGAAGATGCCGGATATTATTTTTGGCTCCATAAGGCTGACCAATTAACTCTGCCAGTTCATCTCGCTGTTTGGGGTTGTCCTTCATCTCCTTCTGGGTGGTTCTTAGCCGGAGATAGCAGGCGGGACAGGTAATCGCTAGGTCAAGGCCAACCTTCTCGGCAAGAGCGAGGTTTCTCCCTGTCAAAGCATGCGCCAGCCAGCGCCCGGTCTGGTGCGCCGAGGAAGCACCGCAACAGCTCCAGTCGGCGAGTTCAACCAACTCTATCCCCAAGCGGGCACAAATCGCCCGCACCGACAGGTCATATTCTCTGGCGGTTGATTCCAGTGAACAGCCGGGGTAGTAGGCGTATCTCAGTGTTTTTCCTCCGTGGTGAGTTTCTGGTTGACCCGGTGAAAAATGGTTCTAACCTCCTTTAGGCTTGTGAATCCGGGTGGAAATACCTTGAACTTTCCTTTGACTAACATTCTTAGACCTAAGCCCAGGTCACTGAAGAAATCACCGGTTTTCAGTTTGAACCAGAGTAGCAGAGACAGTTCATGCGGTTTGCCCCAGCGCTTCAGGCTTGTCAGAAAGCTGTCATGAAAGGCAGCAATTCTTCTCTCTTTAATCGCCACCTTCTCCAGTAAGGACATTTCTCGCAGTGTATCCATCAGTTTCGGTAGGTCCACATTGTTCGGGCAGCGCGTGGCACAGGTAGCACAGTCAGCGCAAACCCAGATGGTGGCACTGGTCAGGGTCTCCTGTTTCAGTCCTAACTGCACCATGCGGACAATCTGATTCGGGAGGTAGTCCATGGCGAAGGTTGTTGGGCATCCCAAACTGCAGGTAAGACACTGGTAACAGCGCTCAAGGTTAGTCTGGCTCACCTCCTTTACCTGAGATAAGAAAGTGGCGTCAGAAATTAGCTGTCTCTGCCGGTCAAAATATTTCATTCGGCTAAATCCCTACCTCCGTAAGCTCTTCCTCTTTGAAAGTGGCAAGTGGCAGTTCATCTTCCAGGCTCCTGCCGGGGAGGTAGCCAAAAGTTTTCTGTAATTGGTCGCCCACCAGACGGAATAAATTAAACACCGGCACATTATTCGGGCAGGCTTCGGTGCACATACCGCAACCGACACAGGAGGTAGCCATATGGTTCATTCGGGTCAGGTGGAAAAGCAGAGTATCAGTGGGCATTCTGAGGGCGCCTCGCCGCTGTGCCCAGTTCAAATATTTTGGGGCTTCAAACTCAAACGCCGAGGAGTCAAAGAAGCATTCTTGGCAATAACAGAGCGGACAGGCAGTCTTACAGTTATGGCAGTTAACACACCGGGCAAAAGTAGCCCTGAGATTGTCCAAGCCGCGAACCTGACTCTGGATTTCCTGGAAAAACTGCTCCCTTCTATTAGCCCGGCGGGAGACCAGTTTGGCTATGGCCGTCTCCCTGTCCCGCGCCTCCGTCATTGGCAACTGGAGTTCCTTAATTACTTTCTCGCCAGCTTCGGTGTTACTGCCAATAAGAACGTTCTGATTGAAATCCACTCCTATCAGCCCGATAGTCAGGTCCGAATTCATGGGAACCGGATGTTCACATACCTGACAGGCTCTTCGCAGGAGAGGGTCTTCTCCGCCGTTTTGAAACTTGTCCAACAATTCCTTAACCGACGCTGCCGCTTCCTGGGCAAGTTTCCCGTAATCGCTCACTGAATAGGTCCCCGGGCAATCAACCCCGATAAGTAGTAAGTTCGTCAGCGATGCCTGTTTCAGCTTCACCAGTTCAATCAGGGCTCTGAGTTCACAGGGTCTCAAGACTACCCCCAGTTTCTGGGGGCTTGACGCGAGCCGGGTGATGGCAGAAATAAGCTTGGCGGAATTGACCGGCATCACCGGGTCAAGCGGGCTGGCGATTTGTAGTAACTCGGGATGGCTGACTATTGCTGGTGCCGCACTATTCTCTGCCGGAAGGGGCAAAAGGACAAACAAAGCCTCAACCAGCCTGCTCTGCAGGAGGCGTCTCAGGAAATCTCTAATTGCCTCGGGCAATCTCCCTGCCACCACGGGCAAAGTAGCATACTTTTCCATCGTCACTCTTAGAGCGTCCAATCGTTTTTCATCGGATTGGGACCCAGTTTCCTGACAGTGTCAGTAAACTCTTTCATAGTTTTGGCGAACTTGGCGCCCTCGGCGGCACTAATCCATTTGAGTAATACTCTGTCGGCATCAAGCCCGAGAGTCGCCAGTACGAGCTTCAGAATGGCAATTCTCCGTCTAGCTTTGTAATTGCCGGAGACATAATGGCAGTCGCCCGGATGACACCCGCCAACAATTACGCCGTCAGCGCCACCAAGCAAAACTCTCAGCAGATACACCGGGTCCACTGAACCACTGCACATGGTTCGTATCGGGCGGACATTAGCCGGATATTGCAATCTAAGCGTGCCAGCGAGGTCAGCCGCCGTCGCGGTACACCAGTTGCAGAAAAAACCGATGATAACCGGTTCAAACTGTTCTTCTTTAGCCAATCGTTTCACCTCCGCGGGGCAGAAGTGCAGCGTCAACTACCGCTAGAGTCTGCTTATCCCAGAACCCCGTCAACCTCGCCGCGCCACTGGGGCAGGCTACCACACAGGCGCCACAACCCTGACATAAAGCCTCTTTAACAATTATCTCATCACTTTCAGTATTCTTCATCCTGACGCCGTAAGGGCAAGCACCGATGCAAAGCTCACATTTCCGGCACCGCCTCTGAATCGTCTCCGAGATTAATTTCCCCGACTCCAATTGCCCTCTCACCAGCAGAGATACCGCTCTCTGAGCGGCTGCCTGAGCCTGAGTGATACTCTCGTCTATTCCGCGCGGGGAGTGTGCCAGCCCACAGACAAAGATTCCCGGGGTCAGAAAGTCCACCGGCCGGAATTTGGCTTCGGCTTCCTGGAACAAGCCGTCTTCATTCAAATCAACCCCCAGAATTTGCGCCAGCGCCGTCTGGTCGGTGGGGATAATAGCTGCGCTTAATATCACCAGGTCAGGCTCCAGATGCAGTCTGCCACCTAAAACGGACTCGGTAACCTCAACTACTAGCTTGTTTTGTTCCTGCCTTACTTCGGGCTTGCTATCAAGCTCGTAACGAAAGAAAAGCACTCCTTTCTCCCTGGCTTCAGTGTAATACTCCTCCTTCAGCCCGTAGCTCATCATATCACGGTACAAAATAGAAACCTCAATTCCAGGATTTATCGCCTTCAATTTCAGGGCATTTTTCAGAGCCTGGGAACAGCAGACCCGACTACAATAGGGCCTCCCTGTTTGCCGGGAGCCGACGCACTGAATCATCACCACCGATTTTAAATCCAAGAGGTCAGGCTTGTTTAAGGACAGCTTCTTTTCCAGTTCCCTTTGGGTTATCACCTGCTGACTCTGCCCGTAAAGATACTCTTCAGGACGGTACTCCTCACCACCTGTGGCGACGATTATCGCGCCAACCCCTAAAAGTGGCTGAATTGAGTTCTTCTCCTTCAGGTTCACCTCAAATTTGCCCGCGTATCCCTGAAGCCGCACTACCTCGGTCTCCAGATGAAGGTGGATGAGTCGGTTCTCCTTAATCTGGTTGGTGATTTTCTCCAGTAACGCCTGGGGTTGTCCGCCTTCCAGCGTGGCGTAAAGGTGCTTCAAATTGCCCCCCAGCTCGTCTGACTTCTCCACCAGATGAACTTCAAATCCCTGTTGTGCCACAGATAGCGCTGCGGTCATACCAGCAACGCCACCACCGATGACTAGCACACCGGGACTAACCTTTTCTGAAGAGAGTGGCATCGTCCCTTGCGTCTTGGCTATTTCAATTGCCATTGCCAGCAGGCTTTCGGTTTTTTCCGTGACTAGTTTTGAGTCATCCCGGTGCACCCAGGCTATCTTCTCTCTCAAATCAACCATCTGCACGAAGAAAGGACTGAGTCCGATTTCGTCAGCGAACCTCCTAAGTAATAAGGCATCAAGATACCGGCTACAGGCGCCAATGATGAGACGGCTGACCTTATGTTCGCTCACGCTCTGCTTAATCTTTTCCCAGGTGTGTTGGTGGCAGAGGTAAGGCGCCTCTTCCACAAAAGTGACGCCGGGCTGTCTCTGGCTGAATTTGGCTATCTGCTCAAAGTCAAGCGTTGTCTTGTTCTGCCCCCCGCAGGTACACAGCAAAACACCTAGTTGTAATTCTTCTTGGGCGGTAAGCGTCTCAGTCTCCGGTTGGGGCACCGAGGAGACACGCTGAGAGGAAAGCATCTGAGAGACCTGACAGGCGACGGCGCCCCCTTCAGTCAGGGTATCAGCAATATCCTTGGGTGCTGAAACAGAGCCACAGACATATATCCCGTCGCGAGTGGTCTTAACGGGAGCGAAAGGCACCGTCTGACAGAACCCCCACTTATTAAGTTTGACTCCCAGAATTTGGCTAAGCTCCTGAAACTGAGGGGAGGGAACTTGTCCTACAGACAGTATCACCAGCCCAAACTGGTGTTTGACTGGTACTCCGGACTCGGAAAGTGCCGTCAGTATGAGGTCTTTCGTCTGGTAGTCCTCTTTGATTACCGGAATACGACCGCCAATGAATCTCACTCCCAGTTCATCTCTGACCTGTTCAAAGTAGCGATAGTATCCTTTGCCAAAAGCCCGAATATCCATGTGGAAGATGCCAACTTCAGTCTGGGGGTTGCTCTGCTTGATTAACGCGGCTTCTTTCATCGCCGCCATGCAGCAGGCTGAGGAGCAATAGTTTCTCTGGCTATCCCTTGAGCCGACGCATTGCAGGAAAGCCACCGAGTCTGGAGACCGACCGTCCGAGGGGCGAAGTAGCTTCCCTTGCGACGGACCGTTTGGACTAAGTAGTCTCTCCAGTTCCAGGCTAGTGAGCACATTGGAGTAGCGCTGGTAGCCATATTGGCTGGCGAGACGGGGGTCAAATTCTTCAAAGCCGGTGGAAAGGATGATAGCCCCTATCTCTAGCTCCTTGACCTTTTCGGCTGCATCAAGGTTAATTGCCGGCACCGGGCATTTCGCCACACAAGCACCGCATTTGGTGCAACTGTCCCAATCAATAATGTAGTACTGAGGGATGCCCTGTAAGTGAGGACTATAGATTGCCTTACGCGATGACAGGTTCGAATTGGAGCGGTCGGCTGTCTCTACCGGGCAAACCTCAGCGCAGATTCCACAGCCGAGGCACAGGTCGGAATCCACACCGGTCGGGTGGGAGTTCACCGTAACCACAAAATTGCCGGCTTCTCCCTCAAGTCGTTTTATCTCAGTAGAGGGCAGAAGCTCAATGTTTGGGTGAACCAGTCCACGGCGTAAACAGAAATGTGACGACCTATCGCCGGAGAAGATAGGTAGCATCTGGCACATCCCGCAGTGGTTATTTGGGAACCACTTATCCATTTGGAGGAGAGTGCCGCCGAATCTAGGACTTCGGTCTGCCAGATAGACTTTAAACCCCGCCTCAGCCAGGTCAAGAGAAGCTCTAATGCCTCCCACGCCGGCACCGATAACCAGCACTGCGCCAAATTTGTTCATCTTACATCTTACCGTATTCAGTTGCGATAACATCAATCATTTCAAAGAACTGCCCGGGAGTCCAGTTTTTGTGTTTTATGGCTTTAGACGGGCAGGTAACGGCACAGGCGCCACAACCTTCGCACAGCGCCTCATTAACCCTGGCTGTCTTTTTTCTAGGCTCAAGTTCAATGGCTTTAAAGGCACAGACGGAGACACACTGCCCACAGCCACTACATACCTCGGTATCCACGACGGCAATGGTGGGTTCGTGAAGGAGCTCTTTTCGGGAGAAAAGGGAGAGGACTTTACTGGCGGCGCCACTAGCCGAAGCGACAGTATCCGGCAGGTCTCTGGGCCATTGTGCCGCGCCTGCCAGATAAATGCCAGAGGTCAGGGTCTCCACCGGTCTGAGTTTGATATGGGCTTCGCTGATGAAGCCATGCCCATCAACAGTGACATTGAGCTTTCGGGCAAGCTCCTTGACTCCCGGACTGGGTATCACCGCAGTTGCCAGCACGACTAAGTCGGCAGCAATTTCAATATTTCTCCCGATTAGCGTGTCAACACCCCAGACTTTGATTTTGGCGCCGTCCCGGAATATTTTTGATACTTTGCCGCGGAGGTAAAGCACTCTCTCTTCATCCACCACTCTCTTGACAAACTCCTCATACCCTTTGGCATCGGAACGAATATCCATGTAAAAGATATACGCTTGCCCGGAGGGCACAGCTTTTTTGTAGAGCATCGCCTGTTTTGCCACCGCCATACAGCAGACACGGGAGCAATAGGGAACGCCGTGCTCTGGGTCGCGCGACCCAACACACTGGACAAAAACCACCTGCTGCGGGACTTTGTGGTCAGAGGGTCTCCTGACTTCTCCGGCGGTGGGTCCGGAGGGGGAGAGAAGCCGCTCAAATTGAAGCCCGTCAATCACATCTGGGTCCGAGGCATATTCGCCGATATTATCCATAGGGTAAAGCTCATAGCCCGTAGCCACGATGATGGCACCTATTTTTTCTTCAACGAGGGTATCCTGCTGGGCAAAATCAATTGCCATAGTTGGACAGACTTGATGGCAGGCTTGGCATTGACCGCCATTTAAGTGAAGACACATTTTGCCATCAATTATCGGCTTGGGCGGGGCAGCTTTTGGGAAGGGGAGAAATATGGCTCTTCTCTGCGAAAGCCCGCGGTCAAATTCAGAAGGAGCAGTGACGGGGCAACTAGTCAAGCAAAGTCCACAGTTATTACATCTTACCTCATCAACAAAGGAAGCCTTCCGCCTGATGGTTATCTGGAAATTGCCCACATATCCTGAGACTGTTTCAATTTCCGAGTAAGGGTAAAGCTTTATCTTAGCGTGAGAGGCTACCCTTGACATAATAGGTTCCACCAGGAAGGGGACACGCTCCAAGGTAGGGAAAGTCCCGGAAAGTTGGCTGGCATGCCCGCCGACGCTGGGGTTTCTTTCCACCATAATCACCTCATAGCCAGCGTCAGCCATGTCCAGAGCTGCCTGCATCCCGGCGATGCCTGCCCCTATTATGAGGACTCTTTTGGTCAGCGGGACAACCGCCGGGATGAGGGACATATTTCGGTGTAGCTTCTCGATAACCGCCTTGATAATGGCTATCGCCTTTTCAGTGGCTATCTGTTTATCGGAGGCGTGGGGCCAGCTACACTGTTCTCTGATGTTGGCTATCTCACAATGGTAGGGATTTATGCCCTCAGAAGCGGCTAGATTACGGAAAGTACGCTCATGTAGGGAGGGGGAGCAGTTGCTCATTACGATGCCATTAAGACCCTTGTCTTTTATCGCCTTTTTCACTAACTCCTGTCCTGGTTCGGAGCACATAAAGATATAGTGCTCGGCATGAGCCACCCCAGGGTAATCCTTTATCTGTTCCACCACTTTCGCCACATCCACCGTGCCAGCAATATTTAACCCACAGTGGCAGACGAAGACCCCGACCCTCTTCCCTTTCAACTCCTAGCCACCTTTTCTAGTATTCGCTCATCAGATGAAAACAAACCTAAAACCTTGCTCGCTGCCGCACTCGCCTGGGCAACTGAGTCAGGAATGTCTTTAGAACCCTGGGCGGTGCCGGCAACATAGACCCCCGGTACCAAAGTCTCCTGCGGGCGAAGTTTGGGGTGGGCTTCCGTTATGAAGCCATAAACATCGCTGGGTATACCAATTTTTTGAGCCAGCTCTTTCCCCGCTGGATGGGGCACCATAGCCATACCAAGAACTACCAAGTCGCAGAGAATCTCAATCCGTTTCCCGGAAAGAGTGTCCACCGCCCAAACCTTCAACTTTTCCCCATCCCGGAAAACCTTAGCTACCCTGCCTCTCAGGTAAACTACCCCGTCCTCCTCCACCGCTCTCTGCACGAACTCCTCGTAGCCCTTTCCCGTAGTGCGGGTATCTATATAGAAAATGTATGCTTGTCCCTCGGGAACAGCATGTTTGTAGAGCATAGCCATTTTGGCTAAATACATGCAGCATACCCTAGAACAATAAGGAACACCGTGCTCGGGGTCGCGGGAGCCCACGCACGAGATAAATACTACCT
>Ga0315312_1001486_pt1 | contig 18075 bp, 11 predicted proteins | sample TDP7_MG_FD_203629 | JGI IMG/M metagenome (GOLD analysis project Ga0315312, IMG submission 203629) | Freshwater sediment microbial communities from Lake Towuti, South Sulawesi, Indonesia - TDP7 | ecosystem: Environmental > Aquatic > Freshwater > Lake > Sediment | place: Indonesia: South Sulawesi... | reverse complement strand
GTGGTAGTGGATCAAGAGGCCTGCCGGGGTAAGGATAACTGCAGACTTTGTTTGGAAGCTTGCCCGTATGATGCGCCTCAATTTGGGGCTGAAGATAATGCCAAGATGCAGAAATGCGACCTTTGTTTGGAGCGCCTGCTGGAAGGGTTGAAACCCATTTGCGTTGGCGCCTGCCCCATGAGAGCCCTGGATGCTGGGCCAATCGATGAACTTGTAAGCAGGTATGGGGGAGTTAAAGAAGCCCAAGGATTTGTTTACTCTATTGAGCTTAAACCCTCAATCATCTTCAAACCTAAAATGAAATCCAGCCTGTCAGTTAAAGGGGCGGGCGGGATATTCCAGTAAAAAATAAAAGATTAACCGCCGAGAGCACGGCCGTGCCTGGTCGGAGACTCGACTCTACGAGCCACGGGAGGACGCAGAGAATAATTAAAATGGAAAGATTCTTATAATTTCCTATACGACGAGAAAAGTAGTGACTAAGAGAATTGATATGCCTTCAATACCTCGAGAATGAATTGGTTCGCTGTCTATTAAGTCCCCATCCACAATTTCACAAGCTATGCAGAACCGCTTGTCGGCGTCTCGGCATGGGCCTTCTTGGTCCAAGCCTTTCTTTTTTGCTCCACCGAATGATTTGACTTGGTTGAAACGAAATGCTATTATCCCAATCCATAAGGGGGCGCGAAAGGAAGTTTTTGCGTATCAAAGCGGAGGTAGTTTCTTTCAATCTTTGAAGGAGGAAAGGATATGCAGAAAAGGGAAGATGATTTTGGGGGACTGACCCGGAGGGAGTTCATTTATCTGAGCGGGGTGGGGATGGCTGGAATGGCCTTGACCAGCATTCCCGAATTGGCCCATGGAGCAGAAAAAAAGCCGAAGTATGGAGGCAGATTGCGCGTGGGCGAACGATTCGCTTCTGCGGGGCTGGATGCCCATAAGAACCAAATTGCGCCTGATCATTTTAATTACACCCTCATGTACAATGGCCTTACAATCATGGGTCCCTTGCCGCAAGTGAGAATGTATCCCGATCTGGCCACATTATGGGAAATTTCCCCAGATGGAAGAGAATATACCTTTCCTTTGAGGGAAGGGGTGAAATTTCACCACGGGAAGGAACTGGATAGCGGCGATGTGAAATATTCGATCGAGCGGGTGATGAATCCGGCCACCCGATCTCCCCGGGCGTTTGCTTACAAGTGGATCGATTCGGTCAATATCGTTGATAAGTACCATCTTAAAATCAGGCTGAAAGAGCCCTTTGGCCCCTTCTTAACTACCCTCACCACCATGAATTGTCCCATCATACCGGCTGGTTGGGAACCCACGGGGATGAAGCCCGCGCCGGGGACAGGGCCTTTTGTTTTCAAGTCAATCGTTCCAAACGAAACTGTAGAATTTACCCGATCTGACCATTATTGGGAGATTGATGAAAAGACAGGAGATCGCCTTCCTTATCTGGATAGCATTTATGTGAAAAAAATTGTTGATCCTACGGTCCGTTGGACTGCTCTCAGGGCAGGTGACATAGATTACACCCCAGACCCACCCAGAAAGGTCGTTATCGAGGCAATGAAGAATCCAGTACCTGGGATAGTGATTGTAATGACCCAGCCTGTTGGCAATACGTGGATATGGTTTAACGTGAAAAAGCCCCCTTTTGATAACAAGAAAGTGCGCCAAGCTATTGCCTATGCCATTGATAAAGAGGAGCTTATCAGGGCTTCCCTTTGGGGTTTAGGAGAATCGGTCAACAATCAGCCTTTCCTGAACCGTTCGCGCATGTATATTCCCGTTGAGGACAGGAAGATGGACTTGGCCAAAGCAAAACAGCTTCTCGCTGAAGCAGGGTATCCAGATGGATTTACTGCAGAATTTCTTGAACCCTCTGGTCTTATCTCTGACATAGATGGCTGTCAAGTCGTTATAGGTCAATTGAAAAAAATAGGAATTAACGCCACCATGAAGGTTATCGATAGAGTACCCTGGGTGAAAGGTATGAGAGAGGGGGATTATTCTATTTGCTTAAGAGGCGATACTGAAAGGCTTGACCCGGACGATGCTTTCTACATGTACTTGCATTCAAGGGAGATCGGTACGAATAATTGGTCCCGATACAGCAATAAGGAACTTGATGAACTTCTGGAGAAAGGCCGAACGGCCTTGAAGTGGGAAGATCGAGTGCCGATTTATAGGAAGGTGGTTGAAATTATAAAAGAAGATCTTCCAATTCTATACCTGGCCAAGACCGTTATCCCCGTTGCCCACCGGGATTATGTCAAAGGGCATGAATTTGGTGCGAGCACCTGGTTCGGTTATCACGGCGGCGGGATGAAGATGGTTTGGCTGGACAAATAGGGTTGGGAAGGAATGCTGCTACCACGGGCAATGGCCCCAGGATGAATTGAAATGTAAAAGAGAAAGTCTTAAAGGGAGTTTCGCAAGTCGTTTCCTTAGATTTTCTAGTACTGTCAAGAATTTTATGAAAAACAGGAGAATATATGAAACCACAGAGTTCACAGGGGAATCCTCTGTGTTCTCAAAAAGATTTCCTTTGAAGGAGATAAATAAAAGAATCATATCCGGGGCTTTCGAAGTTCATTCTAAATTAGGGTCTGGACTGTTAGAAAGGTCTATGAGCAAGCGCCGGCTCATGACTTTACATTGGGGGGAAAGGGATCCAGTTAAGAGATGGAATAAGGAGGTTAATCATTTGGAGGGCACAGAGGGCAGGGAATAGAGGTTTTTTAGACTCCCTGAAAACTAAAAAATTCTCTGTGGCCTCTGTGGTTAGATTTTGACAATACCGATTTTCCATGAAGGAGGAAAGAATATGCAAGAGAGGAAGGATGATTTTGGGGGACTAACCCGGAGGGAATTCCTTTATCTCAGCGCGGCGGGGATGGCTGGAATGACGTTGACCAGTCTTCCCGAATTAGCCGGTGGAGCAGAAAAAAAGCCAAAATACGGAGGCAGATTGCGCGTGGCCGAACGCTTCGGCTCCACGGGGCTGGATGCCCATAAAAACCAATGGTTCATTGATTTCCAAAGCTATGTTCTCATGTATAACGGGCTCGGGATTATGGGTCCTTTGCCGCAAGTGCGGATATATCCGGACTTAGCCAAATCCTGGGAAATCTCCACGGATGGAAGAGAGTATATCTTTTCCTTGAGGGAAGGGGTGAAATTTCATCACGGGAAGGAACTGGATAGTGGCGATGTGAAATATTCGATCGAGCGGGTCATGAATCCGGCCACCAGGGCCCCCAAAGGATTTGCCTTTCGGGTGATTGATTCCATCCAAATTCTCGACAAATACCATGTCAAGTTTAAACTCAAAGAGCCATTCGGGCCTTTTTTGACCACCCTGACGATCCAGCATTGCCCCATCATTCCGGCTGGTTGGGAACCCACGGGGATGAAGCCGGCGCCGGGCACAGGGCCTTTTGTTTTCAAATCTTTCGTTCCAAATGAAACCACTGAATTTACCCGATTTGATCAATATTGGGAGGTTGACGAAAAGACGGGGGATCGTCTTCCTTATCTGGATAGCATTTACGTGAAAAAAATTGTTGATCCTACGGTCCGTTGGACTGCTCTAAGGGCGGGGGATATGGATTACATACAGGACCCCCCCAAAAAGGTCGCTGTCGAGGCAATGAAGAATCCATTACCAGGGGTGGTGGTAGTGATGACGCAGCCGGTGGGGGTTCATTGGCTTTACATCAACACGAGCAAACCTCCTTTTGATAAGGTGAAAGTCCGGCAGGCTCTTGCCTATGCGATCGATAAGGATCAATTGATGAAAGCGGCTCATTGGGGGTTGGGGGAAGTCATCAACAATCAACCTTTCCTGAATCGTTCAAGGATGTATATTCCGGTTAAAGACCGGGAGGTTGATCTGGAGAAGGCCAAGAAGCTTTTGGCGGAGGCCGAATACCCCAATGGTTTTGAAACCGAATTTTTAGAAGCTGCCGGAGCCACGTATGACCAAGACTCTTGTCAGGTAATCATGGGAATGCTGAGTAAAATAGGAATCAAAGCAAAAATGAAGGTGATCGACCGGGCCCCCTATTTTGATGCGATGAGGAAGGGGGAATATTCCATTTCTATCCGGGGAGACAGCGAGAGACTCGATCCCGATGATGGCTATTACACTTATTTTCATTCGGATCAGATCGGCGCGAATAACTGGTCCCGATATAGCAATAAAGAGATGGACGAGCTGCTGATAAAAGGCCGAATGACTTGGAAATGGGAGGATCGAGTGCCCATTTATCGGAAGGTCGTGGAGATCCTTCGAGAGGATCTTCCTATCCATTACCTGGCCAAGACGATCATATGTATTTGCTACCGTGACTTTGTCAAAGGGCATGAGGGAGGCGCTTCCACCTGGTTTGGCTATTACGGCGGCGGGATGAAAATGGTGTGGCTTGACAAATAGGGTAGTTAGAAAATATCTCCAAAGGGAGGGAGATTGCCAATGAAATTTAATATCTGGAGTTTATTGATCATCGCAATCTTCCTCTCAGTCAGTTCTTGTGAAGCGAAAAAAGAACCAGTAAAAAAAGAAGTCCAGAAAAAAGCCCCTGCGGGATATATTGTAAATTTTAAACCAAACGATAGCCCGGATCTGGTTCCCCCTAAGACGCTTATTCTTCTACAATCCCCGGCCGATGAGCAAAATATTTTTTGTTTGGACGTGATAGCTAAAAAAATAGACCTTGTCTCGGGAATAGTCTTCGAGTTAAATTTCGATCCTGCTGGCATTAGTTATCAAAGCTACAAACCCGGGGTTCTGTTCGAACAGAAGGGGAAGCCTATTTATCAGATAGGACTTAAAGGAGACCAGAAGGGGAAATTGGCGGTAAAAATTTCTTTCGAATCTGGTAATGGAGGAGCGAGTGGGAGTGGGAAGCTCGTTACCCTCTGCTTTAAAGCTCTTCAACCGGGAAGAGTCAGTATTCTTTTTGAAAATGGAGAGTTGCTGGATTTAAAAAAGAAAAAGATGGCTGGAGTAACCTGGGTAGGAGGCCTTCTCTGGGTCCTGGAAGCCTGATGATTTTCAACGCTAATCCCACGATCGGTTGGGAATATTTTAAAGGTTAGAAAATCCAGAATTCAAAACCGACAAACTGAAAAAGATCTCGCCAATTTATTTCCAAAGCCTTTCCCAACGTAAGGAACCTGAGTAAAGTGGCCTGTCCATCTTAGAAAAGATGGAGAGGTCTTTTTACGTTTTCAGAGATATCGCCTACGCCCTGCCACCCCCATTTTTCCCATAGGAAGGGAAATCATTTCTTAATAGACCTGAGGCGGACTCGGGCGCAAGGCCGCTGTCCTCTCCCGCATAAGGCACTTATTGCTCCTTAGCATGGGCCGGGGCTCCCGATGGCGGAAGGAAAGGAGTTGCGCCATCGAGTCGCCCCGCGTCGTTTTGCGGAAGGCAGCGGAGAATCCTTCAGGAAATTCCTTTCCCGCCGATGCGGGCTGCGGGCATCTTCCCTACGCCCGAGTCAAACATGAGCTAAGCATTGATTAAAAGCTGGGGGTGGCAAGCACGTACGTATCTTGACATCTTTATCAGATTTAAGGAAAATGTTTAAACGATTAAGGAAACTGTTATCTCAAAATCAAGAAAGAAAACCATCTCTGTTGAAATTCAGGAGGACAAAGAGCCTATTAAAGAATTCTCTGGCATCCATGATAGGTGCCGGAAGACGGTTTCACGAATTAAAAAAATTGGGTTCATCTCCAAATTAGTTGATGGGCAAAGAGCTAGTATATTTAAAATGTCCTTTGATTTCAGGGTCCCGGAAGAAAATCCCGCCTTGGCGGGATTGCTTGCAATCATGAGGCACATATCTCTCCCTAATTGTGGCGGGGGGTTCTGCCATTTCTGCGAAAATTTCTTATCACGCCCCCGCTGCGCTTTGTCGAGAAGACCCGACCACGGGCGGATGGCCAGCAGGTCGATAAGACTCGACTACGAGGAGTTTATGGAAAGCGGATATCCCGCCGATGCTTGCCCTGCACCAGCACGGTACAGGGCTTGTGGCGTCCCGCCAGGGCGGGACCTTTCCTTCTCGTAGAGTCGAGTCTCCGACCGGGCCCTGGGCAAGCTTTCGTCAAAAATTTGGTCAACTAATACGGACGCATTAAATAATTTGACTCAAAATCGTTTCCCTCTCCCCTCGCGGGAGAGGGCCAGGGTGAGGGGGATTAGAGTCACGTCGGATTCACTCACCCTCACCCCAACCCTCTCCCATCAAGGGAGAGGGAGTCCATTGTCAAGATACTTCCTGCGTTTGCATTAATTTGGAGATGAACCAAATATTGAGAATTGGAGGTTAGTCATGCCAGACATTAGCAGAGAAACGTTGTTAAAAATTTACCGCAATATGGTTCGGTTGCGTTTTTTTGACGATAAGGTCAACGAGTTGGTCGCCAGCGGAATTGGCATTACCCAGCATTCTACCAGGGGGCAAGAAGCCACGACGGTTGCGGCCTGTGCCGCCTTGGAGCCGCAAGATTACGTAATGCCCTATCATCGGGGGTGGGGCTGGGCGATTGGCAAGGGGATGGACCCGAAGATCTTGTTAGCCGAGTTGTTGGGCAAAAAGACAGGGTGCTGCGCGGGCAAAGGGGGAGTACATGTCGCTGATTGGTCACTGCGGATTATGGGAAGGCCGGGAGTGCAGGCGGCCCATGTTCCCTTGGCTGCTGGAGTGGGTCTATCGATCAAGTTTAGGAAGACATGGGATGTGGTTTTATGTTTCTTTGGAGATGGTGCTTCCAATGAGGGCAATGTTCATGAAGGAATTAACCTGGCTTCAGTTTGGAAGGTACCGGTGGTCTTTATTTGCGAGAACAATCTATATGCTTTGTTTACTCCCTATGAGGAGACGACCTCTGTGAAGGATATTGCTGACCGGGCCCAGGGGTATGGGATACCGGGAGTGATCGTGGATGGCAACGATGCCATTGCGGTTTATGAGGTGGCTCGGGAGGCAATTGAGCGGGCTCGATCAGGGAAAGGTCCGACGCTGATTGAATCGAAGACTTACCGGATTCATGGACATACGGCCATGGATCGTTTTCATCTGGGAGGGTATCGGCCGAAGGAGGAGGTGGAAGAATGGGAGAAGAAGGATCCGGTGAACCGGCTGCGGGAGAGATTGATCGAGATGAAGACTGCCTCAGAGGCGGAGTTGGGGGAGATTGAGCGGAGAGCAAAGCAGGAGATCGAGGAGGCGGAGAAGTTCGCCAAAGAGAGTCCGTATCCGACGGTGGAAGAGATTTTTTGTGATACCTATGTCGAATAAGGGAGGAGGAGAGAGCAATGGCATCGAGAGAGATGACCTATGGCGAGGCTATTCGCGAGGGCCTGCGGGAAGAGATGCGGCGGGATGAGCGGGTGATTCTTTTGGGTGAGGATATTAAGATCAATGTCTGGGCGGTGACGCGGGAGCTTCATAAGGATTTTGGGGAGCGGGTGATCAACACCCCGCTTTCGGAGTCGGGGTTTTCTGGGGCAGCGGTGGGGGCGGCCTTGACCGGAATGCGGCCGGTGGTGGAGATCATGTATGCTGATTTTACCATGTATGCGGCGGATTCGATTGCCAACCAGGCGGCCAAATATCGGTACATGTGTGGGGGAGGAGAGTTCAAGGTGCCGGTGGTTTTTCGGGTTGCTGGCGGTGGGAGTGCCAATGGGGGTGGATGCCATCATGGGCAGTCTCTGGAGGCCACGTTTATTCATTTTCCCGGGTTGAAGGTGGTATTTCCTTCAACACCATACGATGCCAAAGGGCTAATCAAGACGGCGATTCGCGATGATAATCCAGTTTTGTTCTATGAGCATAAGCTTCTGTATGGGGTAAAGGGGGAGGTTCCCGAGGAGGAGTATGTTCTTCCCCTGGGGAAGGCGGAAGTAAAGCGGGAAGGGAAAGACGTGACGATTGTTTCGTATGCCTGGACGCTCCATAAAGCGCTGCGAGCCTCCGAGCAGCTGGCCAGAGAAAGGATTGAGGCGGAAGTGATTGATTTGCGGAGTTTGCGTCCTCTGGATAAGGAATGCATCCTCAATTCTTTGCAGAAGACCTCCAAGTTGGTTACGGCCGAGGAAGGGACCAAGATGGGGGGAGTGGGAGCAGAGATTGCGGCGGTCGTGGCGGAAGAAGGCTTACAATATTTGGATGCTCCAGTCAAGAGGATCGCCGGAGCAGAGGTGATCATCCCCAGTTCGAGGTACGCGGATCAGATGGTCATTCCCCAGGTGGAGGATATTGTCAGGGGTGTGAAGGAGTTATTTTGAAAAAAATCCTAAATTGGGAGAGAAGAGAAGATGGCCGTAGAGGTTAAGCTTTCGAGTTTGGGTGTTTCCATCACCGAGGGGACCATTGTGCGCTGGTTGAAGAAGGAAGGAGAGCGGGTTGAGAAGGGCGAGATTCTGGCGGAAGTGGAGACAGAAAAGGTGAATTTCGAGATTGTGGCGCCGGAGTCTGGGGTTCTTCTGAAGATTTTTTATGGGGAGAAGACCATTGCCAAGGCGGATTCGACAGTGGCCCTGATTGGGGCTGAGGGGGAAGATATCTCAGCTTATCTGGAAAAAATGGCCAAAGGGGAGAAGGAACTTCCAGAGAGAGTCGTCCCATTAGGCAAGAGAGAGAGGGTTGCGGCAATGGAGGTGAAAGCTTTCCCGGCAGCCAAGATCTTGGCCAGGCAACACGGAATCAATATTGCTGAAGTTGTCGGGACAGGGCTGGCAGGGCAGATCACCAAGGAGGACGTGGAGAAATACATCGCTCAGAGAAAGCCAAGGCTGGAGGAGAGGATCCCTCAGCTGGAGGAAGTCCTTCCCTTGGTGGGCATTCGCAAGACCATTGCGGATGCCATGTCGCTGAGTGCGCGGACAGCGGCGCATGTCACGACGGTAGCCGAAGTGGACATGAGCGAACTTGTGGAATTGCGAGCTCAGATTGGGACCAAGTGGAAGGAAGAGGGGATTAGCCTGACCTATGTTCCTTTTGTGATTCGGGCAGCTGTGAAAGGGATCGAGCTTTTTCCAGTAATCAATTCCCAGATCGTTAACAACACACTGGTGATAAAGAAATACGTCAATTTTGGGGTGGTGGTGGCGATTAAAGAGGGGCTGATAACTCCTGTAATCCGCAGGGTGGAAACTAAGGGTCTCAAGCAAATCTCGCAGGAGCTTGAAGAAATATCTATTCGAGCCAGAGATCGGAAGCTTTCCTTGGAGGACCTGCGGGGGGGAACGATTACCCTTTCGAATCCTGGCGTCTTTGGAGCCGTGCTAGCCACGCCCATTATCTATCAGCCACAGAATGCTATCTTGTGGATGGGGAGGATCGCCAAGATGCCAGTGGTGCGGGATGAGGCCATCGTTATCCGGTCGATGATGTATCTTTGCCTTTCTTATGATCATCGGGCGATCGATGGGAGCATTGCCGCGCAATTTTTGCAGCACATTAGGAGGCAGTTGGAGGATCCGCGCCAACTGCTGGATGGCTGAGGGTTCTTTTCAGCCGTATTTTTGAGAAAAATTTTTTACCCAGAAGGAGAATATGAAAAAGAAAGGTGTTATTAAGGAGTCCATAATTGATTAGACATTTTCTTCCGTTCATTTGTTGTGACCGTTCACCCTGAGCCTTCGGCGTGAGCTCAGTCGAACGCTTGTCGAAGGGTGCGTTGCGAGCCGCTCATGCTTCGACAAGCTCAGCACGAACGGCTGTGGATTCAGGCCGCAGTGTCCATACAATTATGGACTGATTAGTAATTGGGGAAGAGTGGGAGAAATGAAATTCTTGGAAACCGATGTACTGGTCATCGGGGGAGGGGGGGCCGGGGCCATGTCCACCCTCCACGCCCACAACCAAGGAGTCAAGGTAACCATGGTGGTCAAGGGCAAGTTAGGGCGCACCGGCGGGACGACCTGTGCCATGGGGGCGGCCACTGCCGTAGGCCCATGGCATGAACCCGAGGATAGCCAGCAGGTGCATCTTGAGGACACCATCAAAGGGGGATCATATCTCAATGAACAGAACTTGGTGCGCATTTTAGTGGAAGAGTCTCCGAAGCGCGTACTGGAACTTGAACGGCTGGGAGCATTCTGGGAGCGCACCGAGGAAGGAGATCGATATTTGCTCAGAATCGATGGTGGACACAGCTACCCGCGATCGGTTTATTTAGAGGACCGGCCCGGGCGGGAGATGCTCCGGGCCATGGGAAGTGAGATGCTCCGCCGGAAGATCCCGGTAGTGGAAGATACCATGGTCCTGCGCTTGCTCATGGATGACGGTCAGGTGGCGGGAGCCGTGGGTGTGAATCTGTTCACGGCCGAGATGATCGGATTTAAGGCCAAAACCATTATCCTCGCCACCGGGGGAGCGGGAAACGTATATCCCTTTACGACCAACCCAGTGGATGTCACTGGGGACGGCTATGTTCTGGCTCTGGAGGCGGGCGCGGAGCTTGTAGATATGGAATTTGTGCAGTTCTATCCCTTGGGCTTGATCTTTCCTGAATCCCTGAAGGGCATGCTGGCTGGAACCTTCTACTACTCCAAGCTCCTGAACGCCAAGCATGAAAGATTGATGAAATATTACGACCCGGCCCGGTTGGAGATGTCCACCCGGGACATCATCGCCCGGGCGATTTATTCCGAGATCCAGAAGGGAAACGGCACCCCCCGGGGGGGCGTGCTTTGCGACATGACCTACAACCCCCCGGGGTTCATGAAGAAGCAACTTCCCGCCCTTTACGACTTCTACTTGAAGATCGGAATCGATGTAGAGAAAGAGATGGTGGAAGTGGCCCCGACCTGCCATTTCTTCATGGGAGGGATTGGGGTGAATGAAGAATGGCGGTCAACTGTCCAGACCCTGTTTGCAGCTGGAGAAGCGGCCGGCGGGGTGCAGGGGGCCAATCGCCTAAGCCAGAATAGCCTGGCCGACATCATGGTCTCGGGAGGGAGGGCTGGAGACGCAGCAGGCCAGGAGGCGAAAAAGGTGGCCTCCTTTCGAAGAACGGATGATGCCCTGGTCGAACGGGAGCGCAGGGAGATCGAGAAGCTTTTTGCCCGCAAAAACATGGACAACCTTGGTCCCAAGAAGATTAAAAACCGCCTGAATAAGGTGATGTGGGATCTGGTCGGCCTCATCCGCAACGAAGCAGGATTGCAGGAGGCCCTGGCGGAAATTAGGCACATGGAAGCAGAGGACCTTCCCCGCATTACGCTGGCCACTTCCTCCAGGAGGTATAACCGGGAATTCATCGAGACCTCGGAGCTAACTAATCTTTTGCAGGTAGCTAAGGCCATCACCACCCCTGCCCTCCATCGCCGGGAGAGCCGAGGAGCTCATTTCCGGGATGATTACCCAAAATGGGACAACCGAAACTGGTTAAGGCATTTGCGGATAAGGCAGAAGAATGGAGACCTGCGAATAAGCGAAGGCCTGGTCAATTTATCTGAAATGAAACCAGCGGAGGATGATTGATGGAAGAAAATAACACCATCCGTCTGACCCTTTCTCGCTTTGATCCAGAGAAGGATCAGGCGCCCCGCATGGAAACGCACCTCGTTCCCTACGTGCAAGGAATGACCATCCTGGACGCCATTTTTTACGTATATGAGAATATTGACCGCAGTTTAGGCTTCAGCTATGGATGCCGGTATGGGCGTTGTGGACTCTGCGCAGTAAATGTCAACGGGAGGCCCACCCTCATCTGCCAAACCCCGGCTCCCAAGGAAATGGTTGTGGAACCTCTGCCCCATTACCCTGTTGTGCGCGATCTGGTGATCGAGCGGGCCGAATTCGGCGAGCGGACCCTATCTTACCAGCCATTCCTGCAAAGAGAAAGAAGGGATGGGCAAATAGCCCAGGATGAGATGCAGCCCGAGATTTTAAAGCCTGAGGACTTCGAAATTTTTAAGATGGCCACCCGCTGCGTGGATTGTTACTCCTGCAATTCCATCTGCCCCATCCTGGAGGAAGAAAAGGAGATGGAGAGGGGCCCGACCCTTATGATGCAAATGGCTCCCTATTTCTTCGATCCTCGAGACAGCGTTGACCGTACTGGTTTTATGCAGGAGCTGGCATCCATATGCCTCCTTTGCGGCACCTGCGCGGAAAATTGTCCCAAAGACCTGTCCATCGATGAGATTATGGCTGAGGCCCGGGCTAAAGTGGTTGAAAAAAGGGGGCTCCCTTTCGCCAAAAAAATTGCCTTGAATGCCCTGCTTTGGTCACGCAGCCTTCTATCTTTTCTGCTAAAGGGTAGCTCCTTAGTTCGCGGCCTCCTTTTCAGAAAGGTCCCCGGGGAGAGTGGGCTGCACTTACGGTTTCCTTTGGGTAAACTCGACTCGCGTAGGATCCTGCCGGAATTGGCCAAAGAATTCTTTTTGGATGAGTTCCCTCGCGAGGTCCTGGCGGCCAAGGAAAGAGACCGGGTTTCCTTTTTCGTAGGCTGTTCCATGAATTACCTCTTCCCCCATCTTGGGCGATCCACCCTCCGCGTACTCAACCGCTTTGGCGTTTCGGTCATCATACCGGAGGGACAGAAATGCTGCGGTCTGCCAGCCTACGGAGTTGGAGATCTGGTCTTGGCCAGAAATTTGGCTCTGGCCAATATCGAAGCCTTTGAAAGAGCCAATGCGGCTAAGATCGTGGTCGCCTGCGGTTCCTGTGGGGCCCATTTGAAGAAACATTACCGCAGACTCTTCGAGAATGAATCCCCTGCCCTTAGGGAACAGGTAGAACACTTCAGCGAATCCATTACCGATCTAACCGCCTACTTGGCTGGCCGAATGAGCGAGGTCACGCCCCTCACAGAAATCAGAGAAAAACCCCAGGGCCGGCGGGTGACCTACCATGATTCCTGCCATTTAAAAAGGAAACTGAAAATCCGCGAGGAACCGCGGGTGCTGCTTCGGGCAGCAGGGATGGAATTGGCCGAGATGGCTGCTCCTGACCGCTGTTGCGGCCTGGGGGGAAGCTTTGGCTTGGAGAATTATGAGCTCTCTGCCAAAATCCTGGACCATAAAATGGAGGACATAGAAAAAACGGGCGCAGAGATTGTAGCCACCGGATGCATGGGGTGCCTGATCCAATTGCAGCAAGGAATTCACAACCGCGGCCTGAAGATAAAGGCCAAACATATCGTTGAAGTACTGGACGAGATGAGCGCATAGGGGGTGCACGATGCGCATGAGAAGATTTGAATTCTTGAATCCTTCCTCTCTGGTTGAGGCCTTAAGTTTGCTGAAACAACATGGGGCCAGGGCAAAGCTCATTGCGGGTGGAACAGACTTGGTCGTGCAGATGAAGGAAAAACTCGTCACCCCCGAATGGGTAATCAATCTGCTGAACGTCCCGGAACTGATGGGGATGAGCAAAAATGGGAAAAGGTTGCGGATCGGCGCATTGGTCAAGCACGCGGCCTTAGAGAACTCGCCGCTGCTGCGGGATGGCTGGGAGATTTTGGCTGCGGCGGCGCGTAAATTGGGTTCTCCCCAGGTCCGCCATCTGGGAACGCTGGGAGGGAATTTGTGTAATGCTTCGCCTGCGGCTGATACTGCTCCGGCCCTTCTTGTTCTGGAGGCAGAGGCTACGTTAGTCAGTCAAGAAAATGAGTGGCGCATTCCTCTGGAATCTTTTTTCACCGGGCCTGGCCTCACGATTCTGAAGGAAGATGAAATTTTAAAGGAGATAATCATTGCCGAGGTTCCGGCAAATAGCTCATGGGCTTATTTGAAGCTGGGAAGACGGAAAAGCCTGGATTTGGCTTTGGTAAGCGTGGGCGTCCTTCTAACTCGAGATCCGGCCACAGGGACTTGTCATAGAGCACGGGTAGCTCTGGGCGCCGTTTCTCCCACGCCCATGAGGGCCAGGGAGACGGAGAAGTTCCTGGAAGGGAGAAAACTGGAAGAGAAGGTAATCCGGGAGGCGGGGAAAATAGCTCAAGGGGAATGCCGCCCTATCTCGGACATCCGGGCCTCGGCTGAATACCGGAAAGAGATGGTTAAAGTCCTTGTGGAGAGAGCTATCAAGAAATCTGTGGGTATCCCCATTCCCCCTACGGGAGTTTAGAGTTCGGAGTTATTAATGCAAAAGTAATAAATCACGAACATTGACGCCCCTCACGCTATCCCTCTCCCCCATTGAGGGAGAAGGTGTGAAAAAATTGCCAAGAGGCCCCCTCACCCTACCCTCTCCCACCAGGGGAGAGGGTAAATAGGTTGAAATAAAAGAATAAATTTCCTCCCCCTCGACGGGGGAGGGACGGGGTGGGGGTGAAAACGCGATTTTTTCACACCTTCGGAGAGGGGAGGGTGAGGGAGGAATCGAGGAGAAAGCAAGAAAGATTTTTGCGTTTGTATTAGGTCGGAGTTCGGAGTGTAGGAGTTTGGCCTTATAAAATTTCTTCGCATAAGTTGGGAATTAATTTAGAAAGGCTGAGAAGATGAAGTACCCCCTAACTTTGATGGTAAACGATGAGCTTTACGAACTCGAAGTTCCGGCGAACTGGACCCTCCTGGATGTGATCCGGGATGAATTGGGGTTGACCGGGAGCAAGCAAGGATGCGGAGGTGGAGAGTGTGGGGCCTGCACGGTCCTCCTGGACGGGGAGCCAGTGAATGCCTGTCTGGTGTTGGCCTTGCAGGCTGCCGGCAGGAGCGTGCTCACGATCGAGGGGCTGAGCAAGGGCGGAAAGATTCACCCGATCCAGGAGGCTTTCATAGCTCAGGGGGCCATCCAGTGCGGTTTTTGCACTCCGGGCATGGTTCTTTCCGTCAAAGCTCTGCTGGACAGAAATCCAAAGCCTAAGGACTTAGAGATTCGGGAGGCTTTAGCGGGGAACTTCTGTCGTTGCACGGGATACCAGAAGATCGTAGAAGCAGTCCTATCCCTGGCCAATAGATAATGTAGGGGCGATTCATGAATCGCCCCTACCAAATGCGAGGTTGAAAATGGAGGAATATTCAGTCATCGGCCGTCGGCTTCCCCAGATTGATGCCCGGGAACGGGCTGCGGGTGTGGCTGATTTCGTCTCCGACATCAAGCTGCCCGGAATGCTCCAGGGGCGCATTCTGCGCAGCCCTTATCCTCACGCTCGCATTTTGCGTATCGATACGTCGAAAGCCAGACGCCTCCCGGGGGTGAAAGCTGTGGTTACAGCTGAAGACACTCCCAAAATTCCTTTCGGGCCACGGTCGGATGATTGGATGATCCTGGCCGTGGATAAGGTGCGATTCATCGGCGATGAAGTCGCGGCTGTGGCCGCCGTAGACGAAGATACGGCCGAAGAGGCTTTGAGCCTAATCCAGGTAGAATACGAAGAACTCCCGGCGGTCTTCGACCCCATAGAAGCGATGCAGCCCGGGGCCCCCCTCATCCATGATAAAGAAAGAAACATCGTGGCCGAGTTCAAGTTGATCAAAGGCGATGTGGATCGGGCTTTTGGGGAAAGCGATGTCGTCCATTCTGACCGTTACTACACAAGCCAGGTGTATCAAGCCTACTTAGAACCCATGGCCTGCGTGGCCCAATTTGACCCTACCGGAAAACTCACTCTCTACGTGGCCACTCAAATTCCTTCGATGACCCGCATTCCCTACGCCAAGGCTCTGGGCCTGTCCCTGGAAAAGGTGCGCGTCGTTGTGCCGTATTACGGCGGGGCTTTCGGAGCCAAGATGGAGACAAACCTTCATCTGGTGGCTGCGATTCTGAGCCGGAAGACGGGAAGACCCGTGCGCCTGGTGAACCACCGAATGGAGGATTTCATGGCTGGTAACCCCCGGGTGCCCATGTATATCGACCTCAAAATCGGGGCCAAGAAAGACGGGACCCTGATGGGAAAGGAAGTGAAGGTCATCGGGGCTGCCGGAGGCCGGGCAGTCTATTCCATGGTCATCGTGGCCACGGCCTGTTACCGGCCAGATTCGCTCTACCACTTCCGCAACCTGAGGACCGAAGGGTTAACGGTTTACACCAATACAGTTCCTACGAGTTGCTTCCGGGGTTTTGGCAATGCCCAGATGACCTTTGCGGTCGAGAGTTCTTTGGATATGATCGCTGAGGCCATTGGCCTGGACCCGGCTGAGCTGCGCATCAAGAATGGGCTCAAGACTGGGGAGGTATCCATTCACGGCTGGAAGATTGGCTCTTCTGGTCTGGAAGAGTGCGTGCGCAAGGCCACCGCAGCTTCTGGCTGGAAGGAAAAAAGGGTCCAGAGGCGTTTTGCTCGCGGCATTGGGCTGGCCTGCTGTAACCACGTTTCCGGGAACCGCGCCTTTGCCCGGGAATTCGACGGCGGGGCCGGAATTGTGCGCATCGGACGGGAAGGAAAGGTCTTGGTTTATCACGGAGAGTCGGACATGGGGCAGGGCCAGCGAACCGTCTTTGCCCAGATTGTGGCCGAGGAGCTGGGCATTTCTTTAGACCAGGTCGAAGTGGCCCAAGTAGACACGGATGTCAGTCCCTTTGGCATGGGCAGTTTCGCGACCCGGGGGACAGTCTTTGGCGGAAATGGGGTAAAGGCAGCCGCAGCCGATGCCAAGCGACAAGTTCTGGAGATTGCCGCTCAAATGCTCGAAGCCAACCCGGCTGACCTGGAAGCCAAGGGGGGGAAGATCTATGTCAAAGGGTCGCCGGAAAAGAGCATTCCTTTTCAGAAGGTGGCGGAGAACAGCCTTTACAAACGCGGAGGAGCCCCGATTGTTGGCACGGGCTTTTGGGTTCCCGATACAGTCATACCCGATCCCGTAAGCAAGTACGGAAATATTTCACCGGCCTATCCCTTTGCCTGCCAGATCGCCGAAGTGGAAGTGGATACGGAGACCGGACAGGTGCATCTTTTGAATTATGTAGCTGCCCATGACGTTGGTCGGGCCATCAACCCTCAGACCACAGAAGGGCAGATCCAGGGAGGCGTGGCCCAGGGCGTGGGCTGGGCCTTAATGGAAAACATGATCACAGAAAGAGGGAGGATCCTGAACCCAAATTTTAGGGATTACATCATCCCCGGTCCATTAGACCTACCGCCGATTAAGCCCATTTTAGTCGAACCCATAGAACCCAATGGTCCGTTTGGAGCGAAGGGCATCGGGGAGCCAGCCCTCAACCCCGCCCCCGCGGCCTTGGCCAACGCTATTTACAACGCCATAGGCGTCAGGATTACAGAGCTGCCCATCACTCCCGAGAAGATTTTGAAAGGATTGAAAGAAAAGAAATGACCGACGAACGAAAACATGGAACCACAGGAGTTTCACCACAGAGAACCCAGAGAAAATTATTATATAAAAACTCTGTGCCCTCAGTGGTTAAATTTCCTTTAAAAGAGATAAGTGAAAGAATTATATTCTGTGCTCTCTAAGTTCATTCCAATTTAGGCCCCCGTTTGTTAGGGAATGCCTATAAAGAGGCAATGGATCATCCATTTGCATTGAGGAAGATGAGAAGAAATATCAAGTGAGAGGAAATAAGCCTCAAAAAATATATAAGGGATAGACATCGGGAAACATAGGATAGAGTAGCTAGTAGCGTACGAGAAGGGATTCAAGGGTTAATAGTGTAGAGGTCACAGAGGGAAGAGAAAAGCAATTTTTTTTGCTCCTTGAAAGCTGATAATTTCTCTGAGCCCTCTGTGGTTAGATTTTAACAGCCCTGGGGATGGATTGAAGAAAAGATCATGAAAAATTTTTCCTATTTCGAGCCCAGGGAATCCACTGTCGCGCTTGCTCTTTTGGCTGAGCATAAGGGCCGGGCAAAAATTTTAGCCGGCGGAACGGACCTGGTGCCGCAGATGAAGCGGGGCTTGGCCTCCCCGGAGGTGGTCATCCATTTAGCCAAAATCCCCGGCCTGAGAGAAATGAAAGAAGGTCCCGAAGGTCTGAAGATCGGAGCCATGGTCCCCCTGGGAGTCCTGGAGCGCAGCCCTACCATAGCTTCCCGCTATCCAGGCCTAAAGGAGGCCATCCGCCATTTAGCTGTCCCGGCCATCCGCAATGCCGGCACTATAGGGGGAAATATCTGCTTGGATACCAAGTGC